>Ga0070730_10005146_pt1 | contig 11328 bp, 7 predicted proteins | sample Coa_R1_3_FD_66447 | JGI IMG/M metagenome (GOLD analysis project Ga0070730, IMG submission 66447) | Surface soil microbial communities from Centralia Pennsylvania, which are recovering from an underground coalmine fire - Coalmine... | ecosystem: Environmental > Terrestrial > Soil > Unclassified ... | reverse complement strand
CGGGAGGCCACTACCCTTCGTCACACGCGTCGCAAGGGCCTCAATGCTGCTGGGATAGCGGCGCGGGTTGATGCCCAGGCGGCTGAAAGCGTCGCGCCAGGCGGCGACCCGCGGATCGCTACGCACGGCCGCCCCCGGCTCCGGAGACTCGCTGGGCACCAGGCGGCTCGGCAAAGCCGCGACGGCGGCGGCGAGCAGCTCAGCGGCCCAGCCAGCCGCCGAGTCGCCCGGCGGCCGGGCAAACCGGGCGACCACGACGCCCACCATATATTCCGGCACCTGGGCCAGCAAATCATCACCCAACCAAAATCGCATTGGCGTTACGCTTCCCGCTTCGAGTTTCAGATCCGCCGCCCCCAGGGCGCGGCACAAAAAACCCTCGTCCGCCTATGCGCGGACGAGGGCCAGGGGCCGGCTCGTGGTACCACCGTGCTTGCGTCCCCGGCTTCGCAGCCGGAGACCTCATCGCGTCGGAGACGCGGGGCGCGATAACGGGCGCACCCGGGAGCAGCCTACGGGCGGCGATCGCCGCGCTCAGCCACCGGCTCAGGAGGGTAATTCGCGGCCGGGGTCCCCAAGCGCTCGCACCTCCCGCGCTCTCTCTGGCTGGGCCTGCCCCGGAGCTACTGGATCTCCGTCAACGCCTTTTCTTCGTCGGCGGTCAGCGGTCAGCGGTCGGCGGGCAGCACGCAGTAGTGGTATATGGCTGATCGCCGCTGGCGGACGACTGAACGCTTTCTTTTGGTTAGGAACGTTATATCATAGCTGGCAGCCCGCTGTCAATCGGGCGCCGGACCGAGATTCGGGGGGCCAGGCGGCCGATCCAGAGTTGCGCCGGATCCGGGAGACTGCTATAATACGCCCCACACTATGGATACCCCTGCTGACCACCCCAATCGGCCTGACGTCCCTGACCTGCCAGGGGCCGGCACCAGCGCATCCCGAGCGCCGGCGAGGGCGGCCACCCTGCCGGTGCGGGCCGCGGCCTGGTGGCCCTACCTGGTCGCCACGGTCACCATGGTGCTGCTACGCTGGCCGACGCTGTCCAACCGCATGCTGACGACCGACGAGCCGGCCTACCTGCTCCAGGCGGACCGGCTGCGATCGATCACCGCCTTCGTGTTTGCCTTCGCCTATCGCAGCGAAACCAAAACCCAAATCGGCCTGATTCCGTATCTCCTGGCCGACCTCGTCGCCCCGCATAATGAGATCCTGCTGGTGCGCAGCCTCGTGCTGCTGGCCCTGATCGCCACCGGCTGCCTGCTGGTCGCGCTGGCGCACCGCTTCCTGGGCAGTCCGCTCCCCGGGCTGGCCGCCGCCGGGATCGTGGCCCTCTTTGGCGCGAGCGGGTCCGGCTATTTCGTGCTGCCGACGATCCTGGGCGAGTTTTTCCTCGGGGCCAAGCTGGAGTATTTCCAGTCGCCGTTCCTGTTGGTCGCGATCTACGGGCTGGTGGCCAGCGCCACCCGGCCGGCGAGCCGGCCCGCCGACTGGCGCCTGGCCGGCGCGGGCGCGGCGTGGGCGCTCGCCGTGCTGATCAAGCCGGGCGCCGTGCTGCTCGGGCCGCTCTGCCTGGCCAGTCTCCCGTTCCTTTGGCCGCGCCAGAGCACCCCCTGGGCCCCCTGGGCCACCGGGCTGTTGCGGGGCGGCCTGGCCTTTGGCCTGGGCGCGACGCTGCCCGTGGCGCTCGTCCTGGGCCCGTACCTGTTCAACCCGCCCGCCCTGGCCGAGCTGCGCTTTAATCTGATCGATCTCAACGGCGCGTATGGCGCCGTGCGGCAGGAGCCGTTGTTTGTGCGCGGCGCGGCCATGCTGCTGGGCGTGCCCGGCATGCTCCTGGTGCTCTATCTGTTGGTGCCCCTGATCGCCCGCTGGGCCGTGCGCGATCGCATCCCGATCGCGGCCGGGCGGCTGCTCGGCATCCTGCTGCTCGCCGGGCCGCTGGTCTTCCTCGGCTATCTGCCCGGGCAAGGGCTGTTGCATTACCTGATCCCGGTCATCCCGCTCGTCGCCCTGACGGCGACCGGCTACCTCTACCTGGCGCTGGCCGCCCTGGCCGCGCGCGGTCGCGCCGCCCACGCCCGCATGTTAGCCCTGGTCCTGGCCGGCCTTTACCTGGCCATCCAGGTCCCGGTGCTGGTCCGCTATCCGGCGGTCGCCGGCACGGATTATTACCTGGACGCCGACCGGCGGCGCTTCGACCTGGACGGCCTCGTCGCCTATATCGACGCGCATAGCCGCCCCAGCGACGCGGTCTGGATCTATTATGACACCCCAGAGCTGAATTTGTTGGCCGGCCGCCACGCCGCCAGCCGCGATCCGCAGGCCGACTGGCTCACCTTTATCTGGGCCGAGCCCTGGTTCAGCCGCGCCGCCGCCGACCTCGCCGCCGAGCAACCGCCCGTGATTATCGGGATCGATCGGCCCACGCTGCATTTCGACTCGGCGCTGCCCTTACGCCAGGTGCCACAGGTCGGCACGCTCATCGGGCGGGACTACCGTTGTGACCCGCAGACCTATCGCGGCGCGACGGTCTGTTTGCGCACCCCCGGCGCGCGGTAAGCGCCCCTAATCGCGGCCCGGCGGGCTCAGGGTCCGGGGGCCCGCGGGGCGCAGGTCGGGCCGGACGCCAGCGAGTTATAGACGATTTTGGCGATCTGACCCCGCGTGGCCGGGTTATATTGGCGGAAGTAGGGCCGATTCTGGTTGTCACACGGCTCGCCCGGGCCCCCGCAGCTATAGCCTGAGATCACGCCATGGCAGGCCGCCGTCTCCACAAAGGGGTAGAAGGCCGTCCCGGGGAGCACATCGGCGAAGGTGCCTGGCCCCGGCGGATCGATCAGCGTCCAGCCCGCCGCGACGGCGTCGATCTTGGCCAGTTGGCCGCGCGTCACATTGGCATAGGGCCGGAAGTAGGGGCGGTTGCTGCTATCGCACGGCTCCTGCGGGCCGCCACAGGTATAGCCGCTGACGATCTGGCCGGCCGCCGCCGTCTCGATCACACTCCAGAACGGGTTGGCCGGCGGCACGTCGGCGAAGGTGTGGGCGCCGCCCACCGGGGTGACGATCGGCTTGTTGAAGCCCAAGACGACGATCTTGACCATCTGCGCCCGGGTCGTGTTGTTATAGGGCCGGAAGCTAAAGGTCCCATCCCCATTGCTGTAGCCCGAGATCACCCCATGGCAGGCCAGGTACACGACCGGCGTATAGAAGTAGTCCGTCGCATGCACATCCGTGAAGCTCAAAGAGCACGGCGTAGCGGTCGCGGCGGGCACGACGGTGGCCGTGCGGCTGGGCACGACGGAAGCTGTGTTGCTGGGCGCGGCGGTGGTCGTGCGGCTGGGCATGGCGGTGGCCGTGCTGCTGGGCGCGGCAGTTGCCGGGGTGCTGGGTGCCGTGGTTGCGGTGTTGCTGGGCGCGGCGGTGCGCGTCGGCGTGTTACGGGTCGGCGTCACGGTTGGCGTGGGGAAGGGCGTGTTCGTCGGACCGCCAGGCGTGACGGACGGGCCTTGCGTCGGCAGATTGGTCGGCGTGGCGGTGACCGTGGGCCCGCCCAGCGTCGGGCTTGGCGGCGGAGTCGTAGTCGGCACCTGGGTGGCGGTGCTGGTGCCGGTCGGCACAGGCGTGGCCGTGGAGCCCCCGGGCGTCTGCGTCGGCGCGGGCGTGGGCGTATTCGGCGGCGGGAAGCGCGACTTGCTCGTCCAGGTGCCCCAACTGCCGAACATATCGTTGATCGCCTGGGTGTACTCCTCAAAGTGCCAAAGGGTCACGCCATCCGGGTCGGTGACCGATCCCGAGAAATCGCCGTAGCGCGTCGCGCTAAACCCGGTTTCCACCTGCTCGCCCGCTTTGATCGTCGTCTCCGGCCCCATCGCGCCGGGCGGATCGGTCGCCAAGCGGCCGGTGTGGCGGATACCGATAAAATCGGTCAACGAGGAAAAGGCGTAGGCGAGCTCGACATTGCCGGCGCTGTCCACGGCCAGGTTGGGATAGGCGCGGGACTCGTTCGTGCCGCTGATAATGCCTTGCTGGAGCAGCGTGGGCGTGCTATCCAAATTGCCGAGCTGGTACCATTGGATGCAGTCGACGACACTCGTGCCGGCATTGCAGCCGATAGCATGGGTGGCGTAAAGGGTGTTATTGGTCCACATGCCGCCCAGGGTTCGGGCATCAATATAGCCGGGCGGCGGCATGGGCTGGCCGGGCGGGGGCTGGACCAGCGAGACGGGCTGGAGAAAGGTCGCGACGTCGACGCCGCCGCCTTGCACGAAAGTATTCGCGCCGAAGGGGTCGGTCCAGTGCCAGAGCGTGATGCGCGTGCTGGGCGCGTCCGAGTTGTTGACGAAATAGTTGGTGTGGGTCGGCAGCCCGATATTGAACAGCACGGGCCGCAGGGTATCCGCCGTGGTCGAGTCGGAGTTCAGCAGCACATCGGTGAAGATCTGCGTCGCCGTGACCGCACCTCGGTACATGGCGGCTTTATCGTAGGCATTGACACGCGCCGACAGTTGCTGGGCGCCGCCTGGCGGATAGAGATTGCCGGTGGTAAAAAGCGCCTGCTGGCCCACGGAAATGTGCGGGAAATCATACAGCGCCTGCTGGCCCTGGTAGTCCTGCTCGAAGCAGTATTGATTAAAGGCGGTGGTGGGATCCGGCGAGCGCGATACCGCCAGGCTGACGAAGGATGGAACCTGCGCGGTCGCAAAGCGCAAAATGCCGACCGTGAAGCGATCAGTGGCCGGATCGTAGGCCACGATCGGATCTGAGCTGGTCAGGCCGCTGGCCCCACAGCTACCGAAGAAAGTATCATAGTTGATGGGCGCGGTCAGCGGGGTACCGGTTTTGCTGAAGACCAGGAAGGCCTGGTTGACGCCGATGATCACATGGTTCGGCCCGGCCGCCATATCACCATCCGGCGGCACGCAGAAGCAGGGCCCGCCCGCCCCGCCCGACTCTTCCGAGCTGATGCCGTTGAAGCCGGTGATGATCCCGGGGGCGGTGATGCTGCCGAACAGCCCGGCCAGTCCGCCCCCGGGCGCACCGGGGGCGGCCGCCGCGGCCCCGGCCGGCGCACCCACGCGATGGAACGGGAGGATGGGGAAGGCGGGCGGGCGCGGATCGGCCGGCGGCAAGGTCCGCAAATCCACCACCCGCAGCCGGGCGGCGGGGCCCGGGAGAGGGCGCCCGGTTACAATCGGGGATGCCGGGATGGGGGCGCCAACAGCGCGCCCCGGCCCCTGGGCGAATCCCACGCCGAGCAGCAGCAGGGCCAGGGGCGCCACCACCCAGAGCGCCCGCAGCGAGCGGCGGGTGCGCAATAGAATAGTCAGCATGAGCGTCTCCTCCGGGCGAGCAGGTGTGGGCCATAGGCCAGGGTCTCGCTATGCTATAACGCAGGGGCGCATCCGGGTGTACGGGGCGCGGGGCGCGGGACGCCGGGCGGCTGAAGCCGCGGCAACGCCGGGCGCAGCCCGCCGCCGCGGGCTGGTGGGCGTCCCTATGGGACGGCTGCGCGCGCAACGCACGTGCAGCGGGTTGGGTTTCTGATAATTGGTGTGTGGGCGTTGATATTGATAGGCCGGCCCTGGGCGTTGATTGGGGGGTGTGGAGCACCGGCCGCCTCTATGATTCCTATGCGGCGTAGACGGCTCCGCAACGCTATGGCGCGGGGGGCGGGCCGCCACTGGCCACGAAAGTTTCAACGGCTCCCTCGCCATAACCTTCTCTACTCTCCCAGCAGCGACTCTTCCAGGTCCAGGTCGCGCTGCACCGCGCGTAGCACCTCGTCGTTGATCGTACCTTGGTTGCGCAACCGGATAAGCTCCTGGCGCTCGGCCCCGAGTAGCTCACGTTGGGCGCGGCGATAGGCGCTGGTGTGTTCTTCGGCGAGCTGGCGTTCGCGCGCTGCGGTGCCATCCAGGGTCGAGGATTGGTGGCGGATGCGCTCGGCATAGTGGCTCCGCAGATCGTCCAGCAACGCCTCGGGCAACCAGTCCTCGCGGGCCAGCTCTTCCAGCCGCGCGCTGCCCGCCCGGCTGGACTTGAGCCGGGCCTTCGCCTCCTCCCGCTCCGCTCCGCCGTCTTCTTTGAGCCGCAACAGGCGGATCAGCGGGGTCAGGCTAAGTCCTTGCAACACCAGCGTCACGAGGATGATGCAGAAGGTCAGGAACAAGATCAGATCGCGGTCAGGGAAGGCCGTGCCCGCCGCCGTCAGCAGCGGGAGGGCCAGGGCCGCGGCCAGCGAGTCGACGCCGCGCATACCGGCCCAGGCGATGACGGCGGCTTCACGCCAGAGCTTGCCGGGCGCACGCGCCGGCACAGGCGGCGCTGGTTTGGCGGTAGGCCGTGGGGCGCCGCCCAGCGCGTGTGGCAGGTACGCGGTGGGGACGGCCCAGACGATGCGCACCAGAATGATCGTCAGACTGATGACCAGCGCGTCCCGCAGCAAATCGGGTAACGCCCGATTGGCGAGCTGCGCCACGATAATGGGGAGCTGGAGCCCAATCAAGATGAAGGCGAGGCCGTTGAGGAGAAAGACCATCATGCCCCAGATCGCCCGAATCTGCAGACGCGTCCCGGCGCTCAGGAAGCGCGGGTCGGAGCTGCGCCGCCCGACGTAGAGCCCGGCGGCCATGGTGGCGACGATGCCCGAGGTCGCGAGCACTTCGGCGGCGAGATACGCGGCAAACGGCATCAGCAGCGAGATCGTGATTTCCACGGGCGGATCGTCGAGATGCGTGCGCACCCAAGCAAAGACGTAGCCAACGCCCAGCCCCACCACCGTGCCCCCGATAACGGACCACACAAACTGCAGACCGGCTGCTGGCCACGAGAAGAGCCCCGTCACCGCCGCGGCCACGAGCACGCGATAGGTAACAAAAGTCGCCGCGTCGTTCAGCAGCCCCTCGCCTTCCAGGATCGTTATGATGCGCGGGGGCACCCGCAGCCGCTGCGCGACGGCCGTCACCGCCACCGCATCGGTCGGCGAGACCACAATGCCCAGCACAAAGGCCGGGGCCCAGGCCAGGCCGATCGCTTGATGGGCGACGACGGCCACCACCAGCATGGTGAAGAAGACCAGCCCAAACGCCAGCAGCACGATGTAGCCGAGGTTGGCCCGCAGGTCCCGCAGCGATGTATCGAAGGCCGCCGCGGTGACCAGGGGCGGCAAGAAGAGGAGCAGGACGATGTTCGGATCGAGCTCCATGCGCGGCAGGTTGGGCACGACGGCCAGGGCCAGTCCGCCCAGCACCAGCAAGATGGGGTAGGGCACGCCAACTTTGCGGGCGATAGTGACCAGGGCCACGACGACGACAAGTAACCCCAGCACTATTTCGATCAGGCCCACCGAAGAGCACCGCTATTGCTGATAGCGCTCCACGACCGCGGCGTCGCGGAGCTTGGCCTCCTCCGGGTCGCGGCCGTACTCGCGCAGGGCGCGCCGCTGCCGCAGCAAATCCCAGCAGCGATCCAGGGCCACCTCCAGCTCCTGCAACCGGGCGTGCTGCGCTGCGCTCAGGGGGCCCTGTTCGCCGGCTTCCCACAGCGCGTGCTCTTCGGCCACCAGCTCTTCGATCGAGTTCGAGATTGGCCTGTCGTCCATCAAAAGATCCTCCCCATGGAATACGCTACGCTGGCGCGCTCCTGTTAGGGAGCGTCGGTGGGGTCGAGGTCGTCGTCGAAGCGGGGCCGGGCGTCGTCGCTGGGCTCGTCGACGACGCCATCCGAGCCCAGGGGCAACTCGCGACCCCGGTCGCGGCTGGGCGTGGGGGGCGGATGCAACGGCGACAGGTCGGTGCGCGGCCGCGGTGCCGGGGGCACCGGCGACTCGGGGGCTCGAGGTTCGGACATAGGCTTCCTCCTAGGCGGCGGTGAGCGCCTGGCCCGCCGGCTGGCCAGACCAACGGAATCAGCAAGTCAGGCGCGAAGGGGCCGGGTCCGCCATTATAACACACCGCCCCGCGCACCGCCCACCAGGTACAAACAGCGTTGCAACACATGAGCCTGCCGAGCACGCGCCTGCCAAGTGCTGATCGAGGGCCGGTTGGATAGCGCCCAAGCACCGATCAACCAAAGCGTGCAAGACCCAACCTTCTCTGCAACACACTCCCCGCTGCACAGGACTCCCATGTCCGATTCGTTTCAATGGCTCACTCGCCATCACCTTCTCTGCAACCTCGCCATGCGCGGCATGATGCACGACATCAACAACGAGATGTTTCAATGGCTCACTCGCCATAACCTTCTCTGCAACATAGCGAAAGGAACAAGACCATGACCAACTCCAGTAGGTTTCAATGGCTCACTCGCCATAACCTTCTCTGCAACTGAGGACGTGGCGCTGGCCCGCACCGAGATCACCGGTTTCAATGGCTCACTCGCCATAACCTTCTCTACAACTTGCTTGGTGGACGTGATGCCGGCGCTGCCGATGTTTCAATGGCTCACTCGCCATAACCTTCTCTACAACGTTGCCGCCCACGATGAGGTCCTCTTCCTCGATCATGTTTCAATGGCTCACTCGCCATAACCTTCTCTACAACCCTCGAAAGTGGGGAGACTACGAAGGAAAGCGAAGCTGTTTCAATGGCTCACTCGCCATAACCTTCTCTACAACGTCGAGTTTGTTCCCGTTGATATGGTTGATGGTCAGTTTCAATGGCTCACTCGCCATAACCTTCTCTACAACCTCAGCACTGGCGCGGGCGGCCGCCAGCTTCCGCGTTTCAATGGCTCACTCGCCATAACCTTCTCTACAACGCGGGCCTGGTACCGGCGCGCGGGGTTTGTCGTCGAGTTTCAATGGCTCACTCGCCATAACCTTCTCTACAACGGCGACCAGCCTGGCGGCCGGCACCGCCACGTGGCAGTTTCAATGGCTCACTCGCCATAACCTTCTCTACAACGCTGGCGGCCAAAGCGCAAATGACGCGCGCCCTGAAGTTTCAATGGCTCACTCGCCATAACCTTCTCTACAACGGCCCCAGACCTGCTATACTAGAGGGGTAGAGAGGCGTTTCAATGGCTCACTCGCCATAACCTTCTCTACAACCGCTTGCGGGTAGATAATCCGGCTATCCTGCCCCAGCCCGGGGGCAGCCCGGTTTCAATGGCTCACTCGCCATAACCTTCTCTACAACTCTACGCATCGTCCGTCAAGGGATTGGAGGGCGCGGTTTCAATGGCTCACTCGCCATAACCTTCTCTACAACCTACCCGGATCTGCCTAAGCAGCAATTTCTCTTAGGTTTCAATGGCTCACTCGCCATAACCTTCTCTACAACTGCGTAGATCGTCCCGGCCCCGCGGAACAGCTTGGAGGTTTCAATGGCTCACTCGCCATAACCTTCTCTACAACGCGGTTGATGGCCCCGCCGGTAGCTCTGGGGTAGGTGTTTCAATGGCTCACTCGCCATAACCTTCTCTACAACCGGCGGGGACTCGCCAGACCCGGACGACGGATGGGCAGTTTCAATGGCTCACTCGCCATAACCTTCTCTACAACTTTGCCCTCACGCAAGCAGCGGCGAGCAGACAATAGTTTCAATGGCTCACTCGCCATAACCTTCTCTACAACGCTACAGTTCCGCATGTGTGTGCAATATCACGAGATGTTTCAATGGCTCACTCGCCATAACCTTCTCTACAACTAGCAAAGCCAGCGTGACAAGTCAATAGCGTGACTGTTTCAATGGCTCACTCGCCATAACCTTCTCTACAACGTTCGTAATGCCAACACCGACCGTACCCTGGATCGTGTTTCAATGGCTCACTCGCCATAACCTTCTCTACAACTACTCCAACCACCTGGCGCCCGCTTGCTTGTCACCGTTTCAATGGCTCACTCGCCATAACCTTCTCTACAACCTATGGGCGATGATTGGCGGATCGCAGATTTCAATGTTTCAATGGCTCACTCGCCATAACCTTCTCTACAACCGCCACCTGTAACGCCTGGCCGAGATGGCTATGCTGTTTCAATGGCTCACTCGCCATAACCTTCTCTACAACCGCGGGGCCCCTGCGGGGCGGCCTCCACCCAGTAGGCGTTTCAATGGCTCACTCGCCATAACCTTCTCTACAACATCTAGCGCGATCCCCGCAAGGCGCTTATTGCCACCTGGTTTCAATGGCTCACTCGCCATAACCTTCTCTACAACGCTGGGCGTGGTCCATTGGCGCGTCACGTAGTCCATGTTTCAATGGCTCACTCGCCATAACCTTCTCTACAACGCGGCCCGTTGGCTGGCGAGATACGCGGCCGCATCGTTTCAATGGCTCACTCGCCATAACCTTCTCTACAACGCGTGTAGGGGAAGTCGAGCATGACTGAGGCCGATCTGTTTCAATGGCTCACTCGCCATAACCTTCTCTACAACCGTGTTCCTGTCCTACCCCGTCTTTGCGATCTTGAAAGTTTCAATGGCTCACTCGCCATAACCTTCTCTACAACCATGGGCACGTGCTCTATCTGCCCTTCGACGCCAGCGTTTCAATGGCTCACTCGCCATAACCTTCTCTACAACTGCAAGGCACGCGCCCGCACGACATCGCCGCCCGGTTTCAATGGCTCACTCGCCATAACCTTCTCTACAACGGCCGATGGTCAGGCGCCGGCCCAGGTGCTGGGCTTGTTTCAATGGCTCACTCGCCATAACCTTCTCTACAACCAAATCACGCGCCAGGCGGCCATCCACCCGACGCAGTTTCAATGGCTCACTCGCCATAACCTTCTCTACAACCCGCAAGCGGGATGCGATCTACGAGAACAAATGTATGTTTCAATGGCTCACTCGCCATAACCTTCTCTACAACGCTACTGTGCGATTGGCGGGCTGTTCCGTATGTGGGTTTCAATGGCTCACTCGCCATAACCTTCTCTACAACGCGAGCAGCCGCGGCTCGGCCGCGCCGACCAGGAAAGTTTCAATGGCTCACTCGCCATAACCTTCTCTACAACGCACGCAGAATGACCATGCGCCGTCTGGTAGGCTTGTTTCAATGGCTCACTCGCCATAACCTTCTCTACAACCACCGAGCCCGAAACCGGAGTCGAGGTCGCGAACGGGTTTCAATGGCTCACTCGCCATAACCTTCTCTACAACGGCAAGGCCTTGCAGCAGGCACGCAGCCTGCAAGAGTTTCAATGGCTCACTCGCCATAACCTTCTCTACAACTCCATTGGTGGACGTTGCACTGGGACGGTACGAGCTGGTTTCAATGGCTCACTCGCCATAACCTTCTCTACAACGCCGACACGCCCGAGGGGGCACCCTTGCCGGTGCTGTTTCAATGGCTCACTCGCCATAACCTTCTCTACAACGGTAC
>Ga0070730_10005145_pt1 | contig 11332 bp, 6 predicted proteins | sample Coa_R1_3_FD_66447 | JGI IMG/M metagenome (GOLD analysis project Ga0070730, IMG submission 66447) | Surface soil microbial communities from Centralia Pennsylvania, which are recovering from an underground coalmine fire - Coalmine... | ecosystem: Environmental > Terrestrial > Soil > Unclassified ... | reverse complement strand
GTGACGTGCGCGCTGATCGACCCGGCCGGGTACAGGCCGCCGGAGGAGACGCTGTACGAGACGGAGTCGCCGGGCAGGATGGTCGGGAGGGCGTGCATCCGGATCGTCGACTTCGCGCCGAACGGCCCGGTGACCGTTACGACCTGGGTACCGGCCAGCAGGACGTTGCCGGTGTTGACGACTGAGTAGGTGACGTGGGCCGAACCGCCCCCGAACGGGTTGAAGGGAGTGCTGAAGCCGACCGAGACCGGCCGGACGGTCAGCCCCGCGACCAGCTTCCCGGTGATCCGGAGCTCGATCGGCACCGCGATCCGCTCGTACAGGGTCACCATCTGCCCGGTGGTGGTCCGGTGCGGCACGCCGACCGCGGCGATCATGCCGCCCACGTGGTCGCCGGGGGTGGCGCGGCGCGGCACCCTGATGACGAACGGTTCGATGACCCCCTTGCCGCCCGGGATGATGACCGATAGCTGGCCGCCGTGCCCGGCGATCCTGGTCCAGGCGCCGATGCCGAAGGGCCGCGCGTTGGCCGGCAGCAGCGTCAGCGCGCCGGTGGTGGTGGTGCCGGTGGCGTCGGTGGCGTAGATCGAGAACGCGACGGCCTGGAGGCTGCGGTTGAATACGGCGACGTGATCGAAGATGGTGCTGCCCGGCACGATGTTCTTATAGTCATATACGGTGCGGGAGTCCGGAGCCGTGGCGCCGGCGGGTTCCACCGACCAGCTGACCTGCCCAGGGGCCGGCCCGCTGAGCGCGGGCTGTCCCGGTCGCGCCGCCGAGACCGGTGCGACGGGCGACGACGGGAGGGCGGCAGCGGCGGGCGCGGTCGCGACGACGCCGATCACGCCCACGAGCAGGCTGCCGGCCAGGACCCGGGAACGGATGGGGCTACGGCGGTAACGGACGGGGCTACGGCGGTAGCAGGCAACGTTCATCTCGCGTGTGGTCCATTCATCATGGGCTCGATCAGCCGGGCCGGTGGGTAACCGATCGTGGGAGGGGTAGAGCGGGAGGCAGCCGGCTGCTGCCTCCCGCTCCTGCCTGCACTAAGGAGATTGCGTTAGACGAAGGCGGTGACCGCGGTGATGGTCATCGTGCCCGCGTACGGGCCCGCTGCCGCCGAGGCCGGGATCGCCAGCGTCAGGTTTGCACCCAGCACGCTGGTGCCATTGCCGCTAGGCGCATGGGCCTGCGCCAGCACGCCCGCCGTGGTGCCCAGGCCTGGTGCGGCCGGGTTGACCGTGGGACCGAGCGTGACGCCGGTGCCGAGAGCGGTGTCGGTCGGGACCCACCCGAGCTGGTCGCCCGAGATGGTGAAGCCGGCCGAGCTGCCGCTGCCGGTGAAGGTGGACTCCTGGCCCGTAACCTGCCAGCCCGGGAAGCTGTTCCGGGTGTCAGAGACCGTGACCGGGTTCAGGGCGCCGGTGGCGCTCGTCCCGCCCGCGTTCGAGGTCAGGTTGACCGTCCCGGTCGCCACGGTGAGCGTGAAGGTACCCGTGGACGGGACGTTCACCGAGATCGGCTCGGTGCCGGAGTTGGGGTTGGTCGTCGTCACCGTCTCGCTATAGGTGCCGGTCGACCCTGAGAAGCCGGTGGTGTTGGTTGGTGTGAACACCGCCGATAGCGCCACGGTGGCCGCCGCGGAGAACGTCGTGGTCGTGGTGGCCACGCCGCTAGCGTTGACGGCGACCGGGGTGCCGATGGCCGTGCCACCGGACTCGAACTGGACGGATCCAGCCGGGTGGCTGGCGTCCGAGGCCGACTCGGTCGCGGTCAGCGTGACGGTCGCGCCGACCTGCGCCGGGTTCGGCGAGGCGATCAGATTCGTGGTGGTAGACAACGGACCGGCCGGCCCCGAGGAGCTGGTCGTATACGTGCTGCCGTCGGCCGAGATGGTGAGGAACTCGGACTGCTCCGGGTCTGAGGTCCCGGTGAGGCCCGCACCGGAGAAGCAGAACACGACCATTTCGTCGGTGCCGCCGTTGGCCAGGCCGGCCACGGACTGGATCGTGGAAATGGGGTCAAGCAGCGTGCCGGAGAACGGCCCGGACAGGCCGGCGTTGACGGCCGCCGACATGCTAAAGGTGGCCCCGCCACCCTCCTCGATGCGGAGGACGGCCGAACCCTGGAACCCGCTCGCGCACCCCTGGGTGGTCGCCCAGGTCGGAGTGCTGCTCGTCGGGCCGGTGGTCGGGTTCAGCGCCAGGGTGCCAGGGTTCTTGCCGACCGCGGCATGGGCGGCGCTAGCGCCGAGCACCATGGTGCCGGCGGTGGCGGTGGCCACCCCCAGCATCAGGGCCGCACGGCCAAGCCGCCCGACCCTCCACGTTTTTGGTTTTTTCCCTTCCATACGGATACCTTTCATGAGGGGTTCATCTCCGCCTTTCCTTAGTGCGGCGGACGCGCGAGGGTACGCGCCCGATGGCGGTTTGTCCCGGATGGGGACGGTGCACCCTCGCGTCTGCCCGGGCATACCGGGTCCGGGCAGACGCTCGGGCACGGCTAAGGCGCCGTTAGACCGGCGGCGGGACCGCGCGCAGGGCTGGCGCGATCGAGCCGCAGGTGTCGGGCTCGTTCGTGTTGTTGACCAGCAGCGCGAATCCGTAGTTGAGGATGGACAGGGCGTCCTGGCACAGCGACGAGCCCGTACCGACCAGCATGGCCTGGAGGATGGGGTCGACGCTGCAGGTGGCGCCGGTGAAGGGCAGCGGGGCGGTGGCGTCCACCCGGCAGCCCTCAACGACCATGAAGACCTCACGGTTGATCGGGAAGGCCTTGTTCATCAGGGTCCCGGAGAACGGGCTGACGCCGTTGATGCTCTGCAGCACCGCGCCGTACCGGCGGTCGATGTCGACCGGGTTCCCGGTGGTGTGGTTGCTCTGCGAGATCCACTGCGCGATCGAGAACGGCCCGTAGCCGTCCGTGTCGGTGCCCATGGCCCTGCCGTTGTGCTCCTCGACGATCCCGCCGCTCAAGGTGCCCTGCTGGATGGTCTGGAAATCGCAGGCCGGGAGGGATGGTGAGGTCGGGACGCCGAGGGTCGACGTCCAGAACTTGAAGGTGCCGGACCCCGACTGCGGAAGGTACAGGTCGATCCGCTGGGTGCCCGCGGGCTGGGTCACGCCGACCTCGAACGGCCAGTAGGTGACGCCGCCCTCGGAGACCTGGGCGCAGTTCTTGTACAGGTTGATCAGGTCGGCCGTGGTGAACATGTTGGTGGTGGTCAGGCTGGTCGCCACCGTGGTCACCGGGCCGTTGACCCCGTTGACGACGCCGCCGGTGGCCGGGCCGATCGCCCCCGCCACGGCGTCCTCGGCGAACGGGATGAAGGTCAGGGCACCGGCCGTGTTAGACGTCGGCCCGCTGGACGAGCGGCCGATGTCGGAACAGCCCACCGGCATCAAGGGGCTTAGCGCCGGCGTGGCGGTGGTGGCCGAGTTGATGGACTCGCGCAGCGCGACCTGGCCCGCGCCTGAGCCGTTCGGCCGCTGCGAGAGGCAGGTGATTGCGGGCTGGGTGGCGTTGACGCCCTTGACGTACTCGATGTTGGTGGTCGTCGAGCCGGTGATCGGGTCGACCGCGTTGAACGAGCAGAGCTCGTTGGTGCCCAGGTCGACCGCGTACTGGTTGATGACGTCCTGGATGGTGTCAGAACCAGTCGCGACTTCCTGGCAGGTCGGGTCGGCCAGCGCCGGGCTCGAGGTCAAGACGACCCCGAAACCGGCGAAACCCATGGTGAGCGCGCCCACGCTCACCAGGGTCGCCAGCCTGGATTTGAGCCTCATAGAGTGCCCCTTCACTGAGATGAGGGACGTACCCTGTATGGGCACGCCCGGCTTCTGCCCGCAGCGTCAACTGGTCGGGCTGGGTGTACCTTGGCCGGCATTCCCAGTGCCGGCCAAGCCTGTATCCGCGCGGGGCGCGGACGCTCTTACGTGGCCACGTCACAGTGGCCTCCGGCGGCGCCATATCAGTAGCCCCCCGGAACGCAGCCATGTCCCGCCGCCGGCGAAGCCCGCGCCGAGGATCGCGACGCCGATCAGCACATAGCGGAAGGCGCCCACGGCCTGGCGGGGCGTCAGGCCCGCGGCCGGCTGGGCCTGAGGCAGGCTGATCACCGGGCCACCGAGCGAGATCGGGCTGCTCAGGGCCACGGCCTGGCCCGAAGAGCTACCGGTGACGGGGATCTTGGCGAGCGAGGACGTCGCGGCCAGCGGCTGCGTGGCAGCGGCAGCGGGCGCGGGCGCGGGCGTCGCGGCTGGCGTAGGCGTGGGGGTGGCTCCGGTAGTGGCGGCTGACGTAGTGCCGGCCGGGGTGGTCCCGGTGTTCTGGGTCTGAGCCGACGACGAGGAGGACGTGGACGTGGACGGGGACGGGGAGGGCGACGAGGACGACGAGGTTGACGGAGAGGGCGACGCGGTGGCGAGGGTCTGTAGCTGCGTAACCACGGACTGCGCCTGGGTCACGAGGTTGGAGGGCAGCGGAAGGTAGCCGGGCGGGAGGTCGCCGGCCGAGGAACCGGGAACCTGCCCGTTCCCCACGGCGTAGGAGATCAGGTTGGCGTAGTCGGTGAGGGCCGCGGCACTCTGGTTGGTGGGCACCGCGGCGTAGATGATGTCGGTGAGCGGGTACGCGTTCGTTCCGGGGCTGGCGGGGTTAACCTGCAGCAGGCCGCTGCTGTCCGCGGTGGCATTGGTCACCGCGGCGGTGACGGAAGCGGTGCTGGGGCTGACGCACGACGTCCCGGCGTCGTTGCACAGCTGGGCCGGGATCAGGCCGTAGCCGGCCAGGTCGGGGGTGGCACTCGCCGCCCACATCCAGATCGACCCGATCGGCTCGACCCCGGCCTTCGTCCACCACCCCAGGGAGCCGTCCGGCGCCGTCCCGGCCGGGTCCCAGGGGCCTGAGCTGCTGTTGTTCGCGGACAGGAGGTTGGCGGACGCCGAATCGTAGTTATCGGTGTAAGGCAGCAGGTCCAGGGAGTGCTTCTGAACCTGTCGCTGGCCGGCGGGACACGCCGGGGAGGATGTAGGGGAAGCCGACGGGGAAGGCGAGGGGGACGGTGAGGATCCAGCCAGCTCACAGAGGTTGAGGACCCCGCTGTAGGCGCGGGGGAAGGAGTCGATCGCCGGGGCCTGGCCGAGGTTGAGGGTCTTATAGTCCGGGTCGATCGCCATGTTCTGGTCGCTGGCGTCCGCGGTGCCGCCCAGCCACGTGGTGGCGGCGGAGCTGGCCTGGATCCACCGCCAGATCTGCTGGTTGGGCCCGGAGTGGTCCTCGGTGAGCAGCAGGTCGAGCGGGCCGGCGGGGTTCGCGGGGACCCCCGGGTTCAGCGCCTGGAACGTCTGGTCTTCCGAGATATTCAGCGGACTGGCCTGAGCCCAGGCCGGCCCGGTGGTCCCCTTGTTCAGGGCGTCCCCGCCCGGCAGATAGTCGGGCAGATCCTGCTTGTAGGACTGGGTCAGGGCCTTGGTCAGCAGCAGCGGGGTGAGCTTGATCGGGGTAGTGATGTAGCCGGTGCCCTCGTTGATGTTGAAGCCGAAATCCAGGGCCGCGACCGCGACCGGCGCGTACAAGATCGTCGGCAGGTTCGTCGGAGGGGGCAGACCGTCTCGGGCGGCCTCGCTGCCGATCGGGATGGTAGTAAAGGCCAGCCCACCGCCGGCTTCGATGTTCTGGGTGCTCGTCGCCTCGAACGTGGCGGAGTAGCCGTAGACCCTGCTGCAGTTCGCGGACTGGTTCAGCGACAGCTGCCAGGACTGCATCGCGCGCGCGACGATCTGGCTGCCGTACGTCTGGCGCTCCAGCGTCCCGGGCGGACAGAACGACCCCTGCGGGGCGAAAGCCAGGTGGATCTGGATTCGCTGCGCCCAGTTCCCCGCGCTCAGCGGCGAGCTGTCGATGAAGCTGCTGAGGTTGTTGACGTTGACCTGGTACCCGTTGGGCTCGTACGTACCGCGGGGCACGATGACCAGCCAGCAGCCGCGCGGCGTTTTGTCGGACTTGGCTTCCCCGCAGCCCAGGCCCGGCGCCTGGACCCCGGTCAGCGTCTCGAACTGCTGCTGGCCGTGGCCCTGCGCGTTGGTGAGGGCGAGTTGTACCTCGTCGGTGTTGAACTCGCTGTACCACGTGGTATCGGTGGCGCCCGCGTAATCGAGGTTGGTGGGATCGCTCACTGGCGAGAACGGGATTTTGAAGGTGCCCGCGGCGCAAAAGGTGCCGGGACACCCTGTGTCCTGGGCTGCGTTGCTGCCGGGCTCCCCCGGGTCGCAGCCGTCCTGCGCGCCCGCACCATTCGCGGCGGCCGGCGGATTGGTGGTGCTGGGCACCGCGCCGGCGACGCACAGATCACCTTCCCGCTCGCCGACCTTCGCGTTGAGTACGTCTCCACCGCCCGGCAGCAGGCCCGCGCTGCCGTACTCGCACTGGTCCGGGTTCGGCCCGGTGGTCGCGTCCCCCCAGCACTCCATCATCTGCAGGTAGTTGGCCTGGACCGTACCGCCGCCGACGGTCGGCTGGCCGCCAGTCCAGGTCACCGTGATGCCCTGGTGCCCGATGTCCTGGGTCTGGCTGACCGTGACCTGGAGGTTCTTGAAGTCGGCGTACATGAACGAGTACGGGCTGGTCGGGCTCGAGCTGGTCCGGTCCGCGTTCGCGCTGGCGATGGGGTTGTTGGCGTCGTCCCGGATGCCCGAGATCCAGGGCACGGTGACGGCCGAGGCGGTCAGGCCGACCCCGGTCATCTGGTCGTAGCCGGTACCGGTGTCGGCCCGGGCCGGGCCGGGCAGGCTGAGGGCGGCCAGGGACGCGGCCACCGCGATCAGCACGCCGCTCCACTGCGGCCAGGACGGTAGGCGCCTGCCCCGGGCCGTGTGGCCTACGGGCGCGGTCATGGGTAATCTCGCCGGTCGAAGTCGGGGCCCGGACCACGCCGGAACCGGCGGCGCGTGTTGTTGTGGGCGACCAGCGGCGGGACCAGGCCGATGCCGACCAGGAGGGCGGCGGCCAGGGCCATGAGCCAGATCTGGATACCGTCGCCGAGCGTGGTCGGCGACGCGACGGGTACGCCGTTAACGATCTGACTCCCGGTCGAGGGGGCGGCTGATCCGTTGGGGACGGCGGCCGGGTTCCCGCTGCCGGTGCAGACGCCGGTATTCGGGTCGCAGTTCGACCCGCTGCCCGTGCCGGCGCTGGTGCTGCTGCTGCCCGCACTGGTACCGGAGCCTGCGCCCTGGCTGCCGCTGGAGCCAGCCGTCGTACCGCCTGGGCTGCTGGCCGAGGTGCCCGTGCCAGAGCTGCTCGAATTACTGCTGGAGCCGGCCGCGGGATGGGTACTGGAACTGGAGCTAGAGCTGCTGCTGGAGTTGGAACCCGGGCTGGTGTTGGAGCTCGAGCTGCTGCTGCTGGCACTCGGACTGGCGGGGGCACTGGAGGATGAGCCGGTGACCGGGTTGGGGGCGCCGGTTGCGCCGCCGGTGGCGGTGCTGCACTGCGTGGGGCCCTGCTTGTCGCAGGCGGGAGGTTGCGGGTCGTTGTCGGCCAGGGTGTTGGTGCCGTTGGTGGAGAAGGTGGGGTTGTTGCAGCTCTGGATAAACGAGCTGGTCGCGGTGGGCACCTGGTTCCCCGGGATCTGCTGCAACTGCGCGTAGCCGGCCTCGACCAGGTTGATCGGCAGCGCGGAATAGCCCAGCTGGTCGACCTGCTGCTGGCCCTGGCACAGCAGGTAATTGCCGAACGCGCCCAGGGTGTAGCCCTTGGCGCTGGTCAGCCCGTCGGACGAGTCGGTCGGCAGGATCATGTACGAGTAAGACGACAGCTCGTAGGTGCGCGGGTCGGTGTCGGTGTAGACCTGCGACAGGTCCTGGGTCAGGTAGAGCGGGCTGCTCTTGTCCGTGTTGATCTGCGCCTTGAGCAGCGACACCGCGACGTTCTCCGCCGTCGGCTCGGTGTAGTAGCCGGCCGCGTTGAGCACCAGCGCGACCGGGAAATTGGTCTCTAGCGCGTAGGAGAACTCGACGTATCCGATCGCGCCGTTCGCCTGCTGCTGGGACACGTAGCCGGAGACCCCGAGGTCGCCGGACTGGCCGACCATCGCGGTGCCCGGCTGCACCGGGTAGGCCGAGGTCTGGGTGCACGGGCTGCGGCCGACGGCCTGGCAGTACGCCTGCCAGGCCGAGGGCTGGGTGGCGAGCATCCACTGGGTGAACTCCGCGGTGGCCCCCGAGCCGTCGGAGCGGACGACCGGGATGATCCTGATCGCCGGCAGGGTCAGGGCGGGGTTGTCGGCGGCGATCTTCGGGTCGTTCCACATGGTGATCTGGTTGGTGAAGATGCCCGCGATGACCGCGCCGGACAGCCGCAGGTTGGTCACCCGCTGGGTGCCGATCATCAGGTTGTACATGAGCGTCGTGCCGCCGGCCGTGTCCGGCATGTAGGCGTAGCCCCGCTTCGGCGGCGGGTCATTGTTCGTGCCGTCCTGCACCCCGTAGGGGATCTCTGACGCGGCCCAGTCCACCGTGCCCTGCCCGAAGTCCGACCGGCCGGTGGTCGATCCCGCGGCGGTGTAGTTGATCGTCATCCCGAACTGGGCGACGTCGGTAATCCAGTTGTGGATCGCGTTGTAGGACCAGGTCGAGCCCGCACCGGAGATCGGCACGTAGGACGCCGCGAGGGCGGGCTGCGTCGGCGCGAGGATGCTCGCGCACAGGCCGAGGAGAGCCGCCGCGGCGACCGCCATCGGCCGGGCTCGCATGCCGGGCGCTTTCATCATGTTTCGTCTCCCAGATATCCGGCGTCCGCACGCGCGGCCCAGAGCCGCTCGTACCGGGCCAGGTCGCGAACGGAACCCATCGCGCGGCGGCGTTGCTGCCTGGGCGTGAGCTGCCCGGCACCGCGGCCGCCGATCGTCCGCGCGACGGCGAACAGGAACAGGACGAGGACGAGGAGGGTGCAGGCGGCCCCGAAGCCCCGGGCGATCTCGGCCGGGAACGGGGACTGCACGGATTGGTAGGCCAGGAGCGGCAGGGACATCATCGGGCCGGAGAGCGGGTTGAAGTTCACGTGGAAGGTCGCGCCGGCGGTGAGCAGCACGGGGCTGGTCTCGCCGATGGCGCGGGCGGTGCCGAGGATCACGGCGGTGGCCAGGCCGGACCTGGCCGTCGGCAGCTTCACGTTCCAGACCGTGCGCCACTGCCCGGAGCCGAGGGCGTAGGAGGCCTCGGTCAGGCCGCCGGGCACCAGCCGCAGGACCACATCGCCGGCCCGGGCGACGATGGGCAGGGTGGTAACGGCCAGCGCGCACGCCGCCGCGCCCCCGAAGAATCCCCGGTGGAGGATGATGATCAGGGTGGCGTAGATGAACAGGCCGGCCAGGATGTCGGGCAGCGCGGTCATCGCCTCGATCACGGTGCGGACGAAGCGGGAGAGCGCACCCGGCACCTCGTTCATGAACACCGCGGTCAGCAGGCCGAGCGGCACGGAGATGCTCATCGCGATGCCGACCTCGATCAGGGTGCCGATGATCGCGTGGATCACCCCGCCCTTGGTCACCGGGTCCAGCGGGCCGGTCGTGCGCAGGTCCGTGGTGTAGAAGTTCGCATGCACCAGGGCGTGCCAGCCCTTCCAGAAGGTGTAGGCGATGACGAACACCAGGACGGCGACCACCAGCGCGCCGAGTGAGTGCACCACGACGGAGACCAGCCGGTCACGCACGGCCGGACCACTCTGGTCGAAGGACACCAGCACCGCGTAGAAGAGCACGAACAGGCCCCAGGTCAGCACGATGTAGCCGACGAGACCGGAGAACGGCGCGATCTCCGTCCACAGCAGGCCGGTAGTGCTCAGCGCGGCGGCCAGCGCTCCTGCCAGGGCCAGCACGTCCGGGGTGCGGATGGCGGTGAGCCGGCGTGGCTGCGGCGCGGGCCCGGGTTGCTGGCGGCCCGGGAGCGTGGTGCCCGGCGACTGGTCAACGGTGGTCATGGCTCAGACCTCGCTGACCGCGCCGGAGCGGGACCGCGCCACGATCAGGGCGGCGAAGAAGTTGACGAAGAGGGTCAGTGCGAACAGGGCCAGCCCCGCGGCCATCAGCGCGCTCACCCCGAACGGCGTCGACTCGGCGTACTGCAGCGCGATCAGGCTGGACACCGAACTCGTGCCGTTCTGCAGGATGTGCGGCTGGATCACGAAGACCGGAGAGATGATCATCACGACCGCGATGGTCTCGCCCAGCGCACGGCCCAGGCCCAGCATGGTCCCGCCCACCATGGCGCCCCGGCCGAACGGGAGCACGACGGCGCGGATCATCCCCCAGCGGGTCGCGCCGAGGGCGTACGCGCCCTCGCGCTCGCCCGGCGGGGCCTGGCTGAACGCCTCGCGCATGATCGAGGTGGCGATCGGGATGACCATCAGGGCCACCACCACGCCCGCGATGAAGGTCGAGGAGGTGTAGAAGGTCGCGGTCGGCCCCGTGTAATTCCGCGTGACCCCCTTGACCTGGAACAGCGGGATCCAGCCGAACCAGTCGTTGATCCAGCGCGACAGTGACACCATCCGCCACTGGAGGAAGAACGCCCCCCACAGCCCGAAGACCACACTAGGGATCGCCGCCATCAGGTCGACGACGCTGATCAGGCCGCGCTGGATGCGTCGCGGCGCGTACTCCGAGATGTACAGGGCGGCACCCACCGCCAGCGGCACCGCGACCGTGATCGCCACGAGAGCGATGAGGATCGTGCCCACGATGACGGCCGCGATCCCGAAACCACCGCCGTTCGGGTTCCAGGTCTGGGTGGTCAGGAACGACCAGCCGGCCTTACGCAGGGCATGGAACGCGCGGTAGGCGAGGAAGGTGCCGACCAGGACCATCAGGGCTAGGACCAGCACGCCGCCGCTGCGGGCCACGGCGCGGAACGCGTAGTCGGACGCGCTCAGCCGGCCGGTGAGCTTCTTCGGGGTCTGGGGCTGCCCGGACTCCGGGCCCTCGAACGGCTCCGGTTCGGGAAAAAGGGAGATGGGCTCGTCCTGTGCGAACCCGCCGCTCCCCATGACTCCGCCCTTTTGTACCAGCCAGTCGCCAGGCCGGCAGATGCCGGCCTGTCAGCAAGCTCCTCGCGCTTACCTTGCCTAACCCAGGTACTTCGGTTAACTAGGCACCAGGCCCAACACCCAGCGAACAAGCTGGCGACGTCGATTCAATCACCGCCCGATTGGTCGCGTGCGAAATGTCGGCGAACCACGGATGAATACTGATATTTACCTATCAGTCTAGGGACCCTAATGTCGCCACGTCCAGGCGGATCGGACCCGAAACGCCCAGTTCGGGGCCTATCGCACC
>Ga0070730_10005144_pt1 | contig 11333 bp, 21 predicted proteins | sample Coa_R1_3_FD_66447 | JGI IMG/M metagenome (GOLD analysis project Ga0070730, IMG submission 66447) | Surface soil microbial communities from Centralia Pennsylvania, which are recovering from an underground coalmine fire - Coalmine... | ecosystem: Environmental > Terrestrial > Soil > Unclassified ... | reverse complement strand
TTCGTTCTGGCGCCAGCGACTGCCGGCGACCCGCCGACGTCGCAGTTCTGGACCGTCGATCACGTCGTCTCTCCCGAGGCGGCCATTCTTGCGGCGCTGCAACAGTATGAAGCGACGATCGGCGGTGTCCAAATCGGTGCCATGATGGCCTACGGCGGTGCCACCGCTCCAAATGGCTGGCTGTTCTGCTACGGCCAGGCAATCAGCCGCACCACCTATGCGCTTCTGTTCGCCAAGCTCGGCATCGCCTATGGCTCTGGCGACGGCTCAACGACGTTCAACGTCCCTGACAAGCGCGGCCGCGTTTCGATCGGCAAAGACAACATGGGCGGCAGTGCGGCCGGCCGGATCACCGCGGCGGTCTGCGGGATAGACGGAACGGTGCTTGGTGCCGCTGGTGGCGATCAGCACGCACAGGCCGACACGCTGAGCGCGAGCAGCACCGCAACGACCGTGGTCACCGATCCCGGCCACACCCACAAGCTGAGCACGTTCGCGGTCAACCAGTTCACCGCACCCAGCTACAACCTGGGCACCAACAGTTCTGCGCCGGTCGATACGAATGCCGTCGGCGTTCAATCGGCGTTCACCGGGATCACGGTCACCACGTCGGTTTCAACGACCGTGGCATCGTCGCTCACAGGCACCACCCAAAACGTGCAGCCCAGCCAGATCGACAACTGGATTATATTTACCGGAGTGGGAGCATGACCTTAGCTGCCATCCGTCCAGAATTCTCCGAAATGCTCTTTGGCCGCATCGCAGTAAGCCTTGTGCGCTTCCTCTTTGGTGGAATGGTAGCCGAGCCAAAGTTGTTTGCCGTTCACGGTGATTTGGGCGGTGTATTTTTTATCTCTTCTATGAAATGCCACCCCCTTGAGCCCCGATTTGTTGTTAATATGAACGCTGCGGTTTTGCGTGTTTTCTCTTCGCGTCGCTTCCCGAAGGTTGTCCAGAGTGTTACCGGTCGGCTTACGGCTACGATGGTCGATTTCAAGAGGCTCTTTATCGGTTGTCAGTTTCCAGATGATCCGATGAACGAAAAACCGGCTCCCATTCAGGCCGACTTGCGACCGATCGTTTTTCAGTCGCCTTCCACATACCCGTCCGGGAAATCGGGCGTTCCAGGTTTTCCAGGCGGTTTCGGTCTGGAAATGGGTGACCGGTCTGTGCCGCCATGTAAGCGCGCCAGTTTCCGGGTCAAAGGCAAAGCATTCGCGCAGATAAGCCGTATCTGGCAGCGGTTTTGGTGCCATGAATTCCTCCCTGGGGAATTTTTTATCACGTTCGGGGTAGGCGCGTGAATGGACGTCGATCCCGGAACCTCTTGGTGGCAGTGGGCAGGCGGCCTCGCGTTCGCCGTTTTGAGCGGTCTCTTTGCATTTACGCACAAGCGCATTGGCGAAGTGGAAACCGAACTCAAGGATGATCACGTGCAAGAAATCACTGCCCTGAAGAACGAAATCTCACGAATGGAGCGCACGTTCAATCAGCTGTTCGCTGATGGCCAGCGTGATCGCAACGAGATGTGGCGCACGATCCGGGACAATCAGACAGCCCAGGAAGCGCAGCACGCTCAGAACCTGGAACGGCTCAACAAAATCCCGACCCGCGAAGAAATGATGCAACTCCTGCAACAGTTCATGGGCCGGACAACGCACTGAGGCAACAATGACACCCGAGGAATTTTACACCAGGGTCCTGACGCCAGGGTTGAGCAAAATCGCTCGGTTTGCTCCGGAGATGCCACGCAATCGTGGCGTCGAAGTCCTGATGACGTCGATCGCCGGCACCGAAAGCGACTGGGCCGATCGTGTGCAGATCCCATCCGGGATGGCCCACGGGCTGTTCCAGATGCAGTTGAACACCATCGAAGAGATCATGGTGAACCCGGCTTCCAGGGCGATCTTCGAACTCGGCATGGACGACTTCGGCATCAATACCCGGACGGCCGAGCATCTGTTCGAAATCATTGCCCACCCGGCCGGCGATGTCATGGCGGTGTTCCTGGCCCGGCTTGACCTCTGGTGCAACCCGAACACGATCCCGTTCGCCGATGAGGAAGCTCTGTTGTTCGCCTATTACCGCGACACGTGGCGTCCGCTTAGAGCCGACGCCCGTCGTTTCTCGTGGGCCTACGGTCAGGCACTGAGCATCGTTCCCGCATGAATCAGGCAACCACCCCGCAACTGGTCGTTTCGGTTGTCGCTCTGGGCATCTTTGCTGTCGCGCTCGTCGTCGCATGGTGGACCAAGAGCGAAAGCCTGAACCTGTTGCTGGGTGCGGCTTCGGCCAATGCAACCACGGTCGTGGCCTACTGGCTCGGCAGTTCAAGCGGCTCTCGCAGCAAAGACGCGACGATCCAGGCGCAGGCGACCATGCAATTCGCCCCGCGCATAGGAACACCCCCAAGGTGAGGAACTTCCCATGAAACGACTTTTCGTATTCTTGTGCGCTCTGCTGATCGGGTGCGCCGCAATACCGGCTGCGGTGCTCATGGACGGCGACCTCGCGGTTACCGCACTGACCACCCTCCAGAACGATCTGAAGCTCCTGGGGGCTCCTGCGGCGGAGACCAACGCCGTCGCAGTGGCGACCACTGCGGTGCAGACCGGAGTGACCGACCTGAAAAAAGGCGCCAAGACGGCCGAGGACTTCGCGGCCTTGGTCAACGACCAGATATCGGTGGTTGCGCCGCCCTTGCTGACTGACTTCAAGGCCAACAACACGATCACGACCGGCGTGGTGCTGCTTCAGCAACTGGTCCTGGTGATCGCAGCCGAAGCGACCACCAACCAATCGGCAGTGGCTCCGCCGCCAACGGCAAGGTCAGTCGATGTCCGTGCTGCATTGAAGGACTGGGTGATGAGGCACCACAAATGAGCCAGCAAATGAAACACCCCACCATTGCCTACGTCCGTGAGACCAATCTGCTCACGGATGCGCTGGTCGAAAGCTACGTGCTGGCCCAGCAAACCCAGATCACCCGCGATTTCGCGCCGATCTGGCATATCGACGCCAATTGCCTGTTCGTGAAGCCGGGCGGTCCGATCCCGGCCGGCGCATGGGTCGTTTACTTCCGGGACCACTCGCCCGATCCCGGTGCTCTTGGCTTCCATGACGACCAAGGCAACCCGTTGGCCTATTGCTTCATTGCCGATGATCTCGCCGATGGCATGTCGTGGACCGTGACCGCCAGCCACGAAACGCTGGAAATGCTGGTTGACCCGACCATCAACCTGACCAGGGACCGCACGCTCAACGGCACGACCTGGGAATATGCGGTGGAGGTCTGCGACGCACCCGAGGATGATTCCTTCGGGTATTGGATCACCGGCAAGGACGGTCGCCGGCATCTGATGTCGGCTTTCGTCACCCCGGACTGGTTCAGTGAGCACGGCAAAGCGCCGTATGCCTTCCCGACCTGGACGCCGGTCCATGCCCCGTTTGAACTGCTCCAGGGGGGCTACATCGGCCGCAGGGAAACCAAGCCCCAACAGGGGCAATGGGATCAGGTGCTCGCCCAGCAAAGCCCCAGGACCCAGAAGAAGTGGTTTTCGCGGACCAAGCGGCGCTTCAATGAGCCCTGACGATCCCTATGCAACCAGACCAGATCCGATACGGTCGGCTCTGATTGAGTTCGGCACCCTGACCACCGATCAGAAGGTTGTGGCTCTGGCCGCATCCCTGATCGAGGCCAAGGTGATCACCGAGGAGCAGCTACGAGAGGTTACCCTTCGCCTGGCGCAGAAGGCCTAAGATCATTTCCTCCTGCTCAATGGTCTTGATGACCACGTTGTTGACCGCCAGGGTCTGAGCGGTTCCCCAGTCGATCCCGGCTCGCATCGCGGCGATCCCGAGCGCGGTGGCTAGACAGCCCAGCGTCTCCCTCACGTCCATGTCATGGTGTTCGCAGCAATCGACGAAGGTTGCAGCGGAGATGATCAGGCGAGCAGCCTTCAGAACTTCCTCTTCCTCGTTGTCGGGGTTGTCGCTCATTTGAGACCTTTCAGGCGCTCCAGCGCCGATTGCATGACCGCAATCTGCCGGTCTGCTTTGCCCTTGGTCAGCCGGTTGTCGGCGACCCATCGTGGGTAGACCCGTTTCCGCAAGGCGACCTCGCGCTCCAGTTCCTGGATCTCGTCATCGACCGTGATCGGGAAGAGGTCGCTCACGACGCTGGTTTCCCCTGCTTCCACCACGTCCAAATCTCGTCGATACAGTCGGGACACGCATCCTTTGCGCTCTTGGGATTGTCCTGGTAGCCACCAATCCATTTCGGTCCGTTGCTTTGTGCCGCCCAGACCTTGCCCCACTCGTAATGTTCTTCTGGCCGGCGTAGCTCGGCAACCTTGCCGCACCGGTCGCAGGTCATCACGGTGATCTGTGTGCTGGCCATGGGTCAGCCCACCGGCTTCTTGCGTTTAGCCTCGTCCCAGCCCTCCAGCCACGCTACGCGGTCCATACAGCCGCCCGGGACCTCGCGGAGCGCACCGGCCATGCAGGCGGCAAAGCCTCGCTCATACTCCACGACGCGGCGAATGGCGCTCGTGTCGTCAGCGGCGTATGTCGGCATTACGCTGTGCCTTTCATTTCGGGTTGTCTGCGTTCGGTTTTGTGATGGAACCGGTGACACGGAACGCAGAGCCATCGGACTACCAGCGGCTTTGAATAATCATCGTGATGGGCTTGAAGCGGTCCAGAACTATTGCAGCCTGGGTTTTGACACTTCCTCGGTATAGTGACCCGTCCATCGCGCACCGCGTTGCCCAACGCCACCTGAGCACGTCGTTTGTCTGGGTGACGCACCGCGTAAACCATTTGACCGGCGTTCAGTCTTGCTTTCCCATGCGGAGTTTTGCTGTAGTTTTCTCTGGCTTGAACTCGATGAGGTTGATCAGCCCGCCCCTGTTCATACAGGCTTAAACACCGCTTGCAGCGCGCGGTCAGCCCATCCCTTGATGCTGTTCGCCGTTGGAAATTAGTCTCTTCCAAGGCTCGGCCGCAATTGGTGCAAACCTTCATCAGAAGGGAATCTCGTCGTCCAAATCTTGCTGCGACCGGCTCTGTTGCCTGGACTGGGAGGATGGCCGGTCACCCTGAGAAGCGCCTTTGTCCAGGATCAGCAAGACGCCGCCGAACCGTTGCAGCACGACCTCGGTGCTGATCCGCTCGACGCCATCCTGGCCGCTCCATTTGCGGGTTTGGACCTGCCCCTCCACGTAGAGCCGGGTGCCCTTCGTCACGTATTTCTCGACCACGCTCACAAGGTACGGGTTGAACACCACCACCCGGTGCCACTCGGTGCGCTCGGCCGGCTTGGTAGGGTCGAACGACAACTTGGTGTCGCCGGCCCCGACATTGAGAATACCAAGCAAACGATCCCTCCTATCCGATGGCCCACATATTCGGGTCGGCTTCCTCCAGCTTCGCCCATTCTTCGGCGGTGCGGTTCTTCATTCGGCCGACAGGTTCGATGAAGCCCTTCTCCAGGATCACATCGCACCATGCCTGGACCTCCTTCTCAAACCGGGTCAGCGCGGTATCAAGCATCTCCAGATCACGCTCGTATTTCCGCCGGTCATAGGAGATGACCACTTCTCGCATTTGCGGGTGATACGAAACGAAATCCCAGCCATCGAACTTTGAGACCAGGATCGAGCCGACGACCTGCCAGCGGTATTTCGGAACCGGGAAACCCGTGGCCTCATAGTTTTCGAGGTAATCCAGGTGCTGTGGACCGCCAGGGCATTTAATTTCGACACCCCAAAGCCTGTCTGTGCTGATCCGGTCCGGTGAGCAGGCTCTTGTGCCATCTGCGGAAACGATCAGCCCGATCCGGCTGGTGGTCCGACCGCGGACCCGCTCATAATGGGCGGCGGCATCGGCTTCCAGGATTTTGCCGCGTTGGACCTGTTTCAGATGGTCGATCGGATATTCCGTATCCTCGTCACACAGGCGCTGCACCGCGATTTCACGGGCATACTTGCCGGCGCCGGCCGCGTATTCGCCGCGGACCTCGGTGATGATCCGATGGAAATTGGAAGCGGTAGCCTTACCACGCCGCAGATTAAGCCACTCGATCGAACCTTGATCGACGTCGGTCATAAACTGCGGTTGCAGAGGCTGGATTGGAAGGATTTCCATCAGACCTTCATCCCCTCGGCCTCAGTCTCCTTGGCCTGATCGGCAAGGCTCTTCAGCAGCCGGGCGATCCGCGCATAATCCTCCTGCCGGACCTCGGTGTAGGCGTTGATCTCGTAGCTCAGATTGAGTTGGAACCAGCGTTTGACCGTAGCCTTGCGCTCCTTCTCATCTGCCCCGGTTGCGATCTTGGCCTCATCGACCAATTGGACCAATCGAGCAGCCTGATCACGGCTGACCGGAACAGCGCCCGCAGCAAAGCCATCGTCATCGGCGTTTTTCCTGACGATATTGAAGAAGCCCATCAGCACGTATTTGCGACCGTAGCTGTCGGTCGATCCGGCCGCCTGGAGGTTGTTCCGGCCCGGTCCGCTGTCCAAAGGCAATGCGAACGAGCCGGTGATCTCATGCCCGCCACGGTGCCGCAGGGTGCCCGTAATCACGAAGCCGCCACCATCCCCTTGCCGCGGGACTCGGTCATAGGTCACCGAGAAGCCGTATTTGGTCATGATCGGCCGAAGCATCTCGTCGATGTCTTCCAGCGCGGCGTATTTGTAGCCGCCCTTGTCGGCCTCTCCGGGCTTGCTCAATTTGACCACGGCCGCTCTGACCACGGCCTGACACTCGGACTGAGCCAGTGCCATATCCTGGTTGAACAAGCGGCGGGCCTCGCGGTCCGCCATGGCATTTTGCATCCCGACCAGCGCCTGTAGTTTTGCCTCGTCCAGGCTTGGATCACGAGCGAGTTCAAATATCCGGTCGGCAACCGGATTGATTTGGATGATTGCCCCCTCTTCGCGGATCGCGACAGCACGTTCCTCGACAATCGTGGTCTCAATGATTTCGACGGCTTCCTTCGTTTCACTCATGCGGCGGTTCTCTCCTGCTCGGGTGGCCAGCCCAGTTGCACACGGACGACACGCTCGGCGATTTGAAGCGCGTCCGGACCGTCGCAATTTATCACACCACCACGCGCTTTGAGCGCCCCCCTGTTCAATTGCACGACCGAACCGTCATCGGTCTCCGATACCGAGTAGGAGTTGAAATCCCGGCGTTTGATCCACTGTTCCAGGGCCGTTACGCAGGCCACCGTGTTGCTCATGATGAAAGGTCTGTCCATTTCCTGGCTCTCCACTGCGAGACAAAAAAGACCTGCCGGGCAGAAACCCACAGCGACGACACTTACGGGAGCCGTCTCGCCGCTTGTGTATCCGGCGTCCGCATTTCTGGCAGGCCGCCATAACTGATCCCCCTTGGATCTACGGGGAGGAACCTTTTGTCCATGGCCCTCGGCCCTCCCCTTCAACCCCGCTGAATCTCTGTGTTCATAGAGATCCTTCAGACTGTCGCATGACAGTCTGGGTGGCCGCTCCTCTGGGCTTGCAGGAACGTAAGGTCACAGCCACCAAACTCAGGAACTTCGAGGGCAACCCGTTCGCCCGTGACCCCACCGGATCACCCTCGTTGTCCTTGCCCGAAGGGCAGCGCCGCATGGCGTGCGTATGCCAATGTCGGCGGCACAGACCGGTGCTTCTCTGTGGTAGGGCATGAGATCACACCGGCCTATTCGGTTCAGATAGGGCCGCCGCTCCCGTCACCGTTGATGGTCGATATCGGCAGCGCCTTCAGTGCGTCCCGACTGTCTGCCAGCAATGCTGCGGCCAGTTCGTTCCGCTTCTTGGTCGCCTCGGCAGATTTGATGACCTTCAAAGCATCACCTTCCTGGCTCAGGATGACCTCAAATTGCGAGCGATCCACCTTGGTCACGATCCAATCGACCTTGGTGGTCAGGTCATCGAAATTCACATCGACATCGACCTCTGTCACCTTGCTCACGCTCATGCCGTGGCGGGTGTGGGTCGGCACGACCACAAAATCGTCCTTTTTGATGGTCTTATCGAGCGTCTTGAACATCACCTGTTTGTCCGGCGAGTTCGGCTCGTAATTGCACATGATCGCCCTGACGTCCTTGTTGATCAGGAAAATCGCGGTGGTGTAGTTCATTTGGGGAGCTTCCTTTTATTCCGTGGTTTGGTTCGACGGGCGGGTTCGGGCCGATCACGCTGCTCACAGGCTGTGCAGCAATACCCTGGATACCCAGGGCCATCGGCCCCGTCGTAGATGAATTCGCCGCATCCCTGGCACATCGTTCCGTCCAAAACCATGTCAGCGATTTCGCCCATTTTGGCCTCCTACCAGGGTTGATCGGCGACCTTGTCCTTGATGACCCAGGTCTTGCCGGTCCAGGTCGCGTTGAAATAGGCCTTGGGTGCCTCGCCGATTGCGGCTTTCAGTCCGTCGGTCATCTCGACCATGCACACGTGCTTGCGACCCTCGGCATAGACCAATGCCCCCGGAGCGTCGCCACCGAAGCTCATGAGCGGACGCTGGACTTTGACGATTGATGCCACTGCTCCCTCCTGGTGCACGGAAATCATGTTGAGCATTTGCTCAAAGCTGAGTTCGCGGTTGTCATTCAGGTATCGGGCGGTCCCGAGGCCAAAGCCCGCTCGAACCAGATCTTTGATCGTCTCGTCATCGTTGCTGATCGAGTTTTCTACCGAAGACCAGGCCATGGCTGCATTCGCCATCCCCATGAAATACATCTGCTTGAAAAACCGGAGCGCTTCTTCCTTCGGCACGCTGATCTGGTCCGGCAAGCGCTCCTTGAACAGATTTTCCATCTGGTCCCAGAGATGGGCGAAGGGGTAGCTCTGCTCGCTCATGTCGCAGGTCTCCGCTGATGACCCTCTGGGTCACCAGCCAATTGCCATAACGCATCGACCAACAGCGTTTGAAACGGGTCCAATTCAGTGCTTCCCCAACTCGGCCATGAGTTGGTCCATCCCCTGGGTGACCGCGCTGCACAGATTTTCGAAGGTCGTTTGAGGATCGTTGGTGTTCATGCACGCCGTGATCACAAACGAGCACACGATCGTATCGAGAAGCTCGACCGGTGTCCCGTCTATCACCCGCATAATGGCTTGCATTTGCTGACTGACGATTTCTTTTTGCGTCTGCGTTGGATCGATCTCGCCGACCGTGATCTCAACGACCTCGTTGAATGTTTTCAGCGGCTCAAAGTTGTCAGCGAAATACTGCGCGGCCACCAACCACTTATCCAGGTGGTTTTTCGGATTGCGGGCGATCATGTCACCCGGCTTCGGCGAACCATGTTCCTGGTCCTGGGGAGAGATTGCGATGCCGGTCATGCGCTCGCCCTCTACGTAGGGGCGCAACTCGGCCATTTCACGGCGGCGGTATTGTTTGAACTCGCTCAATTCTTACCCTCCGGTTTCGCGAACTCGATTTCGTCGGGATGCGCCCAGAGCAACACCCCACGGAGGCAAGCGACCTCCTTGCCCTCTTTGTCGGTGATGAAGTGATACAAGGTCGCCGGCCAGCCGCATCTGGTGCAGTGCCCCGCACCGTGAACGAGCCCCCAGGTGAAGCTACTGGTGGCATCGCAGGCGATGCACGGCTGTCCAGAGCGGTTCTCTCCCGCGTCGTCCTTCTTGGGTGCAGCGTAGTGAGCCAAATACCGTTCGAAGTGCTCGGTGATGCCCTCGACAATGGGTGGTTTGTTAATCGTGATATCGGCAATCGTGGCGTGGGGAACATTGCTGGCCTTCAATTCGGCCAACCGCTCTGGTGTTATTTTTTCCATCCCAACCCCTCATCGTTATCATCGAGACCGGCGAGGGCCATGCGGCCACTGCGAACCCGCGCCCCCGCCGATCTCTCCCCGGTTCCGATCGGGTGACACGGAAATTGCGACCCCCATCGAGTCGTGTCAACATATCTGTGGACATTGGTTGTCCTGGAATTGCAATATATTCGGCTGAAACCCGCCAAAAACAGGAGATAAAAATTTTTCGGCCACCTATATTTTCGGCCTACCTGTTGACCTGCCTGGTGAACGACAAGAGATACGTCGGGGTCACGTCCAGGACCCTGGAAAGGCGCTGGAAGGAGCACGTCAATGACAGTCGTCGAGGTCGGTTCGCTTCCGGGAACGCCGTGGCTCGGGCAATAGCTGCCCATGGTCCAGATAATTTCGAAATCGAGGTTATCTGCTGTTCTCGCTCCCTTGCCGATATCCTGGCGGTTGAGATGCTGTTGATAGCGCAGTGGCGCACACGCACGCCCCATGGTTATAACTTGACCATTGGTGGGGATGGGTTCCCCGGAGCCCGTGAAGTCCCTGTATTCTTTGGGGAGGTCCCTGTGCTGAGCCCGATTCCAACTCCTGGTCAGATCCTGGAGGAAGCCAAGGCCAAAGGTTGGTCTATCAAGAAGTTGTGCGATGAAGCCGGTATCTCTGATGAGACTTTTTTTCGCTGGCGTGATGGCCGGAACTCTATCGGCATCGACAAGCTCCAGGCTTTAATCAACGCCGTAAACCAGGAAGACATGCCGTAATATCCCCTCCGTAAATACCGAATCGGTTTTTTCGGTGGTAGCGCATTTTCTCCGTCAACCAAAAAGGAGAGAAAATGGCGCGCGCCAAAAAGGAAGACCTACGTGAGAACCTGAAGCCGGACGACGTTGCCGAATGCTACGCGGATTATGCAGAAGATATGCGGGCCATCGCCCGGATCAGCAACCGCATCAAGCTCCGGTTCGCCGACTTCAAGAAGATCGGCGGTGACCCGAAGAACATCCAGGCCGCCTACAAGCTGGAAGGCATGGACGATCCCGTCGCCTATCTCCAGGGGATCACCAAGACCGCAGCCATCCTGCGGATCATCCCGACCACGACCGAGGACAGCGGACAGGTCAATTTCCTGCCGGCGTTCGAAGTCCCGAGCCCCGAGGCCGATGCCAAGGTGGCAATGTCTCGTGTCCGGACCGATGGCTACAACAGTGGCAAGGCCGGTGCCGTCATCGACAACTGCCCATACGCTGCCGGCTCCGAGGAATTCGTTGTCTGGCGGGATCACTGGGAGGAAGGCGCTTCAGACCGCGCCAAGGCCAAGGCGATCCGGAACAGGGGTATCGAGGAAGCGCCGACCGAGCGCCGACCACGTGGCCGGCCGCGGAAGAACGCGGACCTTAAAGAGGCAGCATGAGACCCGGAGGGGTCCTCTTTTTGGACCTCTCCACGCAAATCGGCTGGGTGTATGGGCACCCGGCCGATGATGCCGTCCCGCTATGGGACGTGAAGAAGCTCCCTGAAGGCCGCGATT
>Ga0070730_10005143_pt1 | contig 11333 bp, 10 predicted proteins | sample Coa_R1_3_FD_66447 | JGI IMG/M metagenome (GOLD analysis project Ga0070730, IMG submission 66447) | Surface soil microbial communities from Centralia Pennsylvania, which are recovering from an underground coalmine fire - Coalmine... | ecosystem: Environmental > Terrestrial > Soil > Unclassified ... | reverse complement strand
CTCTGGGGCGAGAAGATCGTGCTCCGGTTGCTCGACAAGGAAAACCTGCGTCTCGACATGACCAAGCTCGGTTTCGAATCCGAGTCACTGGTGAAATTCGAGAAGGCGATTCTGAAGCCGTACGGCATGGTGCTGGTCACGGGACCAACGGGATCGGGCAAGACGAACACTCTGTACTCCGCCATCTCGCGATTGAACCAGCCGGATACCAACATCATGACGGCCGAAGATCCGGTCGAGTTTCAGTTGGGCGGCGTCAACCAGGTGCAGATGAAGGAGCAGATCGGCCTGAACTTTGCCGCTGCCCTACGATCGTTTCTGCGGCAGGACCCCAACATCATTCTCGTCGGCGAAATCCGCGACTTTGAAACCGCTGAAATCGCGATCAAGGCCGCGCTCACCGGCCACCTCGTGCTTTCCACTCTGCACACCAACGGCGCGCCGGAAACCATCACGCGCTTGATGAACATGGGTATTGAACCTTTCCTGGTGGCGACGTCGGTCCACCTGATCTGCGCACAGCGGCTGGTCCGGCGCATTTGCAAGGACTGCACCGAAGTGGTGGATGTGCCGCCACAGACGCTGGTTGAGGCTGGTTTTACACCCGAAGAGTCGAAGACGGTCAAAATTCAGAAGGGTAAAGGCTGCGGGGTGTGCAACAACACCGGGTACAAAGGGCGCTGCGGTCTGTATGAGGTGATGGAGGTCGACGACGAGATTCGCGAACTTGTTCTCGTCGGCGCCTCCGCTGTGGAACTGAAGAAGAAAGCGATTGAGCGCGGGATGATCACGCTGCGCCGGAGTGGATTGATCAAGGTTGCGGCGGGAATGACCACGCTCGAGGAAGTCGCGCGCGAAACGATTCATTAGAGTCGTGAGTCCTGAGTCCCGAGTCGCGGGGCGGGGGCCTCAGGGCTGCGGCGGCGAACGGCTAGGGACTCGGGACTAAGGACGAAGGACTAACGAAAGGAATTTTGCCATGGGTTTGTCGTTAAGCGATCTGCTCAAGAGAATGTTGGAGATGAACGGCAGCGATCTGCACGTCACCACGAACTCGCCACCCCAGATTCGCGTGCACGGCCACCTGGTGCCGCTCGATCTGCCGCAGATGACGCCGGCCGAGACCAAGCAACTGGCTTACAGCGTGATGACCGATTCCCAGAAGCACCGCTTCGAAGAGAGCCTGGAGTTGGACTTCTCCTTCGGTCTAAAGGGGCTAGCCCGTTTCCGTGCCAACGTCTTCAATCAGCGCGGAGCGACGGCCGCCGTCTTCCGTCTGATCCCGTTCGAGATCAAGTCGTTTAACCAGCTTGGCCTCGCGCCCGTGGTCAGCAAGATGTGCGACAAGCCGCGCGGGTTGGTGCTGGTTACGGGACCGACCGGATCAGGCAAGTCGACGACGCTGGCATCAATGATCGACAAGATCAACAGCGAGCGGCACGACCACATTCTGACGATCGAAGATCCGATCGAGTTCGTGCACATGAACAAGAATTGCGTCGTCAACCAGCGCGAACTGCATGCCGACACGAAGAGCTTTACCGACGCTTTGCGCGCCGCCCTTCGTGAAGATCCAGACGTGGTGCTGATCGGCGAAATGCGCGATCTGGAAACCATCGAGTCGGCCCTGCGAATCGCGGAAACCGGACACTTGACCTTCGGTACCTTGCATACCAACTCGGCTACGTCGACCATCAACCGTATCATCGACGTCTTCCCGGCGCACCAGCAGCCGCAGATTCGCGCCCAGCTTTCGCTGGTGCTCGAAGGCATCATGTGCCAAAGCCTGCTGCCGCGCATTGATGGCAAGGGACGCGCCATGATCATGGAGATTCTGGTGCCCAACGCGGCCGTGCGCAACCTGATCCGCGAAGACAAGATTCACCAGATCTATTCGTCGATGCAGTCTGGACAGGAAAAGTTTGGAATGCAGACGTTCAACCAGGCGCTCGCCACCTGCTACTTCCAGAAGCAGATTTCTCTGGAAGTCGCCATGGCTCGCTCCAGCAACGTGGACGAATTGCAGGAAATGATTAACCGCGGTGCCAGCCTGTTGACCCGGCCGACTACGGCCGGAACGACTCTGGCCCGGGGAGCGGCTCCGTCGAAGCACTAAAGCGGGCGAAGTGAGAACAAGAATTTGAACCAGCAGTTTCACGAAACAGACAGGTCACTGAAGAGAGGCTAAAACCATGCCAGTGTTTACATTTTCCGGCAAAGACGCGTCCGGACAGAAAATTTCCGGGGAGCGGATGGCACCGAACAAGCAGGCGTTGGCGCAGGCATTACGGCGCGAGCGCATCACGCCGGGCGCAATTCGCGAAAAAGGCAAGGAATTCTCCATGCCGACATTCGGCTCGGGCAAGGTCGCGGTCAAAGACATCGCGGTCTTCTTCCGCCAGTTTTCGGTCATGATCGATGCCGGCTTGCCGCTGGTGCAGTGTCTGGAAATCCTGGCGGCCAACCAGGAAAACCAGGCCTTCCAAAAGACATTGACCGGAGTCCGTACCACGGTCGAAGGCGGCGCGACGCTCGCGAACGCCATGCGCCAATACCCGGTGGTGTTCGACGACCTCACCACGAACATGATCGAGGCCGGTGAAACCGGCGGTATTCTCGACATCATTTTGCAACGCCTGGCGACCTACGTGGAAAAGGCCGTGCGTTTGAAGGCTGCGGTAAAGTCGGCGTTGATTTACCCGGTCGCCGTCGTCAGCATGGCGGTGTTGATCGTCGGCGCACTGCTGAAGTGGGTGGTGCCGATTTTCGCCAACCTGTTTGCCGGACTCGGCGTCGCGCTGCCGCTGCCCACTCGTATCGTCATCGGGCTCAGCGGCTTCGTGCAAACTTTCTGGTGGATGTTCTTCGTGGGCGCCATCGGTCTGTTCTTCGGGATCAAGCAGATCAAGAAGCATCCTCGCGGACGCTACTACTTCGACAAGATGCTGCTCTTTATCCCGATCATCGGCTCGCTATTGCGCAAAATCGCCGTGGGCCGCTTCACCCGTACCCTGGGAACGCTGATCACGTCGGGCGTTCCGATTCTCGAAGGTTTGACCATCACGGCCAAGACCTCGGGCAACGCGGTGCTGGAAGAGGCACTGTTGAAGGTACGCAAGGCGATCGAAGAAGGACGCACTATCGTCGATCCACTGCGCGAGTGCGGCGTGTTTCCCAACATGGTGACGCAGATGATCGGCGTCGGCGAAGCGACCGGCGCCATGGATTCGATGTTGCAGAAGATTGCCGACTTCTACGAAGAAGAGGTCGACGCGGCTACCAAAGACATGCTGGCCATGTTGGAGCCGGCCATTATCGGAACGCTGGGCGTCATGATCGGCGGCATCGTGATTTCGCTGTACATGCCGTTGTTCGCCATGATCGCCAAGTTGGCGGGCTAAGCAGAGACAGGTTTCCAGGTGAACAGGGTTCAGGGTCTCCAGGAGCAATCCTTCGAGACCTTGAAGCCTTGAGACCTCTGAAGCCTTGAAACTTGAGCTTCCTCATGCAATCGACGTTCGACGAGCGCAATTGGCTGGTGTGGCTGGTTCGGGTCCGCATTTTTATTCTGACCCTGCTCCTGGCCATTGAACTGGCGGTTGCGCAATTCAGTCCGGCGCCGTTGCCGATGCGGCTCTTCATCAGCACCATTCTGTTCTGGTACAGCCTTTCGTTGTTTTATGTGCTCCTGCTTTCCTTCTGGAAGGAGCATCGCCTGCAGGCGTCTCTGCAGGTTTTGACCGACCTGTTTCTGGTCAGCCTGGTGATTCACGAGACCGGAGGCTGGGACAGTTCGCTTAACTTCCTTTACCCGCTGGTTATCATCGTCGCCAGTGTGCTGCTGCCGCGGGTTTGGGCGCACCTTGTCGCCGCTCTGGCGTTCATCCTTTACGGCACGGTGCTCGAACTGAATTACTACGGCGTGGTGCCGTCGTATTACACAACCCATCCCGGCCTGAAGGCGCTCCAGGCGATTATTTTCGTGAACCTGTTTGCTTTCCTGGCGGTGGCGTATCTGGCGGGACTGCTGACCACGAAATTGCGCCAGGTCGGCGTGCAGCTGAAAGATACGAGTGGAGCACTCGAGAATCTTCAGGCCCTGCACGAAAACATCATTCATTCGATCAGCAGCGGGCTGATCACCACGGGCCTGGACGGCCGCATCACGCTGGTGAATACCGCGGCGCAGAGGTTGCTGGAGCGCTCTCCGGGCGATTTGATTGGCGCGCCGGTCACGCAACTCTTCCTCGATCCTTTGCCGAACGTGGAATCTCAACATCCGCACGCTGAAGTTCGCTTCGATGCACCCACGAAATTCCGCAAGACGTTTCGGGTGCGGGTGGCCAGCCTGGCGGTTCCCGAGCGCGCGGAATCTGGATTCGTATATGTCCTCGATGACCTGACCGAGATTCGCCGCCTGGAGCGGGAAGTCCGCATGCAAGATCGCCTCGCCGCTGTGGGGCGACTGGCGGCGGCCATCGCGCATGAGATTCGCAATCCGCTGACCTCGATCGCCGGTTCGGTCAGCATGCTCTCCGGCGTCCCCGAGATGAATGACGAACATCGCCGCCTGCTCGACATCGTGACCCGTGAGTCGCAGCGGTTGAACGGCATCATCACCGACTTCCTGGCCTACTCGCGCACCAAGCAATACCGTTTCGACTGCGCCGATTTGATTCAACTGGTGGAAGATACGCTCACGCTCATGGATCACCGCATGGCCGCGGAGAAGACTGGCATCGAAATCGAACGGCACTTCACGGCGCCCGCAGCCTATGCCATCGCCGACGGCGACAAGCTCAAGCAGGTTTTCTGGAACCTTTGCGAGAATGCGGTCCGCGCCATGAAGAGTGGCGGCAAGCTGACGGTTACGGTCGAGTCCCTGGGCGAGGATTGGCAAGTGGCCTTCACCGACACCGGCACGGGAATGACGCCGCAGCAGATCGAAAAAATCTTCGAACCTTTCCAGTCGAACTTCGAGGGCGGCACCGGGCTCGGCCTTGCGCTGGTCTACCAGATCGTGCAGGCACACGAAGGCAAAGTCTGGGCGCGATCGAAGCCGGGGCAGGGAACCACGTTCGTGCTGCGCCTGCGGCGCCTCGATGCGGAGCGCGCCGTTTCCACCGATCACAGGTCAGTCGCTATGGCTGCCAAGGCCGGGGCGCCTTCCGAGCCAGCTCTGGCTGCGGCCGCCGGAGGGAGGTTGCATGGCTAACATCCTGGTCTGCGACGACGAACGCTCGATTTGCGAGATGCTCGACATTTCCCTGCGCCGCGACGGACATCGCGTGGAGACTGTACAAAACGGGCAGGCCGCAAAAAACAAAATCGACGGCGCTCTGTACGACGTCATCATCACCGATATCAAAATGCCGAATGTTGACGGCATCGAAGTGCTGCGTCACGCGCACAAAGTCTCGCCCGATTCTGCCGTCATATTGATCACCGCGGTCGACGATTACGAGGCGGCGGTCGAGGCCGTGAAGGCGGGAGGCGCGTCCGACTACATTCGCAAGAGTCCGGGGTTGGTGGACGAGATCAAACTGGCGCTGAACCGCTCGCTCGAAAAACTCGTATTGAGCCGGCAGAACTTCGCTCTGCGCCGCGACGCCGCCACCCGCAATTCGCTCGAGAACATCATCGGCTCCAGCGCCGCCATGGAGAAGCTGAAGCAGACCGTGCGCACGGTCGCTTCCACCGCCAGCACGGTGTTGATCCACGGTGAGAGCGGTACCGGTAAAGAACTTGTCGCCCGCGCCGTGCACGTGTGTTCGCCGCGGGCTACCGAGGCATTTGTTTCGGTGAACTGTGGGGCGTTCCCGGAGACGCTGCTTGAAAGCGAACTGTTTGGCTACTTGAAGGGTGCGTTTACAGGCGCGAACCAGAATAAGCGCGGCCTGTTTGAAGTCGCCGACGGCGGCACAATCTTCCTCGACGAAATCAGCGAGATGACGCTGGCCATGCAAGTGAAGCTACTCCGCGTGCTGCAGGAGCGCACGGTGCGTCCGGTGGGCAGCACCAGCGAGATCTCGATTGACGTACGCGTGATCGCCGCGACCAATCGCGAACTCGACAAAGCGGTCGCGGAAAATCTGTTCCGCGAAGATCTCTATTACCGGCTGAGTGTGATCCCCATTCGCGTGCCGCCGCTGCGCGAGCGCCGCGAAGACATTCCGCTGCTGGTCAATCACTTCCTCAAGAAGTACGCGACCGCCGCGGGCCGCGGCATCTTGCGTGTACATGCGGCCTCGCTCGACTCGATCTGCGATTACGAGTGGCCGGGCAACGTCCGCCAACTCGAGAACACCGTCGAGCGCGCCGTCGCGCTCGAAATGACCGAGGAGTTGCACGTCGAACTTCCCGCCGAGCGTCCCAAAGTTCGCGCTGCTGCAGCTTCGGCCGGCGGAAGCGCTTTGCCGGAAATCGGCGGTGACGTTACCCTTCCCGACGGTATGGGCATGGAAAACTACGTGGCGGGCATTGAGCGTTCGTTGCTACAGAATGCGCTCAACCAGAGTGGCGGCGTACAGACCAAGGCCGCCGATGTTCTGGGGATCTCCTACCGCTCGTTCCGGCACTTGATGAAGAAGTACGGACTCTAGCTGTCAGCTATCAGCTATCAGTTATCAGCGAAGACTAGAGTCTGGATCTGACCGGGTTCTGCTGAAAGCTGACGGCTGATAGCTGACAGCTAGCCCTTCTTCAACTGCTGCTTCCACCCCAGCACCCGTGCCTTGGCGCCTTCGGCTTCCGCCTCGGGAATCATCCCTTTCTTCATGTACAGGACCGAGAGGCTGGTGTGTGCGAGCACGTCGTCGGGATCGATCTCAGCGAGCCGCTGTGCTACGGCGATAGCGTCATCGTAGCGCTGCAGGTCCTGCAGAGCCCGCGCGAGTCCATGCATGGCGTCGACGAACGTCGGATCGGCGGCAAGAGACTCCTGATACGCAGCAACGGCTTTTTCCATGTCACCGTCGGCCATAAGGTCGAGAGCGGCATAGTACAGGTCTTCAGCCTTTTGGCGGGCGTTCTGATCTGCCATGAATCCCCTGAGGAACTCAGATTTTAACATTGTGGCCTAAGATACCCGGCAGCCGCTTCCCGCGTGTGCTGCAGGCTCTTTATGGTTATGATGGTCTCGCATGCGCTACAAGCTTCGTTTCCTTTGGAACGCGACCAAAGGCCATCGTCTCGCGCCATGGCGCAGTCCGTATCTCCTGTGGCGCATCGAGACCTACACCGGCGTGAAGATGACGCAGATCGGCTTCCTGGAGTTTTGGGAATTCATGTGGCGCGAGCGGCACGAACTGTGGCGCTTTCTTAAGTGGACGGGCGAGATGGAGCGCCACGTCCATCCCAAACCCAAGAGTTCGTAGTTGGCCAGCGCGATCTTTCCGGCGAGACCCGCATGCTCGAGACCCAATCTGAAAACAATCCCCGGTCGACGATTCAAGTGGTGCTGGGATTCTTGTTGGGGATTCTGATCGCGCTCGGATGCCTCTTCTTCTCCATCTTCCTGAGCATGACGCTGAACGTACGCCAAGGTTGGATCACTCTGATGTTCATGGGAGTGGCGCTGCTCGGCGCAGGGATCATTGCGATCCGGCGGATGAAGGAATCGAGCTACGCGCTGGGAGTCGCGATTGCTCTTGCGCTGGCGCTGCTGCTGGATGTTGTGTGGGGAGTGGCTATGGGCGGTAACCACCCGCTGATGAGGTTTTGAAAATTACGCGCCCTTGCCCGCTGCGGCAGCCTCGCCCAGAATAATGCTGACTTCGCTGCCCTTGCCGGCGCCCGTGAGCTGCGCCGCAGCTGCACGGTTGGCGGCGATTTCGAGATAGCCCATGCTTCCCAGAATGCCGAACACTTCTCCCGGCCCGCCCTCAGCGAAGGTCTGGTGGATCTCGGTGATCTCTTTGCTGCCTACGACGATCTTGAAGGCGCCAGGCTTGGCCGAGAACAGTACAGGGACATCTTCGGGCCGGACATTGGTGATGAGGTTGCCGAAGCGGTCCACTTTCAGGACGACGGCGCGAATGCGGTTTTCGCCGGCGGGCTTCGGCCGTGGCGCAGCAAACTTTACGTAATCCTCAATGTATTCACCAAACTTGTCGGAGTCCACCTGCTTGGCCAGGTACGCCGCGACGGGCGCAAACACGTCGCGTCCGTGAAAAGTATTGCTGACCGGCTGGCGGAAATAGTGCTCCGAGGTGATGTGTCGCACGCGGATGCGTTCTTCGCGTGCATACACCATCGAGAGCACACCGTTGTCGGGCGCGACGAAATGGAAGCCATCGCTCGACGCCAGAATTGGCCGGCGCGTCGTGCCCACCCCCGGATCGACCACCACCATGTGAACCGTGCCGGTGGGAAAATACGAATAGGCTTGGGCGATAGCCAGAGCGCCATCGAGTACGTCGAAGGCCTGCACGGCGTGGGAAATATCGACGATAGCAGCCTCAGGCACGATCTCGAGAATGACACCCTTCATCGCGCCTACAAAATGGTCGTTGGTTCCAAAATCGGTGGTCAGAGTGACGATCGGACGATATGCCAACATTCCCTCGCTGGAAGACGAATTACTGGAAGACGAATTAATCCCTGTAAGTTCGAAGTTAATTTGCCAAGAACCTGTGCGTCAAGGAACGGAGGTAATAGGGTCACGCCTGAACTCTCTTGCACCTCACTTGATCGCTCCGTACTTTCTGAGGATTTGAACGGTCTTATCGATCGGCAGTGCCTCGACGGTGTGTCCGTGTCCCGTCATGCTCGTCGCGCGCAACATGGAGTTGTATACCGCCTCCTCGGTGGCTTCGATCGCGGCCAGGAATAACGGCGAGATGGAATCGTTGGTCAGGAGTTCGGTGTGTTGCGTCAGTGACTTGTCGGTGGAGTGGATGCGAACCTGCGGCGCGGTCGAAAACGAAATCGCATAGTCTCCGCTGCCGTTCGAAGCCGCGGTGCCAGTTCGTGCCAGACCGAGCAGCGCCCTTGCGGCGAGCCGTTTCAGATTCCGCGCATCGAGGGGCGCGTCGGTTGCGACGATGATCATGCAAGATCCGTCGGCACGATCGCGAACGTTCGCCTGCTGTTGGAGTTCCTGGCGCAGGTAGTACTGCCCGAGTTCCTGACCTACGGGAGCGCCCGCAATCGTAAGCACTCCGCCGAAATTAGTCTGCACCAGAATGCCCACGGTATAACCGCCGAGAGTTGCAGGAAGTCGTCGTGAGGCGGTTCCAATGCCTCCCTTCCAACCAAACGCAACTGTCCCCGTTCCCGCGCCGAAATCGCCCTCCTGGACCGGGCCCGTCTTTGCATTCTTGATGGCGGTCAGGACGTCGTCAGGCGTAACGTGTCGACCGCGAATGTCGTTCAAGTACCCGTCGTTGGTCTCGCCAACGACCGGGTTTACGGAAAGCACGTCCTCGTTGCCGGGAAAATTGAGCACGTAGCCAATCAGGGCGTCGGCGACTTGCGGGACGCTGGTGGTGTTGGTGAGCAGTATCGGAGTTTCAATATTGCCGAGTTCGTCGACCTGCGTCGAGCCGGTGAGCTTTCCGAAACCGTTGCCCACGAAAATTGCACCAGGTACTTTCTCGCGGAAGAGATTGCCAGCGTGCGGAAGGATGGCGGTCACTCCGGTGCGCACGTCGTCTCCGCGGATGATGGTTGTGTGGCCGACCGCAACGCCCGCGACATCGGTGATTGCGTCGAGTGGTCCTGCAGGCAGGATTCCGACCTTCAGTCCCAAATCCGAAGCCCGCGGCCGGGTGTTCGGAGTTGCACCTTGGCCGAAAGCGGCTGCGGCGATTGTCAGGAGCGCAGCAAGGATAATTGTTATGAACGGCACAATGGAGTGAACACGTTCGCAGTCTCGGTTCATGATGCCGAGATGCTATCACCGGGAAAGTGGTCTTGGAATCAGGGGAATGCTGGCTCCTGCGCTACTCGTGGCGCAGCGCTTCGATCGGATCCAGGCGCGAAGCGCGGAAAGCTGGGATCATCCCGCTGATGAGGCCGACCGCTCCGAGAATCAGCGTGGATGCAATTAAGGTGCTGGGAGCGATAATCAGCCGGATATCTCCCGCTTCGCCGTTCTTGGCAAACGCACTGTACAGGGTAAGCCTTCCGACGGAAAGCGCGACCACATAGGCCAGAATCACTCCCAACAAGCCGCCAATGAACGTAATCGTCAGCGCTTCCGCGAGGAACTGCATCAGAATGTAACGCCGGGGCGCGCCCAGCGCCTTTTGAACGCCGATCTCCCGCGTCCGCTGAGTCACCGAAACCAGCATGATGTTCATCAATCCGACGCCACCGATGCCGAGCGTCAGGGTGCCGATGAAGCCCATCAGAATCTTCAGCCCGAGCGAGATGATTTCGAACTGATGGAGTTGAGTCATCAGGTTAAAAACCCGCACTGCCTGCCGGTCGGCCTCGTTGAACTTGTGCTGGGTTGCCATGATCGTCCGCACTGCGGGTTCGATCTTCTCGAATTCCGGAGTTTCGTAGTTAAACCAGATCGTATCCAGGTAATGCGTACTCTTCAGATCGCTCATCGTGGTGAAAGGGACGTAGACGGTGCGGTTGATGTCATCGTTCCCCTCCTGCATCTTTGCCTTCAGGACCCCGACGACTTCAAAGCTGAGGCCGTCGAGGCGGATGTGCTCGCCAATGGCATTGCGCCCGGAAAACAGCTTGTCTTTTGCTTCGGACCCGATCACTGCGACACGCGCGCGCTGCACCTGGTCTTCCATGTTGTAGAAGCGGCCGGGTCCCATATTGAGCGAGCGGATATCGAAAACATTCGGATCATTGCCGCTGACCGGGAAAGTGAAATCGCGCGTGTCGTACTGGACGTTTACCTGTTTGTCGACCGAAGGAGTGATGTGCGTAATCTGCGGCAGATTGGTGGCAAGCGCTTCGACATCGTCTGCCGTAAAGCGGATTTGCTCGCCTGATTTCTGGCCTCCGGCCTGGGTAGACGTTTTTCCCGGCACCACGATGACGAGCTTGGTTCCAAAATTGGCGAAGATGTTCTCGAAAGCCTGTCCAAATCCATTGCCGTAGGCGAGCAGCATCACCACCGTGGCGATGCCCCAGCCCATGCCGAGCATCGTCAAAGCGGTGCGACGTCGGTTGTGACGCATCGCGGTGTAGGCTTCATGGATCAGGTCATGGAGCATATTTCGTTTCGAGTGGCAGTTACTCCTGCCGAAGCGCCTCCACCGGTTGCAGCATGGCCGCTTTGCGTGCGGGATAAAGACCTGCGATCACTCCTGCCAGGGTCAGACTGCCAATCGCCAGTACGCCCGACATCGGCACTAATTTGG
>Ga0070730_10005142_pt1 | contig 11333 bp, 6 predicted proteins | sample Coa_R1_3_FD_66447 | JGI IMG/M metagenome (GOLD analysis project Ga0070730, IMG submission 66447) | Surface soil microbial communities from Centralia Pennsylvania, which are recovering from an underground coalmine fire - Coalmine... | ecosystem: Environmental > Terrestrial > Soil > Unclassified ... | reverse complement strand
GGCGAACATCGGCGTTCCCAGCCGGGCGGCGTTGATGAACAGGCGCGAGGTCTTGCGCACCGCCGCCTGCGCCTCGCTCTCCGGCCCGACCATGAAGCCGGGCGTATCGACGAGGGACAGGACCGGCAGGTCGAAGGCGTCGGCCAGCTGCAGCAGCCGCGATCCCTTGTCGGCGCCGTCGCAGTCCACCGCCCCGCCCAGATGCCGGGGATCGTTGGCGATCAGGGCCATCGGCCGGCCCTCGATGCGGATGAAGCCGGTGATGAACCCCGGCGCGAAGGCGGGCCGCAGCTCGAGGAACGAGCCGGCGTCGACCAGCGTCTCGATCACCTTGCGCACGTCGTAGACCCGCAGGCGGTTTTCCGGGATCGCCCGGCGCAGCAGGCGCTGGTCGGCGAAGGTCCAGGTCGGCGTCGGGCCCTGGACGTAGGAGAGGGTCTGCTTGGCCAGGCGCGTGGCGTCGGCCTCGTCTTCGGCCAGGATGTCGACCACGCCGTTGGCGGTCTGGATGTCCATCGGGCCGATGTCCTCGGGCGCGAAGACGCCCAGGCCGCCGCCCTCGATCATCGCCGGCCCGCCCATGCCGAGGTTGGTCCCCTTGGTGCAGATCAGGATTTCGCTGACTCCGGCGAAGGAAGCGTTACCGGCGAAGCAGCGGCCGGAAACCACGGCGATCTTGGGGACCCGCCCGGCGAGGCGGGCGAACGACTTGAAGCTGGGGGTGGCCAGGCCCGAGCCGCCGATGCCGTCGGTGTCGCCCGGCCGGCCGCCGCCGCCTTCTGCGAACCATATCACCGGCAGCTCCTCGCTCTCCACCAGCTCCAGCAGGCGGTCGGTCTTCAGGTGGTTCATCAGCCCCTGGGTGCCGGCCAGCACCGTGAAGTCGTAGGCCAGCGCCGCGCAGCGGGCCTTCTCCGGCGGGAACAGCGCGCCGTTCACCGCCCCGACGCCGCAGATCAGCCCGTCGGCCGGGCTCATCTTCAGCAGCTCCTCGGAAGAGCGGCGCCGGCGCTGGGCGGCGACGGCGAAGGCCCCGTATTCGAGGAAGGTTCCCGGATCGACAAGGTCGTCGATGTTCTCCCGCGCGGTCCTCTGGTTGCGGCTCCGCCGGCGCGCCACCGCGTCCGGCCGCGCCTCGTCCCGGGTCAGGCGCCAGCGGTCGGTCACCTCGGCGAGGTCGGGGCGGACGGCGTCGAGGTCGATCGCCTCCTCGCCGCCGTCGGCCGCGTGCTCGACGTCCTCGGGCGTGACGAAGAACAGCGGCTGGTCCTTCTGCACGACCTCGCCGGGCGCGGCGGCGATCGCGGCCACCCGGCCGCTCGTCTCGGCGGCCACCACATGTTCCATCTTCATGGCTTCGAGGATGGCCAGGGTCTGGCCGGCGCGCACCAGTTCCCCCGCCTCGACCGCGATCTGGCCTACCGTCGCCTGGAGCGGCGCGCGCACCGGGGCCGCGCCCTCGACGGCCGCTTCTGGCCTGCGGCGGGGGGCGGCGGATGGCGCGTCGGGTTCGAAGACGCGGCTCTCCAGGGACTCGGCGGCGCGGAGAAGGTCCGCCGCGTGCTCCTCGACGAACCGCGTCGTCGCCTCCCCGGCCAGGACCTCGTCGCGGGCGAGGATCGCGCGAAGCAGGGCGATGTTGGTCTTCGGGCCCTCGATGCGGAATTCCGAGAGGGCCCGCGCGGTGCGCGCGGCCGCCTGGGCGAGGCTCGGGCCCTGGCCGACCACCTTGGCCAGCAGGGAGTCATAGTTGGGGCCAACCACATAGCCGGCGTAGCCATAGCCATCCACCCGCACCCCAGGTCCCGAGGGCGGCTCGTAGGCGGTGAGCCGGCCGCCGCTGGGGTGGGCGGCGCCCTCCGCGTCGAGGGTCTCCAGGTTGACCCGCGCCTGGATGGCGAAGCCCTGGGCCGGAGGGGTCGCGGTCAGGCCGATCCTGGCCAGCGTCTCGCCGGCCGCCAGGCGGATCTGGGTCTGGACCAAGTCGACGCCGGTCACTTCCTCGGTGACCGTGTGCTCGACCTGCAGGCGGGCGTTGGCCTCGATGAACCAGAAGTCCTCCCCGCCCGCATCGACCAGGAATTCCAGGGTGCCCAGGGTGCGGTAGCGCGCCGCCGCGGCGATGTTGACCGCCGCCTCGAACAGCCGCGCCCGCAGGGGTTCCGAGAGGTTGGGGGCCGGCGCGATCTCGACGATCTTCTGGTGGCGGCGCTGCAGGGAGCAGTCGCGCTCGCCGATCGCCAGCACGCCGGTGCGATCGCCGGCCACCTGCACCTCGATGTGGCGCGCCCGGCCGACGAACAGTTCGGCGTAGACGGCGCCCACGCCGAAGGCGGCCTCGGCCTCCCGCGAGGCGGCGGCGAAGGCGGCGGCCAGCTCGGCCCGATCGCGGACGATGCGCATGCCCCGGCCGCCGCCGCCCGCGACCGCCTTGATGATCATCGCCGCGCCGGCGGGGAGCGCGTCGAAGAAGGCCTCGAGCGCGGGAAGGTCGGCCGGGCCGTCCGTCCCGGCGATCACCGGCGCGCCGGCGCGCTGGGCGATGGCGCGGGCCCGGGTCTTGTCGCCGAACGCCTCCAGGGCCTCGGGGGAGGGGCCGACAAAGGCGACGCCGGCCTGGGCGCAGGCGCGGGCGAAGGCGGCGCTTTCGGAGAGAAAGCCATAGCCCGGATGGATGGCGTCGCAGCGCGCCGCCTTGGCCGCCGCGATCACGCCGACGATGTCCAGATAGGCCTTCGTTCCCGTGGCTCCCAGAGGGACGGCCCGGTCGGCCGCCTTCACATGCAGGGAGCGCTCGTCGTCGGCGGAATAGATGGCGGTGCAGTCAAGGCCCAGGTCCGCCGCCGCCCGGGCGATGCGAATGGCGATCTCGCCACGGTTGGCGATCAGGAGGTTGGTGAAGGTCATGCCCGACCATAGAGGCCGCCTTCCCGATCATCCACCCGAAGTCTGCGGCTCGGATCTAGTCGGCGGCCGGCCCGCCGCGCAGCCGCGTGCAGGCCTGCACGGTCTTGGCGTCGGCGGGATCGCCGTGGTTGCAGACGTAGTCGTCGGAATCGCCGTAGCGGCTGTGCGGCCGCGACAGGGTCGAAGCCTGGGGCTGGGTCACCGGCGGGGCCGAGAGCGACGATCCGGAGAGGTTGTTTCCGGTCGGCGCGGCCCCGACGTTGCGCCCGGACGCGGACGCCACCGCCGACGAGGACGCTACGGTCGTCGGTGCGCCCGGCCGGGTCAGGGCGGCGATCTTGGCCCGCGCGGCGCGCACGAACTGGCCGCTGGGGTACTGGTCGACGTAGGCGGTCAGCTGGGCGATGTCGTTGCTGGCCGAGACGCTGTTCCAGAACGCCAGCTCCATGGCGTGGGGATCCATCTTGGCGGGTGGGGTCTGCAGCGTCCGATTGGAGCCGGCCGCGGTGGCGGAGCGCTGCAGCGAGGCGATCTTGGCCTTGGCCAGGTCCACGAACTGGCCGTTCGGGTACTTGCCGAGATAGGCCTGCAGCTGGCCGACATCGTCGCCGGCGGAGGCCGACTGCCAGAACATCATCTCCATCGACTTGGGGTCCGACTGCACCGCCTCGGCGGCGCGGGACACCGGTCCGGCCGCGCCCGGCATCAGCATGAAGGGCTCTCCGGTGATGCTGGCGCTGATGAATGGCCGCTGCTTGTCGCCCGTGGCGCGCAGGACGTCGTCGCGCACCAGCCCGCCCAGGAGCTGGATCGGCAGGCCCTGCTGCGGCAGGCGCTTGGCCAGGGCCTCGGCGAAGGGACTGTTGGCCCCGCGGCCGTCGGACGCGGTCTGCCCGGGTCCGGCGGAATAGATGACCAGCACGTCGTCGACGTCGACCGGCGCCAGGCCTTCGCCGACGGCGCGCGTAGCGCGCTTCCAGGTGTGGCCGAAGGGGTTGTTGCGGCAGGCGTCGAGGACGACCACACGCATCTCCGCCCCCTCGGTGGCGCTGAGCACCAGGTCCAGATCGATGGCCTCGTAGTCGAGGTCGGCGTCGTCCCCGAGCACGGCGTCGGTGGGAATCAGCCAGTTCTTGCCCCGGGCCTCGATGCCGTGGCCGGCGTAGTAGACGAGGGCCACCTGGGCGCCGACCGCATTGCTGCGAAACCGCCGCAGGGCGTCGCGGAACGGTCCGATGCCGAGATTGGGGTTGGCGTCGACGATCTGGAACCCCGCGCTTTTCAGGGCGCCGGCGACGAGCTGCGCGTCGTTGACCGGGTTCTTCAGCGAGCCTGCATGGAGGTAGGCGCCGTTGGCGACGACCAGGGCCACCCGGCGGGGCGCATCGGCGCGGGCTGGGCCCATGGAGACGATCGCGATGACCAGCGTCGCCAGGAGCATCGCCGCCAAACGCATGGCGTCCTCCCCATTTCCTCACTGCGTCGGCAGCTTATCACAGCCGGCGCCGCAATGCCCCCCGTGTTTTTATAGTCCGCGCGCAACGACTTGGATCACGGTTCGGGCGGGCGGAGCCTCAGGCAGGCCTGCATCGTGCGGGGGTCGCCGGGGGCGCCGTGGTTGCACAGGAATTCGTCCGAGTCGCCAAAGCGGGCGGGCGGCTGGGGAACGGCGTCCGGGCCCCGCAGCCTGATGCAGGCCTGGGGCGTGCGGGGATCGCCCGGCGGCGCGAAGTTGCACAGATAGTCGTCGGAGTCGCCGTAGCGAGGGTAGGAGACCGGCGCGGGAGGCGGGGGCATGGTCTCGGGGGGGATGGGCGGCGGCGTCAGGGCGATGGCCGGGGCGTTGGCGACGGGGGCGGGAGCCATGGTCGCCGCGGGGGCCAGCGCGTGGGTTGGTCCCTGGGCTGACGGTGTGTCCGGGGACAGGGTCTCGCACGAGGCGAGCAGAAGCCCGGCGCACGCCCCGATCAGGGCTCCGAGGGCGATACGCTTATCACTTCGCATGGGCGAAGCTCCTCACGCGTTGGGTTTGCGCCCACCCCACGGGGCGATCCCGGCAACGTCCCACTCCAGCGAAATACGTAGCTGTTCGGGCTCGCCCTGACAATCGGGGAGGGCCCCCGGCTTCCGGGTTCCTCGGCCCGCTTGACTCTCGGGGACTCCGGTCTAGAACAAAATAAGAACAAAAGGAGTCCTTCAGCCATGTCTCATGCGGCGCGCCTGGCGGCCGTGCGGGCGAAGGTCGCCGCCCTGGAGGCCGGCGGCGCGCGCGCCCAGGCTGCTCTGCCTTTCGGGGACGTCCGGCTCGACGAGGTGTTTCCCGCCGGCGGCCTGCCGCTGGGCTGCTGGCACGAGGTGGCGGGAGAAGGCCTGGAGATCGAGACGGCGGCGGCGCCGGGCGCCTTCGTCGCCGCCCTGGCCAGGCCCCTGGCCGCGCGGGGGACGGTGGTGTGGGTGATGCGGCGGGGCGACCTCTATGCGCCGGGGCTGGCGGGGCTCGGCTTCCCCGCCGACCGCCTGATCCAGGTCGAGGTCCGGGACGAGGCCCAGGCTCTGGCCGCCCTCGAGGACGCCCTGGGGAGCGCCGGGGTGGCGGCGGCCATCGGAGAGGTGGGGGCGGTCGATTTGACGGCGGGGCGGCGCCTGCAGCTGGCCTGCGAGCGGCGCGGGGCCACGGGCTTCGTCATCCGCCGCCGGCCGTTCGGCGGACCCCCGCCGACGCGGGCGGTCAGCTTGGGCGCGGCTCAGGGATCGTCGGCGGCGACGCGCTGGACGGTGGCCGCCGCTCCCAGCGGGGAGGAAGACCTGGGCCAGAAAACATTCGGCCAGAAAACGTTGGGCCAGAAAACGATGGGCTTGGGCTCGCCGCGCTGGCGCGTGGGGCTGACGCGCTGCCGGGGCGGGCGGCCGGGCCAGTGGATGCTGGAGATGAACGATGGAGCGTATCCTCTGCGTGTGGTCGCCGCGCTGGGCGATCGACAACTGGAAGCGGCGCAACCCTTGCGCCGCGCCGGCTGAGGCCCCGCCTCCGGCCCAGGTCCCTCCTCTGGCTTTGGTTCTGGCCGAGCGGAGGGTCCGGCGGCTGTATGCGGTGGATCCTGTCGCGGCGGCCCTGGGCCTGTTCGTGGGCCAGAAGGCGACCGACGCCGCCGCCCTGGTCCCCGAGCTCGTCCTCGATGACGCCGATCCGGCCGCCGACGCCGCCGCTCTCGCCGCCCTGGCCGACTGGTGCGCCCGCTTCTCTCCCGCCGTGGCCCCGGTTCCGCCGGACGGCCTCTTCCTGGACATCGCCGGCGTCGCCCACCTGTGGGGTGGCGAGAGCGCCATGGCGGCGGACCTGACCGCTCGTCTGGCGCGGAACGGCCTCGCCGTGCGCACGGCCGTCGCCGGGACGCCCGGGGCGGCCTGGGCCCTGGCCCATTTCGGGGCGGCTGGCGCCGTCCTGGCCCCGGGCGGCGAGGCGGAGGCCCTTCGCCCCCTGCCGGCGGCGGCGCTGCGCCTGGCCCCCGAAGAGGCGGCGCAGATCGTCCGCCTGGGGCTCTCCACGGTCGGATCCCTGGCGGCCCTGCCCCGCGACCAGATCACCCACCGCTTCGGCCCCGGCGTCGTCCTTCGCCTGGACCAGGTCCTCGGCGAGGCGCGCGAGGCCCTGACCTTCCGCCGCCCGCCCACGCCCTGGTTCGCCCGCCTCGCCTTCGCCGAACCGATCAGCGCGCCGGAGGACCTGGCCCGGGCGGCCGGGGACATCGCCCAGCGGCTGTGCGCCCGCCTGGAGGCGGAGGGCCAGGGCGCGCGTCGGTTCGAGCTGTGTTTCCACCGCCTGGACGGCGCCCTCCACCGCCTGGTGATCGGCCTGGCCCTGCCCGGCCACGAGCCCGGGGCCATCGCCCGGCTGCTGATCCCCAAGCTGGAGATGGTGGACCCGGGCTTCGGGATCGAGGTGGTGACCCTGGCCGCCGAAGGGGTCGAGCCGCTCTCGGCGCGCCAGGGGCGGCTGGACGAGGACCGTGATATCGCCCTGGAGGAGGGTGTGGCGCCTCTGGTCGACCGGCTGGCCAACCGTCTGGGCGAGGACGCCGTCTGGCGCGCCGAGCCCTTCCCCAGCCACGATCCCGAGCGGGCGGTGCGGCGCCGCCCGCCGCTGTCGCCTCCCGCGCCGGGGAGCGGCTGGGATCCGCAGCGGCCGCGCCCCCTGCGCCTGTTCCGCCGGCCCGAGCCGATCGAGGCCATGGCCCCGGTGCCCGACGATCCGCCGGTGTTTTTCCGCTGGCGCGGCGCCGGCCACCGCATACGCCGCGCCGAAGGCCCCGAACGCCTGGCCGAGGAGTGGTGGCGCCACCCCTTTGAGGACGCCGCCCCCGGCCGCGTGCGCGACTACTACCGCGTCGAGGACGAGGACGGCGCCCGCTTCTGGGTCTTCCGCGACGGCCTGTACGAAGCAGGAGTCCAACCCCGCTGGTGGCTCCATGGCCTGTTCGGGTGAAGAGGGTTTTCATCCGCAGATGACGCAGATGACACAGATGGTTGGGAGGGTCGGCGGCTCCCGTGATCCACGAACCTATGCGATCATAGGCGCGGCCATGGAAGTCCATGGGGTTCTGGGGCGTGGCTTTCTTGAGATCGTATATCAGGAAGCCTTGGGAATCGAACTGGAGCGACGATCGATTTCTTTTCGGCGCGAAGCGCCAATAAAAATCACCTACAAAAGCCAAATATTGTCTGCGGGGTACAAGGTTGATTTCCTGTGCTTCGAGGAAGTGATCGTTGAGACCAAAGCGCTAGCGCGCCTGTCAGCGATCGAAGAGGCTCAGGTCATAAACTATCTGAAAGCCTCCGGTTTCAAAGCTGGATTGCTTTTGAATTTCGGCGCTTTGCGCCTGGAATACCGGCGGTTCATCCTGTCCGAAGCCCATCTGCGTCCATCTGCGTCATCTGCGGATCAAAAATGAGCTACGCCGAGCTGCAGGTGACCACGAACTTCGGCTTCCTGCGCGGCGGGTCGCAGCCTGGGGAGCTGGTGATGGCGGCCAGGGCGCTGGGGATGGCGGCGATCGGGGTCACCGACCGCAACAGCCTGGCGGGCGTCGTCCGCGCCTGGGCCAAGGGGCGCGAGATCGGCCAGCGGGTGCTGACGGGCTGCCGCCTCGACTTCGCCGACGCCACGCCCTCGGTGCTCTGCTACCCCGCCGACCGGGAGGCGTGGGGCCGCCTCACCCGTCTCCTCACGATCGGCCAGCGGCGGGTGAAGAAGGGCGAGTGCGAGCTCACCCTCCGCGATCTCCTGGAGCATGGCGAGGGCCAGCTCCTTCTCGTCACGCCGCCGCCGGCGCTCGACGAGGCCTTCGAGGCCGCCTTGAGGACCCTGGCCGGCGAGTTCCGCGGCCGCGTCTGGCTCGCCGCCGCCCGGCCCTACGGCGCGCGCGACCTGCATCGCCTGGCGCGGCTGGACGCGCTCGGCCAGGGCGCCGGCGCGCCGATGATCGCCACCAACGACGTCCTCTACCACGCGCCCGAACGGCGGCCCCTGCAGGACGTGCTCACCTGCATCCGCGAGGGCTGTACGATCGACGAGGCGGGGCTGCGCCTGGAAGCCAACGCCGAGCGGCACCTCAAGTCGCCCGCCGAGATGGCGCGCCTGTTCGCCCGCTGGCCGGCCGCCATGGAGCGGACACTGGAGGTCGCCGATCGGATCGGCTTCGACCTCTCGCAGCTGAAGTATGAATACCCGGATGAGCCGGTCCCGCCGGGCAAGACAGCCATCCAGCATCTCACCGACCTGGCCTGGGCGGGGGCGGCCTGGCGCTATCCGGGTGGCGTGCAGGAAAAAGAGAAGGCGACGCTGCGGCACGAACTGGCCCTGATCGAGGAACTGGGCTATCCGAACTACTTCCTCACCGTCCATGACATCGTCCAATGGGCCAGGGACGAGGGCATCCTCTGCCAGGGGCGCGGTTCGGCGGCCAATTCCCTCGTCTGCTTCTGCCTGGGGGTCACCGCCGTTGATCCCACCCAGCCCGACCACGATCTCCTCTTCGCGCGCTTCATCTCCCGCGAGCGGAACGAGCCGCCCGACATCGACGTCGATTTCGAGCACGAGCGGCGGGAGGAGGTCATGCAATATGTCTATCGGCGCTACAGCCGGGAGCGGGCGGCCATCTGCGCCACCGTCATCCACTATCGCCCGCGTAGCGCGATCCGCGACGTCGGCAAGGCGCTGGGCCTCACCGAGGACGTCACCGCCGCCCTGGCCGGCACGGTGTGGGGGAGCTGGGGCGAGGGCCTGCCCGACGACCACATCCGCCAGGCGGGTCTGGATCCGAAGAATCCCGCGATCCGCCGCGCCACCGCTCTGGCCACCGAGCTCCTGGGCTTTCCCCGCCACCTGTCACAGCATGTCGGCGGTTTCGTGCTGACCAAGCGGCGGCTGGACGAGACCGTGCCGATCGGCAACGCCGCCATGAAGGACCGCACCTTCATCGAGTGGGACAAGGACGACATCGACGCCCTGGGGCTGATGAAGGTCGACGTCCTGGCGCTGGGCATGCTCACCGCCATCAAGAAGTCCATGGACATCCTGGGCATCGCCGACATGGCCGACATCCCCGAGGGGGACGCGAACGTCTACGAGATGCTGTGCCATGCCGATTCCGTAGGCGTGTTCCAGGTGGAAAGCCGCGCCCAGATGTCCATGCTGCCGCGGCTGAAGCCCCGGAAGTTTTATGATCTGGTGATCGAGGTGGCGATCGTCCGCCCCGGCCCGATCCAGGGCGACATGGTGCACCCCTACCTTCGCCGGCGGGATGGTCTTGAAAAGGTGGACTTTCCCGGTCCCTCGCTCGAGCCTGACTCGAAAGACGAACTGAAGGCGGTGCTCGGCAAGACCCTGGGCGTGCCGCTGTTCCAGGAGCAGGCCATGCGCCTGGCCATCGAGGCGGCCAAGTTCACGCCCGAGGAGGCCAACGGCCTGCGCCGGGCCATGGCCACCTTCCGCAACCTCGGCACAATCGGTGAGTATGGCGACAAGTTCGTGGGCGGCATGGTCCGGCGGGGTTACGACCCCGGCTTCGCCCAACGCTGTTTCGATCAGATCAAGGGCTTCGGCTCCTATGGCTTTCCCGAGAGCCACGCGGTGAGCTTCGCCAAGCTGGTCTATGTCTCCGCGTGGATCAAATGCCACCACCCGGACGTATTCTGCGCCGCCATGCTCAACAGCCAGCCGATGGGCTTCTACCAGCCCGCGCAGCTGGTCCGCGACGCCCGCGAACACGCCGTCGAGGTCCGCCCCCCCGACGTCATGCTGAGCGGCTTGGACTGCGCGCTGGAGGGGGAGGAGGTGGGATATCCACCCTCCCCTTCTGGGGAGGGTGGACCCGCGAAGCGGGGACGGGTGGGGAATGGTGAAGCTCGCGAGGTGTCGAAAGCGTCACCCTGCCCCACCCTGGCCGCTTCGCGACCTGTCCCTCCCCACAAGGGGGAGGGAGGAAGGCTCCGCCCCGTCAGATTAGGCCTGCGGATGATCGGGGGCTTGAGGGAAGAGGAAGCGAAGCGGCTGGTCGCGGCGCGGGAGGCGGGGGCGCGGACCCTCCCCGAACTGGCGGCGCGGGCGACCCTCTCGCGCCGGAGCCTGGAGCTGCTGGCCGAAGCCGACGCCTTGAGGTCGCTGGGGATGGACCGCCGCGTCGGGCTGTGGGCGGTGAAGGCCCTGGCCCCGGAAGCCAAGGTCGAGGCCGAGGCTCCCCTGCTGGCGCTGATGGGACCCCCGGCCGAGGCGCCGGTGCGGCTGCCGCCCATGCGGCTCCCCGCCCACGTCGCCGAGGACTACCGCACCACCAGCCTCTCCCTGAAGGCCCACCCCTGCGCCTTCTTCCGCCCGTTGCTGAACGGCATGGACGCGGTGACCGCGGCGCACCTGCGCGGAATGAGCGACGGGGCCCGCCTCTGCATCGGCGGCCTCGTCCTGATCCGCCAGCGGCCGGGCACGGCCCAAGGGGTGGTGTTCGTGACACTGGAGGACGAGACCGGCGCCGCCAACGCCGTGGTCTGGCGGGACGTCTTCGCCGCCAACCGCCGCACCGTGATGGCCTCGCGCTTCCTGGTGGTCCACGGCCGCCTGCAACGGGCCGGCGAGGTGATCCATGTGGTCGCCGAACGCTTCACCGACCTGACCGGCCGGCTCTGGGAGCTGAAGGCCGAGACCGCCGATCCCGCGCCCGCATCAGCCACCCCCCGCCTCGCCCGCAGCCGCGACTTCCATTAAAGATTAGAAAGAAGATTCAGTAAGAAGAGTTCACCACAGAGACACAGAGGGCGCCGAGGCGATAGCTCTGAGACATCGCGCTTGCTCATCCTAAGGCGCGCTTCGCGCGCGATCCTTACCCACACGCACGTCCGGCGTATGGCTAGCGCCTCTGTGGTCGAACCTTTCT
>Ga0070730_10005141_pt1 | contig 11334 bp, 9 predicted proteins | sample Coa_R1_3_FD_66447 | JGI IMG/M metagenome (GOLD analysis project Ga0070730, IMG submission 66447) | Surface soil microbial communities from Centralia Pennsylvania, which are recovering from an underground coalmine fire - Coalmine... | ecosystem: Environmental > Terrestrial > Soil > Unclassified ... | reverse complement strand
GTCATCGCGGATGCGCTGAGCCCGGCCGGCCTGCCGGTCCGGGGCGGCGCCCAGGCGCCAGCCGGCCAGCAGCCGCCGGCCGCCGGGCCACCGACCATGGGCAACTCCCCCGCCTTCCCCGACCTGCCGACGCTGGGCGGCTCAGGCCGCGGCACTCCGGCCGAATCCCCGGATCCGGTCCGGCCAGCAGGCATGGCCGGACCGCTGTCCCAGGGTGGCCCGTCACCTGGTGCGGGCAGCCCCCCGGCCAGCGTGAGCGGTCTGCCGCAGCGCGGTGACCCGCCGGCCAGCGTGAGCGGTCTGCCGCAGCGCGGTGGCCCGCCCAGCTCCAGCGGCCTGCCGAACCGGAGCCAAGCGTTCGGCTCCGGCGGCCTGCCATCCCGCGGCGGATCGCTCACCGCGGGCGCCCCTGGCGGTCCGGCGGAACCCGCCGCGGGTATGCCGGGGGACCGTGGCCCGTCGCAGCCCACCCGGTCGTCCGCTGCGGGCACCTACCGGGGCCTGCCGCGCCGTGTGCGCCAGGCGAACCTGTCCCCGCACCTGGCGAGCGCCTCTGCCCAGGACGCCCCGGAGACGGCGCTCAGCCCCGCGCCGGTACCGCTGCCCGACCGCACACCGGAAGAGGCGCGGGCCTTCGTGGCCTCGTTCCGGACCGGCTGGCAGCGCGACGACGATACCGGCGGCGACAACAGCCCCCACGACGAGAACCGGCCGGACACCCTGGGCACGCCGGACGGTAACGGAGCACGAGTAACCGAAGAGCACGACTCCGCGGCATCACAGACAGAGGAGAGGTAATGGAAGAGCTGACCGCGGACGGATCCGGAACGGACCTGGGGTGGCTACTCGACGATCTCGCGGACCGGGTGGATCACCTTCGGCAGGCCGTGATCCTGTCGCGCGATGGGCTCAAGATCGCCGCTTCCGCGAGCCTGAACCGGGAGGACGCAGAGCATTTGTCCGCGCTGGCCGCCGGGGTACAGAGCCTGGCCAAGGGCGCCGGTGCACATTTCGGGGGCGGAGCCGTCCAGCAGATCATCATCGAACTCGAAAAGGCCTTCCTCTTCGTCACCGCGGCCGGTTACGGCAGTTGCCTGGCCGTGCTCTGCTCGGCGCAGGCCGATCCGGCACTGATCGCCTATGAGATGGCGATGCTGGTGAAGCGCGCGGGACCGCACCTCGCGGCCCACCCACGGTTCCCGGCCAGCAGCCTCCCGGTGGAGTGAGCCACCCATGCCGCAGGGCGACAAGTGGCTCGACCAGAATGCAGGTCCGGTCGTCCGGCCCTACGCACTGACCGGTGGCCGGACCGCGCCGGCCGCTGGCGAGGTGCTCGACCTGATTGCCATCGTCAGCGCCACCGACCTGGGTGAGCGGGAGTCCGACGCGATCGATCTGAGCCCCGAGGACCGCACGATCCTCAGTCTCTGCCGCCGCCCGGTGACCGTGACCGACGTTGCCGCCGGCACTGAACTGCCCCTCGGCGTGGTTCGTGTGCTGCTCGCCGACCTCATCGCCCGGGGCCGGATCGCGGTGGTGCCGCAGCGGCGCACGGGTGACCAGCCCAGTACCGACTTGCTCAAGGAGGTGCTGCATGGCCTCCGCGCCCTCTGACGGCCCCGACGGCCTGCTCGCGGCATTCAAGATCGTTGTCGCGGGTGGATTCGGGGCAGGCAAGACGACGCTCGTCGGCGCGGTGAGCGAGGTCCGGCCGCTACGCACCGAGGAGACCCTCACCAGCGCGAGCATCGGGCTCGACGACCTGGCCGGGGTGGGTGACAAGAAGACCACCACCGTCGCCATGGACTTCGGCCGGATCACCCTCAGCAACCGGCTGGTGCTCTACCTTTTCGGCACGCCGGGCCAGGAGCGGTTCTGGTTCATGTGGGACGAACTGTCCTATGGCGCGCTCGGCGCCGTGGTGCTGGCCGACACCCGCAGGCTTGACGACTGCTTCCCGTCCGTCGACTACTTCGAGAACTGCCAGCTCCCGTTCGTCGTCGCCATCAACTGCTTCGACGACGCGCCGCGTTACGACCCGGAGGACGTGCGGGTCGCGCTCGATCTCGACTCGCACATCCCGGTGATGCTCTGCGACGCCCGCGATCCAGGCTCGGTCAAGCAGATCCTGATCACGCTGGTCGAGTACGTGCTGGCCAGAAGGCCGGAGCCGAGCCAGGCCGAGCCCGCCGCACCACTGGCACCGGCCGCACCCGCTCCGCTGCATGACCGGGCGGGCCCGGCTGCGCCGCTGGAGCCAGCCGAGCCGCGCGGGACCTTCGGTTCCGGATTGCGCCTGATACCGCATGAACCGGGCGGGGAGGCGGTCAGCCACGACCGTGCGACCTGGCGCTCGACGGTCCAGTAGGAACACCGGCCCAGCGGCCGGCGGATAGTCACGGTCCCGGAGCAATGGCCGGCTCCGGGACCGGTAAACAACATCTTCGATCAGTCACTTTGATCAGTAATATCACCGTTTCCAGTCCATTACTGATTGGCCGGATCCGCTAAAGAGTGACGAGATGTTGTGTTTCTGTGCATTTAACTCAATATAACGCTGTGTGATGACGGGGATTATGTATGGTGTTGTCCGTCTCGTTGTGAAATCATCGCTTGCTGGAATGTAAACAACTAACAGCATTCGCCGCCCCGGGGCTGGCGGCCGGGTGCATATGAGGAGAACTGATGAGGGAGCACTCCGCAGCTGCCGTGGTCACATCAGCGCCCAGTCCCCCCAGCCGGCTGGAATCCAATGCCATCGGGGTGGCCCAGGATACCGTGATCGGCCTGGCTTCATCGGCGCCAGCGGCGTCTATCGGGCTGACGATCGCCTTCCTGGCGGCGGCGACCGCCTATGGCAGCGGAGCGATCATCCTCATCACGGCGATACCCATGGTCATCATCGCCAACGCCTACCGCCGGCTCAACATGTGGAACGCCAACTGCGGTGCCTCCTTCGAGTGGGTCGGCCGGGCGATCAACCCCTACCTGGGCTTTCTGACCGGATGGTTGATGATCGCCGCCTACATCATCGCGACGGTCAGCGGCGTCGAGGTACTGGGCCCCTCGGTGCTTTCTGTCTTCGGCTCCAATGCCACCAGCAAACCGGCGAACGTCGCCATTGCCACCGCCATCGGCCTGGTCATGCTCGTGGTCGCGATCGTCGGTATCAAGATCACCGCACGCACCCAGGTTGCCCTGGCCGCGGTCGAGTACGTGATCCTGATCGGCTTCGCCGTCGCCGGCCTGATCGCGGTGCTCAGCCACCACCACAACACCGTCGGTTTCAGTGCCGACTGGTTCAGCGTCAGCGGCATCGGGGCGAAGGGCAGCCCGGTAGCCGGATTCCTGCTCGCGGTGTTCATGTTCACCGGCTGGGACGGCACGCTGTATGTCAACGAGGAGGTGCGGCGCCGGCGCACGAACCCCGGTAAGGCGGCCGTCATCGCGGTTGTGCTGCTCGCCGTCATCTACACGTTCTCCACCGTGGGCCTGCAGGGCGCGGTCTCGGCGAACGGGCTGCAGAACAACAGTTCCGCACCGCTGACCTACATCGCCCAGGCGCTTGGCGGTGGCGGCTGGGCCAAGGTGATGGCGCTCAGCCTGGCCCTGTCGGTGATCGCCACCACCGGCACCGGCATCGTGCTGACCGCCCGTATCGTCTACGGAATGGCCAGCTACCGGGCGCTGCCCGAGTTCCTGGCCAACGTGTCCCGCCGGTTCTCCACCCCGATCGGCGCCAGCGTTCTGGCCGGACTGCTGATCATCGGCCTGGCCTGGGTGTATCTGCTGGTCACCTCGGTGCAGAACGCCTTCAACTACGTGGTGGGGGTGACCGGCCTGCTCTTCGGCATCTTCTACATTCTGACCGCGCTGGCGACGATCGTCTTCTACCGGCGCCGCCTGCTGGCCAGCGTCAAGGATGCGCTGACGCTCGGCATACTTCCGATCGCCGCGGCCGGCTTCCTCGGCTGGATCGTGGTGAAGTCAATGCTGCAGGCCGCCGCGGCGGTGAACTGGTCGATGGTGGGCGTGGTGGCCACCGGACTGGCCCTGATGCTTACCGCGCGCTTCGTGCTCCAGTCGCCGTTCTTCCAGATCCGGCGGGAAAGCGATACCGGGAAGGTCTGAGCTCGTCCGGGCCGGCTACCGGGCCGACATGCCGTCCAGGCTTTCGTGGATGGCCTGGGTCAGCGGATCCCCGGCCGGGAGAACCCGTTCACAGCGGGCGGCGGTATCGCGTAGCAGCGTCCTGGCGTCGGTCAGCCTGCCAGCGGAGTAATACGCCTCGGCCAGGCTGGCCTGGCGGGCCAGGGTGTCCGGGTGGTCCTCACCGAGCAGGCGCTCGGAATCGGCCCGGACCTGCTCGAAGAGCAGCAGCGCTGAGGCCATCCGGCCAGCCGTGAAATAGGCGGACGCCAGATTGCTGCGGGCCGCGAGGGTGTCCAGGTGATCTGCTCCGGCGACCCGCTCACAATCGGCCAGCGCCTTCTTGTACTGAGAGATGGCCGCCTTGATCTGGCCGTCGGCAAGGTAGATGTCGGCCAGCCGCTCCCGGGTGGTGATCGTGTCGGGATGCCGGGAACCCTGGGCCCGCTCACGGGCGGCCAGGGTGCGCCGGTAGACCGGGATCGCCTCGCTGAACCGCTCCGCGGCGGTGTAGGCGGTGGCGAGCTCTTCCTGGACGCCGAGGGTGCCCGGGTGGCCGGGTCCCCTGACCCGTTCGCAGACGAGGGCGGCCTGGCCCAGAACGGTGACCGCGTCGCCGGTCTGGCCGGCCGCGACCAGGGCGCGGCCGAGCTGGATCTGGACCGCGAGAACGCCGGGGTGGTCGGGCCCGGTGGCCCGCAGGCGGCTGGCCAGGTTCCGCTGGAAGGCCTGGACGGCCGCATCGGCCCGCCCGGCCGCCAGGTAGGCTGCGGCGAGCCGCTGGCCCGTCTCCAGGGTGTCCGGATGGCCGGGCCCCAGGGTCCGGTCGCTGACCGCGGCAAGCTCCGACCAGTAGGCCACGGCGGGGCCGGTCAGGCGGGCCTGGTCGAGGCTTTGCCCGGCAAGCATCAGCAGCGGATGACAGCCTTCCGCCGTCAGCGCTTCGCCCGCGGCCCGGCGCAGGCTGGTCGCGCAGGAGCGCAGGCTGATGCCGAGCCATCCGGGCGGTTCGGTTTCCGGCCACACCTCGAGCAGCGCGTCGGCTGCCGCCCGCACGGCCTGCTCGAGCATCTTGTCTGGCATGGCGGCCCGGACCGCCGCCTGGACGATGGCGCTCATCCGGATCGCTTGCAGGCCGTTCACCCGGTCGATGGACAGCAGGCCCACCCGTTCCAGGCTCTGCACGCCGTCCCAGGCGCGTTTGGGATCAGGCCCGGACATGCCGTCAGTGGCCAGGTATTCGCAGACGGCCCGGGTGGTGAACACACCAGCGGGGATGGCGTTGCCGTCGAGCAGCGCGGCGACCGCCAGCACCGGCTCGACCGCACCCGGCGACAGCCGCTCGGCATAGTCGATGGACAGCGTCCAGGTGACCGCGGCGGCGGGCAGGTCGTTGCCGGGCGCCGCAGTGAACTGCTCCAGCCGCCGGGCGAAGTATTCCCGGTAGTCGCGGCACGTCTGCGCCGAATTCGCGATCACCGCGCTGGCGTGGGTGAGGGCGAGCGGTTCGCAGCGCAGATCGTCGGTGAGGTCGATGGCACCCAGGCGCTGGTCCGGGTCCGCGGTGAGGCGGCCCATCAGGTAGCTGAGCGCCTCGCGCGGCGTGAACCCCTCGACCGGGACGAGCCTGACCTGCGGCTGCCCGGTGAGGGTGACGGGATCGGTCGTCGTCACCAGGACCCGGCCGGCGCGCCCGGCCGGCCACAGGCCCTCCAGGTCCGCCGGGTCGGTCAGGTCGTCGAGCACCACGAGCCAGGGCCGGCTGGTCTCCTCCAGCCAGCGGAGCAGCCGGACGGCCATGGATTCAGCCTCGCCGTCAGCCGGGATCCGCATCGCCGCGACCGCGGCCTCTACATAACCGGCCAGCACCGATGCCCGGCTGGTCGCGGTGATCCAGGCCAGGAACTCCACCGCGCCCGCCTGCCAGGCCGACTCCGCGGCGGCCACGGCGAGCTGGGTCTTGCCACAGGATCCGAGCCAGCTCCGGGTCCCGGCCAGCTTCTGGTTGGGCACCAGCGCCACGATGGAACCGGGCACCAGCGCCGCCCTCAGGTCGGGGGCGGTCTCCGGCCGGCCGCTGAACCCGTCGGCGAGCGGTGGCGCCACGCCCGCGCGAACCGGCCAGTCGATCCGCTCGCCTGGCGGCACTGCCCGCGCCCCGGCTCGCGCCTTGCTATGCAAGGCCCCTACCCGCGGACATTCGCTCTCACCGCGTTCCTCCTTGATGTTCCAGGCCGGGGGCAGTGCACAACCATACGGCTAGTACCGCCGGAAAGCGCATCGCTGCGCATATTTCACTGAAGCCACACAATCCCCTGGGAACACGAAGCCAGGTAAACAGGCATTAATGGTCAGAACCAGTGGTTACTTTCTGCTCTCCCGGTTCAAATGATCGAGCATCTTGGCGCAGGCATGGACCGTCCGCAGCCGCGGAACGTCCACGCCGAGCTTACCCGCGAGCTCGGCCACTGCCCCGGTCATGCAGTCAAGTTCGAGCCTTTTCCCCGCCTCGGCGTCTTGCCGCATGGACGTCTTGTGGCCGCCCACGGCCAGCGCGGCCTCCAGCCTCCGCTGCAGCGTCACCGGGAACTCGATGCCCAGCCGGCCTGCCACCTCCGCGCACTCGGTGAAGATCGCCATGAGCAGGTCGCGCATCTCCGGCAGCTCACCCAGCTCACCCAGCGTCGCCCCGGTCAGCGCGGTGACCGGGTTGAACGCCGCGTTGCCGACCAGCTTGAGCCAGATCTGGCTGGCCAGCGCCGTCCCGGTGGCGACAGGGGCCTTGAGCCCGCCAGCGGTGAACGCCGCCGAGATCTCCCGGCACCGCTGCGACGGCGATCCGTCCGGCTCGCCCAGGGTGAACCTGGTCCCCTCGATGTGCCGGATGACCCCGGGCTCGACGATCTCGGTCGCGCTGTAGAGCACGCAGCCGATGTTGTGCCGCGGCGCGATGGCGGCGGCGATCACCCCGCCGGGGTCCACGCTCTCCAGGCTCGTGCCGCGCAGCGATCCGGGAAGCACCTGGGGATACCACCACGGGATCCCGTTCTGCGCCCAGATGACGGCGGCCTCCGGGGCGAGCAGCGGGCCGAGCCGCGGCGCGAGCTCCGGGATGCTGTAGGCCTTGAGCGCGACGAACACCGCATCGGCCTGCCCGACCGCGGCCAGGTCGCCGGTGGCGGCCGGGTGCGCGGTGAAGTCGCCGCGCGGCGACAGCACCCGCACGCCCCCGGCCTTCATCGCGTCCAGGTGCGCTCCCCTGGCGATCAGCGTCACGTCCGCGCCGCCACGCGCCAGCGCGGCCCCCACATACCCCCCGATCGCCCCGGCCCCCAGCACAGCGAACCTCACAGCATCACCCGCCCGCAGCACAAGCTGGCCGGCCAGCCACCCGGGCCGGGCCGAGACGGGCTGGGGCCGGCCGGGATCACTGGGGGCTCCGCCCGGCGACCAGGGCCGCCACCTGGCGGCGCTGGATCTTGCCGGTGGCGGTGCGCGGGATCTCGGTGAGGACGTGCACCTTGACCGGGACCTTGAAGGCGGCCAGCCGGGCACGGCAGTGGCCGATCAGGGCGCCGGGCTCGGCGTCGGCGCCCAGGGTCACGGCGGCGGCCACCAGCTCCCCGTACTTGTCATCGGGTACGCCGAAGCAGACCGCCCCGGTCACGGCCGGATGGGACAGCAGCACCTGCTCAATCTCGGCCGGGGCGATGTTCTCACCGCCGCGGATGATCATTTCCTTGATCCGGCCGAGCAGGGTGAGGTAACCGTCGCTGACCGAGCCGAGGTCGCCGGTGCGGAACCAGTCACCGAAGAACGCCCCGGCGGTCGCGGTGGGGTTATCCAGGTACCCGGACATCACGCCGGGGCCGCGGACGACGACCTCGCCGGTGCTCCCCTCCGGCAGGAGCGTCCCGGCCGGGTCGGCGATGGCGATCTCGGTGCCGGTCGCCACCCCGACCGAACCAGGCAGCCGGGCGGCCGGTGGCAGCGGGTTGGCGGTCATCTGGTGGCTGGCCTCGGTCATTCCGTAGGCCTCCAGCATCGGCACCCGGTATACCGACTCGGCCCGGGCGAGCAACGCCGGCGACAGCGCCGAACTGCACGAACGGGTGAACCTCAGGGTCGCCGGCGGGCCCCCGTCGTCGGCCCGGTCCAGGATCATCGTGTGCAGCGTCGGGCCCGCCGACAGCCAGGTCGCGCCGTGCTCACGCGCCTGCGGCCAGAACCGGTGCGGAGTGAACCGGCGCGGCACGACGACCGTGCCGCCGGCGCGCAGCGTCGCGAACGCGGAGGCGACGATGCCGTGGACATGGAACAGCGGCATGACGCAGAACGACACATCGGCCGGGCCGAGCCGGTAGTGCCGGGCGATCGTGCCGGCCGAAGCCATCAGGTTGCGCTGCCGCAGCGGCACCTGCTTCGGCCGGCTGGTCGTGCCGCTGGTGTGCAGGATCACGGCGATATCGTCGGGGCCGCCCGGCTCGAACGACCTGGCGGGCGGCCCGGCAGCGTTCAGCGTTGGCGGCCCGGACGCGGCCGGCTCGACCGTGAGCACCGTGGTCCCGGTGGCCGCCGCCGCGGCCACCGCGCCGGGCAGCCGTCCGGCCGGGATGAGGAACAGCCGGGGCGCGATGTCGGTCAGGAAGAACGTGAACTCGGCCTCGGTGTAGGCCGGGTTGAGCGGCGCGGCGGCCGCGCCGAGGGCTGCGATGGCCAGCAGCAGGAGGATGACGTCCGGGCCGTTGGGCAGCGCGAAGGCCACCTTGTCGCCGCGGCCGGCCCCGGCACCGGCCAGCTTGCGGGCCAGCGCGTCGACGCCATCAGCCACCTGGGCGTAGGTCAGCACCTGACCGCCGTCGGGCACCACGAACGCCGCGCCGCCGGGATCCCCCCGGGTCAGCAGCGCGCTGAGCGCTTCGTCACCGGCTCGGCGGGTCACTTCGGTCATCTGCTGGCCTCCGGTGGTTGCCGCGGGGCTGCCATCGCCGGTTAACCCGCGCCCAGGCAGGGTTGATGCCGGCGATGGTCCCGGCTGGGTCCGTTCTTCTTATGAAACATCACAGGGCGAGGCCGCCATCTACCGGGAGCACAGCGCCGGTGACCGCGCTGCTGTGCTCGCTGGCGAGCCAGACCAGAGCGGCGGCGACCTCGGCCGGAGCGAGCAGGCGGCGCACCGGCTGCTGGGCCGCGAACGACGCGGCCGCGGGCAGGCCGTACAGGCGGGCGCTCTCGGCCAGGATCGCGGTGTCGGTGGAGCCGGGGCTGACCGCATTCGCGGTGATGCCGGTCTCGCCCAGCTCGGCGGCCAGCGCCCGGATCAGCCCGGCCACGCCGGCCTTGGCCGCGCAGTAGGCGGCCAGCATCGGCAGCCCGCGGGTCGCCGCCGCGGAGGCTACGGCCAGGAACCGCCCGGTGCGCGGCTCGGGACGGCGCAGCAGCGCCGGGATGGCCGCGCGGGCCAGCGCCAGGACGCCGCCCAGGTCGGTGTCGATGACGGCGCGCTGCTGATCGGCGGGCATCTCCCAGAGCGGCACTCCCCCGGCGATCACCCCGGCGACGGCCAGTGCGGCGTCCAGCCCGCCCCAGTGGTGCCCGGCAAGGGCAACCGCCGCCTCCAGTTGATCGCAATCGCGGGCATCGGCCACCATCGGGTGCACCGCGCCGGGATCGCCGGCCGCGGCGCGGGCGCCAGCCACCACCTGGTCCAGCTCGTCCCTGGAGGCAAGCGGGTAGGGCAGGGCCGGGTCGTCGGCGCACCGGTCCACGGCCAGCACCGCCCAGCCCGCCGCCGCGAGGCCGTGCACCGTCGCCGCCCCGATGCCCCGGCCCGCCCCGGTGACCAGCGCGACCCGTCTCATGTGCCGAGCGCCCGGGTAAACCCGGGCGGGATCACCAGATCGTCCGGCGTCAGGTCGTGCACGCTGGAGCGGCCGATGCCGAGCAGGGCCGAGTCGATGCCGTTGCGCAGGATGTCCAGCACGTTCTCCACCCCGGCCTGGCCGTTCGCGGCCAGCCCCCACAGGCAGGCGCGGCCGATCATGACCGCCCCGGCGCCCAGCGCCAGCGCCTTGACCACGTCGCTGCCGCGCCGGACACCGCCGTCCAGCAGCACCTCGATCTGGCCGCCGACGGCCTGGGCAATGGCCGGCAGGGCGCGGATCGTGGCCGGGGTGCCGTCAACGTTGTTGCCGCCGTGGTTGGACACGGAGATCGCGGTCACCCCGGAATCCAGCGCACGCCTGGCGTCATCCACCCGGATCACGCCCTTGAGCAGGAACGGGCCATCCCACTGCTGCCGAAGCCAGGCGACGTCCGCCCAGGTCGGCGGGGCCGTCTGCATCCACCGCCGGTAGGCGCCGAAGAACGAGGGGGCGGCCTCGCCCGGATTCGCCATGTTGGGCACGGTCAGATCCGGCACCCAGCCGTGCCTGGCATAGCCGGCCAGCCAGCGCGGACGGCGCAGCACCTCGGGCGCCATCCGGACCATGGCCTTGAGATCGATGCGCTCCGGGATGACCGGGCTGCCCCAGTCGCGGCTGTGCGAGAACGACCAGTCCAGCGTGACGATCAGCCCGGCCGCGCCCGCCGAGCGCGCCCGCTCGACCCGCCGCAGCACGTCCTCCCGGCCGCCGATCCAGTAGATCTGGAAGAACGTCTTGGGGTTGGCCGCTACGACCTCCTCGACCGGCTTGCTGGCGAACGAGCTGAGGCCCATCGCGGTGCCACGCGCTGCGGCGGCCCGGGCGATGGCCACCTCCCCGCCGGGATGCACGGCCTGCACGCCGGCCGGCGAGATGATCACCGGCAGCGACACCGGCTGGCCGAGGACCGTGGTGGCCAGGTCGCGCTCGGCCGCCAGCCCGGCCACGTGCGGCGCGAACCCGAGTTCGCCGAACGCCCTGACGTTGTCGCTGACCGTGAGCCCCTTCTCCGAGCCCGCGATCAGCGCGCTGTACACCGAGGGCGGCAGCCGTTTGCGGGCCCGGCGCTGCGCCTCGGCGACCGACTCGAACCAGGCATTGCTCATCCATCAATACTCTCGCGGGACCGGGGCCAGGCTCGTACCCGGCCCCGCGAGGACGCGACGTCAGGCCAGTTCGGCCTGCAGGACCTCGGCGACGGGGCGGCGGCGGGTGCCGATGCGGGCGGTGATGGCGGTGAGCACCGCCGCCACGACCAGGG
>Ga0070730_10005140_pt1 | contig 11337 bp, 13 predicted proteins | sample Coa_R1_3_FD_66447 | JGI IMG/M metagenome (GOLD analysis project Ga0070730, IMG submission 66447) | Surface soil microbial communities from Centralia Pennsylvania, which are recovering from an underground coalmine fire - Coalmine... | ecosystem: Environmental > Terrestrial > Soil > Unclassified ... | reverse complement strand
CCTCCGCGGGAATCTGCCTACACGTAAACGTCTTCGAGGGCCGGAACCCGCACCACATCGTGGAGGCCCAGTTCAAAGCGGTAGCCCGCGCGCTTCGCACCGCCGCGGCCCCGGACCCGCGGGTAGGCGGCATCCCGAGTACGAAGGGGGTGCTCTGACATGCCCCGCGAGCCAAAGGGGCGCGGCGGGGACTGGACTGAGGAGCGAGGGACGAGCGACGAGGGAAGGAGCCGCCTTAAAGCGCCCCGGAGGCGAGCGGGAATAGCACTGCGAGCGGGGAAAAAGGTAACAGTGCTCGACTACGGGTCGGGGAACCTGCGCTCGGCGCAGCGCGCGCTCGAGCGGGTCGGTGCCGACGTGCAGGTGACCGCCGACGCCGACGCCGCGCTGGAGTGCGACGGGCTGGCCGTGCCGGGCGTGGGCGCGTTCGCGGCCTGCATGGCCGGGCTACGGGCGGTGGGTGGCGACAAGCTGATCGCGCGGCGCGTCGAGCTCGGGCGCCCGGTCCTGGGCATCTGCGTGGGCATGCAGGTGCTGTTTTCCGCGGGGGTGGAGCACGGAGCCTGGACAGAGGGCTGCGCGACCTGGCCCGGCACGGTCGAGCGGCTGGACGCCGCCGTGCTCCCGCACATGGGCTGGAACACCGTGTCCGCGGCTCAGGGATCGGCGCTATTCGAAGGGATCGGCGACGGCACGCGGTTCTACTTCGTGCACTCCTACGCGCTGCGGGCGGCCGGGGCGGGCGACCTAGCTGCTACCGGCGCGCTCATCTCGTGGGCCGAGCACGGTGAGCGGTTCGCCGCCGCCGTCGAACAGGGTGCCCTGTCCGCGACCCAGTTCCACCCGGAGAAGTCCGGCGACGCCGGCGCCGTCCTGCTGGCCAACTGGCTAGGCACGCTGTGACCGCGCTGGAGTTGCTGCCCGCCGTGGACGTCACGGACGGGCAGGCGGTCCGGCTCGTCCAGGGCGTGGCGGGCAGCGGGCGCGAGTACGGCGACCCGATCGAGGCCGCGCTCGGCTGGCAGCGGGCCGGGGCGTCGTGGATCCATCTCGTGGACCTGGACGCAGCCTTCGGGCGCGGGTCGAACGCTGGCCTCCTGGCAGACGTGGTGCGCCGGCTCGACGTGGCTGTCGAGATGTCCGGCGGCATCAGGGACGACGACTCGCTGTCCCGCGCGCTCGGCACCGGCTGCGCCCGGGTCAACATCGGCACGGCGGCGCTGGAGAACCCGGAGTGGGTGCGTTCGGTCATCGCCCGGTACGGGGACCGGGTGGCCGTCGGCCTGGACGTCCGGGGCACCCGGCTGGCCGCGCGCGGCTGGACCGCCGAGGGCGGGGACCTGTACGAGACGCTGGACCGGCTGAACGCCGAGGGCTGCGCCAGGTACGTGGTGACCGACGTGCTCAAGGACGGCACGCTGCGCGGCCCGAACCTGGACCTGCTCCGCGGCGTATGCGGGCGCACCAAGGCGCCGGTGGTGGCCAGCGGGGGAGTGTCCAGCCTGGCCGACCTGCGCGCGCTGGCCTCGCTGGTCCCGGTCGGCGTGGAGGGCGCGATCATCGGCACCGCCCTCTACGAGGGCGCCTTCACCCTGCCCGAAGCCCTCGCCGAAGTCGCCGCAGCCTCCCAGACGACCCCATGAAAGCGGCAACCTACGGGAAAGAGACCGGACGATGTCACAACCACGGGGTTCCGTCTGCTGTGCAATGTGGCTGGAGATGAAGTAGAGCATGGTGGGAACAAGTCGCGAGGCTACGCCATGACGGTCGCGGTGCGGGTCATCCCGTGCCTGGACGTGGACGCCGGCCGGGTGGTCAAGGGGGTGAACTTCCGCGCGCTGCGGGACGCGGGGGACCCGGTGGAGCTGGCCGCCTGCTACGACGCCGAGGGTGCCGACGAGCTGACCTTCCTCGACATCACCGCGTCCAGCGACGGGCGCCAGACCATGGACGACGTGGTCCGGCGCACCGCCGAGCAGGTGTTCATCCCGCTGACGGTGGGCGGGGGGATCCGGAGCGTCGCGGACGCGGACCGGCTGCTCCGGGCCGGGGCCGACAAGATCTCGCTCAACACCGCCGCGATCGCCAGGCCGGAGTTGCTCGCCGAGGCGGCGGAGCGCTTCGGGTCGCAGTGCGTGGTGCTGTCGGTGGACGCGCGCCGCACCGAGCCGGGGCTGACGCCGAGTGGTTTCGAGGTGACCACGCACGGCGGGCGGGTCGGCACCGGGCTGGACGCGGTGGAGTGGGCCGCCCGGGCGACCCGGCTCGGCGCGGGCGAGATCCTGCTGAACTCGATGGACGCCGACGGCACCACCACCGGATTCGACCTGGAGCTGATCCGGGCCGTGCGCGCCGTGGTCACCGTCCCCGTGATCGCCAGCGGCGGCGCCGGCGAGGCAGCGCACTTCGCGCCCGCCGTCGACGCCGGAGCGAACGCGGTCCTGGCCGCCAGCGTCTTCCACTTCGGCACGCTGCGCATCCCCCAGGTCAAGGACGCCCTGCGCACCGCAGGCCACCCCGTCCGCCTGTGACGCCCGACCAGGTCAGCCGGTCCAGGCGTCGATGACGTCGAGCATCGTGTGCTCGGGCTCGGGCGGCACGAAGCCGAGCATGTCCTGCAAGACCGAGTGCACGACGGGATGCAGGCGGGTCTCGGCGAACGCCTCGAAGTCGTCCTTGGCCTGCCAGACATCGACGTACCGCAGCCCGCCCTCGATCCGCCAGGCGAGATGGGCGATCAGGCCGGGCGGCCGCTCCGGGCCGAGCCCGTCCTTGATGCGCGTGTAGGTCTCGGCGTTGATCGGCACGTCGTAGGTGAACGCGTAGGTCATCGGTATCCTCCAGATATTGATCCGAATTGACTTCGGATGAATATTGGTATCATGACCCTCATGCCCGGTTCCGTCAAGAGGCGCTACGACACCACCCGCCGCCGGGAGGCCGCCGATCGCACCCGCGCGGCGATCCTGGATGCCGCGCGCCAGCTGTTCACCCAACGCGGGTACGCGGCCACCCCGATGACGGCCATCGCCGACCAGGCCGGGGTCGCGCTCGACACCGTGTACGCATCGGTCGGCCGCAAGCCCGAACTAGCCCGGCTGCTGATCGAGACCGCGATCTCCGGCACCGACCAGGCCGTGCCCTCCGAGCAGCGCGACTACGTCCAGGCGATCCAGGCCGCTCCCGACGCCGAGGCCAAGATCACCGTCTACGCCGGGGCCGTCGCTGCGATCGCCCCCCGCCTGGCGCTGGTGCTCGCCATCGTCCAGCAAGCCGCCGGCGACGCGCCGGAGCTAGCCGCGTTGTGGACCGAGATCGCCGAGCGCCGGGCCGCGAACATGCGCCGGTTCATCGCCGACCTCGCGTCCGTCGCCCCGCTGCGCCTGGACGCCGGCGAGGCCGCCGACGTCGTATGGGCCACCAACGCCACCGAGCTCTACCAGCTGCTGGTCGGCCAGCGCGGCTGGAGCCAGCAGCGTTACGAGCACTTCCTCGCCGATACCTGGCGCCGCCTGATCCTGGCCGACTAGCCCTCTCAGGGCTGGCTGTTTCATGATCGTGGCCAGTTCGGGCCGATTCCATGATCCCGGCCAGTCCGGGCCAAATGACGACCACTTCTGGCCACGATCATGGTCAATGACCGAAATGCCTAAACTTGAAGTTGCGACATAAGGTGATTGTTCCTCGGTCACGCCATCGGGGTTGCGGCCTTGGAATCCATGGTCCATCCCGATGGATCGGCGAGGCTCGCCGGTCCCTGGCGGCGGTCGCCCGGTTTACGGTGCCGGCTGGAACGTGGCGGCGAAGACCTGGAAGTAGTGGTAGTAGGCGTTCCAGTCGCTGACCGGGGTCGACCAGTACAGCGCGTAGGCGTGCCGGGCGTTGGCTAGCACATTCCGGTTGAGCACCTCGACCTCGACGCCATTCCGGTCGTAAGTGAACTCCCAGTCGGCTGCCTTTTCCGCCTGGGGATAGGACACGGCCGCCAGCCGGATGAGGTGATAGCCCGGATAGCTGCTCTGCCGGGCCGCAGCCTGCTGCTGCCAGTCGGCCAGCGGATTGGGCTTGGGCTGGTCGGACTGGTCGATGAGCAGGAAGATGCCACCGTCGGCCGGGTCGCGGAAATACACGTAGTGACCCACGTGCTGGATCTGCCAGCCCAGCGGGACGCCGATCGAGAAACCAGTGGAATCGGTGAACCGGGAGTACCCGCTCGGTACGGCGCTCGCGCCGCCCCGGGACGCTGCCAGTGAACTGGCCGGCGCCGGGGTCGTCGAAGACGACGCGGGCGTAGGGGCCGAAGCTGGCGCCGAGGCTCGAACGGGCGAACCAGCCGTCGGCTTCGGCCGATGCTGGGCTAGCGGGTGGCCGGAGGTCCGGGAGACGGCCAAGGCCACGGCGGCCACGACCACCGCGGCACCCAGGACGGCGATCAGCGCCGCCCAGAGTCCGCGGACCCGGCGCGGGCCGCCCCGGCTTTCCCGGCCGTGGCGGCTCTCCCGCCGGAACGGCGGCGAGGCCAGCGGCGCCAGCGACTCCGCGCCCGCCGCACGCCCGGAGGCTGCCATGGCCGTGGCCGACGCGAGCTTAACGTCCGGCGCCGGCCGGGAGACCGGCGGCGCTTCCATGGGTGCAGTCCGAGCCATGGGTGCGGTCCGGGCGGCGGCCGTGTCCTGTTCCAAGGCGTTGCGCAGCATCCGCTCTACGTCGTCGGCGCCGAGGCGCGCGCCAGGATCCTTGCGGAGCAGGCCGCTGATGACCGGTCCCAGCGGGCCGGCGCGGCGGGGCGGATCAGGCTCGTCGGTGACCACTGCCGTCAGGCTGGCCAGCACCCCTGGGCGCACGAAAGGCGGCCGTCCCTCAACCGCCGCGTATAGCGAGGCGCCTAGCCCCCACAGGTCCGCCGGAGCGCCGGCCCGTTCGCCGCGCGCCCTTTCGGGAGCAATGTAGGCCGGCGAGCCGATCAGGAACCCCGACGTAGTCAGTGTCGGGCTGTCGGCCGCCTGCGCGATGCCGAAGTCGGTCAGGACTATGCGGTCCTCCGGGCCCAGCAGGATATTGGCCGGCTTCACGTCGCAGTGCACGACCCCTGCCTCGTGTGCCGCCCGCAGCCCGGCCAGGACGCCGAGGCCGATCCGTGCCGCTGAAGCCGGCGGCAGGGGCCCCTCGTGGCGGAGAGTGTCGCGCAGCGACCAGAACGGCAGGAACTCCATCACAATGGCCGGCCGACCGTCCTCTTCGAAGACGTCATAGACGTCGACCACGTTCGGGTGGCGGAGCCGCGCCGCCATCTGGGCTTCGCGGACAGCGCGGCGGCGGGCTGCCTCCCGCCCGGCCTCGTCCATCTCCGGAGGCCAAATAATCTCCTTGACCGCCACATCCCGGTTGAGCAATTCGTCGCGGGCGCGCCAGACCACGCCCATGCCGCCGACGCCGATCACGGCGCGAAGCCGGTACCGACCCGCGAGCAGGCGCTCCAGCTCAGGCCCGGACATCTCCGGCCACTACCCCGGCAGGAACCGGATTAACGGCGTGGGCCGCGCTTGGCCGAGAACGCCGGGTCCTGGTCTGTTCCAAGGCGTCATCGACCAGCTCGAGGCAATAGGCGGATCCGGTCCGCTAAACGGATTAGCCCCGGGTGACGGTTCCACTCAGGAGCCCGGGGTCGACCGCGGCCATCGCGGCGCCGACGATGCCTGCGTCGTTGAGCATCGCCGCGGGCACGATGCGGGCCCGGATGCCGGTCAGCCGCGGCACCCACTTGTCCGACTCCTTGCTGATCCCGCCGCCGACGATGATCAGGTCCGGCGAGAGCAGCGCCTCCACGTGCTGGAGGTACTCCGCGACGTGTCCCGCCCACTTGCCCCAGCTCAGGTCGTGCAGTTCCTTGGCGTGCTCGGAGGCGCGGGACTCCGCGTCCTGGCCGCGGATCTCGATGTGCCCGAACTCCGTGTTGGGCACCAGCACGCCCCCGGCGAACAGCGCGCTGCCGATACCCGTGCCGAAGGTCAGCAGCAGCACCGTGCCTCGCTCGCCGACCCCGGCGCCGAACGTCATCTCCGCGACGCCCGCGGCGTCGGCGTCGTTCAGGACCCCGGCCGGGTTCCCGATGACCTTGCCGAACAGCGAAGCCGCGTCCGCGCCGATCCAGGACTTATCCAGGTTCGCCGCGGTCCTGGTCACGCCGCTGGTGACCACGCCGGGGAAGGTGATGCCCACCGGACCGGACCAGTTGAACGAGGCGGTGAGCTCCTTCACCACGCCCGCCACCGCATCCGGCAGGGACGGGCGGGGCGTGCTGAACTTCTGCCGGTCGGCGAGCAGCTTCCCGGTGGCCACGTCGACGGGGGCGCCCTTGATGCCGCTGCCTCCGATGTCAATGCCGAGTGCGTGCATGGCCCTAGAGTATGCACCCGGCGCGTTCCGTGTCCCCGGCGGGACGGGTAACCTCGCCAATAGGGCATCTCTTCGGTGCCAGTGCTCGGGGGTCCTTCTCGAGGGAGGATGCGGCAAGATGCGCTGGTTCAAGATCGCCGCCATTTTGGGCGGCATTATCATCGCGTTCCTGATCGTCGGCTCGGTGGTTCACTTCATCCTGGCCGCCATAACGACCATAGTGATCGCCGCGCTGGTGGTGGGCGGGGTCGCCATCGCCGTCAAGATGGCGCGCTCCCGCAAGCAGGTCTCGCGCAAGCGGGAGGAGAAGCAGGTCCGCGAGCCCGACTACAGCGAATACGCCAGGCCGCTGCCGCGCGCCGACATCGAGCCGGTTTCCCCTCCGCCGGGCAGGCAGAGCGGCCAGGATATCGACGAAGAACTGGCCAGGCTCAAGCGCGAGATGGGCAGCTAGGCGGCCACCCACCGCCCACCGCCCGCTGGCGCCCGCGGGCGCTCGCCCTGCGGCTGCTTACCCTGCGCTTGTCCCGGTGAGCTTCTGCACCGCCGCATCCGTCCCGTCGAACCGCACCCTCGACGCGCCCTTGCGGCCCATCACCCACATGGTGAGTTCGGCCGGGCTACCGATGACCGTGACGACAGGCGTGGCGTTCTTCGCCGTGATCCGGAAGGCCCGGCCGTCTCCCGAGTCCTCACGCGCCAGCTCCACCCCGACCGGGGCGCGCCGGAGCATGAACTTGGCCGCCCGCAGCCGCTCCCACAGCAGGTCCGATTCCCCGGCGCTGATCGCCCTGGGCTCCCAGCCGGGCGCGCCGCGCCGCACGTCCTCGTGGTGCACGAAGAACTCCACCAGGTTGGTCCGCTCGTCCACGCCGGGGATCGCCATGTACGAGAACATCGGCGGCCCCGACCGGATCATCCGCACCAGGTCGGCAAACGGGATCCTGGCCCGCATCTGACGCTGGACCCGGGCGGTGTACGCGGCCAGCGGACCGCCCAGGACCCCGGCCGCGGCGTCGGGCCGGCGCTCGCGCAGCACCAGGTGGGCGGCCAGGTCGCCGGTGGTCCACCCCTCGCACAGCGTCGGCGCGTCCGGGCCCGTCTTCTCCAGCAGCGCGCACAGCGCGAGGCGCTCTTCTCGGGAGTAGCTCACCTGCTGATGGTAGGCGCCATTGCTACCCTGACTGAAGTCACGACGAAATGAGGCAGCGATGCTCGATCCGGCCATCGCCGCGAGGCTGAAGCGGGATCCGTCCGGGCTGATCGCGGCGATCGCCCAGCAGTACGACACCGGCGAGGTGCTGATGCTCGGCTGGATGGACGACGAGGCGCTGCATCGCACCCTCACCACGGGCCGGTGTACCTACTGGTCGCGCAGCCGCCAGGAGTACTGGGTCAAGGGCGAGACCTCCGGGCACCAGCAATGGGTCAAATCGGTCGCGCTCGACTGCGACGGCGACGCCCTCCTGGTCAAGGTGGACCAGGTCGGCGTGGCCTGCCACACCGGCGACCGCACCTGCTTCGACGCCGACCTCCTGAACCCGGCTCAGGAGGGCCCAGAGGAGAGGGAATTTCCCCCGTGAGCGGGGGCCGAGGCGGCTTGAGAGGACCGGCCATCCCCCCAAGTTCGGGGCGATCCCGGGGGGTCGCCACCCCGGGGCTAGCACCTGCACGTCAGTTCGTGCTGATCCTCGCCGTCTGCGCGGCCGGGGCCGGGCTCATCGTCCTGGCCCTGCGGCAGGCCTGGGCGCGCGCGGTCTTCACGGCCCCGCACCCGCTGCCCGCGCAGGACATCTCCGTCCCCGGTCAGCAGCTTGTCCCGCTGGCGAGCGCGCTCGCGATCGCGGCGCTGGCCTGCCTCGCAGCGGTTATCGCCACCAGGTCGTGGGCCAGGCGCGCCGCCGGGGTACTGCTCGCGATCATCGGCGCGGGGGCGGCGGCCGCGGCCGCCGTCCCCATCGGTGCCTCGGCCGTGCTCGCGGCGGCCCGCGCGCAGGCCGCGTCCGGCGCACCTGGCGGGTCGACCACCAGCGGCACCTCCTCGGGCGGTACCGCGCACGTGCTGATCATCGCGGGCGCGGCCGGACACGCGGTCATGACGGGCACGCCCTGGCGGGCGGCGGCGGTCTGCGGCGGGGTCGCAATCCTGCTGACGGGCCTGGCCACCGCGTGGCGCGGCCCGGGCTGGCCCGTGATGTCGGCCCGGTTCGATCGCCCCAAGGGGGGTCTGGGGGGCCGAGGGGGTTTGGGGGGAACGGTTTCCCCCCAAGATCGGGGGGTTCCGGGGGGTCGCCCCCCCGGGCCAGCACAGTCCCCCCGGGCTAGTACCGAGACGATCTGGGAGTCACTGAGCCGGGACGTTGACCCGACGCTCGACGCGCAAGCGGAACCCCAGGACCTGCCCGGTGACCGGACCCCAAGCTGACACCGGGCCCCCGGCCGACCCCCGGCCCCCGGCCGACCCCCGGCCCCTGGCTGACGCCAGGCCCCCGGCCGACCCCGGGCCCCCGGCCGACCCCGGGCCCCCCGCCGACGCCGGATTCCGCCAGGCCGGGCCCCCGGCCGACGCCAGGCCGCACGACGCCAGGCCCCCGGCCGACGCCGGCCCCGCCTCGATCCTGCTGGCCGAACACGAGCCCGAGGTCGCCGAGATGTCGGCCCGCTACCTCCGCCGGGACGGGTTGCGGGTCCGGCTAGTGACCACACCGGAGCCGACGCTGGCCGAGCTGACCGGAGGCCCGGACGCCGCCGCGGTGATCGATCTCACCATGCCCGGCCTGGACCCCAGGCGAATCCGCCGCGCTCTGCGCACCCCCGTCATCTTCCTGGTCGCAGGCTCCGGCGGCCCGCGCCCCCGCGGCCTGGCCGTCCACGGCCAGCGCCGGTGGCTGGCCCGCCCGTTCAGTCCCCGGCAGCTGGTGACGATGGTCCGCGACGTCCTGGCCCAGGCACAAGCCCAGGCGCAGGCCCAGGCGCAGGCCCAGTCCGCACAGACGCCCCTCCGTTCCGTCGTGCCCGAGCCCGTCAGCCGGAACGCCGGCAGCTGGAGGCTCGATAACCTGACCCGGTCCGCGATAGCCAGCGGTGACCGCGTGCCGCTGACGGCAACCGAGTTCGCGGTACTCGCGGCCCTGGCGGACCACTCGGGCCGGGTCCTGTCGCGCCGGCAGCTGCTGGCCGCCGCCGGCCGCCAGGGCACGGGCGACCGGGCCGCCGACGTGCTCATCGCCCAGATCCGGGCCAAGCTCGGGCCGGAACCGAGGACCTGCGCGATCAGGACGATCCGCGGTGTCGGCTACGTCCTGGACCCGTGACCGCCAGAGTCCGCCACTCATCCACCCGTGGTGTGGAACAGGCGGCCGATCAGGAAGCCGATCGCGGCGGCGCCGAGGCCGATCATGACCATCTGGAGCCCCTTCTTGCGCCAGTCGCCGACCAGCGTGATCGCTTCGTAGCTCCCCACGCCGAACAGCACCAGCGCGCTCAGCACGATGGCGAGGACGAGCGCCGTCGTGCGCGACAACCAGACGAACGGCAGCAGCGGGATAAAGTGGCCGATCAGGGTGGCGCCCGTGATCACGATCGCGCTGCGGAAGATGTCCGGCGTCTCCACCGGCTGCAGGTGCAGTTCTTCGTCCATCATCGTGGCCAGCCAGGCGTCCCGGTTGGCGGTGATGGTCTCCACGACACGCTCGAGCAGGTCCCCGGCGAAGCCCTTCGCGGCGTAAATGTCGCGGATCTCCTGCCGTTCCGCCTCGGGGGTCGCGTCGATCTCGGCTGACTCCCTGGCTTGCTCGGCGAGGTAGTAGTCACGTTCGGACAAGGCGGAGGTCCACCCGACGGCGCCCATGGAGATTGATTCGGTGATCGCGGCCGCGAACCCCGCGGCCAGCAGGACCACCTTGCCGCCGCCGCCGGCGATGACGCCGAGGATGATCCCGAGGATGTTGACTAGGCCGTCCTGGCCGCCCAGGATGACGTCTCGCAGCCAGTTGGACTGGCGGTGCTGCTCGCGATGCTGCGCCTGATCCTGGCCGCCGCCCGCAGCGCCGCCGCCCGCAGCGCGGCCACCCGCAGCGCGGGCGCCCGCAGCGCCGCCACCCACCACGCGGACGGCCCGGCCCAGCCGCGTCTGCGGCGCCTGCCCACCGGCGTAACGGTCCATTGGCTGCCTCCCATCGTTACCGCGGCGAGCCGGCCGACTTCACCGCCATGCTCCCTTCGCGAAGCGCCGCGTCCTATCGTCGCACGGCCTCGCCTCCCTCGCCCGCGACCGATTTCAGGGGGGCAGTAGCCGGTGCCCAGAGGTGGCCGGGCTACCATCGGTGGCGCAACAGTGTCGACTACAAGGAGACGAGCGAACCGCGTGAGTGTGCTCGACGAGATCCTTGACGGCGTGCGTGCCGATCTCGCCGACCGGCAGCGGCAAATCTCTCTTGACCAGCTGAAAGAGATGGCACGACGAGCGCCGTCACCGCGGGATGCGATGGCCGCGCTCAAGTCCGAGGGCGTCACCGTGATCGCCGAGGTGAAGCGGGCCAGCCCGTCCCGCGGCAAGATGGCCGCCATCCCCGATCCGGCCGCGCTGGCCGGGGAGTACGAAGCCGGCGGAGCGAAGATCATCAGCGTGCTGACGGAGCCGCGGTGGTTCGGCGGGACGCTGGAGGACCTGGACGCGGTGCGCCGGGCGGTGCAGGTGCCCGTGCTGCGCAAGGACTTCGTGATCAGCTCCTACCAGCTCTGGGAGGCGCGCGCCCGCGGGGCGGACGTGGTGCTGCTGATCGTGGCGGCGCTGGAGCAGAGCGCGCTGGTCTCGCTGGTCGAGCGGGCCGTCTCGATCGGGATGCTGCCGCTGGTCGAAGTCCACGCCGAGCCCGAGCTCGACCGCGCGCTCGACGCCGGCGCCACCGTGATCGGCGTCAACGCGCGCAACCTGGCCAC
>Ga0070730_10005139_pt1 | contig 11338 bp, 15 predicted proteins | sample Coa_R1_3_FD_66447 | JGI IMG/M metagenome (GOLD analysis project Ga0070730, IMG submission 66447) | Surface soil microbial communities from Centralia Pennsylvania, which are recovering from an underground coalmine fire - Coalmine... | ecosystem: Environmental > Terrestrial > Soil > Unclassified ... | reverse complement strand
TCGCATGCGCGCGGTCGAGACCAAGACGATGCCGCTCGCGAACAAGACCGGCATGACGCAGGAGGAGCGCGACTTGCTCGCCCGCTGGATCGCGGCCGGGGCGCCGCTCCGCTGATCAGCGCTGCGTGAGATCGGCGGTCGGCAGCAGCCGGGGCGCGCGCCGCGGCTTCGCCGCTTGCTCATACGCATAAGCGAACTTGAGCAGCGTCGTCTCGGTCCACGGCTTCCCGATGAACGACATCCCGACCGGCAGACCATAGGAATAGCCGACCGGAACGGTGATGGTGGGATAGCCGGCCACCGCGGCGATGCTCGAGTTGCCGCCCCCGCCGGAACAATCGCCGTTCACGAGATCGATCAACCAGGCCGGCCCGCCGGTGGGCGCCACGATGGCGTCGAGCTTGTCTTTCGCGAAGGCGACGTCCACGCCTTCGGCGCGCGACAGCCGGCGGCAATGCGCGAGCGCCTCGACGTAGGCATCGTCGGTGAGCGGCCCCTTCTCCTGCGCCTGCGTAAACGTTTCCTGGCCGAAGTACGGCATCTCGGTCTGTTTGTGCTGCTCGTTGAAGGCGATCAGGTCGGCCAGTGTTTTCATCCGGCTCGCCGAGCCCAGTCCCGCGAGATAGGTGTTCAGATCGGCTTTGAACTCATACAAGAGGACCGTGAACTCCTGGTCGCCGTAATCCTTCACGTGGGGAATCTCCACCGGGTCGATCAGCGTCGCGCCTTGTGTCTTGAGCACGTCGAGCGCCGCGGTCACGAGGCGGTCGCCCTCCGGTGAGCCGAAGGCCGCGCGCGCGACTCCGATGCGTGCGCCCTTCAGGCCGTTGGGATCGAGTGCCTTGGTGTAGTCGGGGATAGTGGCCGGCGCAGCAGCGGTCGCCGAGTCGCTCGCATCCGCGCCGGCGAGCACGCCGAGCAGGAGCGCGGCGTCGGTGACGGTCCGGCACATCGGTCCCGCCGTGTCCTGGCTGTGCGCGATTGGAATGATACCCGCGCGGCTGACGAGTCCGACCGTCGGCTTCAAGCCAACGAGAGAATTCGCGTGGGACGGGCACACGATGGATCCGTCCGTCTCCGTGCCGACACCGACCGCCGCGAAGTTCGCCGCGATCGCGGCGCCGGTGCCGGAGCTCGATCCGCAGGGGTTGCGGTCGGTGGCGTACGGGTTGCGGCACTGGCCGCCGCGACCGCTCCAACCCGAGACGGAGTGGCTGGAACGAAAGTTCGCCCACTCCGACAGGTTGGTCTTGCCGATGATGACCGCGCCCGCCGCTCTGAGCCGCCCGACGAGATTCGCATCACGCGGCGCCGTACCACCGGCGAGCGCGAGAGACCCGGCCGTCGTCATCATGCGATCGTTGGTCGCGATGTTGTCCTTTATGAGTACCGGAATTCCATGGAGCGGACCGCGCACATGGCCCGCTTTCCGTTCCGCATCCATCCGGTCGGCAATGGCGAGCGTTTCGGGATTGGTCTCCAATACGGCGTGGAGCTTTGGATCCAGCTCCGCGATGCGGGCGAGATAGGCGGCGCAGATCGCATGCGAAGTGCGGGCGCCGCTGCGCATCGATTCCTGCAGCTGCGCGATGGTCGTTTCTTCCAGATCGAAATCGGTCGGCGCCGCGAGTAGGGGCGCAGCCTGCTGCGCCCCTGCACTCGGCGCGACATGCCCTAGGCGTCCGGGGATCGCCGATCCCGCCACCGCACCTGCACCGTATCTAAGGAAGGCGCGCCGACTCAACCCGTCAGTCATAGAGACTCCGTGAGGAGGAAGGGGCCACCTAGTCTGATTCCGTGACCCCCAGAGCGCTAGATGACGTGATTCGACGCACGGTTAGGGGGGGCGACTTGCAATAACCTGCCCGCGATGAATCTTGTGGCAACCCACGGAGGGACTGCGCCCTGATTTTTCTCCGGTTTTCCTGGTTTTCGAGCATCCGGACCAAGATGCTGATGTTCGCCGTGCTTGCGACGCTGTTGCCGTCGCTCACGACGGTGTGGATTTCGTATATCGAAAACAAGCGCGCCCTGCAGGCAAAAGCATCCGAGGAGGTGCTCGGCGTCAGCGCTCAAGCGCTGCGCGAAGTGGATCTGTGGACCAAGGAGCTGCGGTACAATCTGCGCGTCTTCTCGATCTCCGACCTGGTCACGGACAACCTCGAGCGCGTGCCACGCGTGAACGGCGAGCCCGTACACACCGGCATCTACTACAAACATCTGACCGACTATCTGAACTCGGTGCGCGATCGTTTTCCGGACTATACCGAGCTGTTGGTGTTGGATCACCACGGCCATGTCGTCGCCACCAGCACCGAGCATCCGCGGCCCGTCGCCCTCGCGCCCGACTGGGCCAACGAGCTGACGCATAACGGCTGGGCGCTCAGCGCGCCGTACTGGGACTCGACCGGGACGCATCCCGAAATGCTCGCGTTGGTGCCGATCGAATCGGGGCAGCGCGGCGCGGGCGGCAGGCGGGCCGGCGTCGCGCACATGATCGGCGCGCTGGCATCGCGCGTCAACCTGCGCTCGGTGGCCGACACGTTGAAGCGATTTGCGCCCGGTGAATCCGGCCAGATCTACCTCATGACGCGCAGCGGGCGCCTCATCGTCAGCTCGCAGGGCGCCTCGCGCGAGCTGATGCGGCAAGCATACTCCCGCCAAGCGACCGCCTGGCTGCTCGGCGGCCAGGGCAAGGCGATGCAATTCGGGAGTTTCACCGGTGAGCGCGTGCTGGGCAGCGTGCGCGTCGTCCCCGCGCTCGATTGGGTCGTCGTGTCCGAAATCCCGACCGCGGAGGCGTTTCGGCAGGTCGCGCATCTGCGGAACGTGACGCTCACCGTGGTGCTGGTGTTGCTCAGCGTCGTCGGCGCGCTCGCGTATCTGTTGAGCCAGCTGATCGTGCGCCCGCTGAACCGCCTTACCCAGGCGGCGGGCAACGTCGCCAAGGGCGATCTCGACGTCGGCCTCCCCGTCACGACCGGCGGCGAGGTCGGCTATCTCACCGAAGTGTTCAACGACATGGTGGCGCGCTTGCGCGAGAGCCGCGCGGAGCTCGAACGCCTATCGGTCACCGATCCGCTGACGGGCCTCTTCAACCGTCTCCGCATGATGGAAGTGCTCGAGAACGAAGTGCGGCGGTCGCGGCGACTGCGGCACACTTTCTCCGTGGTCATGGCGGATGTCGACCTGTTCAAGCGCTACAACGACGAGCACGGTCACCCGGCCGGCGATGTCGTGCTGAAGCGCGTGGCCGCGATCATGCGCGAGGCCAGTCGCGACGTCGATTTCGTCGCGCGCTATGGCGGCGAGGAATTCCTGATCGTGATGCCGGAAACCGAGCTGGAAGGGGCAACCGAATTCGCCGAGCGCATTCGCAAGAAATTGGCGAAGGAGAAATTGCCAGCCGGGCGCATCACCATCAGCCTGGGCGTATCGGCGTTTCCGATGCATGGCGACACACCCGACCAGCTGATCGCGGAGGCGGACGCAGCCCTGTACCTGGCGAAACGCGCCGGCGGTGACCGCGTCATCGCGGCCGGGCGACCGAAAGTCTCCGCGAAATAGCGCCTACTGTCGCCGGTCGATGAGTGTCTGGTGAATCCATCCCGAGCGCGAGCCGTCGTCCTCGATGCGTAGCCACTGATCGACGTACGAGAACGCGACGATCGGCACACCCGTTTCGAGTGTAAAAAGCACTTTGTAGTTGGAGCCTGGCCCCTCGCGTACATTCGCGCGGCCGGTCGTCTGCAGCCGCAGCGGCAACGCAAATGGAACCTCGCCTTTCCGAATCGATCCGCCGCCGAGGTCGTCGCTGCCGACGCGTCCCTGGCCGGCGGCCGCGGCAGTCTTCGCTTCCGTCGAGAGATACAAGGCGCCCGCATAGTTCTGGTGGTCGAACTCCGTCGTCGCGAGCTGCAGCAGCTGCGACCCCTGATTGTATTCGGGAGGCGGTGAGTTATTGCCGTTTGCCGCACGCAGCGCCTGCAAAGCGATCTCGGCTTCCGCCATGCCGGATGCGGCTTCGGCGCGTGTCGCGAGCGACTGCAGCTTGGCCATAGCGCGGACGACTTCGCGCCGGGCATCGTCCAGCCGCGTCTGCAGCTCTTCCACTTGCGCTTCCTGCTCGAGGACCTTCAGCTCGAGTCGTGCGGCACGCTGTTCGAGCGCGGTGTCGTGAACGACGACGGGTTGACGCGCGATGCGCGCCGAATCGCGCGTCGGCCGCGCCGGGGATGCCGACCCGATGTGCGGGCGATGACAAGCGGTGGCGGCGAGCACCGTCGACAACAACAACGAGCGGGAGGGGCGCATAGGGCGACTAAGTTGCACGTCGCGGGCCGTTCGTTCAACCGCGCGCGTCACCATTGACTTCATCGTGCACGCTGGTGATCCTTCGGGCGAGCGAAGGGGCCACGGCACGGTGCCGTGTGCTGACACCAGTGGACTGATCGGGGACCTGGGCTATCGCCTCTCGGTCCTCGTCTTGTTTCTGGTGAGCTTCTCACCCTGGAAGGGATCGATGCACGTCACGCTGAATGAGACCGACCGGCTGGACGTCGTGTTGAAGCGATTCCACCGCGCGATCACCAAGGCGGGTCTGTTCCAGGACATGAAGAAGAAGCGCTTCTACGAGAGTCCCGCCGTTCAACGGCGGCGCAAGAGCCAGGCAGCTCACCGCCGGAACCGTATTAGCCAGGAGTAACGCACAGATGGCACGCATCACCGGTACCGTGAAGTGGTTCAACGACGCCAAGGGCTTCGGTTTCATCACGCCCGAAAACGGCGGTAAGGACTGCTTCGTGCATCACACCGCTATTCAGGGTGAGGGGTTCAAGTCGCTGACCGAAGGGCAGCGCGTGGAGTTCGAGATCGTGCAGGCGCAGAAAGGCCCGGCGGCTCAGAACGTCGTGAAGTTGTAGCCACCCACGGCACCTGAAGCGGCACGGCGCCACCCGCGAGGGGGCGCCGTGCTCGTTTAGAGAGCCGCTACGGCCTTGAAAGGGGGGGTTAGAGGCGATGTTTGGCGCCTCATCCCTAAGAGCTAGACGGAACCTTCCTCGACCGTCTTGACTAATACCTTCCAATTTAGCCAACCTACTGCCACCGACCGCGTACTCTCGTCCCGGAGCGAGGGCCGTCAGTGCCATGAGCACGAAGCGCATTCAAATTCTCGTCATCGAAGACAATCGCCTGCTGCGCGATGGTCTCGCCGCCTTGCTCGACTCACAAACCGAATTCAAGGTCGTCGCCTCCGCCGAGGGCGGCTCAAGCGCATTGCAGCGGCTGCAGGAACACAAGCCCAACGTCGTCCTGGTCGACGCCGCGCTGGGCCGCAATCGCAGTCAACGGCTCGTCGAGAACATCAAAGAGGCGGCGCCGCATGCGCGCATCATCATGATGGACGTGCAGCCCGAAGAAGAAGACGTCATCGATTTCATCAAGCGTGGCGCGAACGGCTTCATCGCCAAGGACGCGGCGCTCGAGGATCTCACCAACACCATCCGCCAGGTCGCCAACGGCGGCGACGTCGTGCCCTCCGCGCTCACCGGCACGCTGCTCTCGCACATCGCGAAGCAGGCATCCGTGTTGCGCAACACGCCGATGATGGCGTCGGTCCGCATGACCAAACGCGAGCAGCAGATCACCGACCTCATCGCCGAAGGCCTCAGCAACAAGGAGATCGCGCAGCGGCTCAACATCGCGACGTACACGGTGAAGAGCCATGTGCACAACATCCTGGAGAAGCTCGCGCTGCACAGCCGGCTCCAGATTGCCGCGCACGCGCACAAGAAGACCCCCCCGAAGGGCGACCGTAGAAAGTTCGTCCGCTAGAGTTAACCCTGAAGCCCGATTGTCGTCCCGCGTCCGCCGCGCGAGCATGGGACGTGCGACAGCTCTGGGCGTACGCGTATCGGGTCGTGCCGCCCCCGCCGCGAGACGGGTTAGGTCACATTCGCAAACTTCTCGATTCGGAGAACGCGTCGGCGTTTCAGCAGGCGCGGGCGTGGGCGGCACAGCTCATTCTCGAACAACAGAGCACCCAGATCCTCGTCGTCTCGGACACTCCGGCGCAGAATGGCGACGTCAATCAGCGCCTCGAGTCGGAGTTGGAGCGCCTCGAGGCTGACTATCGCCTCACCGATCCAATCGCAATCCGAAAGGTTTAGCTCCTCCCCGCCCCCTTCGTACCCCGTTTTTCATCCCGCTGAGGGATGCAGTCTGCGCCGTCGGGATCGGAAATTTCGGGAGATTCCCTACACCGACAAGAGAGACCCTATGAAACGCGGTACCAGAACTCGGCTGCGCGGAAAAATCCGCCAACTGAAGGGCAAGGCACAGCAAGTCGCCGGCCGCATCGAGGAAGAAGTTGGCAAGGTCCAGGAGCAGGGCGAACGCAAGGCGCGGGAGGACCGATGAATCGCATCGCCGTCGCGCTCGCCGCCGTCGCGGCGATTGCGGGATGCGCCCGCAATCCCGCGTTCGGCAATAACCAGTTGATGCTCGTGAGCGAGTCGCAAGAAATACAGATGGGACAGCAGGCCGACAGCCAGGTGATACAGTCGATCGGCCTCTACAATGATCCTGCCATCCAGTCCTACGTTCAGGATCTGGGCAAGAAACTCGCGGCAACCTCGGAGCGGCCGAACCTGCCGTGGACGTTCCGGGTCGTCGACGATCCGAGCGTCAATGCGTTCGCCGTTCCGGGCGGGTTCGTCTACGTAACGCGCGGCCTCATCACGCACATGACGAACGAGGCCGAGCTCGCGACCGTGATGGGGCACGAGATCGGACACGTGACCGCACGGCACACCGCGCACGAGATGTCCCGGCAGCAAGTCGCGAATGTCGGCCTGGCGCTCGGCAGTATCGCCAGCTCCAAGGTGGCGCAATACGCGGGGGTCGCGAGCCAGGCGCTCGGCGTGCTGTTCTTGAAGTTCTCACGCGACGACGAAACGCAGGCCGACGAGCTTGGCGTGCGGTACTCGAGTCGCGCGAATTATGACTCGCGCCAGATGGACACCGTGATGACGATGCTCGACAAAATCGAGCAACAGAGCGGCGCGAAGCTACCGCAGTGGCTCGAGACGCACCCCGACCCGGGCAACCGCATCCAACACATCAATCAGGTGCTCGCCGCGACCAAGAAGGACTTCACGGGCGCGACGATCAACCGCCAGCCGTACGAACAGCACTTGGACGGCATGATTTTCGGCCTGAACCCGCGCGAGGGATTCTTCAAGAACGGGATCTTCTATCATCCCGACCTGCGTTTTCAGATCGCGTTCCCCAACGGGTGGCAAACCCAGAACGGCAAGTCGTCGGTCGCGGCCATGAGCCCGCAGCAGGACGCGATCATCGAGCTCACGCTCGCGCAGGGATCGAACACCGATCAGGCGGCGCGCGCGTTTCTCTCGCAACAGGGCGTGCAGGCCGGCAACCTGACGCGCGGCAACATCAACGGCCTCACGGCAAGCGAAGCGCCGTTCTCGGCGAGCACGCAGAACGGGACGCTGCAGGGCCAGGCCGTGTTCGTTCAGTACGGCAACAACATCTATCAGCTGCTCGCGTACGGTCCGCAGGCCAACTGGTCCGCCCACACGGCGGAGGCGCAGCACGCCATCTCGAGCTTCGGTCCGGTCCATGACGCGTCTGTGCTCAACGTGCAGCCGCAACATCTCAGTCTCTTCACACTGGACCATCGCGCGACCATCGCCGAGCTCGCCGCGCAGCGCGCGGCGCCGGTCTCGAAGGCGACGCTCGCGTTGATCAATCAGGTCGACGAGAACACGCCGCTCGAGCCGGGACACATCGTAAAGTGGGTAGTGGGTCAACCGCTGCCCGCGACTCCATAGGAGGGGCTACCACTTATGCTGACGCTCGCCATAATCCTCATCATCCTTTGGCTGCTGGGGGTCATTTCGTCGTATACCTTCGGCGGTTTGCTTCATCTGCTGCTCGTGATTGCGCTAGTCGTGATCGTCGTGCGGCTGATTCAGGGACGGAGAGCAATCCCATGACCCGATCCCTTCTTCTCCTGGCGGCCGTGGCGTGTTTCGCGACGGCGCCGGTGATCGCGCAACAGCCCGCAGCCGACGCCGCCGCAAAACCGGCGGCACGCGCGGTGCAGCCGGCTGCGGTGGGGGGACCCCGCCTGCAGCAGGATTTTCACAGCTATCAGCCCGCCCTCGCGCACGAAACGGCCACGTCCTCCAACGCGGCGGCCGCAACAGATAACGTCGTCATTACGATTTCCACGATCGGACTCGTCTTGTTGGGAGTATTGCTCATCCTGTTACTGACCTGAGTGTTAGCCGGCCAGGGGCGCGCGGCGACGCGCGCCGCCTGGCGGTTGTGGTGATATTTGGCGCTGGAGGGAACGGCTTGTGAAGGTGCGCAGTGCCAAAACACCGATCGTCCGCAGTACCGAGGACGATCAACGCTTGCTCGCGAATCTGGCCGAGATCATCGCGTCCGCTCTGGACGAGCACGCGATGCTCTCGGCCGTCGCGCGGCTGGTGGTGCCGCGCCTCGCCGACGTGTGCCTCGCCGACATCGTCGAGGACGACGGCTCCGTGGTGCGCGTCGACAACACCTTGGACGATTGGCGTCTCGTCCCGACGCCGGCGATGCGATCCGGAGAGACCGTCACGATGCCGGATCTGACGCAGTCGTCCCTCGCCTCGATCGCCCCAGATCTCGCCGGCCAGGAGGCGATTCGGACCGCGGGCATTCGTTCGCTCACGTTCCTGCCCCTCATCGGCCGCGGCCGCCTGCTGGGTGTTCTGACGCTCGGCATGACGCGCCCCGACCGGCGATTCAATAAGGCCGAGCTTCCGTTCCTGGAGGACGTCGCCCAGCGGACCGCGCTGGGCGCCGACAACGCGCGCCTCTATTCTCAGGCGCGCCAGGCCAGCCGCGCGCGCGACGATACGCTCGCCGCCATCTCGCACGATCTCCGCAACGGTCTGAATACCGTCCTCACCGCCGTGGGCCTGCTGCTGCGAAGCCTGCCTCCCGACACTGAAGGTCGCAAAGACCGTCGCCATGTCGAGGCCATTCGCCGTTCGGCCGAGCGCATGAATCGCGTGATCGGCGATCTGCTCGACGTGGCGAGCATCGAATCGGGCCGTCTGTTCGTCGAGCCGCGCCGCGAGCCGGTGCGACCGATCGTCGCCGAGGCGGTCGCCGCCTGCCACGAGCCCGCGCTCGAAAAGACATTGCGCGTCGAGCAGCAGGTGACGGGGGACGACTTCTTCGCGGTCTGCGATCGAGATCGCGTGTTGCAGGTCCTCGGCAACCTCATCGGCAACGCGATCAAGTTCACGCCGGAAGGTGGGCAGCTGCACGTCGGGGCGGAGGCCGTCGACGACGAGGTCCTGTTCTTCGTGCGCGACACCGGAATCGGGGTATCGCCCAAGCAGCTGCCACACGTGTTCGATCGGTTTTGGCAGGCGGCGCCGAAGGCGCGTCTGGGCAGCGGGCTGGGACTGACGATCGCGAAAGGGGTCGTCGAAGCGCTGGGCGGGCGAATCTGGCTGGAAAGCCGACCCGGTGAAGGGACGACGTTCTTCTTTACGCTACCGCGCGCACGGCCTCAGCCGCAGTAACGCTTGATCGCGAACAGAATCTCGTCGATATCGATCGGTTTCCGGACAACACTGTTGACGCCGATGGTGGGACGCTCGTGCGGCCGGGCGTTGGTGACGAGCACGACCGGTACCCCGGCGAGCTTGGGGTCGTCGTTCCGGAAGCGCAGGAAGTCGAAGCCATCCATCACGGGCATCGACACGTCGAGCAGAATGACATCGGGCAGCGTGTCGCCGCGCAGCGCCTCCAGCGCCTCGGCTCCGTTCGACACGGCGACGACGCGATAGTGCTCTTCCTCGAGCAGCTCGCGAAGCATGTTGCGAAACTCGGTGTCGTCTTCGATGATCGCGACGAGACAGCGCCCGGCAGCTTCCTGTTCGGACGCCGACTGCACGGCGCGCTCGCGACCCGCAGGCCGCTTCTCCACCTGAACCCGACCCATGTCCCGTGAATCTAATCGGCGGGGGCTAGTGTGAGAAGTCGACCTTTGGAGCTTCCGCCGCCCCCGGAGTCTGTAGTTCGAAATAGGGACGTGCCTTTTTGCCGAGCACCTTCGCGGTCATGACCTGCGGAAACCGTCGAATGTAGGCGTTGTAGGTGTTGACGGATTCATTGTAATCCTGCCGCGACACGGCGATGCGATTCTCCGTTCCCTCCAGCTGATCCTGCAACGCTCGGAAATTCTCGTTGGACTTGAGCTGCGGATAATTCTCCGCGATCGCGATCAGCCGGCCCAGCGGCGCGGTGAGCGCGGCGTTGGCGGCCGCCATCTGCTGGATGTCGCCGCCCTGCACGGCGCCCGCCAGCTTCGCGCGCGCGTCCGCCACCTGAATGAAGATCGTCTGCTCCTGCTTGGCGTACCCCTTCACCGTTTCGACCAGATTCGGAATCAGATCGGCGCGCCGCTGGAGCTGCACTTTGATCTGCGATTCCGCCGCGTTCACCTTCTCGTCGAGCGTCTGAATCGTGTTGTAGCCACAGCCCGTGACCAGTGCGAGCGCGAGCGGAACCCAGGTAGCACGGAAGTTCACGGAGCCTTCCTTTCCATGTTGTTCACGTACTCCGCCGTGCGCGTGACCGCGTCGAGATACGCGGCCGGCTCGTCGGAGAAAGAAAATCCTATCAGGGCACCGGCCTCACGCATCAGGGCCTCGGGCTCCGCCGGAACTCGCCGGCCCGCGAGCCGGAGGACGGCGCGCACCATCGTCAGGAAACCCGATCGCGTCGCCCGCACCGCCTCGGCCAGCCGCTTCGGGCTGTGCCACTCGGCGGCGAACGCCTGGCGCAAGTGCATCAGCTTGCCGACCAGCTCCTGCTCGAGCTGGCGGCGGACATCGGCGCGGTCGATCCGGATGCCGTGCCAGGGATCGCGTCCGGCGAGGACACGGTGCGCGTCGCGCATGTCCTCGTATTCGATTGGAAATGCGTCGGTCGACTCACGCCACTCCTGCTCGGTGAGAATGAGCGGCGGCGGATGTTTCGCTTTCGCCCACGCGCGGACCGGCTCGGCCAGTCGCGCGAAGAGATCGCCATCCACGCGATCGGCAATCAGCAGTGTGTTCATGGACTCCGGCTCCAGGCTCCCGGCACCCGGCTCTCGGGCACCGGAGCCATAGAGCAGCAGCGTGACCAGCCGTGGTCCCAGCGCGTCCGCGATCCGCGACGCGAAGGCATCCAATGTCATACGCGCCATGTTAGAATCTCCCGCCCGCACCGCCACCCGAAAACCCACCGCCGCCGCCGAATC
>Ga0070730_10005138_pt1 | contig 11340 bp, 11 predicted proteins | sample Coa_R1_3_FD_66447 | JGI IMG/M metagenome (GOLD analysis project Ga0070730, IMG submission 66447) | Surface soil microbial communities from Centralia Pennsylvania, which are recovering from an underground coalmine fire - Coalmine... | ecosystem: Environmental > Terrestrial > Soil > Unclassified ... | reverse complement strand
CGCCCTCGCGGGTGAGGTGCAGCGCGCCTTCGGCCTGGTTGAACGGCACGCCCAGCGCGATCAACCGCTCGATCGCGCTCGGCGCATTCTCGATCACGAACTCGACGGTGCGGCGATCGTTGAGACCGGCGCCCGCCACCATCGTATCCTCGATGTGGCTGTCGAAGGTGTCGCCATCTTCGAGCACCGCGGCGATGCCGCCCTGCGCGTGCGCGGTGGAGCCTTCGGATAGGCCGCCCTTGGCGATCACCGCCACCTTGAACCGCTCGGCGAGGCTCAGCGCCGCGGTCAGCCCGGCCGCACCCGATCCGACAATGACGACGTCGAAGGCGCGTGCCACCATTATGCGGCGGCCCGGCTGCTGGTGAGGCTCAGGAACACGTCCTCCAGATCCGCCTCGCGGGTCGAGACGTCGACGACGCCGAAGCCCGCCTGGCCGAGCGCGGCCAGCACCTCGCCGGCGTTCACCCGGTCCTTCTGATAGGTGATCGCGATCACGCGGTCGCCCTTGACCTCGGTCTTCTCGAAGCAGGAGGAGTCGGGCATTTCGATCACGTCGCGGTCGACCGTCACCTCGACCACCTTCTCCTGCGCCTTGGACAGCAGCGTGGCGGTTGGCTCGTTGGCGATCAGGCGGCCATGGTTGATGATCGCAATCCGGTCACAGAGCTCCTGCGCCTCTTCGAGATAGTGGGTGGTGAGCACCACCGTCACGCCCTGCTCGTTGAGCTGGCGGACATAGGCCCAGAGCTGCTGGCGCAGTTCGATGTCGACGCCGGCGGTCGGTTCGTCGAGCACGAGCACCGGCGGCGTGTGCACCATCGCCTTGGCGACCAGCAAGCGCCGCTTCATGCCACCCGACAGCGTGCGGGCATAGGCATTGGCCTTGTCTTCCAGATGGACGGCGCGGAGCAGTTCCATGGTGCGGCGCTCGGCCCTGGGGACGCCATAGAGGCCGGCCTGGATCTCCAGCGCCTCGCGTGGGGTGAAGAAGGGATCGAACAGGATTTCCTGCGGGACGATGCCGATAGCGCGCTTGGCGTTGCGCGGATGCTCGTCGATGTCGAAGCCCCAGATCTCGGCCTTGCCGCCGGTCTTGTTGACGAGACCCGCGAGGATGTTGATCAGCGTCGATTTGCCCGCGCCGTTGGGCCCGAGCAGCCCGAAAATCTGCCCGCGCGGCACATCGAAACTGACCCCGTGGAGGGCGGTCTTGCCGCCAGCATAGGTTTTCTGGAGGTTCTGGATGCTGATCGCCGCGTCGGTCATGCGCCCGCAGATAGGCCGTTGCCGGTGCGCCCGCTAGGGGGGACCCGAACGAGATACAGGGGGCGTATTAACCAAATCCGCTCATCTTTCGTTAGGGAGCGAGGCGGACGATCCTGCGCATGATTGGCTGCTCTCCTCCCAGCCTTGTCCGCCGCTCGCGGATGATGCTTCTCATGGCGATGCTCCTCGCGGCGCTTTTTGCTGTCATTGAGGTGCCGCGCTGGGCCGAGGCCGTGTCGATCGCGCTCATCCGCGGCGCCTGAATGCCACGCGCGCGATTGCACCGGCGGAGGGGCCTTGCTATGCGCGCAGCCGTGAGCACGAACCAGCCCGAAACGATCCGTGTCGCCACCTCCCGCGTGGTGTGCGACGGCGCCAGCGACATCCCCACCGGGGCAGCGCTCGGCCATCCGCGAGTCTTTCTCGAGATCGACGAGAGCGGCTATGTCGAATGCGGCTATTGCGACCGTCGATTCGTGCTGATCGGCGGCCCCGCGGATCATTCGCACGCCGCCTGAGTCGGTCCTTTCGGCGAAGTCCTCGCGAATGACGCCGCTCAGCGTTTGATCGCGCCTCGCAGCGGCCTATATCGGTCGGCATGACGAGCCTCACCGACCCCCGCTCCTTCCTGTATCGCGATGGCCTGCTGGACCCGGATGCCGCACGCCGGCTTTCGGCGGAGGCGCTGACGCGGGCCGACGACGGCGAGCTCTACCTGCAATATCTTGCGTCGGAGAGCTTCGGCTTCGACGACGGCCGCCTCAAGACGGCGGACTTCAACACCCAATCGGGCTTCGGCCTGCGCGGGGTCTCGGGCGAGACGACCGCCTTCGCCCACGCCAACGAGATTTCCGAAGCGGCGATCCGTCGTGCTGTCCAGACGATGGGTCTGCTCGATCCGGCCAAGGGCTCCAAGGCGCCGGCGCCCCCGCACACCAATCGCCATCTTTATGGCGATGCCGATCCGTTGAGCCTCGTCCCCTTCGCGAAGAAGGTGGCGCTGTGCCAGACGATCGACGCGCTTGCCCGTTCGAAGGATCCGCGCGTCTCGCAGGTGTCGGTCGGGCTGTCGGGATCGTGGAGTGTGGTCGAGGTGGTGCGCCCTGACGGCTTCGTCGCCACCGATGTGCGCCCGCTGGTGCGGCTCAACGTCTCGATCATCGTCGAGCAGAACGGCCGGCGCGAGAGCGGCTTCTTCGGCATCGGCGGCCGCTATCTCTACGATCGCCTGTTCGACCCCGCGACCGGCGAGCGCGCTGTCGACGAGGCGCTCAAGCAGGCGCTGGTCAATCTGGAAGCGGTTGCGGCGCCGGCCGGCGAGATGACGGTCGTATGCGGCCCCGGCTGGCCGGGCGTGTTGCTCCACGAGGCGGTCGGCCACGGGCTCGAGGGCGATTTCAATCGCAAGGGCTCCTCTGCCTTTTCGGGCCGGATCGGCGAGCGCGTCGCGGCGCGCGGCGTGACCGTGATCGACGACGGATCGATCGGCGAGCGGCGCGGTTCGCTGTCGATCGACGACGAGGGCACGCCCACCCAGGCGAACGTGCTGATCGAGGACGGCATCCTCAAAGGCTATATGCAGGATCGGCTCAATGCCCGGCTGATGGGCGTGGCCGCCACCGGCAACGGGCGCCGCGAGAGCTTCGCGCATGCGCCGATGCCGCGCATGACCAACACCTTCATGCTGGACGGCAACGACGATCCGGGTGAGATCCTGTTGCGCGCCAAGACCGGCATCTATGCCAAGAGCTTCGGCGGCGGGCAGGTCGACATCACCTCGGGCAAGTTCGTCTTCACCTGCACCGAGGCCTATAAGATCGAGAACGGCAAGCTCGGCGCGCCGATCAAGGGCGCGACGCTGATCGGCGATGGCCCCTCGGTGCTGACCCGCGTGCAGGCGATCGGCAACGACATGGCGCTCGACGAGGGCGTCGGCATCTGCGGCAAGGGCGGCCAGTCGGTGCCCGCAGGCGTCGGCCAGCCGACGTTGTTGATCGATCGCCTGACGGTCGGCGGCACCGCGGCGGCGGCCTGAGGCATGGCGCTCGTCGAGATCGGCAGCTTCGCCGACACCCATGTCGCGGAAATGGCGCGCGGCATGCTTGCAGCCGAGGGAATCGACGCGGTGCTGTTCGACAGTGGGCTCTCCAGCCTCGGCCTCGGCGCGATGACGCCGGCGCGGCTGATGGTCGACAGTGCCGACCAAGCGCGTGCTGAAAGATTATTAGTCGATCCGTTTGCCTAAATAGCAGGCAATTTCGCCGAATTGCTTAAATTCTAAGCGATCGTTTCGCGAGCGATTTGTGCTGCGGCGCAGAAACGCGCCTGCGGAAAAATGGCACGCGCCTTGCGGAGACCTCCCAGGGACCAAGCAGGGAGGCGGCATGAAACTGGTCATCGCGATCATCAAGCCATTCAAGCTCGACGAGGTGCGCGAGGCGCTCTCGGCCATCGGCGTGGCGGGCATGACGGTGACGGAGGTCAAGGGTTTCGGGCGCCAGAAGGGCCAGACCGAAATCTACCGCGGCGCCGAATACAGCACCAACATGGTGCCCAAGATCAAGGTCGAGGTCGCGTGCAGCTCCGATCTCGCCTCGCGCGTGGTCGAGGCGGTTCAACAGGCGGCGAACACTGGCGCGATCGGTGACGGCAAGATCTTCGTGGTCGATCTCGCCCAGGTGGTGCGCATCCGCACCGGCGAGACCGACGAGACGGCGCTCTAAGGGGAAAGGGGAATGATGAAGCCATTGACCAAGCTGGGTCTCGGCCCATTGGCCATCGGGGCCATGATCGGGCTGGCGGCGCTGGCCGCGCATCCCGCCTTCGCGCAGGCGGGCGCTGCCGCCCCCGCCTCGCCGATCCCGGCGCCGACCGTGAATAAGGGCGACACCGCCTGGATGCTGGTCTCCACGCTGCTGGTGCTGATGATGTCGGTGCCGGGCCTCGCGCTGTTCTACGGCGGGCTGGTGCGCACCAAGAACATGCTGTCGGTGCTGACCCAAGTGCTGATGATCGTCTGCATGGTGGCGGTGATCTGGGTGTGCTGGGGCTATTCGGAAGCCTTCACCAGCGGCAATCCCTTCTTCGGGGGCATGAGCAAGCTGTTCCTCAAGGGCGTCGATGCCAATGCGCAGGCGGCGACCTTCTCGAACGGCGTTTACATCCCCGAGCTTGCCTATGTCTGCTTCCAGATGACCTTCGCCTGCATCACGCCGGCGCTGATCGTCGGCAGCTTCGCGGAGCGCGTGCGCTTCCTGCCGCTGATGCTGTTCATCGCGCTGTGGGTCACCCTCGTCTATTTCCCGATCGCGCACATGGTCTGGTACTGGGACGGCCCCGACGGCATCGCCGCCGCCGCGCTCAAGGGCGCGGCCGCGCTCGATGCGGTCAATAAGGATGCGGGCTTGCTCTTCCAGTGGGGCGCGCTCGATTTCGCCGGCGGCACCGTCGTGCACATCAACGCGGGCATCGCGGGCTTTGTCGGCTGCCTGATCTTCGGCAAGCGCCTGGGCTTCCCGCACGAGCCGATGCCGCCGCACTCGCTAACCATGACGATGATCGGCGCCTCGCTGCTGTGGGTGGGCTGGTTCGGCTTCAACGCCGGTTCCAACCTCGAGTCCAACGGCGTCACCGCCGTCGCCTTCATGAACACGTTCATCGCCACCGCCGCGGCGGGCTTCTCCTGGGCGATGGTCGAGCAGATCGTGAAGGGCAAGCCCTCGCTGCTGGGCGCCGCCTCGGGCGTCGTCGCCGGCCTCGTCGCCGTGACGCCGGCCTCGGGCTATGCGGGCACGATGGGTTCGGTGGTTCTCGGCCTCGTCGTCTCGCCGATCTGCTTCTTCTTCGTGACGACCGTGAAGAACAAGTTCGGCTATGACGACACGCTCGACGTTTTTGGCGTGCACTGCATCGGCGGGATCATCGGCGCGCTCGGCACCGGCATTTTGGTCGCTCCGGCGCTCGGCGGTCAGGGTATCGCCGACTATGCCGCGCATCCCGGCACGCTGTCGGCCGGCAGCTACGACATGGTCGGCCAGCTGATCATCCAGGCCAAGGCCGTGCTGCTGACGCTGGTCTGGTCGGGCGTGGGATCGGCGATCCTCTACTTCGTGATCGAAAAGACCTGGGGCATGCGCGCCACGCCCGAAGCCGAGACGATGGGTCTCGATATCTCGGAGCACAGCGAGCGCGCCTACAACTACTGACGAGCTTCCTCCTGCGAAGGCACTGGGCCGGTGGAGTGATCCACCGGCCTTTTTTCACGTCGCGGTCGATAGGATGCACGGGGCAGAGAGGATGGCGCCATGCTCAATCACCCGCGTTCCTGGTTCCGGCCCAAGCGTTTCGGCTTCGGCTATTCCCCCGCGACGTGGGAAGGCTGGCTGGCGACGGCGCTGATCGTTGCCGCGATCGTCGGGCTGCGATCCTTCCTGCGCTAAGTGCTGCTCAGCGCTGCAGCGAGGTGATCATCCCCATCAGCGGCGCAACGTCATAGCCGGCATTGGCCGCCTTGGCGGCGATCTCGGCGGGTTCGTCGCCCGCCAGTCCGCGTGCGAGCGCCCACAGGAAGGTCGAGCGCGTGCCGGAGCGGCAGAAGGCGAGCGCCGGGCCGGGTTGTGCCAGCGCGGCGGTCATCGCCTCGATCTGCCCCATTGAGAAGCCCGAATGATCGACCGGAATATGCGCATAGCCAATCCCGGCGGCGGTCGCCGCCGCCTCGATCGCCGCCGCGCTCGGCTGGCCGGGCTGCTCGCCGTCGGGGCGGTTGTTGATGATGGTGCGGACGCCCTGCGCCGCGGCCGTGGCGACATCTTCGGGGGCGATCTGGCCGGCGACCAGCAGGGTTTCGTCGATGGTGCGGAACATAGGGTGGTCTCCAGGAGCGATTTCGAAGCAGGTGGAATCACCTGCTGACTCGGAAATCGCGCTAAACCAAATAGTGTCGCGAGCGCTCTAGCTCATCCCTGCCAGTTGCGCAGCACCCCGAGGAAGGCCTCGCCATAGGCGTCGCGCTTGGCCTGGCCGACGCCGGTCACCTGTGCCAGCCCCGCCATCGTCGTGGGATGCAGCCCTGCCATCTCGCGTAGCGTCGAATCGTGGAAGATCACATAGGGCGGGACCCCGCGCTCCACCGCGATTTCGCGGCGCTTGGCGCGCAGCGCCTCGAACAGAGGATCATGGGGATGCTCCTCGGCGTCGCGGCTGCGGCGCCGGCGTTCGCGCTTGGGCGGTAGGATGAGGCCGACCGACTCTTCGCCCTTGAGGATCGGCCGTGCCGCCGGCCCGAAGGAGAGCCCGCCATATTCGTCGGCACGCAGAGCATCGCGGGCGATCAGCGCGCGCGCCACCGGGCGGATGAGCTTGAGCTCCTCTTCGTCGGCGATGCCGAACACCGACAGGCGGTTGTGGCCCGAGCCAATCACCTTGTCGGTCTCGCGCCCGGCCAGCACGTCGGCAAGATGGCCGACGCCGAAGCGCATCTCGGTGCGGAACGCGGCGGAGAGCAGCTTGCGCGCCACCTCGGTGGCATCGACCGTGGCGGGCGGCGACAGGCAATTGTCGCAATTGCCGCAGCGCGCCGCCGGCTGCTCTCCGAAATAGCGCAGCAGCACGGCGCGACGGCATTCGGCCGTTTCGACCAGATGGCTGAGCGCCGACAGGCGCGCTCGCTCGCCCTTCTGCCGCGCCTCGTCGAGTTCGGTGATCCGCCGCTGCGCGCGGGCAAAATCCTCGGCGCCCCAGAAAAGCTGCGCCACCGCGGGCTCGCCATCGCGGCCGGCGCGCCCGGTTTCCTGATAATAGGCCTCGACCGATTTGGGCATGGCGGCATGCGCCACGAAGCGCACGTCGGGCTTGTCGATGCCCATGCCGAAGGCGATGGTGGCGACCATCACCATATCCTCGGACGCCACGAAATCGCGCTGGTTGCGGGCGCGTACCCCCGCGTCGAGCCCGGCATGATAGGCCCGCACCGGCCGCCCGCTGCTGGCGATCTGGGCCGCGATCTTGTCGGTGGCGTCGCGGGTGGGGGCATAGACGATGCCGGCGCCCGGCTGATCGGCGATGAATGTCTTGAGCTGCGCCGCCAGCCCGTCGCGGGGTGAGATGGTGTAGCGGATGTTCGGCCGGTCGAAGCCGGCGACGATCAGTCCGTCGTCGGGTATGCCGAGCTGCTGGAGGATGTCGGCGCGGGTATGCGCGTCCGCGGTCGCGGTGAGCGCGAGCCGCGGCACGTCCGGAAAGGCATCGAGCAGCGGACGGAGCAGGCGGTAATCGGGGCGGAAATCGTGCCCCCATTCGGAGACGCAATGCGCCTCGTCGATCGCGAACAGCGCGAGCGGGGTGAAGCGCAGCAGGCTGCGGAAGCTTTCGCCCGAGGCGCGCTCGGGCGCGACATAGAGCAGATCCAGCTCCCCGGCGCGGAAGCGGCGCATCGTCTCGGCGCGATCATCGTCGGCAGAGGTGAGCGTCGCGGCCTTGATGCCGAACCCCTCGGCCGAGCGCACCTGATCGTGCATCAGTGCGATCAGCGGCGACACGACCACTGCCGTCCCGTGCCGCGCCAGCGCCGGCAACTGATAGCAGAGCGACTTGCCCGCGCCCGTCGGCATCACCGCCAGCGTACCGCGCCCAGCCATCACCCGATCGACCACCGCCTGCTGGACACCGCGGAAATCGGAAAAGCCGAAGGTGGCATGGAGAATATCGAGAGGATCGGCGGCCATCGCTGTCCGGTTAGCGTGTGCGAGCGCATCCGTCACCCCGATTGGGGCGGCGGGCGCCAAGCCGATCTTGCCCCCGGTCAGCAAGAGCTTGTTGGTGGTGCGCCGACCCACCCGCTAGCGTGCCGCGCATGATAAAGCTTTCCGTGTTGGCGCTGTCCGCGCTTCTTGCCGCTGCGGCAGCCCCTGCCCTGTCCGCCGCGCCGGCGCCGCGTCTCTCGATCGGTTCGGTCGACCAATTGGCCCAGCCCCTGCCCTATCCCTATGACGAGCAGGCCGACGCCCAGGCGGCCGTGGCGCGCGCCAAGGTGCAGGCCAGGCGTGAGCACAAGCGGCTGCTGATCGATCTCGGCGGCAACTGGTGCGGTGACTGCCGCGTGCTCGCCGGCATCCTCGACCTGCCCGAGCTCAAGCCCTTCCTCGCCAAGCATTTCGTCATCGTGTCGGTGGATATCGGTCGCTACGACAAGAATGGCGACATTGCCGGCCACTACGGCATCACCGGGCTGCATGGCGTGCCGGCGATCCTGGCGGTGGACCCGGTGCATGATCGGCTGCTCAACCGCGATCGCCTGTCAGGGCTGTCCGACGCCCGCACCATGGCGCCCCAGGCGCTCGCGGACTGGCTGGCGCAGTGGGCGGCCTGATCAGCCGATCACCTGCGTCGCGGTGACCAGCGTCACGGTGCGATTCTTAAAGTCGATCGAGACGCGCTTGAAACCGCGCAGCAAATCCATGCCAAGCAGCATCGCCGGCTTGTCGCCAAGGCCGAAGCGGACGAAGGCGTGCGCGTCGGAAAAGACGATGGTCGTTTCCTGAATGTGCGTGGGGCCAAGGCGGATGTCGTTGATCCGGCCATAATGGCCCTGGATCGTGTGGCCGGCGACATCGACGATGTCGATAGTCCGGGCCTCCAGGCGCTTGCGTCGCACCAGCTTGTCGCGCAGCACGAGGTTGCCCAGCGTGACGCTGCTGCCGGTATCGACCACCGCGTAGATCCTCTGCCCCGCAGCGTCGGCATCGGCGAGCACCAGTTGGCCGAAGCGACGCCGCGCCGTGACAACGATCTCGTCTGATCCAGCGGAGCTGTGTGGGCGCCCGGCCGCCTCCACCGTCATCCGGTTGGCGACCAGATCGATCACGACCTTCTTGTCGGCGAGCGCATCGATGCCGAGGATGCCCGCGGCGCCGAGATCGTCCTCCTCCAACACCGGCGCGACGATCGGCTGGGGCGGCAGGCCGTTGAGCACGAGCGCCCCGATCTTCACCGTATCGACCTGACTTTCGCCGCCGACGCTGTGCAGCGTGGCGATCCCCACGCTGGGCAGGCCCAGCAGGATCGCCAGTCGCCGCGAGACGACGGTCCGCGTCGCGCCGCTGTCGACGATGAAGCGGAACGGACCGGCGCCGTTGATCATCACGTCGACCGACATTCGCTGGTCGATGGGACGCAGCGGCACGGCGGTGCTGGTGGCGTCGTGGGGAGGCTCGGCTTCGACCTGCGCTGGGGTGTCCTGTGGGGCGGCAGGGGCTGCTGCGAGCACCGGCGATGCCGCGAGCAATGCCGCAAGCGCCGCCGTCGGCATCGATCGGACCATCGCATTCTCCCCCCGGGTCTTTTTGGGGATGCTACGCCTCTGCCGCGCCGGTTCAAGCCGTCGCGATCACTCGGCGGCGAGCGCCTGTCCCGTTTCGCGTTCGGCGGCCTGGCGCGCCCACATCTCGGCATAGAGTCCGTCGCGCGCCATCAGCTCGGCATGGGTGCCGCGCTCGGCGACGAGCCCGGCCTCGAGCACGACGATCTGGTCGGCGTCGGCGATCGTCGAAAGGCGGTGCGCGATGGTGATCGTCGTGCGCCGTGCCGTGACCGCGCCAAGCGTCTGGAGGATGTCCGCCTCGGTGCGGCTGTCGAGCGCGCTGGTGGCTTCGTCGAGGATCAGGATCGGCGGGTCTTTCAGCAGCGTGCGCGCGATCGCGACGCGCTGCTTTTCGCCGCCGGACAGCTTGAGCCCGCGCTCGCCGACTTCGGAGGCATAGCCCTGTGGCAGGCTTTCGATGAAGCGATCGATCGCGGCGCCCTGCGCGGCGCCCCGGATGTCTTCGTCGGTGGCGCCGGCGCGGCCATAGGCGATGTTGTAGCCGATCGTGTCGTTAAACAGCACGGTGTCCTGCGGCACGATGCCGATCGCAGCGCGCAGCGAGGCCTGCGTCACGTGCGCGATGTCCTGCCCGTCGATGGTGATACGGCCCGAGGTGAGATCGTAGAAGCGGTAGAGCAGGCGCGCGATCGTCGACTTGCCCGCGCCCGAAGGGCCGACGATGGCCAGCGTGCTACCGGGCGGCACGTCGATGTCGATGCCCTTGAGGATCGATCGTTCGCCCTCATAGCCGAAGCGCACGGCTTCGAAGCGAACATGGCCTTGGCTCACGGTGAGCGGCGGCGCTCCTGGCATATCGACCACCTCGGCGGGCGTATCGATCAGCTCGAACATCGCCGCCATGTCGATCAACCCCTGTCGCACTGTGCGATAGACCATGCCGAGCAGATCGAGCGGGCGGAACAGCTGCGCGAGCAGCGTGCTCACCAGCACCGTGTCGCCGGGCGTGAAGCGGTGCGCCACCCAGCCATAGACGACCAGCGCCATGCCGCCCGCCATCATCAGGTTGGTGATGAGCGACTGGCCGATGTTGAGCCAGGCGAGCGAGGTCTCGTTCTTCACCGCGGCGTTGGCATAGGCGGTGACGGCGCGGTCGTAGCGTTCGGCCTCGCGCTCCTCGGCGTTGAAATATTTGACCGTCTCGAAGTTGAGCAGCGAATCCACCGCATGCGCGACCGATCGCGTGTCGAGATCGTTCATCTTGGCACGCAGCGCGTTGCGCCAGTCGGTCACCACACGCGTGAAGAGGATGTAGGCGACCACCATCACCAGCGTCGAGGCGACCAGCCAGGCGCCGAAGCGCGTCCAGAAGATCTGCACCACCAACGCGAGTTCGAGCACGGTCGGCGCGATGTTGAACAGCAGGAAGTAGAGCATCGTGTCGATGCTCTTGGTGCCGCGCTCGACCACCTTGGTGACGGCGCCGGTGCGCCGGCCGAGATGGAAGCGCAGCGAAAGCTGATGGAGATGGCGGAACACCGCCGCCGCCAGCCGCCGCGTCGCATCCTGTCCGACGCGCTCAAACACCGCGTTGCGGAGATTGTCGAACAGCGTGCTGCCGAAGCGCGCCGCAGCGTAACCGACGACCAGCGCGACGATCAGCGTGCGCGCGGAGCGATCGCCGCCTGCCATGTGGTCGATCGCGTTCTGGAGCGCGAAGGGCGCCCCATAGACCTGCACCAGCTTGGAGG
>Ga0070730_10005137_pt1 | contig 11340 bp, 12 predicted proteins | sample Coa_R1_3_FD_66447 | JGI IMG/M metagenome (GOLD analysis project Ga0070730, IMG submission 66447) | Surface soil microbial communities from Centralia Pennsylvania, which are recovering from an underground coalmine fire - Coalmine... | ecosystem: Environmental > Terrestrial > Soil > Unclassified ... | reverse complement strand
CGCCGGCCCGAGACCGTCCGGATCCTCGGCCGTGTAGATGTCCGTTCCGCCCTGCCCGTTCTCCGACTTCTGGTACGTGACCAGCAGCTGACCGCGTGGGCCGACCGCGGTGTCGCCGTAATCCCCGTTGCCCCCCGGCCCGAGAACACTCTCGGGCGAAGTGAAGGCGCTGAACCGGCCGAGTCCGGTGACGCGTGCCCCGGACGCCTGGATCTGCTTCCCCTTGCCCGTGTAGCTCACCCAGACGGTGTTCGCTCCAGCCGCTATCGACGGCTGGTCGCCGGTCCCGAGGTCCACGACCTTCGCGAACGACATCCCTCCGTCCGTCGAGACAGCAACGACGACGTCGAAGGTCGTCTCCGACAGGTAGGTCAGCCAGAGGTTGCCGAAGCGATCCCAGGCGAGCTGCTCGTCGCAGCAGATGCTTCCGAGGGGATCACTCGTCGTGCTCCCGGCCACACGCCGTGCCCACGTGCGTCCGCCGCTGAACGTCACATTCACCGAGAGGCCCGCCGCGACCTGCGGCCGCAACGTCGCCATGGTGACGACGTTCGACGGGTTCGTCGGATTGACCGCGATCGCATCCTCGGCCTCGTTGCCGTGCATCGCGCTCGTGTCGAACACCGTCGGCAGCGGTGCAGCCGCGGCAAGCCCCGTGACAGCCAGCGCCACGGTGAGGCCCAGCACGGTCAACAGCGACTTGGACAGAGCCTGACCGTAGAACGCCTGCGCGCGGCGGTCAATGTCCTTCGGCGCTCGCTGATCGCAGCGCCTGGTTGACACCGCCAGGCGACCGTGAAAGAGTCGCGTCATGTCTCTGAACCCCAAGTTCAGATGACTGAACCGGCTCTCGCGGCGCCCGAGGAGACGAACGGCACGCTGGAGCTCGGCGAGCGCCTGCGCGCGATCCGGGTGCTTCGCCGACTGACGCTGCGAGACGTCGCTCAGGCGGCTGGGGTGAGCGAGAGCTTCGTGAGCCGGCTCGAGCGTGGCCGCTCGAACGCGAGCGTCGCGACACTGCAGCGCCTCGCGAGCGCGGTGGGGATCGAGATCTCGGACCTCTTCGCGGGGGAGTCGCAATCCGGCCCACGTGTCCTGCGCCGCCAGGAACGACAGCTGCTCGAGTGGGGACACCTCGGCCGCAAGGCGCTGCTCACGCCGAAACCGCTCCACTCGCTCGAGGTCGTGGCCGCTTCGTTCGATCCCGGCGGCTCGACGGGGGACGAGCCGTACACGCACGGCGACTCGGAGGAGCTCCTGCTCGTCCTCGCGGGCCGCGTCCACGTGCAGCTCGGCAACGAGCTGCTCGATCTCTCGACCGGCGACAGCGTCAACTACCGGAGCTCGACGCCGCACCGCGTGAGCAACCCGGGCGACGACAGCGCCGAGGTTCTGTTCGTCATCAGTCCGCCCAGCTACTAACGCCCAAAGGAGGCGTCAATGGACGTGGAGGGTGAACCGTTCGACCGTCGGCTCTCGCGGGCCGACATGCTCAAGCTCGGAGCGCTCGCAGCAGGCGCCGGAGTCGTGGCCGGCCCGGCTGCGGCCGCGAACGCGGCGATCTCGCGGCTGACCGCGGAAACCGGCCGTCTGCAGGTGATGGACTGGGCGGGCTACGACAACACCATGCCGCACCACGCGATGTTCCAGGCCTACCTCCGCAAGTACCCGCACAACAAACCGCTCTTCATCAACATGACGAACGAGGCGAACGCACTGGCGAAGATCCACGCCGGAGCGCATCCCGACCTCTTCCGACCCTACGTCGGCTGGGTCAAGTACTTCGCCGAGAGCGGCCTCGTCCAGCCGTGGGACACGACGCTCATCTCGAACTTCAAGTACCTCAACCCGTTCATGGTCAAAGCGGGCCAGCACAACGGGAAGCAGTACGGAATCCCGGACGACTGGGGCTTCGACGCGATCCTGTACCGCAAGGACAAGGTGCACCCGAAGTCGCGGTCGTGGAGCCTTCTCTACGACGACCGCTACAAGGGCAAGATCTCCTGGTACGACGACCCCGTGGAGAATCTCACGATCGCCGGCATGCTCCTGGGCTTCAAGAATCCGTGGAACCAGACCGACGCCCAGCTGAAGCAATCGAAGAACTTCCTGATCTCGAAGAAGCACCTCGTGAAGTTCATCTGGGAATCCGAGACACAGCTCGATCAGGCATTCGCCTCGGGCGACATCTGGATCGCCCTCGCCTGGCCGTACGACTGGGTGCTGGCGAGGAAGAAGTACCCCGTCGTCTATATGCACCCGCACGTGGGCAGGCAGAGGCCGATCGCGTGGGTAGGCATGTTCATGCTGCTCCAGAACACCCCTCGATTCCACCTGGCGCACGCGTACGTCGACGCTTGGAGCTCGGCCAAGAGCGGGAGGTGGCTCGAGGACAACTACGGCTACGGTCACGCGAACACGCTCGCGAAGCCGTCGTCGAGCGCGCTGCTCAAGGCGCTCGACCTGACGAACCCACGGGCGGTGACGCTGCCGAACGCGTATCTCGACCGTGACGTTCCACGCCGGGCGGTCTACGCGCAGCTGTGGGACGAGGTGAAGGCGGCCTGACACCGGAAGGAATGGGTGGAACGGCGGCGGCGCCCCCACGCCGGCGGCGCCGCCGCCCCGACCTGACGACGCCGGGCCTGCTCGGGCTGCCGGTTTCGTGGCTCGTCGTCTTCTTCGTCGTCCCGATCGCGATCGTCGCGCTCTACAGCTTCGACGTGCTCGCCCTCTTCCCGGGACCGCACGGCTTCACCCTCGCCGCCTGGCGCATGTTCCTCTCGGGCGGACCGTATCTGCACCTGTTTCTCAAGTCGGTCGAGATGTCGCTGACGGTGTCGGCGATCGTCGTTGCCGTGGCCTACCCGCTGGCCTACTACCTCGCCCTCTCGGGAACGCGGCGCAAATACGTGCTCCTCCTCCTGCTGATCGCCCCGTTCCTGACGAGCTACCTCCTACGCGTGCTCGCCTGGAGCGTGATTCTCGGCGACCAAGGCGTTGTCAACTCGTTTCTCTTCTGGACCGGACTGCGGTCACCCGACCACCCGCTCTCGTTCCTCCTCTACAGCCGCTTTGCGGTGATGCTGGTGCTCGGCTACGTCTGGCTGCCGTTCGTCGCCCTGCCGATCTTCGTCACCCTCGAGACGATCGATCGGGGGCTGCTCGAGGCGGCGAGCGACCTCTACGCAAGCCGGCGGCAGGCGTTCCTGCGCGTGACCTTGCCGCTCAGCGCGCCGGGAGTCGTGGCGGCGTTCCTCTTCGTCTTCATCCCGACCGTCGGCGAGTTCGTCACGCCCTCCCTGGTCGGTGGAACAAGCGGCTACATGTACGGGAACCAGATCGTCGACCTGTTCGGGCAGGGCTTCCCCGACTGGGAGACGGGCTCGGTGCTCGCTCTCTTCTTGCTCGTCGTCGTCTCCGTGCTGACTCTCGTGTTCGTACGGTTCCTCCGGGTGGGAGAGGCGCGTCCCGCCTGATGGACGTAGCGCTCTCCCGCAACGGTCGCCGCCTCATGCGCGTCTTCTTCGCGCTCGTGGTCGTGTTCCTGTACGCGCCGATCGCGATCCTCCTCGTCTTCTCGTTCAACAAGGCCTCGGTGCCTTCGTTCCCACTCAGCGGATTCACGTTGCGCTGGTACCACGATTTCATCCACAACGGAGCCATGCGGGGCGCACTCGAGACCAGCGCGATGGTGGCAGCGGTGTCGAGCGTGATCGCGGTAGCGCTCGGGATCCTGGCCTCGGTCGCTCTCGCGCGACGCGGTTTCCGCGGCAAGGGGCTCGTCACCGCACTCCTCCTCAGTCCGCTCGTCATCCCCTTCGTCGTGCTCGGGATCGCCATGCTGCTGCTCTTCCACGTGCTCGGCGTCTCTCCGTCGCTGGAGACGGTGACGATCGGACATGTCGTGATTGTGCTCCCGTACACGATCCTCGTGATCATGCCGCGGTTGGAGCAGATCGACCGCTCGCTCGCCGAGGCCGCCTACGACCTCGGCGCCGGCCCGTTGCGCACCTTCCGCTGGATCACGTTTCCGCTGATCCTGCCGGCGATCCTCTCGGCCTTCCTGATCGGGTTCACGACCTCGTTCGACGAGTACGCGCTCACCTCATTCCTCATCGGGACACGGCAGACGTTCCCCATCTTCCTCTACTCGGCATTGCGGTTTCCGACTCAGCTGCCGCAGGTGATCGCTGTGGCCGTCGTCGTTCTTTGCGCCTCGCTCGTCGTGATCGTCGCGGCCGAGGTGTGGCGGCGACGCGCCGAGGCCCGGCTCGAAGCTGCCTGAGCCACTAGGCTCGGCGTCGTGATCCTGCGGAACGGCACCATCCGGACGCTCGACCCGTCGCTGCCGACGGTGTCGTCGCTCTGGATCGCGGGCGAGCGGGTCGCGGGCGGCGTCGGCGTACACGAGACCTCGCTGCCGAGCCCGGAGACGGTCGACCTCGGCGGCCGCTGCGTCCTCCCGGGATTCACCGACTCGCACGTCCACTTCCCCACCTGGGCGCTCGCGCGGAACGACGTCCGGCTGCACGGCTGCGGGTCGCTGGCCGCCGCACTCGATGCGGTACGCGCCGCGCCGCGCAACGGCAGCTGGCTCCGCGGCCAGGGCTGGCGCGACGCCGACTGGCCCGACGGACGGCCGACGCGGCAGGCGCTCGACGAGATCGAGCCCGACCGTCCTGCGATGCTCATCTCGAAGGACTACCACGCTCTCTGGCTCAACTCCGCGGCGCTCTCGCTCGCCGGCGGCGACCTGGAAGTCGAAGGCGGCGTGGTCGTCCGCGACGACGCCGGCGAGCCGACCGGCGTCCTCTACGAGCGCGCGGCCTGGCGGTTCAAGGAGCGCTTCGCAGGAGCACCGGACGAGGAGTACGTCGAGGCGATGAGCAACGGCGTTCGGGTCGCCGCTGCGCGCGGCGTCACGGCGCTGCACGACAAGGACGGCTGGCTCGGCGCGATCGGCCTCTGGCAGCAGCTCGAGCAGCAGGGCGCGCTCCCGCTTCGCGTCTGGCAGTCGACACCCGCCGACCAGCTGAGCCACCTTCGCGAGATCGGCGTCCGCAGCGGCGTCGGCTCTCCCCTCCTCCGGCTTGGCTATCTCAAGACCTTCATGGACGGGACGCTCGGCTCCCAGACCGCCTGGATGACCGACGGCAGCGGCGTCGTGATCACGTCCGGCGAGGAGCTCGAGGCGATCGTGCGCGAGGGAGCCGAGGCAGGTTGGCCGGTCGGCGTGCACGCGATCGGCGACGCGGCGAACAGGGCCGCGCTCGACGCGTTCGAGCGCTCACGCGAGGCGTGGCAGCCGCGCGGCCTCCGGCAGCGGATCGAGCACGCGCAGTGCCTCGCGCCGGAGGACGTCCCCCGCTTCGCCGGGCTCGGCATCGCCGCTTCGGTTCAGTTCTCGCATGCGCCCTCCGACGAGGAGCTCGCGAAGCGCTACTGGCCGGAGCGGCTCGACGGCGCGTACTCCTTCCGCTCGCTGCTCGACTCCGGCGCCATGCTCGCGAACGGCTCCGACGCGCCAGTGGAGGAGCTCGAGCCGTGGGCCGGCGTCGTCGCCGCAGTGCTCGACCACTGGCGCGAGGACCAGCGGCTCACGCTCGAGCAGGCGCTGCACGCGGTGTGCGTCGCGCCCGCCTGGCTGTCGCACGACGAGCGCAACCGCGGGACGCTCGTCCCCGGCCGCTACGCCGACCTCGTCGTGCTCGACCGCGACCCGCTCGCCTGCGAGCCGGCGGGGCTGCGCGAAGTCCAGGTCGTCGCGACGATGCTCGGCGGCCGCTGGACCCACAACCCGCCTCCCTGGGATTGATCAGACCGGCACCGGTGTACGTCGAAGATGAAGCCATTGAGGATTCGTGTCGCAACATCGCCTCCCGCGTAGCGAGGTGATCTGGTCGTTCGGGCCCGACCTCCAGCCCGCGCTGGAGGTCGAGCCCGGCGACGTCGTCACGTTCGAGACGAACGACTGCTTCACCGGGCAGATCCGGAGCGAGGACGACCTCGTGACCGAGATCGACCTCTCGCGGATCAACGGCGCGACCGGGCCGGTGGCGGTGAAGGGCGCCGAGCCGGGCGACTCGCTCGTGGTGGAGATCCTCGACGTCCGCCCGATCGAGTGGGGCGTCGCGACGCTCATCCCCGGCTTCGGCCAGCTGATCGAGCACGTGCCCTCGCCGCTGACGCGCCTCTTCGAGGTGCGGGACGGAATGGTGAAGATGAACGACCGCGTCTCGTTCCCCGCGATGCCGATGGTCGGCGTCGTCGGCGTCGCGACCGACGGAGAGGAGCTCTCGAACGGGCTCGCCGGCCGGCACGGCGGCAACCTCGACGACCACTGGCACGGCAAGGGCGCGAGGATCTACTTCCCCGTCCGCCGGCCCGGCGGGATGTTCGCGGTCGGCGACATGCACGCGGCGATGGGCGATGGGGAGATCTGCTTCACGGGCGTCGAGATCGCCGGCGAGGTGGACGTCCGCTTCGACGTCCTCGAGGGGAAGCAGGCGACGTGGCCCGTGACGGAGCTCGCCGATCGCTGGCTTCCCCACGCGACCGCTTACGAATACGACGAGGCGCTCGCGCTCGTGTCGGAGGAGGCCGCGCGCCTGCTCGTCGACGAGCACGACTTCACGATGGAGGACGCGTTCATCTTCCTCTCGGTCGCCTGCGACGCGGGGGTCGCGCAGGCCTGCAAGCCGTGCGAGGGCTTCGGGACGATCGCGCGCTTCTCGATCCCGAAGATCGACGCCTGTCCGGCGCCGTTCCGGGCCTAGCTCACGCGGCGTACACTTTCCGCTGCAAATGGCGATGCGCACGATGAACCCGGTGCACGAGGCGAGCACCTGCGCCGTCGCGGCGACGGCCGAGATCGTGGGCGCAAAGTGGACGGCGCTCCTCGTCCACGACCTCTCCGAAGGACCGCGGCGCTTCTCCGAGCTCGAGCGCTCGTGCCAGGGCATCAGCCCGCGCACGCTCGCCGAGCGCCTCCGCGCGCTCGAGGCCGAGGGGATTCTCGAGCGGCAGAGCTATCCCGAGACGCCGCCGCGCGTGGAGTACACACTCACGGACAAGGGCGTGTCGCTCCTGCCGATCATCGACGCGATGCGCGCGTTCGGCCACGAGTGGCTCCCGTGCCGGCACACGCACCCGCACGACCTGTAGCTCTACAGCCGCCCGAGCGCGGCGAAGAGCGCCGCCGCCGTGTCGATTCCGGCAGCGAAGTACGGGACGAGGAAGCGCTCGTTCGGCGAGTGGATGTTGGACTCCGGCAGGCCGAAGCCGGTCAGGATCGTGTCGATGCCCTTTTCGGTCAGCGCCGGCATCAGGGGGATCGAGCCGCCGACGCGGGTCAGGAGGGGCCGGATCCCGACGCCCTGCTCGAACGCCTCCACCGCAAGCTGAACCGCGGGCGCGTCGGCGCTGACGAGACCCGGGTTCGAGCCCTTCCACACGACCTCGAGCTCGGCGCCCTCCGGCGCGGCCTCCTGCATCAACCGCTCGGCTGCCGCGCCGATCGTCTCGACGTTCTGGCCCGGCGCGAGACGGATCGAGAGCTCGCCGGCCGCGGCGACGCTGAGCGTCGTGTTGCGGATGCCCGGCTTCCCGCCGACGATCCCGTTCACGTCCGTCGAGGGCTCGGCCCAGGTACGGATGTAGAACTCCTCGGCCGCGTTCGCGTCGAGCGGACGCGCCCCCTGTTCCGAAAGCGACTCCGCGCCGGGCGGTAGCTGCGACCACGCCTCGAGCTCCTCGGTTGTCGGCGGGGATATGCCGGCCCGCAGGGGCTCGGGCAGCCGGCCGTCGGGCCCGGCCAGCACGGCGTCCATGCAGCGCATGAGGACGTGGATTGCGTTGAGGGCGACGCCGCCGTACATCCCCGAGTGGAGGTCGCGGGCTCCCGTCCGCACCTTCAAGTCGAACGTGACGAGCCCGCGCGTCGCGAGCTCGATGGTCGGCACGTCACGCCTGAGCATCCCGCCGTCGAAGATGACGCAGGCGTCCGCACCGCGTTCGTCCTGGGCGACCCAGTCGGCGATCGTGTGGCCGCCGATCTCCTCCTCGCCGTCGAACGCGATGCGGAGATTGACCGGCAGCGCGCCCGCCTCGACGAGCCGCTGCGCGGCTTTGAGGACGAGCCAGAGCTGGCCCTTGTCGTCGGTCACGCCGCGCCCGTACGCCCACTCGCCGCGGATGTCGAGCTCGTACGGATCCGACTCCCACAGCTCGAGTGGCGCGGGCGGCTGGACGTCGAAGTGGTTGTAGACGAGGACGGTCGGCGCGTTCGCGGCGCCGTTCGAGGCCGGGATGTCGCCGAGCACGAGCTCCCGCTCGCCGAACGGCGTCAGCTCGGCGGCGCCGCCGATGCGGCGGATGAGTTCGCAGACCCACTCGCCGGCGCGCTTGACGTCCTCCCGGTGGGCCGGGTCGGCGCTCACACTCGGGATCGCGATCAACTCCGCGAGCTCGGTGCGCCAGGCCTCATCCACGGGGAGAGACTCTACGGAGATAGTGCGCGCCTCCGCCGAGCGAACCGGCTTCGTCGTCCGGGTTGAGCAGCGCGCAGGTGCGCAGCGAGAGGCAGCCGCAGGCCATGCAGGTGGTGAGGCGGCCGCGGATCGCCTCGAGTGTCGCGATGCGTTCGTCGAGCTCGCGCCGCCAGCTGCGCGAGAGCCGCTCCCAGTTGCGGTTCGTCGGCGTCTTGCCGGAGGGGAGCACGTCGAGCGCGGCCCGGACCAGCTCGAGCGGGATGCCGGCCGCCTTCCCCGCCTGGACGAGCGCGACGCGGCGGAGGGTGACCGACGCGAGTTCTCTCGGCACTTGACTTGAACCATAGTTGAGGTTCTACGGTGTGCGTGCATGGCGACCGTGACGACACTCGACTACGACGACCTGCCTGCGCTGCTCACGCGGCTGACCGGCGACGAGAAGCACGACACGAGCTCGCTCTCGACGCTCGACGTGCTCTGGGTCCTGTACGACCGCATCCTCGGCGACGATGACCGCTTCCAGCTCTCCAAAGGCCACGGGCCGGCCGCGTTCTACGCCGTCCTCGCCGCCAAAGGCATCGTTCCCGTGGGCGAGCTCGACAGCTTCGGCTCGTTCGACTCGCGGCTCGGCTACCACCCGGACCGCATGCGCGCGCCGGGTGTCGAGATCTCGAGCGGCTCGCTCGGCCACGGACTCGGGATGGCGGTGGGCGCCGCGTTGACGGGCCGCCGAGTCTGGTGTCTCGTGGGCGACGGCGAACTCGACGAGGGCTCGAACTGGGAGGCGGTGCAATACGCCGGCCGGGTCGGGCCCGGCTCGCTGACTGCGATCGTCGTGGACAACGACTCGTCCCAGTACGGGTGGCCGGAAGGCATCGAGCGGCGCTTCATGCTCGAGGGCTGGATCGCGCTGCGAGTGGATGGACGCGACCACGAGGCGCTCGAGGCGGCCCTCCGGCCCGATCTCGAGGGAAAGTCGAGAAGGACGAGCGGGTCGCGATCGTCACCGCGCAGATCGGGACCGACTCGATCGGCGAGCATCCGCGCCACTTCGATGTCGGCATCCGCGAACAGCTGATGATCGGCGTGGCCGCCGGGCTCGCGCTCGAGGGCTACCGGCCCATCGCACACTCGTACGCGCCGTTTCTCGTCGAGCGCCCGTGGGAGTTCCTCAAGCTCGACCTCGGCCACAACGACCTCGGCGCGGTGCTCGTTTCCACCGGCGCCTCCTACGACGCGGCACGGAGCGGCCGCACGCATCAGGCCCCGGAGGACGTAACGCTCGTCGCCGCGCTTCCCGGTTGGACGATCCACGTCCCTGGACATCCAGAAGAGCTCGAGCGGCTCTTCCGGCGGTCTCTGTCCGGCCACGACCGCGTCTACATCCGCATGAGCGAGGAGGAGAACCACGCGCGCGTCGACGGCGGCGGCTTCACCGTGCTCCGCCGGGGTTCGACGGGCGCACCGCTCGTCGTCGCCGTGGGACCAACGCTGACGCCGGTGCTGGAGGCGACCGCTGGCCGCGACGTCGGCGTCGCGTACCTCGCGACCGTGCGCCCGTTCCCGCATGACGGTGTGCGGGACGCGCTCGCCGCCGGGACGGATGTCGTCCTCGTCGAGCCGTACCTCGCCGGCACGTCGGCAGCGGAGATCGCGGTCGCGCTGCGCGACCGGCCGCACCGCCTGCTCACCCTCGGCGTCGAGAACGCAGAGCTACGGCGCTACGGCACTGGAGCGGAGCACCGGACCGCGCACGGACTCGACGCGGCGGGGATCGCCGGCTCGCTCGACGAGTTCCTGGCGTGAGGTTTGCGGAGGTCACCCTCGCCGCGCCGGCCGAGCTCACGGACTTCTACCGCGACGTTCTCGGGTTGCCGGTCGACGGTGACACGATCCGAATCGGCGAGACGAGACTCCGCTTTCGCGCCGACGCCGGCGGCGCGTTCTACCACTTCGCGCTGCTCGTGCCCGGTGATCGCTTCGACGCGGCGCTCGCGTGGGTCCGCGAACGAGTGGAGCTGGTCGGTGGGGTCTTCGACTTCGAGAACTGGGATGCGCGAGCCGTCTACTTCCACGATCCGGCCGGGAACATCGTCGAGCTCATCGCCCACCACGGGCTCGACGAGAACAGTCGCTCAGGCGAATTCAGCGCGAGCGAGCTCGTGGGCTTCTCCGAGCTCGGGATCGTCGGCGACACGCCGTCCGCGCTCCGGACGCTCGAGAGCCGAGGCCTGTCCCTCTGGAGCGGCACGGTCGAGGAGGCCGACCGCCTCGCCTTCGTCGGTGAGAAGGGCCGCACGCTGATCCTCGCGCCACCTGGGCGCGGCTGGCTGCCGACAGACCGGCCCGCCGAGCCGCATCCCGTACGAGCAACGCTCGCCAAGCCGACAGACAGGTCCGACCTTGTAACAGTCTGTTACTTGCCGGGTCGCGGCCGCGACCGTCGCCGTTCGGACGGAGCGGAGCCGCCTTCAGGCACACCTAGTAACAGTCTGTTACTTGATTAGACGGGCCCGGTCGGCCCTAGGCCACGTCCCGAAGGGACCCGGTCTCCGCGAGCGCGCGGAGCTTCTTCAGGCTCTGGTTTTCGATCTGGCGGATTCGCTCGCGCGTCACGTTGAATGCACGCCCCACCTCGTCGAGCGTGCACGGCTGCTCCCCGCCGAGCCCATAGCGGAGCTCGAGCACCCGCCGTTCCCGGTGGGAGAGCGTGCCGAGGATGTGGCGGAGGAGCTCCTGGCGCAGCGTCACGTCCGCCGCCTCGTCGGGCATCGGCGCGTTCTCGTCGGTGAGGAAATGGCCGAACTCCGATTCCTCCTCGTCGCCGACGGGCTTCTCGAGCGAGACC
>Ga0070730_10005136_pt1 | contig 11340 bp, 8 predicted proteins | sample Coa_R1_3_FD_66447 | JGI IMG/M metagenome (GOLD analysis project Ga0070730, IMG submission 66447) | Surface soil microbial communities from Centralia Pennsylvania, which are recovering from an underground coalmine fire - Coalmine... | ecosystem: Environmental > Terrestrial > Soil > Unclassified ... | reverse complement strand
ACTTCGGTGTGGCGCCGCGCCATGTCGGCGTCGGTCTCGCCCTCGGGCGGCGCGTAGCCAAAAGAGCGCCAGCCGTCGATCACCTGCTCGGGCGAGCCGCGGCTGATGCCGAGCTGCAGGCGGCCGCCGCTGATGATGTCGGCGGCGCCGGCGTCCTCCGCCATGTACAGCGGATTCTCGTAGCGCATGTCGATCACCGCGGTGCCGATCTCGATGCGCTTGGTCCGCGCGCCGACGGCGGCAAGGAGCGGGAAGGGCGAACCGAGCTGGCGCGCGTAATGATGCACGCGGAAAAAAGCGCCGTCGGCGCCGAGCTCTTCCGCGGCAACCGCGAGCTCGATCGATTGCAAGAGCGCGTCCGATGCCGTCCGCACCTGCGAGTGCGGCGATGCCGACCAATGGCCAAACGACAGGAAGCCGATCTTTTTCATCGCGGTAATGTAGGGCGGGTTAGCCGAAGGCGTAACCCGCCATAATGCAGAGAAGAAAACGGCGGATTACGCTGCGCTAATCCGCCCTACGGACTCACGAGCCACAACGATGACGCCCAAACCGAAACCGCCGCTCCGACCGCAACGCCGACCCCTCTTGGCGATCGACGGCGATTCCTTTGCCCACCGGGCCTATCACGCACTGCCGAAGACGATCCGCCGCAAGGGCAACCGGCCGGCCGGCGCCATTCTCGGATTCGCCAATCTGCTGCTGCGGCTTTATCGCGACGAGCAGCCGCGCGCCGTCATCGTCGCCTGGGACACGCTGGAGGAGGAAACCTACCGGCACGAAGCCTTTCCGGCCTATCAGAGCGGGCGCGAATTCGATGACGACATCGTCGAGCAGCTCGCAATCATTCCCGACTTCGTCAGCGCGTGCGGTTTTGCCAATGCACGCGGCGCCGGCTACGAGGCCGACGATTTCCTCGCCGCCGCGGCGGCCGGCGAGGACAAGCGGGGCGGCCGGATGCTGGTCGCGTCCGGCGACCGCGACACGTTCCAGCTTGCCTCGTCGCGCACCACGATTCTCTATCCGGTGCGCGGCGGCGGCGTCGAGCGCATCGGGCCCGAAGAAGTGCGCGCACGTTATGGCGTCGAGCCCAAGCAGGTGCCGGATTTCATCGCGCTGCGCGGCGACCCGTCCGACAAATTGCCTGGCGCGCCGGGCGTCGGCGCCGCCGGCGCGGCGGCGCTGATCCGCCGCTACGGCAGCCTCGAGGCGCTGCTCAAAACCGGGCGTTTCCCGAAACAGGCGGCGGAGCTGCGGCTCTACAAATCCATCGCCACAATGAACCGCAAGGCGCCGCTGCCGAGATTACCCGACCAGACGCCGACCTGGACCAAGGCCGCGGCGCTGGCGCGCGCCTGGCAGCTCAACGCGCTGGCCGACCGTCTCGATCTTCTCGCCGGCGGGGCCAAATTGCCAAGTCGCAAAAATAGCCTGGATTGAGCGCAGCGAAATTCGGGGGACGATCTTTCAGCTAGTACGCCGATCCCGGATATCGCTGCGCTATCCGGGCTACGGTCGCTACGCGCTCACGGCAGTGTAATGTGGGCGAGAAGGCCGGTCAGGGAGTTCGGCAGATTGCGGACCTGGACCGTTATCACGTGTCCGCCGGGCGCGACCGGCCAAGGACCAAAGCTCGTTACGTTCGCTTGCAGAAAGCAGTTGTTGTTGGTGTTTCCATTACACGGCATCACGTTGCTGTCGATCGTCAGCACGGCAGTGTTGTCGGCGGCGAACCAGCCACGCACGGTGGTCGGACACAAAACACTGAAGCGCAGCCGATAGGTGTAGGTTCCGCCTGCTTGCGCAGTCAGGGTCGAGGAATTTCCGGGTTGGATCCAGCTCGTGCCCGCCGGGAACGGGCCGCCCCCCGCCGAAGCCGGCGACTGGCTCGCCCAATTCGAATTGGGGCCGACCGCGGTCGTCGCCCCGGTTGTGCCCGACGGGATCGTCACCTGCCACGGCTTGACCCCGGTACTGAGATCTTGCCGAGCGGCGGCACAGCTATTGACGAACGTACAGGTCACGTTGGGGTCGGCAACGTCGACGCTGGCCGTCGCGCCGGAAATCGTGACGGCGCTCTTGACGTGGGTGCAGGTGACGTTCGACAGCGACCATCCTGGCGGCGGCGTGCTCTCCGTGATCTTATTGAATTGATCGTGATTGGTGAGATTGAAGACTCGGCATTTGGCGGGGTTCGACGTCGAGTCGGTCAATGGTAAGGACAGCTGGCCGCTTAGATATAACTGGTTGAAGCCGCTGCCGCTGCTTGCGGGAAACCCATTCGCGCCCGTGAAGTTGAAGTGCGTCGTTCCAGACGGATCAGCCGGATTCGTCTGCTTGCAGATCGTCAGCGAGTTCGCCAGCGCGCCGGCAGGCGACGCTATTGTTGCCAGCGCCGCCGCGCATGCGAAAAGGATGCTGAGAGAAATATGGCTGCGCAATCGCAGCAGCCGCGACATCAGTGTCATGATCGCCCCCCGCGGTGATCGCGGCCGGTCTGCCGGCCTACCGGAGAGTACGACCGTTGCTCGATCTTGGCCATCGGTGAACGCAAGGTTGCGCGGTGCGGCCGGTGGTCGCATTCGGCGGAGTGAGTAGGCGGGCTGAACGCCGCGAAGCCCGCAGCCTTTCCTTAAATATCCGCATGGCGCGAATGAGCGCCGGCATCATCCCGGATGTCAATTCGCACTCATCCGGGTTGCGTCTACTTCTTCAGCCGCACGCCTAGCCTGTCGCCGTTGGTGAACTCGACGCCGGCTTTTTTTGAGCGCCCGCCGGATGGCTTCGACGGTGCGGGGCTGCAGCGTTTCGCCGGCTTCGAGGCGCACGATCGTCCCGGTCGCGACATGGGCCAGCTTCGCCAGATCGCGCACACTCAATTTCAAAGCGGCTCTCGCCATGCGGCACTGGGCAGCGTGCATTGATACGGTGTATCAAGTTTCCGGGTTACGCCTGCCTCTTCCGCCGCACGCCTGGCCTGTCGCCATTGAATCCGCCTTGGACTGGGCGCTCCGACTCCTTGCCTTTTTCCGGGTCACCACGAAATCTTTGAATGGTATGGCGAAATGTGTCGGAAACTTCCGACTAGCCGAAACGTCCGACCTATCGGATAAACCCGATATGCCAACGGTCGATCGGGGTCGGCAGATGTCCCGCAAGCGTGCCGGCCGAACTATGAGCGCGGCGAAGCCCTCGGCAGGCAAGCCCAGCGCAAGAACATTCGCGGCCAAGAAGCTATCGTCGGTCGCGCTCGACATGGAAGTGCCGCTCCGAGAAGCGAGCGACGCCGTCCACGCGCTCCGTCTGATAGGCTATGGCCTGGAAGGACAGGGCTACAACAACGAAGGCCGTGCCATCGCCGACGTCGCCTGGACCGCCTGCCAGCGGCTCGATGCGTTGGACGACGTTTGGCGGCGCCTGTGCGACATCGTGCTACGGCGCCGCGAAGCAGGCGCGACACGGTGTGTCTAACGCAAAAGCAGCCTGGATTGAGCGTAGCGAAATCCAGGGGACGACTTTTTAGCTAGTACGCTGAACTCGGCTTTCACTGCGCCCAAGCTGGGCTACGCTTGCTGCATTCAAGCCGGGCTATGTTTGCTACGTTAATCCGTCCTACGCGCTGCTGTATCATCCAAAAGCTCACTGATTAAGTCGGCCGGAAGATCGACCGGAAAATGCTCAATATCGTAATTATTTGAAGCTTTATTGCCAGATGATTCTCCTCGAATTGAACTGGGAAAGTCTTCATCAAAATCGTAAGGCGGTTGAGTGAATTTATAGAGGTTTCTTATGGCATTCGCGTACCCTTTGGGTAGCTTTTTTGCGCAGTTGCGGATCGCCGCTTCATCGTTCGACTGAAGAGCAAAAATAAGATCAAAAATGGACACTCGCTTTTCCCGTGACGGCGGTTTGCTGAACAACGATAAAGATTCTTGATATACCGCGGCCACATGTTCCCAATATGCAACCTCGTCAGATGGATGCGAATCTCTTTTAAAGCCGCCTAGCCACCACGCCATCGAGTGCGGAAACGCGCTGAGTAGGCTGGCGCGAACAAGACGCGCACGTCTTACCAAGTCAGAAGGAAGCTCTTTGTGGCGGATAGGTGAAATCTTGATGCGTGCCAGATCAACCGTTTCAATTTTTGCATTGCGAACCATTTGGACGTAGGCCAAACGCCGCAAAATCCTTTGGAAGATATCCGGTCGAATTGCTTGAATAATACGAAAGGCTATCTGAATAGGCGTTAGATCATCCGTCCGAACCGCCAACTTATCCGCGAGTGGCGGGCTAAACCTCAGAACATCTTCCTTTGTAACTTTGTGCCAGACCGGCAATATCACCTTGCCCGTTGTGTTTTCACGTGCAGTCAGTCCGCGGAGCTCGTACTCTGGCCATCTCTTTGCAAAGAAACCTGGCGAGAGCACAACCAAACCGAAATTGGAGTTGGCCAGTCCGTTGTCAATGCTTCTGCTAAGGCTGTCACCGAGTTTCAAAGTATATTCATCGTACCAGACGCGCACGCCGAACGAACTGAGGGCCCCAGCCAAAGGCTTTACAAAGCTCTCCTTATCCTCGGACGCGTGTGAGATGAAAAGGTCCCATCGAGCTGCTGTTACAGACGGTTGCCGCTGCTCGCCCATTCGACCCTACTCCGCCGCCTCGACCCGCTTCTTCCGCTTCGCCGCCGCGGCGCGCGCCAACACCGGCTTGAGGAACGCTCCCGTATAGCTCCGCTTCTCCGCCGCGATCTGCTCCGGCGTTCCGGCGGCGACGATTTCGCCGCCGGCGTCGCCGCCTTCGGGGCCGAGGTCGATGATCCAGTCGGCGGTCTTGATGACTTCGAGATTGTGCTCGATCACCACCACGCTGTTGCCGGTCTCGACCAGCTCGTGCAGCACGTCGAGAAGCTTGGCGACGTCGTGGAAGTGCAGGCCGGTGGTCGGCTCGTCGAGAATGTAGAGCGTGCGGCCGGTGGCGCGCTTGCTCAGCTCCTTGGCGAGTTTGACGCGCTGCGCCTCGCCGCCGGACAGCGTCGTCGCCTGCTGGCCGACGTGGATGTAGTCGAGGCCGACGCGGTGCAAGAGCATCAGCACGTCGCGCACCCGCGGCACCACCTTGAAGAAGTCGAGCGCCTCCTCGACCGTCATGTCGAGCACGTCGGCGATCGATTTGCCCTTGAACAGCACTTCGAGGGTTTCGCGGTTGTAGCGCTTGCCCTTGCAGACGTCGCAGGTGACGTAGACGTCGGGCAGGAAGTGCATCTCGATCTTGATGACGCCGTCGCCCTGGCAGGCCTCGCAGCGGCCGCCCTTGACGTTGAACGAGAAGCGGCCGGGCGCGTAGCCGCGGGCGCGCGCCTCGGGCAGGCCGGCGAACCATTCGCGGATCGGCGTGAACGCGCCCGTATAGGTCGCGGGATTGGAGCGCGGCGTGCGGCCGATCGGCGACTGGTCGATGTCGATGATCTTGTCGAGGTGCTCGATGCCTTCGATGCGGTCGTGCGGGGCAGGGGCCTCGCTGGCGCCGTTGAGGCGGCGCGCCAGCGCCTTGTAGAGCGTGTCGACCAGCAAGGTCGACTTGCCGCCGCCGGACACGCCGGTGACGGAGGTGAACAGGCCGAGCGGAATCTCGACCGAAATGTTTTTCAGATTGTTGCCGCGGGCGCCGACTATTTTCAGCGTGCGGTTCGGATTGCGCGGCCGGCGGTCGGGTACCGCGATCTCGCGCACGCCGTTGAGATACTGGCCGGTCAGCGAGTGCGGGCTGGCCATGATATCGGCGGGCGTGCCTTGGGCGATGATCTGGCCGCCATGCACGCCGGCGCCCAGGCCGACGTCGACCACGTAGTCGGCGGCGCGGATGGCGTCCTCGTCGTGCTCGACCACGATCACGGTGTTGCCGAGGTCGCGTAGCCGGCGCAGGGTTTCGAGGAGCCGCGCGTTGTCGCGCTGGTGCAGCCCGATCGAGGGCTCATCGAGCACGTAGAGCACGCCGGTGAGCCCGGAGCCGATCTGCGAGGCGAGGCGAATGCGCTGGCTCTCGCCGCCGGACAGCGTCCCGGACGCGCGCGCCAAGGTCAGATATTCGAGCCCGACGTCGACCAGAAATTTCAGCCGCTCGCGGATTTCTTTCAGCACCCGCACGGCGATTTCATTCTGCTTCGAGGTCAGCCGCTGGGGTAGCTCGGTGAACCATTGCGCTGCGCCCTTCACCGACATGTCGGACACTTCGCCGATATGCAGGCCGCCGACCTTGACGCACAGCGCTTCGGGTTTCAGCCGAAAGCCCTTGCAGGCTTCGCACGGCACGTCGGTAAAATAGCGGGCGATCTCCTCGCGCGCCCAGTCGCTGTCGGTCTCGCGGAAGCGCCGCTCCAGGTTGGTGATGACGCCTTCGAACGGCCGGCGGGTCTCGTAGGCGCGCATGCCGTCGTCGTAGGAGAAGCGGATCTCGGTGTCGCCGGAGCCGTACAGGATGGCGTCCTGGGTCTTCTTCGGCAGGTCCTTCCACTTGGTGTCGAGCGTGAACTTGTAGTGCTTGCCGAGCGCCAGCAGCGTCTGCACGTAATACGGCGACGACGATTTGGCCCACGGCGAGATGGCGCCGCGGCGCAGGGTGCGCTCCTTGTCGGGAATGACCAGATCGGCATCGATGTGCTGCTCGACGCCGAGCCCGCCGCATTTCGGGCAGGCGCCGAACGGATTGTTGAACGAGAACAGCCGCGGCTCGATCTCCGGAATGGTGAAGCCGGACACCGGGCAGGCGAACTTTTCCGAGAAGACGAGGCGCCGTGCGTCGGCCGCTGCCGCCGCCGCGAGCTTGGTTTTCTTATCACCCTCCCCTGCAAGGGGAGGGTCGGCGCGGAGCGCCGGGGCGGGGTCCTGCCCCCCACCCGACCGTTTCGCGGTCGACCTCCCCCCTTCAGGGGGAGGTGAAGCATCTCGCGGCGCGTCGGCGAACTCGGCGACCGCGAGACCCTCGGCGAGCTTCAGCGCCGTCTCCAACGAATCCGCAAGCCGCGTGGCGATATCGGGACGCACCACGATGCGGTCGACCACGACGTCGATGTCGTGGTTGAATTTCTTGTCGAGCGCCGGCACCTCGGCGATCTCGTAGAACTTGCCGTCGACCTTGACGCGCTGAAATCCCTTTTTCAGATAATCGGCGATCTCCTTGCGGTATTCGCCCTTGCGGCCGCGCACCACCGGCGCCAATAGATAAAGCCGCGTGCCTTCCGGCAGCGCCATGATGCGGTCGACCATCTGCGACACGGTCTGGCTTTCGATCGGCAGCCCGGTCGCCGGCGAATAGGGCACGCCGACGCGGGCCCAGAGCAGCCGCATATAGTCGTAGATCTCGGTGACGGTGCCGACCGTCGAGCGCGGATTGCGCGAGGTGGTTTTCTGCTCGATGGAGATGGCTGGCGACAGGCCGTCGATCTGGTCGACGTCCGGCTTCTGCATCATCTCGAGAAATTGCCGGGCGTAGGCGGACAGGCTCTCGACGTAACGGCGCTGGCCCTCGGCGTAGATGGTGTCGAAGGCGAGCGAGCTTTTGCCGGAGCCCGACAAGCCGGTGAACACCACGAGCTGGTCGCGCGGGATGTCGAGATCGACGTCTTTAAGGTTATGCTCGCGCGCGCCGCGGATGGCGATGACGCGGCGGTCCGGGCGGGCATTCTTGTTCTTGTCAGGACCGGCATCGGTCATCGGCAACGGTTCCATTCCGCCGCTTGTACGGGCAGATATTGTCGGGGAAGCACCCGCCGAACGTAGGAAGAACGCCGCCGGATTTCCAGTACGGCCGAGGAGCTATGCCCGTATTCCACGCCGGCCGAGGCCACGAATAGCGCGGCGAATGGGCCACAAATTGACAAGGGCCGGCATTCCGCCGGCCCTTGCCGCTCGCTTCCACTGGTTCGGTACTCAGTACAGGCGGCAGTGCTGCCGCCACTCCGGCCCGGTGAAGCAAATCCCAAACGATCGTGGTGCGCCTGCGTCCGCCTTCAGAACCCGAACTTATAGTTCAGCCCGGCCCGAACCAGGTTTTCCGTCGCGCTGATCGTAAACGGCGCACCGGGCGGAGCGCCGCAGGCGCACGCGCCGTTCGGCAGAGCGACGTAGAGATATTCGGCCTTGACGGTCCAATGCCGCTCAAAGGCCACTTCAATGCCGCCGCCTGCGGTCCAGCCGGTCTGAAAATTCTCGACGGAACCGATTCCGGCCACCGCGCCCTTGATATCGCTGAAGGCGCCGCCGCCGGTGGCAAACACCAGGAAGCGATCAAAGGCATAGCCGACGCGGCCGCGCACCGTGGCGACGTAGTTGTTCGTGGTCTGGCAGGTGGTGGGGCAGGGCAGGTGCGAGGTGCTGCCGCTCAGCGTCGCCCAATCGAGGTCGCCTTCGATGCCGAGCACGAACGCGCCGGTCTGGAAGTTGAAGCCAACGGTGGGGCCGACCAGGCCGCCCGATGTGTTGAAGGTGTCGGTCGAGAGCGCGCCGGTGGTCCATTTGCTGGAACCAAAGCCGTAGCCGCCGTTGAGACCGAAATAAAAGCCGCTCCAATCGTAGACCCGCACGGGAATGTAAGCCGGTGCAGCAGGCGGCGGCGGTGGTGGCGGCGAAATGTCGGCGGCGAATGCCGGGACTGCGGCGAGCACAAACGCAGCGGCGAAGACGATGCGCTTCATGGCAGGCTCCTGTCCGTCGTTGTTCTACGCAGCACGAGTCGACGCGTTCACACACCTTCCTGAGTGCAATAAGTACCCGATCCAACTTCCATCGGATGTTACCCAAATGCCACAACCGTTGACTTTCGGTACGTTGCCAGCCGGCTGGGACGCCCTCGCGGGACCGACCGATCAAAGCGCCGGAGGCGCCGCGGGCGGCTTGTGGGCCCTTGCAATTGGCTCTAGAACAAACTAAGAACAAAAGGCCGGTCATTTGGCAAGGCCCGCGCTAACGCCCATGTGGATAAGGCCGTTGGGCGGGCTATCGACCTTGCAGCGGGCCAGATGGCCGCTAGGGTCAAAGACACGGACTTTAGCGAAGCGATAGCGAACGGAGCGGACCATGGCGGGAAGCGTAAACAAAGTGATCCTGATCGGCAATCTCGGCGCCGATCCCGAAATCCGTCGCACCCAGGATGGCCGTCCGGTGGCCAATCTACGCCTCGCCACCTCCGACAGCTGGCGCGACAAGGCGACCGGCGAGCGGCGCGAGCGCACCGAGTGGCACCGCGTCGTGATCTTCAATGAAAACCTGTGCCGGATCGCCGAGCAATATCTGAAAAAAGGCTCGAAGGTTTACATCGAGGGCGCGCTGCAGACACGTAAGTGGCAGGACCAGTCCGGCCAGGATAAGTACTCGACCGAGGTGGTGCTGCAAGGATTTCGCGGCGAACTGACATTGCTCGATTCTCGCGGCGGCGGCGCCGGCGCGGGCGGCGGGTCGGGCGATTTCGGCGCCGAGCAGGGCGGCGGCGGCGAATTCGGCTCGCCGGGCCCGAGCCGCAAGGTCGCGGCGCCCGCCGGTGCGGGACGCGGCGACATGGACGACGAAATTCCGTTCTGATCCCGCGCGGCGCATCGGCGCGGCCGAAGCGAACCCATCGGGTGCGTCACTTCGGATTCCCGATTGCGCGCTCGCTGCCTTACGCGCAATGACGCCGCCATGCGGATCTTGGTCACCGGCGCCTATGGCTTGATCGGTTCGGCGTGCCTCGCGCGCTTGCACGCCGCCGGTCACGATCTCGTCGCCGCCGGGCGCGCCGCGGCGCCACGCGGCCGCTTTCCCTATGCGCACTGGATCCCTGCCGATTTTGCGCGACTCACCAAACCGCCGCTGTGGCTGCCGCTTCTTGCCGGCATCGACGCCGTGGTCAATTGCGTCGGCGTGCTGCAGGACGGCGCCCGCGACAACGTGCAGCGCGTGCAGTTCGACGGCACGGTGGCGTTGTTCGAGGCGTGCGCGCAGGCCGGCGTCAAACGCGTGGTCCATATCTCCGCGATCGGCGCGGAGCCGGACGGTCCGTCGGCATTCTCGCGCAGCAAAGCCGCGGCGGAAGCGCGCCTCAAGACGCTGGCGCTGGATTGGGTGATCGTGCGGCCCGGCCTGGTGTTGGCGCCGGCGGCGTACGGCGGCAGCGCGCTGTTGCGCGGGCTTGCGGCGTTTCCGCTGTGCCTGCCGCTGGTCGGCGCCGATGCCCGTATTCAGATCGTCGACGTTGACGATCTGGCGGAAACCGTGGCGCGGGCTGTAGCGCCGGCGGCGCCGGCCAAGGTGGCGTGGGATGTAGCGCATCCGCAAGTCCATACGCTCGCCGACATTGCGTGCGCCGTGCGCGCCTGGCTCGGCTTTCGCCCGCGGCGCGTGGTGCGGCTACCGCGTGCGGTTGCCGCGGTCGTGACCACGCTCGGCGACGCAGCCGGCTGGCTCGGCTGGCGCAGCCCGATGCGCAGCACCGCTCTGGCGCAGCTCGAGGCCGGCGTGGTCGGCGATCCGCGCGATTGGATCGCGGCGACCGGCATCGCGCCGCGCAGCCTTGCTGCCTCGCTCGCCGCGCGCCCCGCCGGCGTGCAGGACCGCTGGTTCGCGCGGCTTTATCTGCTCAAGCCGCTCGCCCTGCTGACGCTCGCCGCAATCACGATTGCGGCAGGTCTCGAAGAACTCATCACGTTCTGGATCATGGGGGTCGGGCTGTTCGAGGTGCCGTTTCGGATCTCCGCGGTCACGGTGCTGCCGATCCTCGTGCACAGCGTGATCGCGCCCGTGATCGGCGCCGGCATTCTGGTGCGCGCGACCTCGCGGCTGGCGCTCAGCGCGCTTCTGCTGGTGACGATTTTCGGCATTCTCGATTACGCGCTGCGGCCGGCGTATCACCTCGATATCGGCCTGCTGCACGCGCTCGCGTTCCAAGCGCCGATGCTGCTGGCCATCGTGTTCACGCTCGCCATCCTGGACGACAGATGAGCGATCTCGACATCATCTACGCGCTCAAGTTCGTGCACCTGATCGGGGCGTCGGTGCTGTTCGGCACCGGCCTCGGCATCGCTTTCTTCATGTTCATGGCGCATCGCACCGGGCATTCCGGCGTGATCGCCGTGGTGGCGCGCTTCGTGGTGATCGCCGACTTCGTATTCACCGCGACCGCGGTGGTGGTGCAGCCGGTCAGCGGCTTTGCGCTCGCCTGGGCCATCGGCCTGTCACCGCTCAACGAATCCTGGATCGTCGCGTCGCTGCTGCTCTATGTGTTCGTCGGGCTGTGCTGGCTGCCGGTTGTGTTCATACAAATGCGGATCCGCAATCTCGCGCGCGAGGCGGCGGTGAAGGCTGAGCC
>Ga0070730_10005135_pt1 | contig 11340 bp, 9 predicted proteins | sample Coa_R1_3_FD_66447 | JGI IMG/M metagenome (GOLD analysis project Ga0070730, IMG submission 66447) | Surface soil microbial communities from Centralia Pennsylvania, which are recovering from an underground coalmine fire - Coalmine... | ecosystem: Environmental > Terrestrial > Soil > Unclassified ... | reverse complement strand
GCGAGCAGCGCGCTCTCCAGCCAGCCCGCGGCGTGGAGCACGAAGTTGACGCGGCCGAGGACCGTCGGCCACATGGTCATCATCGACTCGTAGGCCGCCTGGGCGTCCGGGCCCTTGGACGAGGTGAGGGCGCCGCCGCCACGGAACGGGAGCTTGTAGTGGCGCGCCATCTGCGCGCTCGCGAGGATGCCCATCGCAGACTCGGGTGTGCCGAAGGCCGGGCTGCCCGACTGCATGTCGGTGTTCGTCAGGAAGGAGCCGTACACGCTTGGGCAGCCGGGACGGATCAGCTGCACGAGCGTGATGCCGGCAAGCGCCTCCGCGGTCTGCTGCGCGACCGTGCCGGCCAGCCCCATCGGCGACATCGCGCCGGCCATGAGGAACGGCGTGACGATCACCGGCTGCCCCGCGTCCGAGTACTCGAGGAGCGCGCCGAGCATCCGGTCGTCGTAGCGCAGCGGGCTGTTGACGTTGATCAGGCTGATGATCGCGGGCGTCCTTTCTATGTGCTCGCGCCCGCCGAAGACGATCGATGCCATCTCGATGGTGTCGCGGGCGCTCTCCGACGAGATGACGGCCCCCATGAAGGGCTTGTCGGTCCAGCGGAGGTGCGAGTAGACCATGTCGAGGTGGCGCGACCCGAGCGGCAGGTCCTCCGGCTCGACGGTGGTGCCGCCGGCGCAGTGGATCTGGTCCACGGCCTGCGCCATCTTGTCGAAGTTGTTGAAGTCCTCGATGGTGGCTCCACGCCGTCCCCGCTCGAGGTCGGTGATGAACGGCGGCCCATACACGGGGGCCGTGACCATGTTGTCGCCGCCGAGCGTCACCGTGCGCTTGGGATTGCGGGCCTGCAGCTCGAAGGTCTCGGGCGCCTTGGCCACCTGCTCCAGCACGAACTCGCGGTCGAAGCGAACGCGCTCGGCCTCGACCTTCATTCCGGCCTGCCCGAAGATCTCGCGAGCGCGCGGGTGGAGGAAGTCGACGCCGATCTCCTCGAGGATGGTCATCGCCTGCTTGTGGATCGCCTCCACGTCCTCCCCGCTGAGCAGGTCGTAGGGCTGGAGGCGGTTCTTCCACACGGCGGATCAAATAGTGCATCAGCCACGTATGGTCACGGAGGAGGCCGAATGTCCATCCCCCGACGGCCGCTGGCGATCGCGCTAGGATGCGTCATCGCGCTTGGGCTGCTCGCCGGCTTGCTCGATGCCACGACGATCCGAATCGTGCCGTACTTCTCGATCCTGCCGCCGGCAACCTACATGGCCCTTCCTGGCGAGCGGATCTGGGTCCAGGAGTCCGATCCATGGGCGACGCCCGTCAAGTCTTCGAACCCCGCCGTGGTCGGGCCGCTGGGCGGCAACTGGTTCGTCGCCAGCAGCTTCGGAACGGCGACTCTTTCCACGGTCATCGGTCCTCCGCGTGGTTCTGGCATGGAGTTTCCGACCGTCCTGTGGCGCGCCACCGTCGAGGTCGGCCTTCCGGGCACCTGACACCGTCGGTTTGGAGCCACCCTGATCTGGTAAGGTATGACCTGCCCGTTGGGGTGCTTGGTCCCGCCGTGGGACCCCTTCTGGAACTCACTTGAACCTCATTTCACGCCTCATCTGCACGTGGCCACACCTCAGGTTTGCCTGACGTGAACGCGCCCAACCCCGGCGACGTCCTGCCCCTGTGGAATCCGGAGATTCCAGGCGAGGAGATCCAGGCCGGCCGTCTCGGCATACGCATCCGGCCGGGCAGTCCGGCGGCTGAGAAGGTCAAGGCCCTCGAGGCGTTCGGCGGAGCCGAGAGGCTCCGGGAGATGCTCGAGGAGATCAAGCAGATCGACGGCATCTACACGATCACCAAGCCCGAGAAGCCGCTCGAGTTCATCGGCCAGGTCCACACCACCCTCATCACCGGCAAGCTCGGGCGCACCCCGATGGGCCTCGCCCTCGAGCTGACGGACTGGCAAGACCTCGACGGCGAGTACGAGATGGAGAAGAACCGGCTGCGCCTTCGCTACCAGGAGCTCCAGCTCGTCAAGGAGTGGGACGGCGACCTGGAGGGGTTCACCGCGATCGTCCTTCGCGACAAGGCCAAGGCAGCCCCCATCCTCGACTCGACCCTTCGCTTCATCGAGCACCTTCGCGACTACCGGGAGAAGCTCGCCGAGGCCGCCGTGCGCCGCTACGAGGCGACCGAGCAGTGGATCGAGTGCCCCAAGTGCGAGACCGAGGTGCCGACGGCTAACGGGATCCACTGTCCCGAGTGCGGCGAGGACATGCGCGGCGGCGAGTACGTGCGCGCCGTGCTCCACCTGGTCGATGACGCCGACGGCCGGATCTACCGCGGCATCGACTCGCTGACCGTGCGCTCGGCCGGCTTCCCCGAGTACCGCGGCATGTCGCTCGAGCGGATCCAGGGCTCGAACCTATGGGTCAACTTCCGGCGCTACGACCCGCTGCCCGACGAGGGCATCGTCCTGCCGACCGCGAGCGTCGAGATGTTCGAGGCACAGCGCTCCGTCATCCGCCAGCTGCAGATCGGCAGCCCGCGCACTGGCGCGCTGGCGGCCGAGCTCACCGACACCGGCTGGCTCGGCAGCCCGCCGCGGGTGACGCTGGACGGCAAGAAGGCCCACCATCTGCCCGACCCCAACGAGGAGCAGGCCGAGGCGGTCGCCCGCGTCATGGGCATGCGCCCAGGCCAGCTCTACCTCATCCAGGGCCCCCCCGGCACCGGCAAGACCACCGCCATCGTCGAGTCGATCCGCCGCATCCTGGCCCGCAACCCGAATGCATCGATCCTCCTGTCCTCTCACTCCAACGACGCGGTGGACACCGGCCAGGAGCGGCTGCTCGGCTTCTCGCACGTGCGCCAGGCCAGGATCGCCGAGCCGGGCAAGGTGCCCCGCCGCATCCGGCCGACGCTCGTCGAGGGCGACGACCTCGAGCCGTACAACCTGGTCGCCGGCACTTGCAACCGGCTGTCCATCGACTCGCGCCTTCGCTTCAAGGTCTTCGACTGGCTCATCCTCGACGAGGCCAACAAGGTGCGCGCCAACGAGGCGCTCGCGATCATGCCTCTCGCCAAGCGCTGGGTGATGATCGGCGACCTCAAGCAGCTGCCGCCCGTGATGGAGGAGGCCGCGCTGACCTTCAAGATCGAGCAGCCGCTCGACGAGCTCGTGCGCGACGACAGCTTCTACGGCTGGATCTGGGACAAGGTTCCCGCCGGCTCGCGGATCATGCTGCCGCGCCAATACCGCATGCGCGAGCCCATCGGCCGCGTCGTCTCGGACCTTTTCTACGACGGCAAGCTGATCCACGAAGCGCCGCACCCGCGGATGCCGCTGCCCTGGCCCTTCGACCGCGAGCTCGTCTGGGTCGACACCGGCGCCCAGGACGAGTACCGCGACGCCCAGCGCTCGGTGGCCAACGAGTTCGAGGTGGCGCTGTGCAAGGACATCACTTCGATCATCCGCCGGCGCGTGCGCAAGGCGAAGCTCGCCGTGATCGCCATGTACGCCTCGCAGGTGAGCCGCCTGTCCTCCGCGCTCAAGGGCATCGTCCCGCCGGACGACATCGAGTCGGTGGACGCTTTCGAGGGCCGCGAGTCGGACGGCGTGATCCTGTCGCTGGTCCGCTCCAACGACCGCGCCGCGATCGGATTCCTCAACGACCCGAACCGGGTCAACGTGGCCATCTCGCGAGCGAAGAAGCTGCTCGTCATCGTCGGCGACTCGAAGACCGTCATCGGCGGCGCGCCCGAGCTGTTCGGCCCGCTGTTCGAGCACGCCAAGGAAGAGGGGCTGGTGGCCGGCGTCGGAGCCGTGGTGACCGCATGCCAGAGGGTGGGCATCCGCTCCCAGGTGCAGCGCCTGTCGCGGCCTCACCGTGGCGACCGGCGGACGCGCAGGCGCCGGCGCAGAGGCGCGGGACCCGAGGCCGGGACCAACGGCGAGGCGGCGCCGCAGCCCGCCGCCGAGGACCAGCTTCAGGCCGAGGGCGCGCCCATGGCGGTCAACGGCTCCGAGCCGTCGACCCATCCGGAGCCGCAGCCCGAGGCGGCCGGCCCACCCTCGACGCCGGCCGAATAGAGCAACAACTCTGGTCCTGATCCTTAAGCTGTTGCCAGCTCATGGCTGACGATTGCGTGTTTTGTCAGATCATCCGGGGCGAGGCCGAGGCGAGCTTCGTCCATCAGGACGACGCCATCGTCGCTTTCATGGACATCCAGCCCATCACTCAGGGCCACCTGCTGGTCGTCCCGCGCGAGCACATCGTCCTCATGAAGGACGTCCCGGACCAGGTGGCCATGCGAGCGTTTCGGGTGGCAAGGATGCTGGGTGTGACGTCGGAGGCGACCCTCGGCGCCGGCGGCGTGAACCTCTTCGTCGCCGACGGTGAGGTGGCGTTCCAGGACGTTCCCCATTTCCACATCCACGTGATCCCGCGCTACTCCCAGGACGGATTCGGCCTGACCTTCCCGGACTCATACACCCACCCTCCCTCGCGCGCGCAGCTGCACGCGATCGCCGCCGCGCTCCACGCCGCCGAGCGCTAGCCCCGCCGCTTCCTAAACTGGAGGCATGGACGAACACGCTTCGGTGGTTGACGTGTCCCGGTACCGGCCGGCCGACGGCAAGCGCGACGAGATGCTCGCGGAGATGAAGAAGATCGCGGAGCGCGCGAGCAAGTCCGAAGGCTGCTTCGGCGCGCAGGTTTGCACCTCCAACGCCGATTCCGGCGCCCTCGTCGCCGTTTCGCGATGGAAGTCGCGACAGGCGCTCGAGAAGTTCTCGACCGAGCTGCAGTCGATTGCGTCTCGTGACAAGCTCACGGAGCTGCTGGGCGGTCGCGCCCAGCACGAGCATCTGACGCCGGTCTAGACGACAGTCACCTTCACGGAGAACAGGGCCGCGAACATCGGGCAGGCCTGGCCCGGTGAGCATGCCGCCGTCGCATAGGCGGTGATCGACGCAGTTCCCGGCGCGACCGCCTCGAATCCGCCGATGGTCACTCCGCGAGCCGCTGTGATCCCCGTTGGAACCGGCGCCAGCACCGACTCGTCGTCGGAGCGAAGACCGGTCCACATGGTCAGGCCACCCCGCTGCCGGAGATAGACCTCGATCCTCTGGCCGGCCTTGACCGTGACGTCCTGATCCCGGTCGGTCACCAGGACGTCGAACCCAGCCGCTGGGTTGACCGGAACGACGGCGCCTGGGCTGCTGGGGGCGGCGCCGCACTCACAGCTGGCCCGCGTGCATCCGGCCAGAGCGAGGACCATGAACCCGCCGGCGATCAGGTGTTTGACGGCCACACCTGAGCAACGAGCGGAACCGGACGGGGGTAACCCTCGTTGTTAGACTGCGCAACTCCATGACCCAAAGGCTTCTGCGCGCCTCCATCCCGCTGGCGGCCGCCCTGATCCTCAGCTCGTGCGGCAGTAGCTCGACGGCTGTCGTGGCCAGCCCCTCTCCCGTGGCGGGCGCGCTCACCCACGGCCTGATCGCCTATGTGGGCGGCGGGAACGTGGGCGTGATCGACCCGAACACCGGGAAGTCGACCCCGGTGGCTCCCCTGCCGGCTGGCGGCGCTTTCAAGGTCACCGGACCGGTCTGGGGCCCCGCGCCCGGGGTGGCTTACCCCGTGATCTACTTCGCCATCCACGACGACCGGCCGGCGGAGCGCCGCTCCAGCCCAGGCGTCGTCCCCTATGACTGGCTGTTCCGCGTCGATCCGTTCACGGGCGTCATCGCCCCGATCGCGGCTTCCGCGGACTTCGAGAGCGAAGGGCCCTTCGGCCTGAGCGCGAACCAGCACTACCTGGCGATGACGGTCGGCTGCTGCACCGACTACCAGGTGGACGTCTTCGACCTGACGCAGCCGGACGCGCAGATCAAGATTCTCACGCGCCCGCCCGCCCAGCCCGCCCTGTTCACCGAGGGCGCGGCGCCGGGGGTCAACGGCTTGATCGCAGTGCGCGGCTTTGCCACCGGCGCCTGGTACTTCCTCAACCCCGACCTCGGCGTGCTGAACCAGTTCCCGCTCACGCCCGGCACCGACGACGGCCCGGTCGCCTTCAGCCCCGACGGCACGATGGCCGCCGTCTCGCTGGTCGACCACGGCGCCGTCATCGAGCCCGTCAACCTGGCGCCGATCCTCGCTTCGCCGTCCGCGTCAGCCTCCGGGACACCCAGCCCGAGCCCCACGACGAAACCTACCCCCAGCCCGAGCCCGGTGGCGCCACGGCGCGTCAACTCGACGCTTCCGCACGTCGATGCGCTGGCGTGGAGTCCCGACGCCAAGCAGCTGGCGCTGGCGGTGAACGGCGGCATCCAGGTCTACGCGGTCGCGGGCAAGGACGGAGACAAGCCCGTGCAGGCGTTCCTCGGCACCGCCGGCGTCACCGCCGTCGACTGGTCCGCGGCCATCCCGACCAGGACCTTGAGTGAGGTCAAGGCCGCGGCCAACCCCGAGACGTTCGTGGACGCCCTACTCGATGCGACGAAGCTGCCCGCCGCCGCCGACACCTCGCAGGCGCGGCCACTGACCAAGATCTACCTCTGGGCGTTCGACTCCAGCAAGGCGTCGCCGATCGCAGCCATCACGGACGCCACGCCCGCCGTGCTGCAGAAGTACCCGCCGCTGGCCGCCGGCGTTAACTTCCACCACTGGATCGCGTCCGACACGTGGGCGTTCAGTGGCGGCTGCATGAGGTACCGCGTGGTCATCACCGGCAGCGTCGCCCCGGTCGCCTCCACGATCGGCCTCGCGTCGAACACGCCGTGCGTGGTGGCCTCGCCCTCGGCCTCGCCAACCTAGGATTGAGGCGATGGACTACGTCGACGTCCTCGCCGTCCACGCGTCGCTCAATCCCACCAAGCCCGCCGTCATCCAGGGCGAGCGGGTCGTCGACTTCGACACGCTGAACCGGCGCGCCAACCAGGCCGCCAACATGATGCTCGCGCGCGGCTGCACGACCCACGACCGCGTCGCCAGTATGGGATTCAACTCGGCCCGGCTCCTCGAGATCTCCCATGGCCTCCGCAAGGCGGGACTTGTCGGTACGCCGATCAACTACCGGTTGCGCGGCGCCGAGGTGGCATACGTGCTCAACGACTCGGGCGCCGCGATGGTGGTCGCCGACGACGAGCACGTCGACGTCGTCGAGGCGGCGCGGCCAGAGGTGAAGCGAGACATCGGCTACGTGGCCCTGGGCGACCGGCGGCCGCCCGGCTGGCTGCCGTACGACGCGCTGATGAGGAAGGCGCCCGCCACGCCTCCACCCGTTCCCGGAGAGATCACCGGGCTCGCGCCCTCGATGATCTATACCTCCGGCACGACCGGGCATCCCAAAGGCACGTGGCGGCCCAACGGCGTGAATGTCGAGAACGTCCTGCAGATGATCTCGATCTTCGAGCTGACCGACGCCGACGTCCACCTGATGTGCGGGCCGGGCTATCACAGCGCGGTCGGATTCTTCTCGGCGCTGCACCACCTGATCGGCGCGACCATCGTCGTGCAAGAGAAGTTCGACGCGGCCGGCGCGCTCGAGCTCATCGAGAAGCACCGCGTGACGACCGCGTTCATGGCGCCGACGCTCCTGCACCGGCTCCTCGACGCCCAGGAGGCAAGGCCGCGCGACCTCGCTTCGCTGCGCTCCATCTTCCTGGGCGCGGCGCCATGCCCGTACGCACTGAAGGCCCGCGGCGAGGCGCTCCTCGGCCAGGTCCTCTGGGAGTTCTACGGCGCGACCGAGACCGGAATCAACACCGTGCTTCGACCCGAGGACCAGCTCCGCAAGCCGGGCTCGTGCGGCCAGTCCGTGCCGGGCCAGGAGATCCGGCTGGTCGACGCCGAGGGCAAGGACGTGCCGGACGGCGAGCCCGGAGAGCTCCTGGTCCGCAACACCTGGCTGGCCGAGTACTTCAACCGGCCGGATGCGACCGGCAGCAGCATGCATGACGGGTTCTTCAGCGTCGGGGACGTCGCGTACCGAGACGCCGAGGGCTACTACTTCATCTGCGACCGGCGCATCGACATGATCATCTCCGGCGGGGTCAACATCTACCCGGCCGAGGTCGAGGCGGTTCTGCTCGCCCATCCGGCGGTCGCCGACGCCGCGGTGGTCGGGGTGCCCGACGATCAGTGGGGCGAGTCGGTCAAGGCGGTGGTGGAACTGAGGCCCGGCGCCCAGGCGAGCGCCGACGACCTGATCGCGTTCTGCGGCGAGCGCCTGGCCGGCTACAAGAAGCCCCGCAGCGTCGATTTCGTCGCCGAGCTGCCTCGGGACGCTGCCGGCAAGCTCCTGAAGCGGGCGATCCGGGAGCGGTACTGGGCGGGGGCGGGCCGGCGCATCTAGAGGCCCAGTTCGGGGCAAGTTCGACCGCTTCGCAGGGTATTCGGTGCTTTCACCGTTAGGCCTTACGTGTTATCCCGCCTGTTACGCCCAGATGCCCGCGAAGCGCATGGGCGGCCGATAGTCGAGTTCAACGGCGTCACCCGAGCCTACGGGTCGAGGCTGGCGCTCGACGAGGTCGACTTCAGCCTCGAGCCTGGCGAGCTGGCCTTCCTGGTCGGACCCAGCGGAGCCGGCAAGACCACGCTGCTGAAGCTGATCAACCGCGAGCTGCGGCCGACCCAGGGCGAGGTCTGGATCGACGGCATCGCCGCGCACGAGCTGAAGGCGTCCCGGGTCGCCGACCTGCGCCGGCGCGTCGGCGTGGTCTTCCAGGACTACAAGCTCCTGCCAAGGCTGACGGCTCGAGAGAACGTCGCCCTGGCCCTGCAGGTGGGCGACCTTCGCGTCTCGGACCAGGAGGCCAACGAGCGGGCCCTCGACGCCCTCGATGCGGTCGGGCTGGGGGACCGTGGTGACTCCCTTCCTCACCAGCTTTCGGGTGGCCAGCAGCAGCGGGTCGCGGTCGCTCGGGCCGTCGTCCGCAAGCCGCCGCTGCTGATCGCAGACGAGCCCACGGGCAACCTCGACATGGAAACCGCGTGGGGGATCACTGACCTGCTCGAGGACATCGCCGCCTTCGGCATCACAGTGCTGGTGGCCACTCACAACATCGAGATCGTGACCCGGCTGCAGCGCCGCGTCCTGACCCTCGTCGAGGGCCGCCTGGTCCGCGACCAGCCGGCAGGCCAGACCGGGAGGATGGCATGGCTGGCATCATCCTGAAGGCGCGCTTCCCACGCCGTCACGTGGTGGAAGCGGTGGTCAGGAACGTCTTCCGCTACCTGTTCCAGGGTGCGGCGCGAAACTGGGGCCGGAACTTCAGCAGCACCGCGCCGGCGCTGAGCTCGATGACGCTGCTCTTGTTCCTGTCGGGGCTCATCGGCCTGACGGGTTTCGCGCTCTACAACCTCGAGGGAATCGAGTCCGGCCAGGCTTCGATGCTGCATGTCTACCTGCGCGACAACGCGGACAGCTCCGACGTGTTCGCGCTGCGTCAGCGGCTGGCCATCGACCCGCGCGTCATCTCGGTCAACTACACGTCCAAGGACCAGGCTCTGCAGCACGCGCAGAGCGTCCCCGGCCTGCCGCAGCTCGCCGCCGCGAGCGACAGCAACCCGTTCCCGGCCAGCCTGGACGTGCAGGTCAAGTCCATCAACGACGTCGCCGCCATCGACGCGATCGTTCGGATCAGCCCAGCGGTGGATCCCGTTTACCCGACCTCGTACGACCGGGGCGCGTACCAGCGCATCCAGTCGGTGCTCCTCGGCGTCGCGGTGGCCGGCATCGCCTTCCTGGGCCTGCTCGGTTTCGTGGCCGTGACGGTGACGATAAACAGCATCCGGGCCGCGATCCATTCGCGGCGCGACGAGGTCGCGATCCTCCAGCTCGTCGGCGCGCCGCGGTGGATGGTGCGCGGTCCGTTCATCGTCGAGGGCGCGATCACCGGCAGCCTGGCCGGCGCCGCGGCGGGACTCGTCACCTTCGGGCTCGCCATGGCGGGAATCGCCGAGGGCTCGGCATCGTTCAGCCAGTTCGCGCCAGGCGTCACCGTGACCGCCGCCGCGGCCGCAGCGTTGATCGTCTTCGCCGCCGGGCTTGGCCTGGGCTCGGGTTCGTCGCTGCTGAGCGTGCGGAAGCACCTGGAATCGTGAAGCGCCTGCTCGTCGCGCTTGCCTTCGCGTGCCTCGTGCTGAGCCCTGCGGTGGCCACCGCGGACACGTCGCCGACCGACCCGCAGGCCCAGCTCGCGCTGGTCAACCAGATCCGCGCCCAGCTCGGCAGCAACCTGGCCGATGCGGTGGCGGCGCAGCAGCAGCTCCAGCAGTCGCTGCAGGACAACGCCACTCAACAGGCCACCGTGCAGGGCAAGATCGCCGACGTTCAGCAGAAGATCGCCGACCTCGAGACGCAGATCGCGAACGCGCAGCGCCGCGAGGCGATGCTCTCCCAGCGGATCGACGCCGAGCGCCAGCAGCTGGCGCAGCTGGCTCGGGCCGTTTACGTCGCGCCCACGTCGCCGCTGGTCGTCCTCGCGGAGTCGAGCAGCCTGGGCGACCTGCTCAGCCGGCTCGCCGACCTGAACGTCGCCGGCTCGCAGGCAACCGACGTGAAGAATTCGCTCGCGCAGGACCTCGCCGCCCTTCGGGTCGAGCGCCAGAAGGAGCAGGACGCGCGGGATGAAGAGGTGAAGCAGCGCAACCAGCTGACCGACGAACTCGGGCAGCTCCAGGCGCTGCAGGCCCAGCAGGACAAGTCGATGGCGGAGCTCGAGGTGAAGATCGCCCAGACACGCACGGAGCTCTATCTCCTCGACCGGCAATCCACGCAGCTGGCGCAGCAGGTCACCGACATGCTGCAGCAGCAGGAGGACGCGATCATCGCCGCGGCGATGCAGTCGGTGTGGACGCAGGTTCAGCTGTGGAGCCAGTCGAACAACGTGGGGCAGATCACGACCAGCGCGGGCCATTCCACCAAGTACCGGTTCATCTGGCCCGAGCCGCAGGCGCAGATCTCGCAGCCTTTCGGTCCGAGCACGTTCTGGTTCGAGCCACCGTACGGCGGCTACCCGCACTTTCACACGGGCATCGACCTCGTCGAGCCGTTCGGCTCGCCCGTCTACGCCGCGGACGACGGCATCGTCGCGCTGGTCGGCAGCTCGAGCAGCGGCTACGGCAACTACGTCGTCATCGCGCACTCCGGAGGCCTCGACACGCTGTACGGGCACCTGTCGGCAGCGCTGGTCAAGCCGGGGCAGCAGGTGATGCAGGGACAGACCATCGGGCTGGAGGGATCGAGTGGGAATTCGACCGGCCCGCACGTGCACTTCGAGCTGCGGATCAACCAGACGCCGATCAACCCGGCGCCCTACCTGCCGCCCGGCCAGCCCTCCCC
>Ga0070730_10005134_pt1 | contig 11341 bp, 8 predicted proteins | sample Coa_R1_3_FD_66447 | JGI IMG/M metagenome (GOLD analysis project Ga0070730, IMG submission 66447) | Surface soil microbial communities from Centralia Pennsylvania, which are recovering from an underground coalmine fire - Coalmine... | ecosystem: Environmental > Terrestrial > Soil > Unclassified ... | reverse complement strand
TTTCAGGCTAAAACGCTGCATCGTTTGCTGGAATACGCGCCGCACGATAACAGCTTCCAGCGCAACGAAGCCAACCCCCTGCCCTACCAGTTTGTGATCGTCGATGAGATGTCGATGGTTGACATCCTGCTCTTCTACCACCTGCTCAAGGCGCTGCCGCCCGATGCGCACCTCTTGCTGGTGGGAGATGCCGATCAACTGCCGCCGGTCGGTCCCGGCAACGTCCTGCGCGACCTGCTGCGCAGCGAAACCATTCCCACCGTGCGCTTAACCGAACTCTTCCGCCAGGCGCAGCAGAGCCAGATTGTGGTCAACGCGCACCGCATCAACGCCGGGCAGATGCCATCGGTGCCACGCGAGCAGAAGACCGATTTCTACTTCGTCGCCGAGGAGAATCCGGTACGCGCCGCGCGGCTCGTCCTCGATTTCGTGCAGAACCGCATTCCCAAGCACTATGGCCTCAATCCTATGACCGATATTCAGGTGCTGACTCCCATGTATCGCGGCCCGCTGGGCGTGAACAGCCTGAACGAGGAGTTGCAGGCCCACCTCAATCCCGCTGCTCCAGCGTTCATCGAGTGGGGCGGGCGTGTTTTCCGCGTGGGCGACAAGGTGATGCAGCAGCGCAACGACTATGACAAAGACGTGTTCAACGGTGACGTGGGCTGGATTCGCGCCATCAACCGCGAAAACTCGACTGTCAAAGTCGAGTTCCTGGAAGAAGCCGGGCCGCTCACGGTCAGCTACGAATTTCACGAACTCGACGAATTAACGCTGGCCTACGCCGTGACGGTGCATAAAAGCCAGGGCAGCGAATATCCCGCCATCATCCTGCCCCTGACCAGGGAACACTATATGCTGCTCCAGCGCAACCTGCTCTACACCGCCATCACGCGCGCCAAACGCCTGTGCATCCTCATCGGCCAACCTCGCGCCCTGGAAGTTGCTGTAAGAAATAATCGAGTGACACTCCGCAATACAGCGCTTGCTGAGAGGCTGGCGATGTTTGCAAAAGTCGGGCTGTGGGATGAGAGAGTGTTTTAGTCGTCTTTCTCCTGGGTGCCAATCACGATATAGCGTGGTTTTGGCGGCTTTGGAGGACGTTTCCTACTGTCATACAATACCCCAATGAGGGTTTGCCCGCCTGGACGCTTGACATACCGTGCCGGTTGTTTTACAACTAATGAGGTGCCATATACATGAAATATAGCGTAACTCCTCTGTAGCGCGTTTTAACTATCAAGATTTTTGCCATGACATGAAAGGAAGCCATTTTCGATGAAACTCCCCCCGTTCATCAACGATCTGTCGTTGCCACCGGTTGCCTATCATCAACAGTTGCGCCAGTGGTCGCGAGAGATGCGCGAATGTTCTCCTATCATCTGGGACGATGTTAGCCAGAGCTGGCTGGTTTTTCGCTACGATGATGTCGCCCGCGTACAGAGCGACTATCATACGTTCTCTTCTGAAGGCACTATCGGGAACAAAGAGAAGAGACCGGAGGAGAATCCACGTGCGACGAATGACACAAGCATTATCGCGATGGACCCGCCGCGTCATGGCCAGATGCGTTCGCTGGTGACACAGGCGTTCTCTGCCAGGACCATCAGTGGTATGGCACCTCAGATCGAACAGATTGTGGATGAACTCCTCGCGGGGATGATCGCGCGCAAAGAATGTGACTGGATGATCGATCTTGCGAATCCTTTGCCGGTCATCGTCATCACGAAGATGCTGGGGCTTCCCCTGGAAAAGTGGCCGAGCTTTAAGCAATGGACAGATGCCATCATTAACGAGAGTGCGGATGCCCCGCAGGCAACGAAGCAGTTCTCTGGATACTTTGACGAGGCGATTAAGAAGCGGCAACAGCAGCCGGAGTCTGATATCCTGGGCCTGCTGGTCAGCTCGGAGGTAGACGGAGAGCGTTTGAGCTATCAAAGTTTGATGTCGTTCTGTTTTACGCTCTTTGTCGCGGGCAATATTACCACGACTAATGTGCTGGGCAATGCCATGCTCTGCTTCGACGAAAACCCGGCAGAACTGGAGCGCCTGCGCCGGCAACCGGAACTTGTGCCAGGCGCCGTAGAAGAGGTCATTCGCTATATGTCACCTTTCCGGGCCGGCCCCAATGGCCTGGTGCGGGGGCGTGTCGCCAAAACTGACGTAGAGGTGAGCGGCCAGCTGGTGCATGAGAGCGAGTTTGTGCAGGTGAATCGTCTCTCGGCGAATTTCGACGAGCGCCAATTTCCCGACGCCGAACGTTTTGATGTCGGGCGCAACCCGAACCGGCACCAATCCTTTGGCCACGGCATCCATTTCTGCCTCGGCGCTCCCCTGGCGCGCCTGGAAGTACGCATGGTGCTGGAGAAGATGGTGCAAAAGTTCCGCACGCTGCGCATTGTGCCGGGCGCGCACTTAAAGCAGGCGCAGAGCATGTTGATTTTTGGCGTGCAAAGTGTCCCGGTGGAGTTTCAGGTAGTATAACCATTGTGCGCACTATGTCTTTGTCAATACCTCAATCACCTGCGAAGACGATGTTTCATCCAGTGTGAGGATAAGGCATCTTCGCTCAGGATCATAATGCCGGGTAGCAAAAGTCTCTCCAGAGAGGACAACTTCTGGTTCAGCAGCTATCTCGCGCAGTTCAAGCTGGATATGCTGGCGGGTGGGAGCAAACGTTCCTTCCTGCTCGCCCATCGTCACGCGAATGTGTCCGGCCTCGACCTCGCATGAGATCGAGCGCCGGGCATAGTCCCCGTTCATGTACTCATAACCTTCACCCGCGTCCTCGTAAAACGGAGCAATACCGTTTCCCTCACAGGGGTAAAGCACGAATGTTAACGGATCAGCCTCCTGATGGCCAACGTAATTCATCTCCGGCCAGAGCGGCACCGCTGTATTGGCTCGCACGTAAATGGCTGGCTGACCAGGTGGTGCATAGGCCAGAATGTGCGCAGGGCCATCTACACGCATTCCCGTCCAGAAGTGGAACCACCTCCCTGAGGGAAGGTAGACGTGCCGGTACTCTATGCCGGGACGTGTAACCGGAGCCACCAGCAGCGCATCGCCACATAAAAACTCGTCATCCATTGCGTAGGTTGCCGTATCGTTTGGATAGGCCCAGAACAGCGGGCGCAGCACAGGCGCTCCTGTGCGGTGACATTCCTCGAAGAGCGTATACAGGTACGGCAGAAGACGCTGGCGCAACTTGAGCATGGCGCGACAGATGGATTCATATGGCTCGCCAAAAAGCCATGGCTCCTGGTGGCGCGTTTGCTTTTCCGAGTGGTTGCGACAGAAGGGCTGAAAAATGCCAAACTCCGTCCAGCGGGCAAGCAATTCACCAGTTGCATCTCCATAAAAGCCGCCGATATCGACCCCGGCCCAGGCTACGCCAGAGAGTCCCAGATTCAGCAGTTGAGAGAGACTCATGGTAAGGTGTTCCCACGTAGAAGAGTTGTCACCCGTCCAGAGCAAGGCATGGCGTTGTATGCCCGCGTAGCCGGCGCGCGAAATGACGAACGGCCGCCGCTCTGGTCGCAGGCGCAAAAGACCTTCGCGCGTGGCCTGAACCATCAATGAGCCATAGGCGTTATGCACCTGAAGATGCAGCCTCGCCCGGCCCCCGCCTGGATGGATTACATCTGGTGGCATGGTCGAGTTGAGCGGGATAAAGAGCGCGGGTTCGTTCATGTCGGCCCAGATGCCCGCGACTCCAGCATCCAGCAACGACTCGTGCATTGCTCCCCACCACGTTCGCGCCTCTGGATTAGTAAAATCGGGAAAGACACAGACCCCTGGCCAGACGGCGTTTTGATAGTCAACTCCCTGTGCTGTCTTGCAATAGAGATATCGCTCCCGGCCTTCGATGTAAACCGCATACTGCTCGTCAACCTTCACGCCTGTATCTACGACATTGACCACGTGGAATCCCATTTCCCCTAGCTCGGCAAAGAGTCCCGCCAGGTCAGGAAAACGAGTGCGATCCCAGGTAAATACGCGGTAGCCGTCGAGCGCATCAATATCGAGGTACAGCGTATCGCAGGGAATATCGCGCTCCCGAAACGCGTGCGCGATTCGCCTCACCTCATCTGCTGTCTCGTAGCTGAAACGGCTCTGTCCGTTGCCCAGCGCCCAGAGCGGAGGCAGTGGTGTATGCCCCGTCAGGTCCGTATAACGCGCCAGCACATCCTGAGGAGTTGGGCCGCAAAAGACATGGTAGATGAGGTCTCCGTTGCCAGTACCAAACCAGGAGAGCCGAGAATCCTCATGGGCCAGGTCAAACTCGCTGCGCGTCGTGCTGTCGAGAAAGAAGCCCCAGGCCAGGCCGTCCGTCAGTACCAGCGTGAATGGGATCGAGACATACAGGTTATTTTGTAGTGCCGTGTGACCACGCGGTGGATCAATATTCCAGAAAATCTGCCGGGACCCCGTCTTATCCAGCTCGCCTGTGCGCTCCCCACAGCCAAAATAGCGCTCTCCGGCCAGATGCTGCTTATACACACGCACAGGTGATCCCAGCGTAGCGGGTGCATCAGGCAGATCGACAGCAGAAGCTTCTCCAGACGCCGGGAACCAACCCATGCCGAGCTCTGGATCATCCATCGCAAAAACACGTCCTGTTGTATCACTAAACCCGATGCGCAAGGGATCAAGAGAGAGATGAGCGCTTGCGGCAGAGGTTGCAACAATCACCCGGTCGGTTTCCTCGGAAATCGTAACCGGCCCCGGTTCCCATGCCTGAGAAACGACCGCCTCAGAGCAGTAACTGACAGGGCGGCCATGCGGGAAAAACCCGACGCGAAACAGATCAGGAGCAAGCGCGGTCAGTTCGACAGTCGCCGAGCCAACACGCAGGCTCACCTTTGAGGCGGTTTTTTCAATGGTTGTCACTGCCCCTAGAGCTTGATAGCCCTGAGGAGGTGTAGAGAATAGATGGGCGCTTGTGGGTTTAGAGAACACTGCTAGCTATCCTTTCAGCCCGGTCAGATTCACGCCACGAATAATGTGGCGCTGGAGAATCAGGAACACGAGAATTGGCGGAATACTGGCAAGAGCAAGCCCGGCAACCAGGTAATTAAACGGCAGATTCGAGTTCACGCCGGAGAGGTGATAGAGCGCGACCGTCACAGGTTGAAGGTTGCTATCGGCGAGTACCAGCAGAGGCCAGAGAAAATCTTTCCACGATGCAATCACGGTAAATATGGTGACCACTGCCAGCACCGGACGTGAAAGCGGCAGGATAATCTGGATAAACATCTGCCAGGCATTCGCTCCGTCCAGACGCGCGGCGTCGGTCAACTCCGCCGGAATGTTGTCGAAAAAGCTTTTGAGCAACAGGATATTCAGAGCGCTCGCCGCCTCCGGGAGCCAGACACCTCCCCAGGAGTTGAACAGCGATACATTGATGAAAGGAAGGTTGCTGATATTGACGAATTGCGGAACCAGGTAAACGATGGGGGGAACCATCAGTGTAGAAAAGAAAGCAAACTGAATGATGCCTTTGCCGGCAACCCGCAATTTCGAGAGCGCGTAAGCGGCGGTGGCCGAGACCAACATCTGCAAGAACACGGCCCCACCGGCAAGAATTAACGTATTCAAAAAATAGCGAGGCAACTGTAAGACATTCCAGGCCTGGATATAGTTGTCCCAGATAGGATGCATAGGCCAGAATGTAGGCGGTGTCGCAAAAAGCTCAAGGGTGGGCTTGAGTGCGCCACTAAAGACCCAGTACAGAGGCCCTAAAGTACTCAGGGTACTCACGAGCAACAGGACAAAAACCAGCCAGTAGAGAAGACGCCCGCCGGGGCGCTTCAACACGAGCGGAGAGACGAGGGTGCGTTCGCTTGCCTCTATGTTGGTAGCCTTGCGTCTCCATCGTGTCCTGCCGCTTTTAAGAACCGCATCCGGCGCATCTTTCAGTAAAAGTGCCATGTGTTTAGTCTCCTTCCATCGAGCGGCGGGTCAGGCGCATATAGGTCAATGCAAAAACGGCCAGGGCCAGGAAGAGCAGAACAGCCAGGGAGCTTGCCTCCCCAAGATTGTCGTACTGGAAAGCGTAATTATAAATCAACATGACGACGCTGGTTGTCGCGTTCTGTGGCCCTCCGCCCGTAATGGCGAATGGCTCGGTGAAAATCTGCATGGTTGCAATGATCTGCAAGATAAGCATAAGCAGCATAATTGGCCGGATATTGGGCAGTGTCACATGCCAGAGCCGCCTCCAGAGGCTTGCGCCATCAATTTCCGCTGCCTCGTAGAGGGAAGCAGGTACGCCCTGTAAGGCGGCCAGATAGATCAGCATGGTGGCACCGGCATTACTCCAGGTCGTAATCACCACCAGCGCCGGTAGAGCGCTGCCGGGAGTTTCGAGCCAGAGACCAGGGGGCAGATGAATCAGGTTGAGCAAAGCGTTCAGCAATCCCGAATCGGGGTTGTAGATCCAGCGCCAGAGAAAGGCCGCGACGATCGGTGACATCATCACGGGCAAATAGAAGGCCAGGCGGAAAAAGCCTTTGCCGTGGCGCATCTCGTTGACCAGCAACGCGAGGATGATCGGAAGCGCGTAGCCAAAGAGCAGAGCGTAGCCGGTATACTCCAGTGTGTTGCGCCAGGCAACCGAGAAGAGCGGGTCAGAGAACACTGCGCGGAAGTTGGCCCAGCCCACCCAGGTGGCAGGGGTGATCAGATCAACGCTCTGAAAACTCATGATAAAACCCAGGATAATCGGATACCAGACGAAAAGCCCAAAAATCAGAAGCGCGGGCAACAAAAAGAGGTATCCACTAAAATTGCGCCGGATAAGCTGCTTCACCTTCTGAAGAATTGGTATCCCATTGAGAAAAGAGCGAGCGCTACTGCCCCGTGCCAGCGTACCCAGAGACTCAGGCGCTGTTTCAGGCAGAGGGAGAGAGGATGGCGATAACCCCATAGATAGCTCCTTCTTCAGGAAAAGATGTCCATCGAGCAGGAACAGCTTTCCCGACAGCAGGAAAGCTGTTCCCTCGCATCCCCGCATTAGGAGGCTGGCGAATCGAGAATTTGCTGGAACTGCTGGGCTGCCTGATTCAACAGTGTTTGCGGGTCAGCGTTCGGATTGGTGAGGATCGCCTGCATCACCGGATCGAGCGCCGCGTACATCTTCTGCGTCTGATTGCGCGGCTCCGGGCGCAATGCGGCGGTCGAATTGATGAACGGCGCATAGTTCGCCAATGGCACATTCGCGTACTTTGTACTTAAGGCGTTCAGCTTTTGCTGAAACGCACCGGTAAAGAGTACGTTGGTGGGAGCGCCCACCACCTGGCCGGCCGCAGCGGCAGAAGCCATGCTGTTTTCCAGCACAGTCAGGTCGAAATTAGAGTAGATGATATAGTCGAAGGCAGCTTTAATCGCCGCTTGTGACGACTTGGGATTGAAGATGAAAATGTTGCCGCCGGTTAGCGCCGCGTTGCCCCCATTTTGCGGCATCGGTCCAATGCCAAAGTCGTCCAGGTTCGCGCCAAGCGTCGTCTTAAAGGTATCCAGTTGGTCTGGTGCCATTACGACCATTGCCACCTTGTTCGTCGCCAGCAACTGAAGCGTGTCCGCCTGGGTGAAAAGCTGCTGCTTTGTCATGGAATTGTCGCTGAAGCGCATCTCCTTGAGCAGTTGAAGCACATTCACACCCTGGGTACTGTTGAAGGTTGCTTTGGTGCCATCGGCAGATTGCATGTCGCCACCGGCGGTGTACATCCAGTTCGTAAAATGCCAACCGCCCTGATTTTGAGTGCTTGTCTCGGCATAACCCGCCACCTTGGAACTGGTCAATGTTTTGGCGTAACTACGGAAATCATCCCAGGTTGTAGGTGGCTTATCGGGATCAAGTCCCACTGCCTGGAACATCTTGCGGTTATAGTAGATGCCCAGTGCATAGCCGTTGACGGGGACGCCGTAGATTTTCCCGGTCGAGGCATCGGTGGCAAGCGTAGCAATGCCAGAATTATAGCTGCTCCAGTACTGCCAGCTCCTGGCCAGGTCTGTGATGTCTGCCAGCGCGTGCTTGCTGATCAAGAGTTGTGGCTCTGTGAAATAGCTCTCCGTCGCGTCTTCCGACTGTCCCGCTGCCAGCTTTGCCACGTAGGTCGTGGGATCATACGGATCGTTCTTGCCCACAATCTTTTCATTAGCGTGAGTCTGCTCAAATTGCTGGATCATCTGATTAAAAAGATAGACAGCACCAGGATTGCTTGGAGGGGGCAACGTATTAACTGTAGCGGTTGCCACGCCTGTTGTAGTGGCGGGAGTGGAACCACACGCAGCCAAAAAAGATTCCAGACTAAGTGCGCCGGCGCTAATAGCAGCAGAGCGCTGCAAGAAGCTCCTCCGGCTGAAAGCGGACCCAAAGTTCGATTTCGTACCCATGAAAGACCTCCTTGAGAAAAAGACATGACGTTCCTATGTCAGGTTGTAAGTACGTCAGTATGAGTATTTCACAACACAAACACGTGTAGATCGATGAGAGAACGATCAACTTCCCTGGCCGATTACTGGTGGAAACAAGCCACAAGAGGCACTGGCAGAGACGTATTATCCCCTGGTGGCTTGCAGAGAACACGAGGCAATACGGTCTGGAGCGTTCCCGGGAAGGAAAGAACGCAGCGAAGGTATCAGCCTCATAGCTTATCAACCTCCTCCAAAATAGTTTGTTCGTCCAACAGTGACGAAAGGGAAAATCAAGGGTAACGTTTACTCTGTACTATTCTTGAAAGCAAAGGTAGCATAGAAAAACGTCGTTGTCAAGAGGTTCGCGCTTATCATTAAAAAATTGGTTTCTTCTCATCTATGTCCTATAAATATGCTCTCTAAAGGCTTCCAGATGAGAATTTGAGTCATATTGAGGTTGACAATTCGGGAAAAATCATGGTACGATTAACAACACAAAAGTTAGGTTATCGTTTACCTTAATCGAGAACTTTTGACTCAAAGGAAATGAGGAATACAGCCTTGGAGAAGAATCAGGTGAAACGTTTAACTATGGCACAGATCGCAAAGGAGGCGGGGGTTTCAACGACGACGGTCTCCAAGGTACTCAATGAACTTCCCGGCGTGAGCGCCTCCATGCGAGTCCGCATCCGGCAGTTGATCGAACAGCATGATTATGTGCAGAATCACGCGGCACGCCAGCTCCGCAAAGGGCAGAGCGGGCTGATCGATCTGGTGATTATGCGCCTGGAGGGTGGCTACGACCTGGGCATTATGCACGGTATTCAAGATGCGCTCGCAGAGAGCGGACAGCGCCTGGTGGTCTTCGCCACGAATGAGGACGAGATCAGGGAGAGTCTCTGGCTGCGGCGTCTGCTCGACCAATCGACTGATGGAGTGCTGCTCCTGCTGCCTTATGAGAAGATTGGCATTGCTAAGACACTGATGGTGCAGAATATTCCCTTTGTCGCCATTGGGGACCGCAACGAACCAACCACAGCTTTTCCCACCATTGGAGCAACCATCTGGTTGGGAGGATACACAGCGACGGAGTACTTGATCTCCCTGGGCCACCGGCGGATCGGTATTATAACCTTCCCCCTCCATCTCACTACTTCCCGCGCGCGCCTGGCAGGATACCGCGAGGCGCTCGAACGCGCGGGCATCCCAATTGATCCCGCGTTGATCTGTGAAGGCACCTACCTGCTGGGCGACGGCGTCCAACAAACTCGCTATCTGCTCGACCAGCCAGACCCGCCCACGGCGATCTTCGCTGGCAACGATGCGCAGGCAGCCGGTGTCTACCAGGTTCTCTATGAGCGCAATATTCGCGTCCCCGATCAGATGAGCGTGATCGGCTTCGACGACGTGATGTACACCGCCCAGATGTCGCCACCTCTGACAACGATCCACCAGCCGCTGGTTGAAATAGGAAAGATGGCAGCCAATATGCTGCTGCGCCTCATAGCTGGTCAGCAACTCGAATCAAACCATGTCGAACTTTCGACGTCGCTCGTCGTGAGAGAGTCCTGCGCTCCCCCGCGCAGTGGGCCTCTTCCTGCCCGCTAGCTATAGCAGATGTGTACTCTCATGTGCTACTTACCATGCAACTTGAAGCAATCAATAAGCTGAATGAAGCTATACAGCAATAGCGTAGTTCTGTATCGGCATTCGCGTTCGCTTCACAGCAAATCTTCCGTTTTGCGAGAGAGTGGTAATTTTTTCTCTTCTGCAGGGTAGAACCGGCTTCTGAACGTATATCCATGTGGGCGCGGCGTCACAATGATGCTTTCACGTTGCAATCCCCGCATCGGCAGCCAATGGTTTAATGACTCTTGCACCCAGGCTTCTAGCTCTTCTACAGAGCCTGCATATGTGATGGTGACTCGCCATTTGTTCTTACCCTCTGGAAATTCGATCGTGTAGAGCATTATCTTTAACCTATCAAAAAATATCCATATTTTGTTTGGTCATTTATATTATAGACAAATATATACTGTTGTCAAGTAATATTGTCGGGATCCAGTGGCCCACACACAGTGTGAATGCTCAGGCTTGGAACGCACCTGAACCCGACGCGCGATATGCTTGACCAACTGAAGCTTTTGCTGAAGAAGGCTGGTCTACCTGATATTCGTTTTTATGATCTGTTTCATAGTGCGGCGACGCTTTTGCTTGGTGTGGGCGTGCATCCAAAGGTAGTGCAGGTTTAGCAACTGCGCAAGATCAGAGAAGTTTTTCTGGACCCGGTCGGGTATACTGGTTACGACTACTGGTGATCAACAAAGAGGAGATATCTATGTTCACAAAATTCGGCACCATCAGTGTAGGCGTGAGTGACCAGGACAAAGCCCTCGACTTCTATGTCAACACACTTGGCTTTGAAAAGATCGATGATCAGCCCATGAGCGAAACTGAACGCTGGCTCGAAGTGGCTCTTCCTGGAGCACAGACCCATCTCATGCTCGGGCTGCGCGGCCAGAGTGGTGGTGACAAAACTGGCTTCACTGGCTACGTCCTGCATACTGACAATATCGAAGAAACAGGTGGAGGGATTTGATCGGGAGTGTCTCCTGTGCACAGTTGGTAGGGACTTGTAGGTTTTGAGCTTTTCGCCGCGATCTCGCTTCTCACTGTTGGGTGTCAAATGAGCAGAAAAATACCCTGGTTCACAAACTTCTCGGAACCAGGGTATTCGCTGCGACTAGGCGGGCGAGGTGGCGGCCAGTTTCTTTGCTTCAGTAATCCACTCGGTTGTCTGAGCGAGACTGGGGGCGTGATGTCCGATCTTTTGGCTGGTATGGATTTCTACCAGCGTGGTGTGCAGCTTCTCAGGCACACGGTGCTGCAGTTCCTTGCAGCTATTGACACCAGCTTCTTC
>Ga0070730_10005133_pt1 | contig 11342 bp, 5 predicted proteins | sample Coa_R1_3_FD_66447 | JGI IMG/M metagenome (GOLD analysis project Ga0070730, IMG submission 66447) | Surface soil microbial communities from Centralia Pennsylvania, which are recovering from an underground coalmine fire - Coalmine... | ecosystem: Environmental > Terrestrial > Soil > Unclassified ... | reverse complement strand
CCAGATGCAACCCGCCGCCCCGTATGCTATACTACCCGCCAGGAGGAGCGCCACCCCACGCGCGGGAAGCCCGACCCGCCGCCCAGGCCACGCTACCAAGCGAAGTAGAGTATGCTGACACCAGATCCGCTCGCCGAAACCATCACCTGCCTCCTGACTGATCGCGTGGGCGCATCCAGCAGAGCCGATGACGCAGCCCACCACGCGACGCGGATCGGGGCCGCGATCGCCGCGCACATGGGGAGCCTGGTAACCCTGCCCACCGGCGAGATCGGGGGCGTGTTTCCCACGGCGCACGCCGCCGTCGCCACCGCCCTGGCCGTGCAGCGCACGACCCCGCCAGGCGCCGGCTCCCCGGCCCGACCCCTGCGGTGCGCGCTCCATACCGGATCGGGCGCCGAAACCGGCCTGATCCTCGCGCTGGCGGCCGATCTGCTGGCGGCGGGGCACGCCGGGCAGATCCTGCTCTCGGCCGCCACGCAGGCGCGGGTCGCCGGCCACCTGCCCCCGCCCGTCACCCTGCAGGACCTGGGCTGGCACACCCTGCGCGACCTGCTGACCAGCGTGCAGATCTTCCAGGTGCGGGCACCCGATCTGCCCGGCGACTTCCCCCCGCTCGTGACCCTGGACGGCTGGCCCACCAACCTGCCGCCGCCGGGCACCCCTCTGGTGGGCCGCACCCAGCAGGTGGCCGCGGCGTGCGCCCGCCTGCGCGCCCCCGAAGTGCGCTTGCTCACCTGTACCGGCCCGGGCGGCACCGGCAAAACCCGCCTCGGCCTCCAGGTCGCGGCCCATCTCCTGGCCGATTTCCCACACGGCGTCTATTTCGTCCCCCTGGCCGCCGTGCGCGACCCGGAACTGGTTGCCTCGGCCATCGCCGCGACGCTGGGCCTCAAGGAGACGGCCGGCCAGTCGCTCCTGGCCGAATTGCGCGACTATCTACGGGAGCGCCGGCTGTTGCTGCTGCTCGACAACTTCGAGCAAGTACAGGCGGCAGCACCGCAGCTGACCGAGCTGCTGGCGGCCGCCCCGGCGGTGAAACTCCTCGTCACCAGCCGCGCGCGCCTCCACCTGGCCGAGGAACACGAATACGCGGTGCCGCCCCTGACGCCGCCCGATCCGCACCGGTTGCCGCCCTTGCCCGCCCTGGCCCAGATCCCGGCGGTGGCGCTCTTTGTCCAGCGGGCGCAGACGGCGCGCTCCGGCTTCCAGCTCACGGACGAGAACGCCGCCGCCGTGGCCGAAATCTGCGCCCGGCTGGACGGGCTCCCGCTCGCTATCGAATTAGCGGCCGCCCGCAGCCGGCTCTTCACGCCCACCGCGCTCCTGCTGCGCCTGGATCGGCGGCTGACTGTGCTGACGGGCGGGGCGCGCAACGTGCCGGCCCGCCAGCAGACGCTGCGCGGCGCTATCGAGTGGAGTTACGACCTGCTCGACCCCGCCGGGCAGACTCTGTTCCGCCGGCTGGCCGTCTTCGAGGGCGGCTGCCCCGCGGACACCGCCGCAACCGTCTGTTCTGTCCCCGGCGAACCGCCCCTCGCAGTGGAGGCCGGGCTGGCGGTGCTGGGCGCCCAGCATCTTCTCCAGCAAGAACCCGGCGCCGGTGGCCTGCTCCGCTATCGGATGCTGGAAACGATCCGCGAATATGCCCAGGAGCGGTTGGCCGCCAGCGAAGAGGAGGCGGTGCTCCGGCAACGGCACGCCGCCGCCTATCTGGTGCTGGCCGAAGGCGCGGGCGCCGCATGGACGGGACCGGCGGGCCCCCGTTGGCTGGCTCGCTTCGATCCCGAGTTGGACAACTTCCGCGCGGCGTTGACCTGGAGTCAGGGGCCCGGCGCGCCGGCGGATCTGGGGCTGCGGCTGGCTGTGGCCCTGGCCCCGTTCTGGAATCTGCGCGGCTACCTGAGCGAAGGCCGGCAGTGGTTGACCGAGGGCCTGGCCGCCCGCCCGCAGGCACCGCCGGCCCTGCGGCTGCAAGCCGTGCAGGCTCTTAGCGAGGTCTGCTGGGTCCAGGGCGATGTTGCGGCGGCCGAAACCCACTACACTACGAGCCTGGCCCAGGCCCAGGAACTGAACGACCCAGCGGCCCTTGCCCAGGCCCTGTTCGGGCTGGGTAGGGTGTCCTTCCTGCGCGGGGACTACGTGGCCGCCCAACCGCTCTGGGAGGAGAGCATGGATCTCCGGCGCGCCCTGGGCGACCAGGAGCCGATTGCCACCTCACTTAACAGCCAGGGCCTCCTGGCCCTGGCCCAGGGCCAATTCTCCCGGGCCGAAACGCTACTGAACGAAAGCCTGACGATCCGGCGCGACCTGGGGGACCTTGGGGGGATGGCGCTCGCCGTGGGCAACCTGGCGAGTGTAGCAGACCAGCAGGGCGATTACCGGCGTTCCCGGCTGCTGTATGAAGAGTGTATGGCCCTGCGCCGCCGCCTCGGTGACACCTCGGGCATCGCCGGCTCCCTGGCGGATCTCGGCGAGGTCGCGTGGATGGAGGGCGACTTGGTGCGGGCTGAGGTGCTGCTGACCGAAATGTCGACCCTGGCGCGCACGATCGGTAGCCAGATCCTGGAGGCGCGGGCGCGGGCCTCGCTCGGCCGGGTGGCCCTGGCGCGCGGCGAGTACGCCCCGGCCGGGGTTTTGTTCCGCGAGAGCCTGAGCTGGTTCGGCCCGCACGCGGTCAAGCCCCAGATCGTCGTCTGCCTGTTCGGCCTGGCGGGGGTGGCGGCGGGGGTCGGCGATGCGGCGCGCGCCGCCCGGCTCGCCGGGGCCGCCGCCGGCCTTCGAGCCGCCATTGACGACCGTGTACCCCCGGGCCAAGTAACGCTTGAGGATGCTGCCCTGGCGCCCGCCCATGCCGCGTTACGCGCCGAGGAATGGGCCGCCGCCAGCGCCGCCGGCGCCGCCCTGTCGCTGGACGCCGCGATTGCGGATGCTCTGGAAAAGTAGCACGCGCGCCTGAGCCGCCGGCCCGGCGCGCCCGCCGACGGACGCTATGGCGTGGGCATGGGAGGACGCAGCGGATGCCGGACCAACCGAGCGGCACGGTGACCTTCCTGTTCACCGACATCGAAGGCAGCACGCGCCTCTGGGAGGAGTATCCGGCGGCGATGCGCGGGGCGCTGGCTCGGCACGATCGCCTGGTGCGCCAGGCCATTGAGGCCCACGGGGGCTACGTCTTCAAGACGATCGGCGATGCGTTCTGCGCGGCGTTTGCGCAGGCCCACCCGGCGGTGCTGGCGGCGGTGGCGGCCCAGCAGGCCCTCGCCGGCGAACCCTGGGGCGAGACGGGGCCCCTGCGCGCCCGTATGGCCCTCCACAGCGGGGTGGCCGAGCTGCGCGAGGGCGATTACTTCGGCCCGCCGCTGAACCGGGTTGCCCGCCTGCGCGACGCCGGCCATGGCGGGCAGGTGCTGCTCTCCGCCGTCACGCGCACCCTGGCCCAGGACTACTTACCCCCCGCGCTGGGCCTGCGCGACCTGGGCGCTCACCACCTCAAAGACCTAGCCGCCGCGGAGCAGATTTTCCAGGTGCTGATCCCTGATCTGCCCGCCGATTTCGCGCCGCTGCGCACGCTCGACACGCATCCCACGAATCTGCCCGTCCAACCCACCGCCCTCCTGGGGCGGGAAGCGGAGATCGCGGCGGCTTGCGCCCTGGTTCGGCGGGCCGATGTCCACCTGCTGACCCTCACGGGTCCCGGCGGCACCGGCAAGACCCGCCTGAGCCTCCAGATCGCGGCGACCCTGCTGGAGGAGTTTCCCCACGGCGCCTTCGTGGTCAACCTGGCACCCCTGAGCGACTCCGCCCTGGTGATCCCCACTATCGCCCAGGCGCTGGGGGTGGCCGAAATGGCGAGCCAGCCGCTGATCGCCCGGCTCAAAGAGACCCTGCGCTCCCGGCAGATGTTGCTGGTGCTGGACAATTTCGAGCAGGTGCCGGAGGCGGGCCCGGCCATCGCCGAGCTGCTCGCGGCCGCGCCCGGCCTCAAGGTCCTGGTTACCAGCCGCGTCATCCTCCATCTCTACGGCGAGCGCGAGTTCCCCGTCCCGGCGCTGGACCGCGACACGGCGGTCGCCCTGTTTGTGGATCGCGCCCAGGCGGCCCGGGCCGGCTTCGGGCTGACGGCGCAGAACGCGCCGGCTGTCGCGGCGATCTGCGCCCGGCTGGATGGCCTGCCGCTGGCCATTGAGCTAGCCGCCGCGCGCAGCCGGGTCCTCACGCCGGACGCGATCCTGGCCCGGCTGGAGCACCGCCTGGCGCTGCTGACGGGGGGCGCACACGACCGGCCGCGTCGCCAGCAGAGCCTGCGGGCAGCCATTGATTGGAGTTACGAGCTGCTGGCTGTCGACGAGCAGGCCCTCTTCCGCCGGCTGGGGGTGTTCGCCGGGGGCTGTACGATCGAGGCCGCGGCCACGGTCGGCGCGGCGGGGGGGGAGCTGGGCCTGGACGTGCTGGATGGCCTGGCCGGGCTGGCGGAGAAGAGTTTGCTGCGCCAGGAGGACACGCCGGATGGGGAACCGCGGTTTTACATGCTGGAGACGATCCGGGAATACGCGCTGGAGCACCTGGCCAGCGGCGGCGAAGCGCCCGGGGTGGCGGCGGCGCACGCGGCCTGGTGCCTGGCCCTGGCCGAGGCGGCGGCCGCCGCGTGGGTGGGACCCGCCGCCCCAGGCTGGGTGGCCCGCTTCGAGCCCGAGCAGGACAATTTCCGGGCGGCGTTGGCCCGGAGCCAGGGGGCCAGCGCCCCGCCCGACCTGGGGCTGCGGCTCGCCATCGCCCTGGCCCCCTTCTGGAATCTGCGCGGCTACTTCAGCGAGGGCCGCCAGTGGCTGAGCGGCTGCCTGGCCGCCGGCCCGCAGGCGCCGCTGGCCCTGCGGCAGCAAGCCGTGCAGGCCCTCGGCCAGGTCTGCTGGGTGCAGGGCGATGTCGCCGCCGCGGAGGCCCGCTTCGCCGAGAGCCTAATCCTGGCCCGCGAATCCGGCGACCCAGCCACAATTGCCCTGGCCCTCAACCGGCTCGGCAACGTCGCCTTCATGCGCGGGGACTACGCCGTGGCCCAACCGCTCTGGGCGGAGAGCATGGACCTGCGCCGCGCCCTGGGCGATCGGGCGCTAATCGCCAGCTCGCTCAACAACCTGGGCATCCTGGCCCTGGCCCAGGGCGAGTTCTCCCGGGCCACGGCGCTGCTGGGCGAAAGCCTGGCCATCCTGCGCGAGCTGGGGGATCTCGGCGGCCAGGCGCTGGCCGTGGGCAACCTGGCGAGCATCGCGTTCCAGCAGGGCGACTACGCCGGCGCGCGGCCGCTCTATGAGGAATGCATGGCCCTGCGCCGCCAGCTCGGCGATCACTCTGGGATCGCCGGCTCCCTGTCGGACCTGGGCGAGCTCGCGCGCATGGAGGGCGACCTCGCCCGGGCCGAGACGCTGCTGACCGAGATGCTGACCCTGGCCCGCGCGATCAACAACCAGATTATGGAGGCGCGGGCGCGGGCCGGGCTCGGCCGGGTGGCGCTGGGACAGGGCGTCTATCTCCGGGCCGGGACCTTGTTCCGCGCGGCCCTGGGCTATTTCGGCCAGCGGACCGTCAAGCCCCAGATCGCCGTCTGCCTGATCGGGCTGGCGGGGGTGGCGGCCGGCCTGGGCGCGCCGGAGCGGGCGGCCCGCCTGGCGGGAGCCGCGGCCGCGTTGCGCACGGCCCTCGCCGACCGCCTGCCGGCCGGGCAAGCGGCGATCGACGCCGCGACCCTGGCCCCCGCCCGCGCCTCCCTCCCCGCTGAGATCTGGGCCGCGGCCGAGGCGGCCGGCGCGGCCCTGCCGCTCGAGGTGGCGGTGACCTATGCGTTAGCCGACTGATCGCGGCGCCGGTGATTCCGGCCGCAGGGCCGGCGAGCCGGCTCCTCCTCATGGGCACCCCCGGGCAACGAGCCTCCCGCTGTTGCTTTTTCCCGTCTCGCACACGGCGGAAGGCGACCCTGCGACTGGGGGTGGGCTGCGGCTGGGCCAGCGGGCGCACCGAGGTCTGTGGGCGCGTCGCCAGTGACGTAGCCCCGGTATAGGAGTTGCGTTACCCCCTCGGGTCCGCGCCGGTCGCTGCTCCTCCGGCGAGCGGATCGCCCCCGACCTCCGATGGGCCAGCCGCCAAGCCCGGGGGTGGGCCGCTCGCCCCGGTAGCCGGCCAGCACCGGGGTCCTGCTGGCGGGCCCGCAACCCGGCCGGGCCGGCGACGCCAGCGGGCGCGCTCGCCCGGGCCGGCCCCGTGTGCTATACTGGCCGACAATGGTGCCGCGACGGACGGCGGCTGGACGCCCGCCCCGGGCGCGGGGGCCGCCCCCTGCGGACCCTGGAGGCCCCCGATGGACGCGCTCAGTAGCTTTATCCCGATGGACCGCCGGCAGGCCCTGGCCCAGGGCGCCGCCTTGCCCCCCCAGACCACCGGCGCCGCCCGGCTCACCGACCTGGCCGGCTATACCGCCCTCACCGGCGCCTTCGTCGCCGCCCGCGGCCCCCAGGCCGGCGGCGAAGCCGTCTTCCGCGCCCTCGCCCCCCTCTTTGCCACCCAGATCGATCTCATCCACGCCTACCGCGGCAGCGTGCTCACCTTCAGCGGCGACGCCCTCACCTGCTGGTTCGACGCCGACGATGGCGCCCGCGCCCTGGCCGCCGCCTGCGCCCTCCAGGCCGCTATGCGGGCTGCGCCCCCGCTGCGCCTGCCCGACGGCACGTCCCACGCCCTGGCCCTCAAAACCGTGCTCGCCGCCGGCCCCGCGCGCCGCTTCCTGGTTGGCGACCCCGCCCTGGGCCTCGTGGACGTGCTGGCCGGCGCGCCCCTGGCCCGCCTCGGCGCCGGCGAACCCCTGGCCGCCGGCGGCGAGATCCTGCTCGACGACGCGGTCGCCACGGCCACCGGCGCCACCGGCCCCGCGCGCCCGGACCCCGAGGACGCGACGGCGGGGCCCTTCCTCTGCCTGGCGACGCCCCCCGCCGGCTTGCCCGCGCCCACCCCCTGGCCGCCGCTGCCCCCGGACGCGCTGACCGAGGCGCAACTGCGTCCCTGGGTGCCCCCCGTGCTCTGGCCGCGCTTGCGCGCCGCCGCGACGTTCTGGATCGAACTCCGCCCCGCCGTCGTCCTCTTCCTGCGCTTCGCCGGGATCGATTACACCCGCCCCCCCCGCGGCGCCCCGCGTACGGGGGCGCGGCCCAGAGCACCGGCACGCAGACGGCCTACCTGGCCTGGCAAGCCTTTTTCGACCTGGATCCCGGCGGGACGGCCAACGAGCAGGCGCGGGAGTTGGCCGACCGCCTGGCCGCGCTGGACCCGGCGTTCCTGGAGCGGCTGCCGTTGCTGGGTGCGGCGCTGGGGATCGCGCTGCCGGAGACGGCGTTGACGGCGCAACTGGACCCCAAGCTGCGCCAGGAGTCGCAAACGGGGCTGCTGCTGGCGTGCCTGCGGGCGCGGGCGCGGGCCGGGCCGCTGCTGCTGGTGCTGGAAGATGCCCACTGGCTCGACCCGCTCTCGGCGGATCTGCTGGCGGCGGTGGGCGGGGCGATCGCGGCGTGGCCGGTGTTGGTACTGGTGGCCTACCGGCCCCCGGAGCGCGACCGGGAGGCGGCCCCGCGGCTCACCACGCTGCCCCACTTCAGCGAGCTGGCGTTGACCGCCCTGCCGGCGGCGGAGCTGGCGGAGCTGGCGGCGGCGCGGCTGGCGGCGGCCGGGCGGGCGGTGGCCCCGGCGGTGGGTGCGGCCCTGGCGGCGCGGGAGTACCTGGCGCGGGCGGGGAACGCAGCCACGGCCGCGTATGCCAACGCGGCGGCGGCGGACTACTACGCGCGGCTGGTGAGCGCGTGCCTGGCCGAGGGCGACCCCCGCGCGGCGGCGCGGGCGCAGGTCACGCTGGGGTGGATCTACCTGGGCCAGGGGAACTACCGGCGGGCGCGGACGGTCCTGGAGGCGGCGCGGCCCGTGCTGCAGGCGGCCGGCGCGCGCGCGGAAGAGGCGGGGGTGCTCCAGGCGCTGGGGATGGTGGCCCGGGACCAGGGGGAGTACGGGGCGGGGCAGGCCCTGCACGAAAGAGCAATGGCGATCTACCGGGAGCTGGGCGACCGGGGGGGGATGGCCTTCGCCCTCCACGAGCTGGGGATTCTGGCCGCGATCCAGGGAGGACCCGGGGCGGGGCGGGCATTACAGGAAGAGAGCCTGGCGATCTATCGGGAGCTGGGCAACCGGGCGGGCATGGCCCTCTGCCTCACCAGCCTGGGCGAGGCGGCCCGCGCCCAGGGGGAGTACGCGGCCGCCCAGGCGCTGTACGCGGCGAGTCTGGGCCTGAATGTCGAGGTGGGCGACCGCCTGAGCAGCACGGTGGACCAGCATAACCTGGGGGTGGTGGCCGCCGCGCAAGGCCGGGACGCCGCCGCGCACCAGCACTTCGCGGCGGCCTTGCGCGAGAGCCAGGCGATCGGCACGACGTTTGCGAGCCCGGTTACGCTCATCGAGTTGGCGAGCAGGGCCGGGCGGCAGGGCCGGGCGGCGACGGCCGCCCGGCGGTTCCTGCGCAATCGGATCCAATTGCGGTATACTTGTGGCAAGCGTAGCGATGGACAACGCGCCAGATCTGCCGCCGGCGATCGACGAGAAAGGAAACGATGCTACTTCGTGAACCACGCTCCTGCGCCTGGTCACTGGCCGGGATGTGCGTCGGGCTGCTGATCGTCGGGGCCGCCCTGCTGGGGCCGGGGAGCGGACGAGCCGCGCGGTTGGCGCCCCCCCTAGCCAGCCCGGCGCCGACCGCCTGTCCCCCGATCTGGCACCAGGTCCCCGTCGCTACCGCCGGCGGCACCTACACTCTGTACGCCCTGGCCGCCCACGCCGCCGACGATGTCTGGGCAGTTGGCGATGTGCTGCTTCCCGGTCAAGCCACCCAACATACCGTCATCCTCCACTGGGATGGGACCGCGTGGAGCGCGGTGCCCACGCCCGACCTCGGCCCGTATTACAGCGGTCTTTACGGCGTGGCCGCCGTCGCGGCCAACGACGCCTGGGCGGTCGGGGAGTATGACACGACCCCCAGCGGCGGCAACCACATCGTGATCGAGCACTGGGACGGCGCGGCCTGGTCCTTCATGGCGGATCCCAGCCCCGGCCACCTCGGTGCCCTCGACGGGGTCACGGCGCTGACGACCGGCAATGTCTGGGCGGTCGGCGCGTATGCCGGCTCCGCCATGGGGGTCACGCTGGTCGAGCACTGGGACGGCACGCAATGGACCGTCGTCCCCAGTCCGAACGTCGATCCGAGCACCGAAGCGAATGTCCTCTCTGGTCTGGCCGCGCGGGCGGCGAACGACCTCTGGGCCGTCGGGTTCACGGCGCCCAGCAGCGAAATCACCGTGAACGCGCGCGGCCTGGTCGAGCACTGGGACGGCGTGAGCTGGCAGATTGTGCCGAGCGCGAACGCGGTCAATCGCGGCACCTACCTGGCGATGGGCGCGACGGCGGCCCCCAACGATGTCTGGGCGGTCGGCTCGTCCTATGGCAGCGACTTTTTGGGCCAGACCTTCACCGAGCACTGGGACGGCGTCAGCTGGCAACAGATGGCCAGTCCCAATCCCGCCGACTCCAATTCGCTTGGTGGCGTGGTGGCCATCGGGCCGGCCGACGTCTGGGCGGTCGGCAGCGCGCGCTTCCCCCTGGTGCTGCACTGGGACGGCCTTAGCTGGCGGCAGGCGGCCAGTCCCTTGCCCGGTCCCGGCGTGCTCGCCAGCATCGCCGCGCTGGCGCCTAATCATCTGTGGGCGATAGGGCGGTTTGCCGCGGGCACGACCTCGGTGCCCCTGGCCGAGGAGTACGCGCCGGATTGCGGGCCGACCCCGACGCCGCCGGTCTATCCTAGTCCGACCCCGACGGCTTGCGCGGGCTTCAGTGACGTGCATCCGGCGGACTACTTCTACACCCCGGTGCAGTACCTGGTCAGTCACGGCGTCATCGCGGGCTACAGCGACTGCACCTTCCGGCCCTACGCCAACACCACCCGCTCCCAGATGGTCAAGATCGTCGTCCTCGGCTTCAACAAGCCGATCACAACCCCGCCACCCGGCAGCTACACCTTCGCCGACGTGCCGTCGGCTTTCCCTTTCTTCCCGGTCATCGAGACGGCGGCCGCGCTGCAGATCGTGAGCGGCTACGCCTGTGGGCAGGCGCCGGCCGGACCCTGCGACGGGCAGAACCGGCCCTACTTCCTGCCCTATGCCAACGTGACCCGCGGCCAGTTAAGCAAGATCGACGTGGTGGCCGCCGCCTGGCCGCTGCGCAACCCGGCCACCCCGACGTTCAGCGACGTGGCGCCGGGGAGCGCGTTCTACGCCTTTGTGGAGACGGCGGCCTGCCACGGGGTGATCAGCGGCTATGCGGACGGTACGTTCCGGCCAGGCAACACCGCGACGCGCGGCCAGATCGCCAAGATCGTCGACCTGTCGATCACCGGCAATCCCACCGGCTGTCCTGCCCCCACGGCCGGACCATAAAGCTGATCCGCCACCGACCTGGCGCCAACCGAGCGCGCGGTCTCACCGCCGCCAGCCCGCCGCCCCGAGGGCCGGCACGCCAAGCAGCCCCTGGCTGACCGCGAACGGCGCGGGAAGCTCGGGGTGGGCCTCGTCGCGGGCGCGCTCGAAATACTGCACCTGGTAGACCTGGCCGTTGGTCGGGCTGACCTCGTCGAACGCCGCGCTGATCGGGTAGCCGGCGACGGCCAGGCCGCCATGCGCCTCCCAGTAGGCGCGGAACCGCCCGCGCAGGGTGTGGTCCACCGCCGGGAAGTAGCGCCCCGCCGGGTCGCCGGGGGCGGCCACCGGCGCCAGGGCTGCGGGGGGCGGGGGTTGGGCAGCAGGGGCCGGTGCCGACAGCGGCGCCGGGGACGGCGCCGGCGGTGGGGTGGCCAGCGGCTCAACAGTCGGTGGTTCCGCGGTCGGCGGCTCGGCCGGCGGCGCGCCGCGCGACCCTCCGCCCCCCCGGCGCCCGGCGCCAGGGTCGAAATAGCGCGCCGCGGCCGCCTCGCCGGCATAGCCCCGCCGCCCGACCGCCCACAGGTCGGTGCCCCCGGCGACGGTCACGGCGTTCATCTGGCCGATCCGCGGGGCGAACGCCGCGGCGGCGGCGACCGTGTGCCAGGCGCGCCCGTCCCAGTGCTCGCTCCACCCCGTCTCGCCGCGCCCGTGCTCCCCGACGGCCCACACGTCGTCGGGCGCCAGCGCCGCCACCGCGGCCAGGCCGCCCCCCACCTGCAGGGCCGCGTCGGCGGCCCGGCTCCAGGCCTGGCCGTCCCAGTGGAGCACCAGCGGCGTCAGGCCGGT
>Ga0070730_10005132_pt1 | contig 11343 bp, 6 predicted proteins | sample Coa_R1_3_FD_66447 | JGI IMG/M metagenome (GOLD analysis project Ga0070730, IMG submission 66447) | Surface soil microbial communities from Centralia Pennsylvania, which are recovering from an underground coalmine fire - Coalmine... | ecosystem: Environmental > Terrestrial > Soil > Unclassified ... | reverse complement strand
TGTGGCAACTTCTCCTGGCCGCGCAGGGAGCCAACCGCCTGCTGCTGGGTTCTTCAGCGGGCAACCCGGACTTCCTGTCGTCCTGCATCGTCATGGTCTTGCTATTCTGTGTTCCGCAGCTCCTCGCGCAGATTGCCGCCTGGCCGCGCCCGCTGACCCTCCGGCGACGACTGGCGATCCTCTGTTATGCGCCGCCTATCCTCCTGATGGCTGTTTCATTGATCATCGCGCAAGGCCGTGGGGCACTGTTCGGGCTGGCCGTGGGCGTGCTGTTTTGCCTGCTGGCCTGGGCCGTGATTCGTGGCAAGCGCCGCTTGCTGCTGACAATCGGCGTTGTCGTGATTGTCGGCGTCGTCGCCTATGCGGGGATTGCGACATTGATCCGGCTGCCCAATTCTTTCCTGGGACAGACGCGGCAGGCGCCCCTGATGCGCCTGTTCATGCCGTATGATCCGGCGCGGATCATGGTCTGGAACGCGGCGTCGGGTGTTGTTTACCTGCAATCCCAACCGATCTTCAACATCAGCCAGCAAGGCGATCCCCTGACCTTGCTGCGTCCGCTGGTTGGTTACGGGCCGGAAACCGTTGATCAACTGCAAAGCCGCTTCGGCGACATCTTCGGCGCGAATGTTTCCGTGAACAGCTTTCACAACGCGATCTACGATGCGCTGACCACGCAGGGCTGGATCGGGCTGCTGAGCGGGATCGCGCTGCTGGAGACGGCGCTGTGCCTGGGGCTGCAAAAAATGAACATGTTCATTTTTGAACGCCAGTCCCTATGGCGTTTCGGACTGTGGCAGGCTGCCGGAGCTGCCGCCGGGATTGCGATCTTATCCCTGGTGACGACGGGTGCGTCACCATTCGTCCTGGCGCCGATTGGCGCACCGATTGGCGCGGTTGGCGGCATTCTGGCCTGGATCGGCTGGAAGGGCTGGCTTGGTACCGGGAAGGAGTTGACCTCACCCGCTGGCCCAGGCAATAGGGATTCCGCCGTCATCCTGGCGATCCTGGCGGTGCTGCTGGCCCAGTGGGCAGACACGCAGTTTGGATTTGCGACGGGCAGCACGCAGCCCTTGTACTGGATCTTCCTGGGAGTTCTGGCAGGGAGCCTGGCTTCTCCCCATCCCTCTTCGGGTTCAGAGGCGGAAGACTCCCTCAGCCTGAATCCCTTGCCCTCAGGCGGCGGTCTCTGGTACGCTTGCGCCCTGATCGCAGGGCTGTTCACGCTGCACAGCTTTGGCGTCTTGCTGCAAAGCCGGTTTCTCCCGCTCGAATTGGGTGTTGCGCAGCTCCCGATCCTGCTGGGGGCGCTATTCGTGTGGGGGCTGTGCGGTGGCTTGCTCCATGCCGATTGGGGCAGTGGTGGCGGTGCAGTGCTCAAGAACGCAGCAGCCTGGACAGTGGTGTTTAGCTTGAGTTGGGGCGCGTACTACCTCGCCAAAATGGCGATCCTGAGCGTCACCGGCACGTGGCTGGATAACGCGGTGCAGTATTCCAATCAGCTTACAATGCCCCGTGACCTTGTGGGCGCAACCGTTCTACTGGCAGTACCGGGACTGATCGCGGCGTTAGGAGCGGTGCTGACTCTGCGCTGGATCGCCAGGGAAAGGCCAATCACGCGGGATGCATACTGGCGGTGGAGAATTGCTGCGATAGGGGTAGGCTGCCTTGTCACCTGCGCCTTTTACAGCATCAGCTATAGCAGCGGCGTGCTGCACAACATGGGCAACAGCTACATGCAGCGCCCCGGTTCCACGCAAATTACTGGTCAGACTCCGACGATTGAGGTCGGTACGGCGGCGCTGGAGGCTGCCTCGCGTTTGGTACCCTGGAATGTTCCGCTGCGTCTGCACTGGACTTCGGCGCTGGCCGACGGCTTGAGTCTGAACGAGTCGCCGGATGTACAAAACGCCGCGCGGGCGCAGATCACGGCGCTGCTAAACGATATTTTTCGCAACCAGCCTTACTTCGTCAATACGCTGGAATGGCGGAATTTTAGCCGTGCATTTGCGGAACTGCTGCGTTAAGCCGCCGCCGCATCGGCGGCAGTTCAGCGATCCCAGTTGAGCAACTGGATAAAAGTCGGCAGATCGGTTGAGTTGCGGATGCGCACGCGCGGCAGGCGGAGCGGGTCATCGGAATACGAATACACGCCGTCAATTTCGGTAAAGGCCAGCACGACACCTGCGGCGCTCAGTTCCCGAATGGTGGCATCGTCAAAGCCGCCGGATGGATAGCAAAAGAAGCGCGGGCGAATACCGGTATGCGCCTCGATGGTCTCCTCTGGCCCCAGAATCTGGTAGACCAGCCAGTCGTGGTCACGGTTACGCATATCCAGGTGCTCACGACTGTGGTTCTGCATCGCCATACCCGCGTCGGACATTTCCTTGACCTGATCCCAGTTCAGAAAGCCGGGTCGTCCTTCGTCAATGAAGCCCGTGACTAAAAAGAAGGTTCCGGTGAAGCCGTATTTTTGCAAGATCGGATAGGCGTTCGCATAGGCGTCTACGTAGCCGTCGTCAAAGGTGAGCAGGATTGGATGGTCGGGCAGCTTCCTGCCGCCTACCAGTGCCGCGTACAGGTCATCGGGCGCGATGGTCTGGTAGCCGTTGTCCTTGAGCCAGTGCAGTTGTGCGGCAAACTTATCGGGCGGTACCGAGAGATCCACGCGGTATTTATCCGAACCAGGCGGGGGATCGCTGATGTAGTGATACATGAGGATCGGCACCCGCACCTGCCGCAGTAAGAGCGGCCCTGGATAGCCTATTTGCGCCGCGTCCGCCCGCAGGCCGAGGATCAGGAAGCAGCAAAGCGTGATCCATACGGATCGCATGAGAAGCGGTTTCTTGTGAAGTGTCGGGTGCTTAAGCGCCCGGCTCAGCCGAATGAGTCGAGAAAAGACAGACATAGTACACAGATTCGCTTTTTTTCAACCCGGTGTCAAGGGGAGTTTAGCCTTCACTCATAGGGAGATTGAGGGGAAATAGGTGAGATTGACCTCATCCCCTGGCCGCTATCGAAGCCGGTTCCATGACTCCGCTCAAAGACGCCACACAGCGCCACGAGCTGGAATCCTACACGCTGGAACGCCTCGCCAGCGGCCTGTTCCGCTATACCGCCCCGTCCTCTCAGCACGACGATACCATAATGGCGACGGCGTTGGGCTTCCGCGCCATGCACTACATCGGAGCGCATATCCGCTTTGTGTAGGGGCGGCTCGTGAGCCGCTGTGTCTGTCGTATGCCCGCTCGCCGCCGGCATCCAGGCGTTGCACGCGACCGGATGTGCAACACCCTAAAACTGCTCAACCGCGAATGGCTCACTGAAACGGCACCTTCGTCCATTCCAGCGGATCGACCTGGACGCCCTCGACAAACATCTCCCAGTGCAGGTGTGGGCCGGTGGCGCGGCCCGTCGCGCCCGTCAGACCGATGATCTGCCCCTGGTGAACGATGTCGCCCACCTTCACGTCAATCTCAGACTGGTGCCAGTAGCCAGTAAAAATGCCCCGCCCGTGGTCTATAATCGTGGCGTTGCCGCGCACGTGCAAAGTCTCGGCCATCACCACCACCCCGCCCGCCGGGGCGTAGATCGGCGTGCCGGGCAGCGCCGCGAAGTCCGTGCCCTGGTGCCACTGGTTGTACGGCCCGCCGTCGTAGGATCGTCGCGTCCCGAACTGCGACGTGACCGGCGCCGCGCACGGCAGGCCCATCGGGCCATTCAGAAAGTTCTGCTGCGTAAATTTATCCACGATGCCAAACACGTGATCGATCTCCGGCTGCGTCACCTTCGGGTCGAGCAAATCCTTCTGGTCGGGCGGCAGCGTGATCTCTTCGGAGGGGTAGTGTCCATCCTCGACCATGATATTGCGGGTCAGCGTCACCTGCTTGCCCTGGTCGTCGGTGCTGGTCACATCCAGCGCATAGATTCCCGGCTTGGCAAAAGCGTCTATGCCGAACGGGATCACGAAATGCTGGCGGGACGGGTCGCCGTAGATGGCGAGAGTCTTGCCCATAAAATGCCCACTGAGCTTGGAAGGGACGGCCATATTGACCACCCATTCCATCGTGCGGCCCTGTTCGGGCTGCGATGGCAGCATCGTCACGCGGTCAAAGGGCGCGGCCAGGTCGTCCAGCGTCGGCCCGTTGGCCGGGCCGGGGATAATCAGGCGCTCCCCGGCAAAGATCACGGGAATGGCTTTCAGCCGATTGACCTTCATCAGCAGGGCCAGCGATACCCCGTAGCGCAGGGCAACGCGGTAGACGGTATCTCCCGGCTGCACCACGTAAATGCTGCCGCTCTTGACCGGTGTGTAACCCTGGGAACCTTCCTGCACCGCCACGCTCAGCCCGGCAACCAGCGCTTGGTTCGGGTTGAGGATTTTGTTGGTCCGGGCAAGGGCAGTCTCGTCCATGCCATAGCGCACTGAGAGGCTGAACAGGCTGTCGCCGGGCTGGACGATGGTGCTGTTGGGCACGCCTGGGACGCCCTCCGCGCCCGGATTGGAGCCTGACCCGCCCGCCGGATCGGAACTTCCCGGCGCAGACTGGGCGGCGGCTGCATCGGGGGCAACGCCGGGAATCAGTAGGCGCTGACCGACCTGGAGCAGCGACTTATCAGTCAGGCCGTTAGCCTGCGCAATCGCATCCACCGTAACGCCATACTGCTGCGCGATTCGGAAGAGATTTTCATCACGCTGCACCACGTGGATCGTCAGGCCCGACTGCGTTGGCGTCTCCCTTGTGGCAGTCGCAGCGGGAGGCGTGTTGGTGGGAACGGGTGTAGTGGGTGTACCCGCTTGGGCTGCGGCTGGTAGACTCTCCAGGCAGGCGAGAGCAGCAAAGGTCAGCAGAAGCGCCCGCAGCAAAGGTGCAGCCGGGCGCGAGGTCAGTTTTCGCATTCAGGGAATCAGTCGAAATACAGTGCATCCGAACGAATGGTTGTAGAGTATGCCGCGCTGAGCGCATTTAATCCACCCTCTACTCCCCTGATTCCACTGGCAGGACTTCGTGTTGGCGTGTTATGCTACTCGCCGTCTGAAGTCCAGCGAAGCGTTGAGAATGATGCGCCCCTATCCAACCATACTCGTGCTTTCCTCGTAAGCCTCGGAGTGTTCAACTTGGCAAAAATCGCTGAAATACCTGCCTTCTTCAAAACCTGGTGGCGCGTTCTGGTTGTGGTGCTGGTAGCTTTCCTTTTTCGGGTCGGCTACGTCACGTATACGCCTGGCCCTGGAGATTCTGATCTCGTTACCTACATCAACTGGGCAAAACTCGGTCTCCAGCGCGGCCTATTCCCTATCTATGTGCATGGGTGGCCGGATTATCCGCCCGTGTACGTAGGCATTTCCTATCTGATTGGCGTGATAGCGACAGTACGCGGCATCTCGTTCAGCGATCCCGCTGTAACGCTGATGTTCAAAATAGTGCCCATAGCGGCTGATCTACTCATCGTTGGCATTGTTGCGGTCTGGGCGCATACGAAACCGGTTTTGCGTTGGCTGGTGCCCGGATTATTAGCGGTTTCGCCTGGACTGATCATTGTTTCTACGTGGCGTGGACAGACTGATTCTCTGTATATGCTATTTGTTATCCTGGCATTGATCCTCCTGAGTCAGGATCGTCCACGACCTTCCTGGGTGCTGTTGGCAATCGCCGCATTGACAAAACCACAGGGACTCTTATTCGGCCCGCTTTTCCTGGTGCTAACTTATCGGCGCTATGGCTGGCGAGAGTGTGCCAGATGTGTGGGCCTTTTCCTGGCGGTTCACATCGTCGTTTACTTGCCATTTGTGCTAGGCAATGGCCTGGACAACATTATTCCGGTCTATATCTTCCATAATATCCACCCTGCAGATCTCACTTTCCATGCCCTCAATTTCTGGTTTCTGGTCAGTCCCACGTATCCGTTCTTGCCCGCTGATACTCTGGCGATCTCAGGGCCGCTGACAGCGCGCTACGTAGGAGATATTCTATTTGGCACGGTGACTTTGCTGGTGCTGGCCCACGTGTGGCGCAACGCTGAAAAGCGCTATGAATTTGTGTGGGCAGGCATTCTGATGCTTGGGTTTTTCATATTTTTTACCGGCGTGTATGAACGTTATATTTACTACGCGGCGGTTCTCCTTACCATCGCTTTGCTGCAAGAACCTCGGTTGTGGGCTGTTGCTCTGGGCCTAACTTATACGTTAGCCTTGAACAATATCACGCTCTGGACTGGGCCGGGTTATCGCTATCTTGGTGATTGGTTTGGCTGGTTTCTATGGTGGGAAAAATTTTACTGGCTCGCGGCGCTGGCGAACGTGGCGATGCTGTTTGAGACGCTACGAATGCTTTGGAAAGGGACAGGTCTGTATTATTGGTTTTTCCAGATTACCCGAGTCGCGGCGATTTGCATTGCGGTTGCGCTTATCCTGGCAATTATACGCGACCCGTTGAGTGATATACCGACGGCCAACTGGCTTGCCAGTCATGTGGCAACTTTTGATAAAATTGCATCAGAACAGCTTGCAGTAACGCTGTTTGCACATGACTTGCATCCGATTTCGTCTACCTGGGATTGGCGCTTAACACCAGCGATTGACACGCAGTCCCTTTCAAACTGGCGACACGCGGGTATTCGCTACGTCGTTATGGATGAATCGGCCAATCAGAATGTAGATTTCAACACTCGGATCAACGATGCGGTTGCCCAGGGTGGAACCCTTCTCTATGAAACTCCCAGCGTGTTGAACTTTACTTCACGCCAGGCAGTGTTGTGGACATACCGCCCGCATCAGCAGACGGACTTGATCTTCGACGGATCGCTTCGCTTGCTAGGCTATGATCTGATACACGACAAGACTCGAGACTCGATCATCTTATACTGGTATGCCGAGCAAACGCCTCGGATCAATTACCATATTTATTTGCATGTATTTGATCCGACAACGGGAGCCGTTCTGGGCATATCTGATACCATTCTGGGTCAGGCGCTCCATTCCACAGCGACATGGCAAACGCATGAAATGTTTTCAGAACGCTACAGCTTACCCGTGTACTCAGGAAACAGCGTTTCTCGGTTGGAAATCGGCCTCTATGAGTTTACAACAGGGGATCGCGCTATGCTTAAAGATGGCAATGGACATGATCAAGGCGATCATATGACTATCCTTGTTGATGACAACAGTGACCATCCTTCAGACCTGTTTGAGTTTTGACTTCACACAAACTGGGACGCATGTTGGGAAATGACGTACTATCTTCGTTTTTAGCGCAGTTTCAAAAGGTCTGAATCAGTTCGTTCAAAATCTATCAAGATGCAGAACAGCCGAACGGATGAGCGTAGAGTGCGCCGTGCTGTCTAAATTCTTCCAATGGCGCCCGGGGAGCGGGCAAAGGAAAGTTCCATTGACGTTGTCATCAAGTTCCCCGGCAACCGCACTGACCATTACGGGTATTCCCACCGAAACCCGCACGATTGGTTTGCTGAGGCTCCCCGAACTCTTAGCAGGTTACGGGCGCAATGGTTCACCTGACTGGCTTGACCTCCGTCAGCAAGGTTTTCCAGCGTAGAGTAGGCTACGCGCTGATCGGCGGAACCGTATAGCACAGGTGGACTGTCAGCAAATTGCCATCACGAAAACGGCAACCGGCAAGACGCTGTGGGTGGCGTACCGCAAAGACTCGTGATGCGCGCGATAGCCTGTTAAACTGTCAGGGTTGCTGTCATGGCGACTCAACAACGTCAATCCTCGTCAACAGATGGTTATACATGGACTCACTCCAATCTGAACCTTCCCGCGCCCCTGGCAACAGCTTGATCTTCTGGATACTGCTGGCGCTGATCGTTGCCGGTGCGGGGCTGATCCGCTTGTACGCACTTGGGACGTATCCCCAACGCTTCAATCAGGACGAGATGGTGCAGGGCTATGACGCCTGGAGCCTCTGGCAAACCGGGCGCGACCATCACGGGGCGCTGCTCCCTTTGAACTTCCAGGCCTTCAACGACTATATTCCACCACTCGGCAATTACATCACAGCGCCGTTCGTGGGATTGTTCGGCCTGGACGAAACGACGACACGCTTGCCTACGGCCGTACTTGGAATCGCGACCATCGTTCTCGTCGGACTACTAGGGCGGCAATGGTTTGGCCCGGCGGCATCACGCTCTCGTAAGCCATGCTGATTCGTCCTTCACGCACTTCCGTAATTTCGGTCTTTTACCTTATCGTGGCGGCTGTATGCGTGCTGCCTGCCCTGGGCATGGATGCCAATTTTACGACCGCCCGCTTTGCGTTCAACCTGACTGCCGGGCGCGGTCTTGTCTTTTTCACGCCTGCCCCGACGATCACGACCTATCCGCTGATTCCCGTCGCTTTCACGTTGAACGCTCACGATCCGCTGTGGATGGCCTGGGCGATCAGCGCGCTGGCGGCGGCGGCAGGCGGCTTGATCCTGGCGCGGCTTGTCGGGAGAGGCTGGTGGGTCGGCGTCGCGTATATACTCGCGGCGGGACTGTCGCCGTCCGTCGTGACGCTCAGCCTGATCGCGCTGGAGCTGGCGGCGACGCTGGCCGCCGTAGCAAAACGGTGGCTGATAGCCGGACTGTTGATCGCCCTGGCCGTGCTGACCGATCCGCTGGCCGTGATCTTGTTATTACTGCTTGTGCTGTACAGCGTACGGGAAGGCGATTTGCGCTGGCGATTCTTGCTGCCCGCGATTGTCGTACCTGGGCTGATCCTCGGCGCTCAAATTCTATCGCTGGGTGGCCCTGGCAGCGTGATACTGGCCGCGCCGCAGTCGCAACTGATCGTAATTGCGATGCCCATCCTGGCAATCTTGGCGCTATTTCAAAGTCGCCATAGTCTGCAAGAGCATCCCCACCTGGCGCTGCTCGTCGCCTGGAGCGCCACTGCCGGGTGGATCTCGATGATCGGCAATGGCTGGCCCAGCGCGGTGATCCTGCCGGGAGTGGTGATCCTGATCGCGTTGTGGGGGGGGATTTCCCCTCACCCTAAATCCCTCCCACACAAAGGCTCAGGAGCGGAAGACTCCCTCACCCTAAATCCCTCTCCCACAGACGGGCGAGGGACTAAGGGAGGATTTACTCCCCTTGCCAAATTGTTGGGAGAGGCGACAAGGGGTGTGGTGAATTTTCGGCTGCTCATTCTTCTTGCCCTTGCCGCCGATCTTGCCCTCAATTTACTCGTGCCCACGTCGCCGCTGGCGCCTTCCCTGGCGAAGAGACAGGCGAGTGTCCCGCAAATTGGCGCGTGGATCACGGCTCATACGGACGCGAACGGCAGCGTTGCCGTTGCATTTCCCGGTGTACTGCCTTTTGATCTTGACCGGCCTGTCCTTGAGCTTCCGGGCAGTATGGATGGCGCATTTTTCATCCGATACGCGCCGGGTGCGCTGGTCGTCGCGCCGGATATGACGGTGACGTGGCCCGGCTTCCCGACAACTTACATCCGCGCGACGAGCATTGGCGATGCGGCAATTTATGTACCGGTGGTGCGTTTTGCACCGCTCGACTCGCACGACGTAGACGTGATCTACGCGGCCAACCTGGGACGCGAGGATTTGCGCCTGCGCGGCGTGGGGATCACCAACACCATCCGCCCCAATGACCGCCTTCGCATCAGGCTGGATTGGGATTTGGCCTACACCCCTTCTTTTGAGGCGACCATTCGGCTGCAATTGCAGGATGCACAAGGACGCAGCGTGGCACAGGGCCAGGATAAGCTTCCGGCGGCGACGTGGCACCCCGGTCAGCTCTCGACCTATCACCTGCTGGTCGTGCCGGGAAATGTCCAGGGCGATCAGCTTGCGCTGCATGTTGGCGTTTCTGTGCGCGGCGGCGACCTGGGCGATCATCAGGTCACAGTCAGCGATTTTCTCAACGAACCGTAAGGGTGCTATTGGACGGGAAGCCGTCGGCTCATTTATTGCCAGGCGACAAAATCGTGATCCTTTCTAAATGCTGAGTAGCTCCGTCGCCCGCTTCAGATCCCACGCTGCGCCAGTCTTGTCGAACAACTCAGCAGCGCGGCTCAAATTACCTTTACGCGATGGATCGGCCTTATCTGTATGGCGTCCTATCTCGCAATACGCCAATCCCTGCACGTAGGGCATTGCCAGGCGATCCGCTTCAGCTAACGCATTCCGCCACGATTGATTGGCGCGCGTGGCTTGACCAGATAACCAGAAATACGCCCCTTCTGCCAACTGCGCACGCCCCAGGCTGCTTGGATAGGTGTGCGCATACTTCAGCAGCTTCTTGTAAGCATTATGGGCCTTTTGAGGTAGTTCGGCGTCGCCTGATGATGAGCGATAGCCGTTGGCCTCCCATAAGGCCAGATAGACTTCGGCGATGCACGCATAACCCTCCAACTGGTAGGTAAGCTGCGCCGGTATCTTGGCGATCACAGCAGATGCTTTATCGGCTGTCTGGTGAGCAGCGTCGAGATGCCCACCACGCAGGCGTGCCACACCTAACATCGCAAGTATGTTGGCTTCCAGGCGTGGCTCAGATTTCATATCTAATTCAAGGGCAGATTCCAGGATCAAGATAGCTTTATCCAGGTCTCCCAACCTCAGCGCCCCATGGCCCTGGCCCATCAGCGCCCAACCCTTATGTTGAGCATCGTCACTGCGAAGCGCTGAATTGTAACCCTCGACGTACCGCGCCTGGCCTGCTGCAAATTGGCCGCGGTGGTAGCAGAGATAGCCGTACGCCGTCAGCACTTCGCGCCGCCAACGTTCATCGCCCAATTGCAGGTTAAGTTCTATGGCCTGATCCAGCGCTGTTTGCGCGGAATCCCAGCGCCCCATGTCCAGGTCATAAATACTGCCAATCAGCTTCACGTAGGCCACTGCCGAGAGATCAGTAGAGCGTTCGGCAACAGCAAATGCCTGACGATAGTAAGTGTCGGCCAACGAACGCAAAGACACCAGTTCCATAGCAAGACAACCGTTGATAAAGTAGCGGCCTAAATCCGCATAATTGCGTGCCTCTTCGCCGAGATTGAGCGCCCGCAATGTGGCATCAGTCGCCAGGAGAGCATTGTTTTGAAAATAATACAGTTGACTCAAACTGAAATAGATGCGCGCGGCTGCCTGGAGATCGTTTTCTGGTCTGGCCGGGGATTCGACAATCTGAAATGGGCGCAACCGCTTCGAGACCTGAACAGCAACCTGGCGGAGCAGACTCAAAACGAGACCCGCGCCTGAACGCGGAGCCAGGCGACCATATAACGCCAGGGCGCGCTCGAAATGCTCAAGGCTTTTCGGCACACGACCGAGATTTAGAAACGCCTGTCCAAGTCCCTGCTCGCGGCTAGCTGCCTGCGCCCGTCCATCA
>Ga0070730_10005130_pt1 | contig 11345 bp, 7 predicted proteins | sample Coa_R1_3_FD_66447 | JGI IMG/M metagenome (GOLD analysis project Ga0070730, IMG submission 66447) | Surface soil microbial communities from Centralia Pennsylvania, which are recovering from an underground coalmine fire - Coalmine... | ecosystem: Environmental > Terrestrial > Soil > Unclassified ... | reverse complement strand
AGGGTGTGTATTTCATTCCGCCGCAATTTGTGAAGGAAGTTCTCGACCATGCGGACGAGACGCACATACATGATGAATGGACGAAGATGAAGTTCGATGAGGGGAAATACAAATCGTCAGAGATCTATGGCTCGCCGAAAGATCCCAAGCTTCAGAAGGAATATCAGGAGTATCTGAAGAAACGGCTGGAGGAGATTCACAAGCAGCGGGATTCGAAGTAACTCTCAGTGCACGCCTTTGGAATTCCCAGGTCTCGCAACATCAGCGAGACCTGGGGCACCCCTTGTTGTGTCACCTTTATCGGGTAACGCTTTCGTGTCAACGCTTCACTCAACTTACGACTTTACGACTTCCAGCTTGTTGTCGACGCTGAAGGCTCCGAAGAGCTGTCCGGCGCGGATACCGGCTACCTGCTTGTCCATCGTGCTGTTCACCGCTCCGTAGAGCGTGACGTGGCCGTTGGCAACGATGATGCGGATCGGGCGCGCCGGGTCCATCGCATACTTGCTTAGCACTGGATCGCGATAGATCGCGCGCATGGCGCGCAGGCGCAAGCCGTCGTCGAAGGCCGAGACCGGTTCGATCCTGACGTTGTCGATGACGTCTTTCACGCCGGGCATATTAGCGATGTCGGCCAGTGCTTCATCACGGCCGACGCCAGTTCGATCCGATCCTTCCACGGTGACGACCCCGTCCTTAACGCCGAGTGCGAAGTAGTCGAACGTGCTGTCATAGCCCTCGCGGACGTAAGTCAGCTTGGTCGCCAGCTTCTGTTCCAGTTGCGCGTCGGGCACGTTCGCGCCGGCTACCGTGATCAGGTTGCGCACGCCTTGGACGTTCGCTGCCTTGCGGGCCGTTTTCGCCGCGTCGAGCTTGCGCTGGTAAAGATCGACCGTGCCGGTCAGCGTCACGATGCCGTCTTCAACGCTGGCCTTCACATTGTTGAATGGCTTCTTCGACGCCAGCTTGCGCGTCACGGTATTTTGAATTTGATTGTCGAAGCGTGCGGCCGCTCCGGTCTCAGCTACGAGCGTTGCGCTCAACAGCCCCACCGCTAGAAGCGACCCCGCCAGTTTCATCAAACTTTTCATGCTCCCCATAACTTTCACCTTTCCGATCCGTTGACGAATCTTTACGAATTAACTATTCGGTTAATTGTTTCGATGCGTACAGCCAGGGCGAAGATGCATGTGCGGAAAGCGCCGGAAAGTGGCTCTGAGGCGGCGCGCTGCGCAACTTTTCGCGGCATTGTGGGTTCTTGTAGATAGTGGGCATGCGCGTACCGTTTCCTTGCTGAAACATAGGTGCCGCTCAAGCGAAACACCCCGAGCAGCGCGACATTTGGCCGGGCTGAAACCTCCCATTTCCGGATTACCCTCGTAACTTTCGACCGAGTACTGCTCGCTTTACCATTTTTAATGCACTGCGTACTCGGGGGGGAAATCCGCGGATGGGCGATCCTGTAATCCCATCGAAACAGGCAGATCTGGCTCGCGCCGGGCGGCTGAAGAAAGCCTTGCAAAGCGGAGCTCGGCCGGCGTTTGTTCCGCCCGAGCCCGCCGCATGTGAGGGAAACGGCTCTGCCCTGGAAGCAAGATCTCACCTCTATCCGGGCGAGCCCCAGCAGAGTCCGGAAGATCGTCTACAACTGCTCGAGCAGGTCTTTCAGGCATCACCGGATGCGATTGCGGTCGCCGATCATGAACATTGCGTGCTGTGGGCCAACGAGACTTTCGGGCAGATGTTTGGATATACGGCAGGAGAAATCGTGGGTGAGCCACTGGAGAATCTGGTGGTGCCGCCGGATCGCCTGGCCGAATCCAAGTGGGTGAATGAGGCGCTGGTGAAGGGTGACCGGATCTCGCTCGAAACCAAGCGGCGGAAGAAAGACGGCACTCTTCTAGAGGTGGCGATTTCCTGCGCGCCGCTGCTGCTGGGCGGCAAGATGGCAGGTTTTTATGCTGGATATCACGACATTTCGGATCGGAAGCGGGTCGAAACCCTGAGTTCCGCCCTCTATCGCGTGGCCGAGAAGAGCAGCACGGCACACGATCTACAACAATTTTTCGCCGCAGTTCACGGCATCGTGGACGAATTAATGTACGCGCGGAATTTCTATATCGCGCTGTACGATCCGGCGACAGAGCTGGTCAGTTTCCCATATTTTGTCGACGAACACGACGCGGCCCCGCCAGCCAAGAAAATGGGACGCGGACTTACCGATTACCTTATCCGCACGGGAGAGCCGCTGCTGGCCACACCCGAGGTGTTAGAGGCGATGGAGGATCGGGGAGACGTCGCGCGAAACGGGTCGCGGTCGCTCGATTGGATGGGAGTTCCTCTGAAGGTGAACAACAATACTTTCGGAGCGTTGGTAGTACAAACGTACTCCAGGAATATCCGCTATGGCGAACGGGACAAAGAAATCCTGACATTCGTAGCCAGGCAACTGGCGAGCGCGGTCGAAATCAAGCGCAACGAGCAAGCCTTGCGGCGTTCCGAAGCGCGTTACCGCTCTCTGGTCCAAAGCTCGGTGTACGGCATTTATCGTTCAAGCATTGAAGGGCGATTCCTGGATGTGAATCCGGCCCTGATCACGATATTGGGGTACGACTCTGCAGAAGAGGTGCTTTTGCTGGACCCGGAAAAGGATGTATTCGCCAATCCGGAGGAGCATGCGCGGCTGATTGAGGAGTTTCGGCGGACGGGAAGGCTCGACGGCATCGAAGTGAAATGGAAGCGCCGGGGCAATGGGGCAATCACGGTGCGAATCAGCGGACGCGCTGTGAGCAGCGCCGACGAGCCCGCCGATGTTCTGGAAGCCATTGCCGAGGACGTCACCGATCGGCGAGCGCTTGAGGATCAGTTCCGGCAAGCGCAGAAGATGGAAGCGGTCGGTCGCCTTGCGGGCGGCGTTGCCCATGATTTCAACAATCTTCTGATGGTGATCAGCGGATACGCCGAGGTGATACTGGCGAAGCTGCCAGTGCAGGATCCACTTCATGAGAAAGGCCGCGCCATCCAGCAGGCTGCTGACCGGGCCACCACGCTGACCCGCCAACTCCTGGCCTTCAGCCGGAAGCAGTTGCTCGAATTAAAGGTTGTCGATGTGAACGCCATTGTGCGCGATATGGAACGGCTGCTGCGGCCACTGATTGGCGAGAACGTGGAGTTCATCACATTGTTGTCTGCAGAAGCGACGCACACCCGCGCTGACGCAGGGCAACTGGAACAGGTGCTCATGAACCTGGTGGTGAACGCGAAGGATGCGATGACGAAGGGCGGGAAGCTGACCATCCAGACGAAGAACACGGTGGTCGACGAGAGCCATCGTCGTGGGCAGCAGTTTATCCGGCCGGGCAAGTACGTCATGCTTTCGGTAAGCGACACGGGCATGGGCATGGATAAAGAAACCCAGTCGCGAATCTTCGAGCCGTTCTTCACTACGAAGGAGAAGGGCAAAGGAACCGGGCTGGGCCTGTCGACGGTATACGGCATTGTCAAGCAAAGTGGCGGGTACGTGATCGTGCAAAGTGAAAAGGACCGCGGCAGCACATTTCATATCTACCTGCCGCAAGCGCAGGGAGTGGCAGAGAAGCAGACGGTTCCTGTTGCCGACCCCGCGCAGGGCGGCACAGAAACGATCCTGCTGGTGGAAGATGAAGATTCCGTGCGATTGCTGGTGCGAGATACGCTGGCGGCGAAAGGCTATCAAGTGCTCGAGGCGGAAAGCGGCGAGAGCGGGTTGGCCATGGCGGCGCGCCATCAGGGCAAGATCGACCTCGTGGTCACCGACGTAGTGATGCCCGGGATAGGGGGCCGCGAGATGGCGAAACGCGTGGTCGGAAGCCGGCCCGGCACCAAGGTCCTATATCTCTCCGGGTATACCGAGGATGCGATTGTAAGTGACGGCTCGATCGAAAGTGGTACCGCCTTTCTGCAGAAGCCCTTTAGCCTGCAGCAGTTTTCCCGCAAGGTCCGAGAAGTTCTCGGCTAATCCAGCCCGGCCCATCGTCACATGGATCCCTCCGACGCGCTCATGCAACTTTTCCCCAACTCATGCGTCGTATTCATCAGGAAACAAGGACGTATCAGTCCAATGCGTAGGATTGGGCGTATAAAGGAATTGTGGGGTTCCCATGCTCATAAAGAAGGCGCGAGATATTGCTTCGTCTGAGATCACTCCCAAGAGCATTTATTTAAATCGTCGCAAGTTCCTGGCTGGTGCTGCGATTGCGGGGGTGGCTGCCGCTTCGGGACGTGCGATTCGCGAGATGATCGCGCCTTACCAGACGGCACTGGCAGGCAACAAGATCGACGGTATCAAGAAGAGTTCTTTGAGCACTACGGAAACGGTAACTCCATATAACGACGTGACGCATTACAACAACTACTACGAATTCTCTACGGACAAGGATGGACCCGCCGAACTTGCGAAGAATTTCCGCGCGCGTCCGTGGAAGGTCAAGATCGACGGGTTGGTGGACAAAAAGCAGGAACTCGATGTCGATAGCATCATCAAGATGGCCCCGCCGGAAGAGCGCATCTACCGCCATCGCTGCGTGGAGGGATGGTCGATCGTCGTGCCCTGGGTCGGCTTCTCGCTGAGCGAACTGATCAAGCGGGTGAATCCTACGAGCAAGTCTCGCTTTGTCGAATTCACCACGCTGTTAGATCCAAGCCAGATGCCGGGACAACACCGGGCAGTCCTGGAGTGGCCGTACGTGGAAGGTTTGCGCATGGACGAAGCCATGCATCCGCTGGCGCTTCTCTGCTTTGGCATGTACGGCGAAGAGTTGCCGAATCAGGATGGCGCGCCGCTGCGCATCGTCGTGCCTTGGAAGTACGGCTTTAAATGCGCGAAGGCGATTGTACGGATCCGGTTCACGGAGAAGCAGCCGCTCAACACGTGGAACATTGCGACTCCAAGCGAGTACGGCTTCTATGCCAACGTCAATCCGAACGTGGACCATCCCCGCTGGAGCCAGGCCAAGGAGCGGCGGCTGGGAGAATTCTTCAAGCGCCCGACGCTGATGTTCAACGGATACGATCAGGTTGCGAGCTTATATAGCGGGATGGATTTGAAGAAGAACTTTTAGGAGCAGGGGTCAGGGGGTAGGGGTCAGGGGCTAGAGGGGCCAGTGATCAGTGGCCAGTGATTCGTGTTCAGTCGTGAACATCGTGCTCATATTCCCCGGCTAAGCACCTGAGAAACGATCACCAATTTTGGATCGCAACAGCCACTCTGGCCACTGCCCATTAGCCACTAATCACTGCTTGCGTCATGCATCGTTATTTCAAACCTTTCGTCTTTCTGGCATGTCTGGCGCCGCTTGGCCGACTTGCCTGGCGCGGGTTTCATGCGCAGCTTGGGGCTAATCCCATCGAGGCGATCACTCATGGTACTGGGGACTGGACGCTCAGATTTCTGCTGATCACACTTGCCGTTACGCCTCTAAGAAAGCTTAGCCGGCAGTATTGGCTGATCAGTTTCCGCCGGATGTTCGGACTCTTTGCTTTTTTTTATGGCTTCCTGCACTTGATGACTTATGTGTGGCTCGACAAATTTTTCGATGTTCACGAAATGCTGGTCGATATTGCTAAGCGCAGGTTCATTACGGCGGGGATGACGGCGTTCGCGCTGATGATCCCGCTTGCCCTTACGTCGACGAAATGGTCGATCCGCAAGCTGGGAGGGAAGCGCTGGCAGACGCTGCACCGCCTGATCTATTTCAGCGCGGCTGCGGGCGTGATTCACTACATCTGGCTGGTGAAGGCGGACAAGAAGAAGCCGCTGGAATACGCTGCCGTGCTCGGAGTGCTGTTGGCGTATCGGCTAGCGAACTGGATTGCTACGCGCCGACCAGTAGCAACGCCAAGCGTCGATACGGCGGATGCTTAAACCCTTGGCAGAAGGTATTCCCCCCTGTCAAGGCGCGACGCGATCAACCACAATTCGTGCGCGCCTGCCTCTCCCGCAGTAAGCAGCTTAGTGCCGCTTCGTCAGCGCACCTTTGGCTCCCGGCTTGACCTTCAGCACTGCCAGGTGTCGCACCGCCAAACTTGATGTGGCGGATGTGCTCTGTTGGGAAAACGAACCAACACCGACTTGGTTGCTGTCCTGCTCGATGAAGACTGTGGTTGTTCCGTTCACGACGTAGGAAATAAGATTAAACGCGCTGGATGAGATTTGCCCTCGCCCGCTGTTCGAAGAGTCTGGGGCGTAGGTGGCCGTGAATACGTTGCCCCCGCTCAAACTGCCCCCGCCCATGGCGTCGTTGAAATCAATCAGACCCGAGAAATTTCCGTTCGTGTTAGTGAACTCGGCAATGACATCTTCTTCACCCGTAGAATTAGACCCTGTCAGATTGAGTCCATAGCCCTGGCCGGAGGCCAGCGTAGTGGCGCTCTGCGGATAGGCGACGCCAGTGGTAACCCCCCCGCTGTTAGCGCTGGTGTCAATCTCCAGAAGCTGCAGGCCACCGGCTGAGGGATATGCGGCAAACGTGGTGGTGTTGCTGAGGCTGCCATTATTGAAGCCGGTAAGCGTCACGGTTGTGCGTCCGTTGGTGAGAGTAGTCTCGTAAAGACCGGTGAAGGGAATCTGCGTCGTCACTGTTCCGGCATCGTTGATGTCCTGCTCGGATTGGCTGACGCCCCCTACGCCGTCCGTCATCAGAAAGCCGCCAGTCACAAAAGGGGCCGGCCCGGTTGTTGGGGTGAAGTCCAGTCCTGAAAGGGTAAACACATAGGTGCTTGGGCTGGCTGGGATGGAACTTTGAGGGAACGCATCCCCTGCGAGAAAGGCGGCGCCGTCAGTTTCGATGAACTTCAGGTGGTTCGAATCAATCGGGAAAACGTCAAATGTGAGCGTTGCCAAGGAAGTCGAAGTAATCAGCTGTGCCGTGCCGGGAGCACCGGCCGCGCCCACCAACACGGAGCCGCTAAGAGAAAGAGACGTAAGTACCGTTCGAGAGTCGTTGATGTCCTGCACCCCGTTGCTCATGGTACCGCCGGCGTCGAGCGTGAACCCCGCGACCGTGGACATCGAGTTGATTCCGCTGTCTGCTCCGGTGAGACTCAGTGCATACGCTTGAGCAAGGTCCGTCTGCGCGACCGGGGACTGCAGCTCAAACGTGCCACTACCGGTCCCCCCAGTGTCGAATTCTGTGATCAGCCCGCCAGCGCTGGAATGGAGAACAAAATCAAAGCCGAAGGTTCCCGAAGTCGTGGTCTTAACGGTCGCGGTGCCGCGTCCGTCGGAGGTCACTTTATATGTACTGCCGTTCCCCACGGTTACACTGCCGACGCCTGCGCCGTTGGGGTTGTTCACGTCAAACATCCCGCCCGATATGTTGCCGTTGCCATCGGCCACGAGGGTGCCGGTGATCTCCATCAAATTTCCCATCGAATCGGCTCCGATGGTTGAAAAGACGTACGTTCCGTTCAGGCTACTGTTGCCGAAACCTCCGCTGGGAGGCGGGCTGGGTGGATGGTATGTACTCCCCCCACAGCTCACAAGAAAGGCAAGACCTAACAGTGCAATAGCGGGCACGATCAACCGACGGCATGACAACATAACATCTCCCTGATCAAAGGTTTGGCGCAAAGTTGGGGTCTTTGCGGCTCAGACTATAACGTGTGAGTTGCTGCTGGATTCAACCCCAAACTGGACCAGAAGTAGCGGTAACAAAGAGCGGATTTTTTTTGATTGTACAACCCTTCCCGGCACTTATGCATGGCGATGCTACGGCTGTACTGCAGTCTCTTGTCCGGCAAGATGACGCAAAGACTCCCCGTATGGCGCTTTGGCAATGCCTTTCTCGGTAATGATTGCGGCCACGTATTTGGCGGGGGTGACATCGAAAGCGGGGTTTTCCACCTCGACGCCGTTGGGCACCATCTGCTTGCCGGCAATGTGTGTGACCTCCGCCGCGTTGCGCTGCTCGATGGGAATCTTGCTGCCATCGGGGCAAGCGAGGTCCACGGTGGAAATCGGCGCGGCTACATAGAATGGGATGCCGTGTTCCTTGGCCAGGATGGCCACCGTGTAGGTTCCGATCTTGTTCGCCACGTCTCCGTTAGCGGCGATGCGGTCCGCACCGACAACGATGGCGCCGATCTTTCCTTGCTTCATCATGACCCCGGCCATGTTGTCGGAGATGACGGTGGTGGGGATTCCGTCTTTCATTAATTCCCAGGCTGTTAGTCGAGAGCCTTGCAGGAAGGGGCGTGTTTCGTCAGCATAAACGTGAATCTTCTTGCCTTGCTCTACGGCTGCGCGGATCACGCCGAGCGCGGTGCCATAACCAGCGGTTGCAAGCGCTCCTGCGTTGCAGTGGGTGAGCACGCCTCCGGAACTTGGCATCAGGGTGGCGCCGTGGCGCCCCATGGCCTGATTGGCTGCGATATCTTCGGTATGCATGCGCTGTGCTTCTTCAATCAGCGCCTGCTTGATTTGCGGGAGGGGTCGCATGCGAATGCGCTCGAACTTCTCCTGCATGCGGCGGATCGCCCAGAACAGATTCACTGCCGTGGGGCGGGTCTTGCCGATGACGTCGCAGATGGCATCGAACTCGCGCTTGAGGTCGCCTGTTGATTCAGCCTTGGAGTTATTCACGCCGAGCGCGATGCCCATTGCGGCCGCGACGCCGATCGCCGGCGCGCCCCGCACCACCATGTTGCGGATCACGTCGGCGACCTGCTCGTGAGTCTTGCAGGTTACGTAGATTTCTTCTGTGGGCAGCTTCGTCTGATCGATGAAGCGTACCCCTTTGTCGGTCCATTCGAGAGTTTGGATCATAAGAATTGAGCCATTGAGTGATTTAGTGACTTTGCACCGGCTGGCGATGACCGTAATCGTTTACTCACCGTTCAATCGCTCGATCACCCAATCACTCAATCACACAATTTGTTTACGTCTTGTGTGCGGCGCAGCGATTGCGCGGATTGTTGGTCACCGCCGGCCTTCCGCACACTTCACAGACTGCGGCAACGGCAAAAATGCTCGGCTCCGTTTCATCGTTCTGCATCACGTGCTCTTTGCGGACATCGTTCGCAGTGAAAATCGATACGAAGGGTGCCGGCGCTGCTGCTTTCTCCACACTCGGGCGCCCCTTGGCCTCCTCGCGCTCGACCAGGCACATCGCCCCTACGATGTTGAAGCCAAATTCGCGTGCGGCTTCGATCGCCTGCACGGTGGAGGCTCCCGTGGTGCAGACGTCATCTACAATCACTACGCGCGCGCTTTTTTCGCGGAAGCCTTCGATGCGCTGCCCGGTGCCGTGTTGCTTCTCGGCCTTGCGCACCAGGAATCCGTTGAGTTTGCCGCTTACCACCGAAACCGCTACCACGATCGGGTCGGCACCCATCGTAAGGCCGCCAATGGCTTGCGGCTTCCATCCGCGCTGGTGGATTTCTTCCAGGAAAACTTCCCCGGTGAGGCGCGATCCCTTGGCGTCGAGGGTGGTCGTGCGGCAGTCGATGTAGTAATCGCTGGTGCCGCCGGACGACAGCTTGAACTCACCTAACCGGAACGATTTTTGCGCGAGGATGGCGAGCAGTTTCTGGCGCGCAGAGTGCATAAAAATTAACGATAACACGTCTGGGGAGGCGCTGGCGTCCCAGTCGGCTTGCCGTTTTCGGCGAACTCCCCGCGCTTTTCACGGCGGTCTCGGTGGTCAGAATCCCCACTTCTGGAAACGGCGGCCAGAAGTGGGCACCCACACCGTTTCGCGTGATAACCTGAAGTTTCCGGTTATCCCGACGCTGTACTGCGCTACTTTCCGGATTCTGACATCGAGGTAATACATTGCAGAGGGTTCCACGTTTTAAAGCCGCTATTGTTCTTTCCCTGTTCTCAATTTCCGTTCTGAGTGGCCTGGCCGCAGCTGAGGGCACGCGGACCTGGGAGCAGTCGAAGTTTGAGGATCTGATCAAAGGCACAGCCACAGGAGTGGCGATCCGCAGTTCCGGGGGCCTTGAACTCGCGCCGAGTTTCAAGCTGCTTTACGCAACGCCTTCGACGTATATCTGGTCGATCGCCGCCGATGATGCGGGCAATGCTTATGTCGCTACGGGATCGCCTGCGCGCGTCTATCGCATTACGCCCGATGGCAAGTCGTCGATCATTTTTGAACCGCAAGAACTTCAGGTGCAGGCGCTCAAGGTCGGTCCCGGCGGGGTAATCTTCGCGGCGACTGCTCCCGACGGCAAGGTGTACAAAATCGAGCATAAGCCGCAAGCGAAGGGAGATTCGAGCAAGTCGGAGGCGAATTCCACGGACGCTGCTGCGAAGGACGCCGGCAAGCCGGTGGTCGATGCGAATTGGACATCCTCCGTGTACTTTGCTCCGGGCACGAAATACATCTGGGATCTTTGTCTGGACAAGTCCGGAAATCTCTTCATCGCAACCGGCGACCACGGAGAAATCTACAAAGTCACGGCCAAGGGCGACCATTCGGTATTTTTCAAGAGCGACGAGACCCACATCCGCGTACTCGCGCTGGATGCGCACGAAAATCTGATCGCGGGCACCGACGGCAGCGGCTTGATCTACCGGATCTCTCCGTCGGGCGAAGGATTCGTGTTGTATAGCGCGCCGAAGAAGGAAATTACGGCGCTGGCGCTCGATCACGACGGCAACATCTATGCCGCGGGAGTCGGCGAAAAGCGGGCCGGATCGGGAACGGGGGGCGCTTCGAGTTCTGTGCTGGTAAACCTGGGTCCGGCCCCGGCCGCCTCTACCGGAACGCCAGCGGGAAGCGGTCCGGCGCCCGTTACCACAAGCAGCGGTCCGGCAACTTCCTTTCCCGTTTCAGGGGGAGCAGCCAGCGGGGGCTCCGACATCTACAAAATCGCGGCGGACGGTTCTCCTCTTCGCATCTGGAACTCGCATGAGGACATCGTTTACGCCCTGGTATTCGATTCGCATGGCAAACTGCTCGCGGGCACCGGCAACCGCGGACACGTCTTCTCCATTGATGACTCGGATGATTTCCTGGATCTGCTGAAGGCTCCGGCATCGCAAGTGACCGGTTTCGCCAAAGGTCCCGACGGGGGGCTTTATGCAGCCAGCAGCAATCTGGGGAAGATTTTTGTCCTCGGTCCAGGACCCGAGAATGAAGGTACTTACGAAAGCGATGTTTTCGATGCCAAGATTTTTTCGCGGTGGGGCCGAGCCGACTTCCGCGGCACCGGCAACGTTGATCTGCTCGCGCGCAGCGGCAACGTTGACAATCCCGACCGCAACTGGAGCCCGTGGAAGCAGGTCGAGATGGCGAAAGGCGCGGAGATGGGGATTCTGGCCGCGCGCTACGCGCAATGGAAAGTCGTTCTCCACGCCG
>Ga0070730_10005128_pt1 | contig 11351 bp, 8 predicted proteins | sample Coa_R1_3_FD_66447 | JGI IMG/M metagenome (GOLD analysis project Ga0070730, IMG submission 66447) | Surface soil microbial communities from Centralia Pennsylvania, which are recovering from an underground coalmine fire - Coalmine... | ecosystem: Environmental > Terrestrial > Soil > Unclassified ... | reverse complement strand
TCCTGGCGCGCGCGGGCCGGCCGGCCCGATCGGGGCCGCGGCCCCGATGCCTTCGTCGCCTTTCTGACGAAGGAGATCGCCCTTACTCCCGTCCAGCAGGACTCGGTGCGAGCGGTGCTGCTGCGCCACAAGCCCGAGATGGACGCGATGTGGCGGGACGTCCATGCGCGGGTGGATTCGCTGCGGCACGTGATGCGCGGTGAGATTTTCACCCATTTGACCCCGGTCCAGCGGGACGCCTACACGCGACTGATGACGGCTCCGGAGCATCAACGTCAGGCGAGCGACAGCGCACGGGACACGACCAGCGGAGGCAGGCATTAGCATGCGGTGGACGATCGGCGTGGCGGGATTGATGATCGCGGCCCAGGCGGCCGCGCAGCAGCCGGGGGACAGCCTTCCCACGGTGACGCTGGACGACGCCGTCCAGCGGGCCCTGCAGGTGCAGCCGGCGATGGTGACGGCGCTCGGCAACCAGCGCAACGCCAACGCCAGCAAACTCGCGGCCTGGGGGGCGTTTCTCCCCAGCGTCAGCGTGAACGGCGGGGCGACGCGCAGCAACCGGAAACGGCAGGACCCGAACAACTTCGCCAACCAGCTGCCGCCGATTTACAACTATACCACCGGCCTCTCGGCGAATCTGAATCTCTTTCTCGGATTCCGGCGGATCGCCGGGCTCCAGTCGGCCAATGCCTCGCAGGACGCCGCCGAGGCCGGCTTCGTGAATCAGCGATTCCAGACCGCGCTCAGCACCAAGCAGGCATTCTTCGCGGCGATCGCCAACGAGGAGCTGGTGAAGGTGGCGCAGGCGCAGACCGCGCGCACGCAGCAGGAGCTGCGCGTCGCCACCGACAAGCTCCGCGCCGGCGCGGGCACGCGCTCCGACTCGCTCACCGCCGCCGTCGACTATGGCAACGCACAGGTCGCGCTGCTGCAGGCGCAGGCGAATCTCGACGGCGCACGGGCCACGCTGGGCCGCCAGATCGGGATCGACGGGTCGGTTCGCCCGGTCATGGATTCCGTCCTGCCCCCGTTGCCGGACACCGCGGCGCTGCGGGCCGCGGCCGTCGAGAACAGCCCGCAGGTGCAGCAGGCGGATGCCCAGACCCGGGTGGCGCAGGCGGGAGTCGCCGTGGCGCGCGCGCAGTACCTTCCGACGTTCAGCGTGTCGTTCAATGACGGGCGCACCGACACCACATTCAGCGGCGGGTTCATCCACCAAGAGTCGTTCCAGTGGAATTTCGGCGTCAACTTCACGCTCTTCAACGGATTCACGCGTGAGCAGTCGCAGACGTCCGCGCGGGTGCAGCGGGACATCGCCGCGGCGACGGCGTTGGACACCCGGCGCGCAGTCAGCGCGCAGATGACGCAGCAGATCGCCTCGCTGGGTGCGGCCTACAGCCAGATGACGATCTCCCAGTCGAGCGTGGCGTCGGCCACCGAGGCGTACCGCGTCCAGACCGAGCGCTACCGCGTGGGCGCGGCCGTCATCCTCGACCTGCTGACGGCCGAGGCGAATCTGATCCAGGCGCAGGTCAACCTGATCCAGGCGCGCTTCACCTATCTCACGACGCGCGCCCAGCTCGAAGCGCTGGTCGGCCGGGCCCTGTGACCGCGCCCGCCGTCGTGCCGAGCTTCCACACCGGCGAAACGCCGCTGCCCGACGTGGTCATTCTCGCGCACGCCCTCACGCGCGAGTACGTGATCGGCGCGGAAACCGTCCGCGCCCTGCGGGGCGTGGACTTCCAGATCCGCAAGAACGAGTTCGTGGCCATCATGGGACCGTCGGGGTCGGGCAAGTCGACGCTGATGAACCTGATCGGCTGCCTCGATACCCCCACCGCGGGCGAGTACTGGCTGAACGGGCAGAAGGTGAGCGAGCTGATCGACGACCAGCTGGCCCGGATCCGCAACAAGGAAATCGGGTTCGTGTTTCAGACCTTCAACCTGCTGCCCCGCGCGGACGCGCTTCACAATGTCGAGCTGCCCCTGATTTACGCGGGCGAGAAGTCGAAATCGCGGCGGGAGCGGGCGGCCCACGCGCTCGAGAAGGTCGGCCTGGCCGACCGGATGGATCACCGCCCCAACGAGCTCTCGGGCGGGCAGCGCCAGCGCGTCGCCATCGCGCGGGCGTTGGTCAACGACCCGAGCATTCTCCTCGCGGACGAGCCCACCGGAAATCTCGATTCGGCCACGGGGAACGAGATCATGGGGCTGTTTGAAGCGCTGTGGGACACCGGACAAACCATCGTGCTCGTGACACACGAGCCGGACATCGCGGCGCATGCGCACCGCCAGATTCACCTGCTCGACGGTAAGATCGAGCGTGACGAGAGGATGGCACCGAAGTGAAGCGGACTTTGCTGTGGGCGGGTATCGCCTTGGCCCTGGCCGGCTGCAAGAAAGCCGACCCGGCCCCGGTATACATGAAAGTGGCCGTGGAACGGCGCGACATCGTGGTCACCGCTTCGGCGGCCGGCGCGATTCAGCCGATTCTCACCGTGAGCGTGAAATCCCAGGCCTCGGGGGCGGTCACCGAGATGCACGTGCAGACCGGCGACGACGTCCGGCCCGGACAGCTCCTGGCGCTGATCGACCCGCGGCTGCCGAAGAGCGCGTTCGACCAGGCGACCGCGAGTCTCGATCAGGCCAAAGCGCAGTACGACTACGCGCAGGCGCAGCTCGCGCGTGAGGATACGCTGTACGAGTCGAAAGCCGTCAGCGAGCAGGAGTATCAGAACACCAAGGTCGCCTACGAGCAGGCCAAGGCCGGGTTGATCAATGCCCAGGCGAATCTCTCGGACGCCAGGATCGCCTACGACCAGACCCGGGTCACCGCGGCGCTGGCCGGGACCATCATCTCGAAGAGCGTGGATGTCGGGACCGTCATCTCGAGCCCGCTTCGCGACGTGAGCGGGGGCACCGAGCTGTTCAAGATGGCGAACCTGGACACCGTCCAGGTCCAGGCGATGGTCGATGAAACCGACGTCGGGAAGGTGCAGGCCGGGATGCCGGTGACGATCACCGTCGACGCGTATCCCAACCGGCCGTTCCAGGGCTCGGTACTCAAGATCGAGCCGCAGGCCACGGTGAGCCAGAACGTGACGATGTTTCCGGTCGACGTGAACATCTTGAACCCGGGTCACCTGCTCAAGCCGGGAATGAACACGGAAGTGGAAATCCACGTCGGGCAGCGCCCGGGCGTCCTCGCGATTCCCAACGCGGCGCTCCGCACGCAGCGCGACGTCGCGTCGGCCGCACAGGTGCTGGGACTCGACCCCCAGCTGGTCATGCAGCAGCTCGCGTCCGCACCCGCCGCGCCGGCCCCCCGCGCGGGGGGTGATACCGCGCGGAATGGCGCATCTCTCGGTGGCGGCGGCAGGGGCAAGCCCGACTCGGCGGCAAAGGGCGTCGTGATGACGATGCGCAATGGCCAGGAGATCACCCTGCCGCCCGGCGTCACGCCGGAACAGGTCCGCGCGGTGATGGTGAAGCGCTTTACCGGCGGCACGTTGACCTCGGCAGAGCAATCGCTGATGGCCAGGATCGGCCCGCTCTTCCAGCGTGCGGGCGGGGGTGGCGGAGCTGGGGGTGGCGGATTCGGCGGCCGGGGACGCGGCGGCGTCGGCGGGCCCAGCCCGACGATGACGGCGAACTACATCGTGTTCGTGCTGCGGAACGGCAAGCCCACACCGGTGAACGTGACGACGGGGCTCACCGATCTCGACTTCATCGAGGTCACGAGCGGGCTGACCGAGCAGGACACCGTGCTGCTCTTGCCGAGTGCGTCCCTGGTGCAGTCCCAGCAGGACTTCAAGAACCGGTTCAGCAACTTCACCGGCGGCGGGCTGCCGGGGCTGAAGCAGCAGGCCCCGGCCGCCGGCGCGGCGCGGCCGCAGGGGCGGTAACGATGCTGCTCGGTGAGATCATCCAGGTCGCGCTGCAGGCGATCCGCGCCAACAAGCTGCGGTCGCTGCTCACGATGCTGGGCATCATCATCGGCGTCGGCGCGGTCATCACGATGGTGGCGCTGGGCTCAGGTGCGCAGAAGGCGGTGCAGGACCGCATCGAGGCGATGGGCCCGACCCTGCTCACGCTCTTTCCGGGACAGAGCTTCCGCGGCGGCGTCGCATTCAATCAGCGCGTCAGTCTGACCATGGACGACGATACCGCGCTGGTCAACAACCGGCACTACATCTCGGAAGTGGTGCCGGAGCTCTCGACCAACATGCAGGTGCAATACATCAATCAGAACATCAACACCAGCGTGCTGGGCACGACCTCGAACTACGCCGACGTGCACAAGTACGACGTGATCGCGGGGCGGATGTTCACGCCGGGCGAGGACGACGCACGGCGGCGCTACGCGGTGCTGGGCGGCTCGGTGCCCGACATGTTCCAGGCCAATCCCGCGGCGATGATCGGGCAGGAAATCCAGATCCGCGGCATTCCGTTCGAGATCCTCGGCGTGCTGTCCCAGAAGGGCTCGCAGGGGTTCAACAACCCCGACGAACAGATCCTGATCCCGCTGCAGACCGCGCGCTTCCGCGTGCTGGGCACCAATCGCCTCCGGACCATCGTGGTGCAGGCCCGCGACGTGCAATCGATGACGCTGGCGATGATCGAGATCGAGCGGGTGCTCCGCCGCCAGCACAAGATCCGTCCCGGGGCGGACAATGACTTCCAGATCCGCAATCAATCGGACATTCTTTCCACGTTCCAGCAGACGACCCAGACCTTCGGCTTTCTCCTCGCCGGCATCGCCGCGGTGAGCCTCCTGGTCGGCGGCATCGGCATCATGAACATCATGCTGGTGTCGGTGACGGAACGGACCCGGGAGATCGGGGTGCGCAAGGCCCTCGGCGCGACGCGGTTCAACATCCTGTTTCAGTTCCTGGTGGAGGCGCTGGTGCTCTGCCTGGCGGGCGGCACCGTCGGCGTGATTCTGGGCTCGGCGGGTGCGCTGATCCTCTCGGCGCTGGCGCACTGGAATACGTCGATTTCGATCTTCGCGATCCTGCTCGCCTTCCTCTTCAGCGCGTTCGTGGGGCTGTTCTTCGGCATCTGGCCCGCCCGCCGGGCGGCGAGCCTCGATCCGATCGTGGCGCTGCGGTACGAATAGGCGGCGGGATACGGTGATGGGGATGAGGGAAGGGGGAAGGGGGAAGGGGGAAGGGGCCGCGGTGACACCGCACCCTTCCCCCTTCCCTCTTCCCCCTTCCCATCAGGTTAATTTCTCTCCGTGATATTCGCTCTGCTTCCGCTGCTCCAGGCCGCCGCCGATCCCGGCCCCGTGTACGCCGGCGTCTTGCGCCATATCGATGCCGCGATTCCCCGCATCGAGGCGACGGTCAAGGTGGACGGCCGGCTCGACGAGCCGGTGTGGGCGCAGGCCGCCGTCCTCACCGGCTTCTCCCAATACACGCCCGTCGACGGCCTCCCGGCCGCCGATTCCACCCAGGTGCTGGTCTGGTACGCGCCGGACGCGATCTATTTCGGCATCCGCGCGTTCGAACCCCACGGCGACGTCGTCCGCGCCACCGTGGCCGACCGCGACGCCATCGACGCGGACGACAACGTCCAGATCCTCCTCGACACCTATCACGATCATCGACGGGCCCTCGAGTTCGCGGTGAACCCGCTGGGCATCCAGGAGGACGGCGTCCGGAGCGAGGGACAGGACGCCGGTGCGGCGGGCGGCGGGAACGCGGCGACCGGCCGCTTCGACGGCGTGATCGACCTCAATCCGGATTTCGCGTGGGACTCCCGGGGGCATCTCACCCCCTGGGGCTACGAAGTGGAGATCCGAATCCCGTTCAAGAGCATCCGGTATCAGAGCCGCAATCCGCAGGATTGGGGCCTGCAGATCATCCGGGTCGTGACCCATTCCGGCTACGACGACACCTGGACCCCGGTGGTCCGCGCCAGCGCCAGCTTCCTCATTCAGGCCGGGACACTCACCGGCCTCCACGATCTCCACCGCGGCATCGTGATGGACGTGACGCCCGAATTCACGACCAAAGTGGAGGGCGACTCGAGCGGCGCCCGCTATCTGTACCGGGGCACGCCGGAGGTCGGCGGCACGCTGCACTGGGGCGTCTCGAGCAACCTGAGCGTCGCCGCCACCGCGCACCCGGATTTCTCGCAGGTGGAAGCCGACGCGGCGCAGGTCACCGTGAATCAGCGGTTCGCCCTCTTCTATCCCGAAAAACGCCCGTTCTTTCTGGACGGTCTCGAGCAGTACGACACGCCGAACCAGCTGATCTACACCCGCCAAATCGTCCAGCCCGTCGCCGGCGCCAAGCTCACGGCCAAGTCGGGAGAGACCAACGTCGCCTACCTCGGCGCGGTCGACGCCATCGACCCCGCGACCGGTGACAATCCGATTTACAACGTCCTCCGCGTGCGCCGGGACCTGGGCGCCAGCTCCACGATGGGACTGGTCTACACCGACCGGATCGAAGGCGCCGACTACAACCGCGTCGCGGGTGCCGATGCCCGCGTGATCTGGAACAAGATCTGGTTCTCCCAGCTGCAGCTCGTCGATTCGTGGACCCGGGACGCCGCCGGGGCCCGCGCCGGCACCCTGTGGGACGCGGTGCTCGGCGACCGCACCGGCCGCAATTACGGCAACCACTTCGAGTTCGTGGGCATCACGCCGACCTTCCAGGCCGCCAGCGGGTTCGTCAACCGGACGGGCATCGTGACCGGGCGCCTCTTCAACCGCTTCACCTGGTACGGACGCCCGGGCGCGATGATGGAGCAGCTCCAGACGTACGTGATGGTCTCGCCGATCTGGCGCTACGACGATTTCTGGCACGCGCGCGGCACGATCGAAGGCGGGGTCGGCAACACCTGGGGACTCACGCTGCGGGGCGGCTGGAACATCAACGCGACGGTGAGCGACAACCTGCAGCGGTTCGACTCGGCCGCGTATGCGGGCTACGGCGTGAACCGGGGCGTCGACACGATTCCATTCGCGCTTCCGCACGGGCTCTACAACCTCTTCAGCGCCAACGGGGGATTCTCCACGCCCAGCCGCGCGCTGACGCTCTCGGCCAGCACCGGTTACGGCGCGTCCGTGATTTTCGCCGAAGCCGCGCTCGGCCGGGCCTTCACGGCGCAAGCCACCCTGGGATGGAAGCCGACGCCGTCGGTGCGGATCTCCGGCAGCTGGGTCCATGTCCGGCTCACGCGGGCGCGCGACGGCAGCGAGTTCGCGCTGGCCAACATCCCCCGCCTGGAGGTGGATTACCAGCTCAACCGGTCGCTCTTCGTCCGCTACGTCGGCCAGTACGTGGCCCAGCGGCAGGACGCGCTCCAGGATCCGCGCACGGGCCAGCCGCTGGTGAAGTTCGACGCGACGAGCGGACGGTACGTGGGCCAGCCGGCGTCGACCTCGAACGGATTCCGCAACGATCTCCTGCTCTCCTACAAGCCGACGCCGGGCACGGTGTTCTTCCTCGGCTACGGCGCGTCCCTCACCGAGCCGACGGCGTTCGGCTTCGGCCGGCTGGCGCGCACCTCGGACGGGTTTTTCCTGAAGGCGAGTTACCTGTTCCGCATGTGAGCCGGGGCCCCTGTCCCGCCGGCCCCGCGGCGTCCATCTTCCCCGCATGACGGTCTCCCGCCCGCTCGACGACGAGCTCGCCGCCGAGCAGGAAGCCAAACAGCGGCAATACCTCCTGGCCAACACCCGCGCCCGCTGGACCTTCGTGGGGGTGGGCGTCGGGCTGCTCGTCGCGGTGCGCCTCGCGCACATCGTGCCGATGTCGCTGCTGTTCATCGCGGCGTTCACCGTCTCGTTCGTCGCGGTGAACTTCGGGATGGCGCGCCTGGCGCGGGACACCGCGTTCCGCACCTGGTACGCCGCGCTCAACGTCGCCATCGGCACGGCGATGATCACCACCATGCTGTACGCGATGGGCCCCACCGGGCACGTGCTCTACGCCGCGTACCTGATCGCGCCGCTGCAGGCGGCGTTCTACCTCGGCGTCGAGACCGCCTGGGGCGCCGCGGCGCTCAACGTGACCGGGTTCGCGGTGGTCACCGCGCTGCGCAACGGCGAGGGCGGCTGGACCTGGCCGCTGTTCGTCGAGGAATCGCTGGTCCTGCTCTTTGTGTGCGTGGCCCTGATTCCCATGCTTTCCCGCATCGCGGCCCGCCTGCGCGCCTCCCGGACCACGCTGGCGACCGTCGAGCGCGGCGACCTGACCGCCGTCACGATCGATGCCGAGCTCGACGAGATCGGGTTTCTGACCCTCAGCCTGCAGCGGACCACGCTGGCGATCGCGACGATCGTGCGGCAGGTGCAGGTGCAGTCGCAGGAGCTCGCGGCGATGGCGCAGCAGCTCGCCGCCTCGGCGGAGGAGCTGCAGGCCGCGTCCCAGGAGATCAGCGCGAACGCCCAGCATCTCACCGACGGCACGGAGCGCCAGCGCCGCCTCCTGGCCGGCGGCCGCGCGGAGACCGAGGGCGCCGCGGGTGTGGCGTCGGACCTGCACCGCCGGGCCGAGGGCGCCGAGCATCAGATCAGCGGCATCGCCCAGCAGGCGCGCCGGCACGGCGAGGAGATCGCGCGCTCCGGCGAGCTGCTGCTGACCCTCACGGGGCAGATGGACCACGCCGGCGCGGCGGCCGCCCGCCTCGACGGGGCCTCGCGGGAAATCGGCAAACTGGTGGACAGCATCACGCGCATCGCGAGCCAGACGGACCTGCTCGCGCTCAACGCGGCGATCGAGGCGGCGCGCGCCGGGAAGCACGGGCTGGGGTTCCGCGTCGTGGCGGACGAGGTGCGCAAGCTGGCGGAACAGAGTACGCGGGCGGCGGAGGACGTGCGCGCCCGGGTGCGCGAGACGCAGGAGCACATCGTGCGGGTCGGGGACGCGCTGCGGGAGGGGCGCACCACCGCCCAGGGCGTGGGGGCCGTCTCGGCGCGGGCCCGCGCCGCGCTCGACGCGATCTTCGGCGATCTCCGCGCCACGGTCGAGTTCGCCACCGGCTTCGCGCGGGAGACGTCGGACCAGGCGCGGCGCATGGGCGAGGTGGTGCACCGCTTCGAAGAGATGGCCACCATCGCCGAATCGGCGGCGGAAGGCGCGCAGCAGACCTCGGCCGCCACCGAAGAGCAGATCGCCTCGCTCGGCGAGCTGACCCGCACCTCCCAGCACCTCGCCACCGCCGCCGCGCGTCTCACCGAGACGATCCAGCGGTTCCACGCGGGCTAGCCGGGGATCGCTCGGCGCAGGCGCCGCGCGTGCCGGTTGGCCGCGACGCGGATTTCGTCGAGGCGCGCGGTCTTGAGCACGCCCCCCTGCACCACCAGGCGCCCGTCCACGAGCACGTGCCGCACGTCGGCGGCGCGGGCGCTGTAGACCACCCGGGAGACGAGATCCGCCTCCTCGGGCTGCGCGTGGGGACCGCTGAGGTCGAGCACGACCAGATCCGCGCGTTTCCCCACTTCCACCGATCCGAGCTCGGCCTCGAGCCCCAGCGCGCGCGCGCCGCCCAGCGTCGCGAGCTCGAGCGCCTGCGACGCGGGCAGGGCCTCCGGTCCGCAGCGCGGCTTCTGGATCAGCGCGGCGAGCCGCATCTCGGCGAAGCCGTCGAGCCGGTTGTTGCAGGGCGCACCGTCGGCGCCGATGGCCACCCGGCACCCCGCGCGCAGCATCTCGGGGACCGGCGCGATGCCGCTGCCGAGCTTGAGGTTCGAGCTCGGGCAATGCACCACGTTGGTCTGCTGTCGCGCCAGCCGCCCGATGCCCGCCTGGTCCACCCAGACGCAATGCGCCAGGGCGGCCCGCGGCCCCGAGATCCCGACGGCGTCGAGGTAGGCGAGCTCGTCCTGCCCGGTGGCGCGCTGCACCAGATCGAGCTCCACCGGCGTTTCCGCCGCGTGGGTGTGGATCACCGCGCCCGCGCGCTCCGCGAGATCGCTCACGGCGCGCAGCAGGGGACCGGTGCAGCTCGGCGCGAAGCGCGGCGCGAAGCAGTACCGCAGCCGGCCGCCGGCGGCGCCGTGCCAGCGATCGCAGAGGTCCGCCGCCTCGGTGAGCGCGCGGTCGGTGGGCTCCCGCAATCCCGGAAACGCGTCGGCCGCGTCCATGAGGCATTTCCCCGCGGTGGCGCGCAGGCCGATCTCTTCGAGCGCTTCGAACGCGGCCCCGGTATGGCGGACCGTTTCCATGTCGAGGATCGCCGTCGTGCCGCCCAGCAGCAGCTCGGCGGCGCCGAGCATGGCCGACCAGTAGATGGAGTCGCGGGTGTGGGCGGCCTCGAGGGGCCAGATGCGGCGCGCCAGCCAGTCTTCGAGCGCCAGGTCGTCGGCCAGGCCGCGGAACAGCGTCTGACAGAGATGGATGTGGGCCTGCACGAGGCCCGGAATGATCACGAGGCCGGTGCAGTCGAGGTGGCGGTCGGCGCCCGCGGGACGGCGCCCCGCGCCGCGCCCGCGCGGCGCTACGCCGGCGATCCGGCCGTCCGCCACCCGCACGTCCGCGTCCAGAATGCGGCGCGCGGGATCGAGCGTCACCACCCGCGCACCGCGCAACACCAGTGCGCGGCTCTCGGTCAGGTCGTCACCCTCGGCGCGGTACGAGTGCTGTCGGTGGAGATGTCGAAATACGCGCGCAGCTCGTCGAGCAGATCGTCGTCGGAGTAGACGCCGGTGAGGATCCGCTCCGGCCCGCCCGGGTCCACGAAGAGGTAGCCGAAGGGGTAGTCGAGGCCCGACAGCAAGACGGCGCGCCGCTTGTGATTCGCGAGCTGGATGTACACGGTGTCCGAATTGGTCGGCAGCAGCGTGATGTTGTTCGTCTTGAGGGTGGGCGCGATCTGCTGCGTGTAGTAGGTGAGATCGTCGTACGCGGAGTTGGCGTCCTCGGGATTGAGGGTGTCGCCCGCGGCGAGCCAGAACACGATCACGCTGGGCTCCGTCACCACCCGCGGCGTCTTGAGCACCACCGTCTCCGAGTCCGGGACGTCGAGCGAATCCGGATCCGGCAGGAGCGTGTGACGCACCTGCGCGTCCCGCGCCTTTCCCCGACACGCGGCGACCGCCAGCAGCACGAGCAGATTTCGCATTGCGAACCGCATGGTGGGGAATATATTCGGTTGATGGCGTCCCCACCCGCCGTCCACCGCCATCACTGGATCGTCCGCCTGTCGCACTGGGCCACCGCGCTTCTGCTCGCGGGGATGATCGCCAGCGGGCTGCAGATCTACGAGGCCTACGCCCGCTTCGGCAATCGCGGGGATCCGGCCTATCCCAGCCCCTTCACCGGCACCGCATTCCCCCACTGGAGCCGGCTCGGGGGCTGGCTCGCGGGCGGGCTGAACTGGCATTTCGCCCT
>Ga0070730_10005127_pt1 | contig 11351 bp, 8 predicted proteins | sample Coa_R1_3_FD_66447 | JGI IMG/M metagenome (GOLD analysis project Ga0070730, IMG submission 66447) | Surface soil microbial communities from Centralia Pennsylvania, which are recovering from an underground coalmine fire - Coalmine... | ecosystem: Environmental > Terrestrial > Soil > Unclassified ... | reverse complement strand
CCGCTGGTTGGCGCATGAGGAGAACCAGGTTGGCATCGAGCTTACCTATGTTGCTGAACAGTCGCGCGCGCGTGTGGTTCAGCTAACATCGAACGCTGTTTGCTACATTCCATGCGCAACGGGACGTTGTTACCAAGCCCACGCCGGGTAGGTAAACCGTGAGGCGCGTCAACATGTCTAAAACGACGCCAAAAAAACGAGCAGACCATTACGTATGGAATAACCATGCAGAGCGGCCTACGCTGAGTCCGGGCAAGCGCGGGAAGGTCTTGGACCGCTACGGCACGATTACCGCTGCTCCGTCAATTGAGTCATTTTTTAGCGCAGCCAGGGCGTCGTTGACTTCATCGAGCGGGAAGACGGTGATCTTGGGCCGAAGATTGATCTCGTTTGCAACCTGGAGAAAATCCCGGGCATCGGAGCGGGTCATGTTCGCAACGCTTCGAATCTGGCGCTCGCCCCACAAAAGGCGGTCGTAGTCGAACTCCGGAATGCGGTCGAGGTGGATTGCGTTGATCGCAACCACGCCGCCTTTGCGCAGGCTGGCAAGCGCGGCGACCACTACATCTCCGCTGGGCGCGAAAGTCACGGCGCGGTCGAGTTTGACAGGCGGTCTTTCTGTCTCGCTACCGACCCATGCGGCGCCAAGCGAGGCCGCCAATTGGCGGTGCGAAGCGCCTCGTGTTGCGACATAGACTTCACACTTCCAGGCCTGCAGAACTGCAATCGCAAGATGGGCGGAGGCTCCGAAGCCGAACAATCCCACGCGTTCCCCCCGCTCGACTCCAGCCACGCGAAGACTGCGAAAGCCGATAATACCGGCGCACAATAGAGGCGCAGCCTGTAGATCATCAAGAGCGGCGGGCAGCGGAAATGCAAAGTCAGTACGCGCGAGTGCATATTCTGCGTAGCCGCCGTCCACGCTGTAACCAGTGAACGTAGGAGCATCGCAAAGGTTCTCAAGGTCCTGCTGGCAATACCAGCAGGTTCCGTCGACACCACCGATCCAGGAGACGCCAACGCGCGTGCCCGGAGGAAGGTCCGTCGTGCTTCCATCCACGATCTCGCCCACGATCTGATGTCCTGGGATGATTCCTTTGCGGTGTGGCGGCAATTCGCCTTCCACGATGTGCAGGTCCGTCCGGCAAATGCCACAGGCCCGCACGCGAATGAGAACATGGCCTGGCTTGAGTTCGGGTTGTGGAATGAGGCTGATCTTAAGAGGGCGCTTTGAAACATCTTGCGGGGCGGCGAGGACTGCGGCCTTCATTTGAATCTTGGGCACTCTTTCTCCCATTGTTTTTTCTTCTCTCTTAAGTGGCCATACCCAGCCGGTCTTGGATGGAGGATGGCTTCATGATCGCATTAGCCTGTTCAGGTCGTCGCCTCGGCGTAAACAAATTCCTGGTGACGACGGGCAGGGCATTTTGCTATTTGCTGACGTGGGGCCGAACAATCTGTATTGAGCAATGAGCATGACGAGCGACCGAATCAGAGACGCTTCCCAGTAAAAAGCGGTCCAGCCCTTTTCGCCCGTGGGAGCCAACCATGATCAGATCGGGGCGCCATTCGTCCGCATACTCCAGGATCGAGATCTTGGCGTCGCCTTCGCGAACCATCGTGTTCGTCTTGAAGCCGGCAGACTGCAATAGTTTTGCGGTTCGAGAAACAAGCGCCTCGCCGTGTTTGCGCCACTCCTGAATGATTGACGTGAAATCTTGAACAAAGCCCGGTCCTGCTCCAAAGTTGTAGGTCGGGGGCATCAACTTGATGGATTCAACCACGTGGAATACATGCACCTCAGTGTTTTCTGGCCGGATTTCCCGGATGAGCATTTCTGTGGCGGCCTTTGAAAAATCTGAATCGTCGACTGCTAGTAGGATTTTCATCGTTGTTATCTCCGTTCCAAGTTAAGGACTTGAGCAATGAGCGTCCAGGACCCATGTTGCCAGCATGCGTGCAAATCGTCTGTGATTGATATCACAGTGGCAGGGATGTCCCGGGACTGACAGGGCGCCATTCTAAAGGTGACGGCGACCGGCTGCCCCGCATTTCATCGTGTGATGCTCATCACATTGAAGATCAGGCTATTCCCATATGATGGAGTCCTAATGAGGTGTTACGACCATGGAATCTCTAACGAATCGAATCAAGCTTGTATACAAAGACCTGGGAAGAGTGCTCGATAGTCCCGAATCCTTTGGCCTGGGTGAACGGGCTCCCAAGCCATTGGTGAATGCCTTGACCACAATGCGCCAAAACCTCAGGGCAGAACTGATAGAGATTAAGCAGTGGTTGCCTGAGGATGACCTGGCCGCAGAGCTATCGCAAGATGCGGACAAACCTGTCTCTATCGATACAAAAAGACGGCGCATAAGCTAAGGCCGTTATGCCGCAATTGCGAGAACATGGATCTTGTTTCGAATGAGAACACATTCGTGCATGAAGAGCCCTATTAGAGTCAAAGGAATTTAACAATCCGTAGGCATCCGCGAGGACCCTAACTTAACTTCATGGCTCATGGATGGGGCAAACCTTATTCGTACCGTAGAGCTTCAATAGGGTCGAGATAGGCTGCCTTTCGCGCTGGGTAGTAGCCAAAGGTGATTCCAACCAGCGCTGAAAAGAAGACCGCAAGCATCACCGCTCCCGGCCCTATCACTGTCTGCCAATTGGCGAGGCGCGAGATGATGATCGACGCGCTTGTCCCTAGCAGGACTCCAACGACACCGCCGGCAAGCGCAAGCGTTGTGGCTTCTACAAGGAATTGAGTAAGAATGTCGCGGGTCTTTGCGCCCACGGCCTGCCGCAGGCCAATCTCACGGGTGCGCTCCCGGACAGACACCAGCATGATGTTCATGATGCCTATTCCCCCCACGATGAGCGAAACGGAAGCCACAGCGGCAAGCATGAGAGACATGACACGCGAGGAGGCTTCCTGAGCTGCAAAGATCTCCTGCATATTGCGAATCGAAAAGTCGTCATCCTCCGCGGGCTGTAGATGATGGCGCTGGCGCAGCAACGCTTGCGCTTCATCCTGGGCCACCTGAATCTGGTTCGCATTGGCTGCCCGAATCATGATGTTGTCTACGGCGTCTGCATTGGCGGATTTTTTGCCTATTACTTTTCTCTTTGCGGTCGAGATCGGGATCAAAATGCCATCGTCCTGGTCCTGGCCGGTGGGCGACTGGCCTTTACGCTCCAGCACGCCTACAACAGTAAACGGCACTTTTTTGATTCGGATCGTTTGGCCAATGGGATCAGTGCCGCCGAATAGATTGTCCACAACCGTTTGGCCCAGCAGGGCTACCTTGTTGGCGGAATCGACATCGTGGTCTGAAAAGGCAGCGCCCTTAGCGACAGAGAGGTCCCGGACGGACAGATACGATGAAGTCGTGCCCAAGACCATGGTGCCCCAGTTACTGTCTCCGTAAACGGTCTGAGCGCTGCCTCGGACGGTCGGCGCTACGACCGCGATATCCGGACACTGCGCGAGGAGTTCTTTGGCGTCGCCTTCAGACAATGTGACCGCATTGCCAGTACCCATTCGCATGCCAGATGCAGTCAGGCTGCCTGGAATAATAATGACAAGGTTGCTGCCAATGCTGGCAATCTGTTGCTCAACTCTTTTTGTGGCCCCTGACCCGACAGCGACCGTGGCAATCACCGCAGCGACTCCGATTACGATACCCAGCATGGTGAGAGAGGACCGGACTTTATTAACCTTCAAGGCGCGGAATGCAATTCGCATGGCGGAAAACAGACGTTTCATTGCAGCACCTCGGCAGCGCGGGATACGGCTGATACCTGCCCACCAGGGGCGGGATGGATGACCGCTTCATCACTTACCACGCGACCATCGCGGAAACGGATGATGCGGTCGGCATAGGCTGCGATTTCATCCGAATGGGTAATCAGCACAATCGTGATTCCGCGAGAGCGGTTCAAGTCCTGAAAAATCTTCATGATCTCTTCGCCGGTGCGCGAATCGAGCTGGCCCGTGGGCTCATCGGCCAGAAGAATCTCCGGATCATTCACCAGCGCCCTAGCGATCGCCACCCGCTGTTGCTGTCCGCCGGAAAGTTGGCTGGGCTGGCTCAGCTCACGGCCCGCGAGGCCCACCGATTCAAGGGCCTTCCGTGCCCGCTCTTCCGCATCCGGCACATTCACGCCCGTGTAGAGTAGTGGCAATTCGACATTCTCCAGGGCGCTGGTGCGCGCCAGCAGATTGAAGGTCTGGAAGATGAAGCCAATCTTTCGGTTGCGTATCTCGGCAAGCTGGTCACGGTCAAGGTCTTCCACCGGGAAACCATCCAGCAGATAACGGCCGGTGGTCGGGCGATCAAGGCAGCCGAGAAGATTAACGAAGGTCGACTTGCCCGAGCCAGACGGTCCCATGACGGCCACGAAGGATCCACGTTCGATCTGCAAAGAGACATCTTGCAGCGCGTGGACCGTCACCTCTCCCAGGCTATAGGCCCTGCCGAGATTTTGAACATTAATGAAAGATGGCATATAAGCCTCCTACATTCTCGGCATTCTTTGTGGCGTGTTGGGCGCTGTGCTGGTGCGGGAGGTCGTTGGCGATGAGGTTCTGATAACGATGGCATCCCCTGGCTTAAGTCCTGCGGCTGTGATGGCGGTTGATCTTCCGTCCGAGATTCCCACCTTGACTGGTACCGCCGTGAGCTTACCGCCACTGAGAACGTAGATCTGCTGTCCACCGGCCTTTGATGAGGAGCCGCCGGCTTGCTTCAGTAAATCTGCTGAGGGATGGAAGCGCAACGCGGCGTTTGGCACTTTCAACACGTTATCTTGCCGGGCCGTAAGAATCGAGACATTGGCTGTCATGCCGGGAAAAAGTTTGATGTCAGGATTGGCCACATCGATCACAACGTCGTAGGTCACAACATTCTGTTGGGTCAGCGGTGCCTTGCGCACGTCCGTTACAAGGCCGCGAAACGTCGTGCCTGGATATGCATCCACGGTAAAGGTGGCTGATTGGCCCGTCTGGATTGTGCCGACATCGGACTCGTCTACATTCGTATCCACCTGCATTTTGGTCAGGTCCTGCGCTATGTCGAAGATGTCCGGAGCCTGGAACGAAGCTGCCACGGTTTGCCCCACATCAAAATGGCGCGCAATCACGATCCCCGACACAGGAGCGAGAATCCGCGTGTGCCCCAGATTGATCGTCGCCTGGGCCAGAGCGGCTTCTGACTGACGATGCTGGTTGCGGGCCACGTTCGACTGCTGCAAAGCTGCGTCAACCTGGGCCCGGCCCGCCTGGGCAGTGTGATCGGCGACCGTGATTTGCGCCTGGTCGGCTGCGACCTGGGCCTGGGACGCCTCATAGGCCGCCTTGGCTGTGTCGTGGTCCTGTTGCGAGGCGATACCTTGCCGGTAGAGAAGCTCGCTTCGCTTCCACTGGCTCTCGGCGTTCGCAGCGTTCGCCTGGTCTCTGGCCGCGAGTGCCTCAAGGTTGGTCTTGTTGGCCAGAATAGCTTCAAGATCGGAATTGGCTTTCTCGTATTGTGCCTGCGCGGTGACTACGGCTGCGCCAAGCGCGGCCGCCGCAGCACTCGCCTGGTCCACCTGCGCCCGGAAAATCTGTGGATCAATGAGGGCAACAAGCTGGCCTTTCTTGACACGCGTGTTGAAATTCGCGTAGAGGGCTTGGATGTTGCCCGAAACCTGGCTGCTGACTTGCACATTCACCACCGGGTTCAACGTGCCAGTGGCCGTGATGTTCGACTGAATTGAGCCTCGCTCCAACGGCAACGTTTCAAAGCTGGTCTTGTTCTGCGAATATGTCCGCCAATACCATCCAGCGGCTGCCAGCAGCGCCGCCAAGCCCACCCAGAATATCCACTTAGGGATGACATGCTTGCGCGCAGGCGCAATTGGTTTGGGAGTTATTACCAGAGGGATTACCTTGGCGGGTTGTTTTGCGATCATCGGCATACAGGTGGGCTCCTTTCTGTCTGCGCCGAAGAGAATCCACGTCCCGGGCGCAGCGCCAATCGAATTAACAGGTTATTCGGCTTTGAGTTGACGGGCAGTGATCGAAATCACACCGTAGCGTGATACAGGTTGCAAGTAGGTTAATCCGCCGTCAGATATTGGATAGGCGCAATCGGTTTACGGCTTACGGCTTCCAGAACACAAGGAGAGGGCTATGTCTCCGTGATGAAGTCACAGCCCTCAATGTAGATATTGCTTTTGCAATGCCAACTCCACTGCTCTTGCAAAGCAGTTTGGCTGGTTTTCGAGCTTTCAGGAGATTTATCACTCGGTACAGTCTGGAGAGAGCGTCTCGGCTTCGTTTCAGAGAAAGACACCCTATTTCCTTCCTGCCGACATTCACATGATAGAAAAAAATAAAGATATACAGATGTGACGGCCGTCACACATCATTGTGATTCCCACCTATCCTCACCTTATGGACAACTAGGGCGGTATTTGCGTGCAGCACTTCGTAACAGTGACCTGGCCATCGCAGACGGGTTGAGATCAAATAAATGGCCACAGCGTTGCTGTGGCCATCCATTTGCAGCTTGTTGATGCGATTATGCGGCCTTTTCATTCACGGCTTTCACGGGAACAGCCGTGGTCTTGTTCACGCCGATCTTGACCTGTTTGGGTTTGAATTCTTCGCGCTTGGGCAGCGTGATGTTCAATATCCCGTTTTCAAACGTAGCATTTACCTTTTGAGAGTCCACCCCGGCGGGAAGAGTGAAAGTCCGGGTAAATTTCCCATAGCGGCGCTCGATCCTGTGGAAGTTGTCCTTCTTTTCCTCGTCCTTGAATTTGCGCTCCCCAGAGATGGTCAGAAGGTTGTTTTCGAGCGTAATGTTGAGGTCTTCTTCCTTCACGCCCGGTATCTCCGCTTGCAAGGTGATGTTATGCTCATCTTCGAGAATGTCGACTGGCGGAAGGAAATTCGCCGAGGTCAGCGGCTGCTCAAAACCGAAGTCCTCAAAACCGCCGAAAGCCTGATTGAAGAGCTGGTTCATACGATTTTGCAGTGAAGTCAACCCGGTAAACGGGTCTTTCTGAATGATATTAGACATGATGTAATCTCCTATTCTGGAATTTATTTCCTTAGTGAGCTACGAGCCCTACTCTACGCATTTGAATATTTATGCGCTGTGATGCAAATCACGCATGGCAGTGATCTCCGAGCGATCGCCTGCTGGGGATGTGGTCATCGATCTGTCTGCCCGGTCATTCGACAATTATCGGCAGGAGCAAACTGCTCATCCCCAGCAGGGACGCTTATTTTTGCTGGATTGACTGAATATATTTTGTTAAATTGCGCAGGCGAATATTTCCAAAGTCGCGGTCCCGTTCGACTTGGTGAAATATCGGTCCCCAGATGGGCATTTCTCGCGAACCGTGGGCGATGATAGTTTCATCGCCAGAGATGATGCTCTCAATCCGCGTGGCTGGAAAGATTCCACCGTTTCTTTTAGAGATGGCCGTCAAATCGGGGACTTTTGCGCTCAGTGCGGCGGCGGCCGGACCGGCGCCCTTTGCATCTGCGCCATGACAAGAAGCGCAGTAGGAATGAAAGAGATCGGGCCCTTCCAGCGAAAGAATCAGATGCATTGCTCCGTGGTCCTCATTTGATTTGACCGGGGCTTCCTGGGACGCTCGCGCCACTGTCAGGAATAAGGTGATGCCGAGCACAACCATCAAAACTGCGACGAGAAAAGCAATGGGTTTTATTGGTTTCATATCCTGCCTCTTCTTTGGCTAGTTCTATTAGCCATTCTCCACCGTCCATGGACCGGCAGGCTGTGACCGGCATCACGGTAGCCTTGTTGGGAAGCCGCACAACAGCCGCGAAATTCAACTGTGATCTGGATCACCGCTTTCATCCCCCACGAATACACGATGATTGCGCTTGATGACCTGGTGTGGCCCAACGATTGCACTCGTGATCAGCTGGCGTTGAACCTCCGTTGACGAGGGCGCGTTTTGACTGAATTTCCGATCCATGGGAAATACGGAAACTGTGAAGAATAAGAAACGCCAACATCAGATGAAGGGAGAATCCGATTTCCAGTGCAGTCCGCGAGGAAGCTGTTCAGCTGGCGAGATGCCCGCGGAAAACAACACCGACAATCACCAAGACGATGAAGCAACCGGTGCAGCCTAGGTTGTGGACGTGCCTACTGACGCTGCATCTCCGTTTTAAAAAACTTAACAGATCGTTAAAATCTTTAAAATTGACTTGATCTCAACTCCGGCTTACTTTGCCGAGGGCCAACGAATTCCAGGAGTTGGCACAGGCACGCGTACGGGCCAAATCACAAGCCAGGGTGCTAGCCCCTTAAAGATTTATCCACGTTGATGATCCAGCCCCTTTGGTGAGCCCGGTTTGGAGGAGGAAATCATGAGAAATGGTAGGATTTGCGCGATTCTGGTTGGGTGTTTGTATCTCGGGTTCATGGCGGGGAGCGTCTTGGGGCAGGCCGTCAACTTTGCGCAGATGCATGGGACGATCAGCGACCCGAGTGACGCCGCTATTGTTGGTGCTCAGGTCAAAGCTACTCAGCTCTCATCCGGCCTGATCAGGACAACCGTCACCAACTCGGAAGGCCATTTCTCTTTGCCCAGCCTGCCGGTTGGGCCATACCAGTTAGAAGTCATGGCTCCTGGCTTTCAAAACTATCTTCAGACGGGGCTTACCTTGCAGGTGAATCAAGACCCCAGGATTGACGTGCAGCTCCGCGTGGGAACGGTCACGACGGTACAGGAAGTGACAGCGGATGCCGTGATGGTACAGACCAATGAGACTGCGGTTTCTCAGGTGATCGACCAGCAGAGAGTTGTCGATCTTCCCTTGGATGGCCGTCAAGCTACGGACCTGATCCTGCTCTCGGGAGGAGCGGCCAATCCCTCAATTCCCGGCAACGACCTGTTGAGCAGCAAGAATTATGGAAACGGGAACGTCACCAACTCCGTAACCGCTACCATTTCGGTCGCCGGTGGACAGCAGAATGCCAACAACTACCTGCTCGATGGCGGCGACCATGTTGATAAATTTTCCAACCTGAACATGCCGTTCCCATTCCCCGACGCTATCCAGGAGTTCAGCGTACAGACCAGCACGCTTACAGCGCGCTATGGGGCGCATCCTGGTTCGGTGGTCAGTGTGGTTACTAAATCAGGCGGCAACAGCTTCCATGGAAATGTTTTTGAATTTCTCCGCAACGACGCCGTGAATGCGCACCACTGGATCTCTCCCTTTGTGCATAGCACGTCTGGGGCAAATCCGAATGATAATGTGCTCCGGCGCAACCAGTTCGGCGGGACGATCGGCGGGCCCATCGTCCGCGACAAGCTGCAATTCTTTGCCGGCTACCAGGCCACGCGAAATTTTCAAGAACAGGCGCCCACCACCATCGCCGTGCCTACCGCTGCAGCGCTTGCAGGAGATTTCAACACCCTGGAATCCACGACTTGCCTGAGCAAGGCCCGCACCTTGAAGGACCCTGCCAATTCGGCCAAGACATTTGCTGGCAATAAGATTCCTACAGGTCGATTTAACCAGCAGGCTTTGAATCTCCTGCAGTTCATTCCGGTTTCCAGCGATCCCTGTGGACGAACCAGCCTCTCCCTCTTCAATACTGGCAACGAGGATCAGGGTGTTACCCGCATGGACTGGAGCCAGAGCTCAAGAAACACCGTGTTCGGGCGTTATTTCATCACCGATTTCCGCGATCCGCCGATATTTGACGGCGTCAACCTTTTGACGACGGGCAAGGCGGGCCAGTTCGCGCGCAACCAGTCGGCCGTGATCGGAGATACGTACACGCTGAATAGCTCGATGGTTAACTCGTTCCACCTCACGGCCAACCGCATGGCTATCTTTCGCGGCCCCAGCGGCAACGTTCCGAATCCGGCGGCGCTCGGCATCAATGTTCCCAGCCCTGTGCCCAGCGCCTTGGTCGTAAGCATCAGCAACTACTTCAATGTAGAGAGCGGCACTGCGACTCCGGGCCACTTCAACAACAATTCGTTCCAGGTGGCGGATGATTTCGATTGGGTGCGAGGCAAGCATCAGATCGCTTTCGGGGTCAATTGGGTCCATAGCCAACTCAACGAATTATCGACATTCCAAAGCAATGGGCAGTTTGCTTTTAGCGGACAGTCGAGCGCCGGTTCCAGCGGAGATTCGCTGGCCGACTTCATGCTGGGAGCGGTTCAGACCTTTACCCAGGGCAACAACGAGCAGGAAAACTGGAGGCAAAGCTATTACGGCCTCTATGCTCAGGATAATTACAGAATCTTGTCGAATCTCACTCTCAATTTCGGACTTCGATGGGAACCCTATTTCCCGGCGCAGGACCGCTATAAGCGCGGCAGCCATTTCGATCCTGCTGCCTTCACTGCCGGAACCAGAAGTACGGTGTTCCCCAATGCGCCTCCAGGACTTTTCTTCTGTGGAGATTCCCAGACGCCCTGCTCTTACGTCAACGGTCATGCGACGAACTTCTCTCCCCGTGGCGGCGTCAATTGGGACCCGCGAGGCAAAGGCAAAGAGACAATTCGCGCCGGCTATGGCCTGTTTTATGACAACCCGGAAGAATTCTATTTCGACCGCTTTGCCGACAACAGCCCGTTTGGCAGTGGCATATCGATCTCGCGCCCGGCGGGTGGACTTACCAATCCCTATCAGGGACTGACCGTTCCACCATTTCCCTTGCCCTTCCCAACCGCTGGCGGAAGCAACGCATTCTTCCCGGCCAACGGCGTCTATGTGAATGTGCCTCTCAATCTGCGGCCCACCTACGTACAACAATGGAACCTTTCGATTGACAGGCAGTTTGGGCCGAACTGGCTGGTCTCAGCCAGCTACCTCGGCAACCGGACCAACCATCTGTGGCTTGGGTATGACGCCAATGCGGCGGTTTTCATTCCCGGCAGCGATTGCGCGAGTTCCAGCACTGTCAAGCCGGTGCATGGCGCGGGTACCTCTCCTTGTTCGACAACAGCAAACGAGCAAGTCCGGCGCGTGTTGGCCTTGCAGAATCCAACCAACGGCGCATTCTTTTCCAGCATCTCCACCGCAACAGATGAAGGCAACGCCTCTTACAACGGACTTCTCCTGACCGCAAACCATCGTTTCAGCCAGCACTTTACCTTGCTGGCAAACTACACATGGTCGCATTGCATAGGCAGCGGCGAGTTTGCGGGTGAGCTTTCCAGCAGCCGGTTGATTACCAATCCAAACAATTTTGCAGCTGATCACGGTAACTGTTCGTTTGATATACGCCACATCTTCAACTCATCTTTCGTGGCCAGCAGTCCTAAGTTCAGCAACGGCCTTACCGGCGCCC
>Ga0070730_10005126_pt1 | contig 11352 bp, 5 predicted proteins | sample Coa_R1_3_FD_66447 | JGI IMG/M metagenome (GOLD analysis project Ga0070730, IMG submission 66447) | Surface soil microbial communities from Centralia Pennsylvania, which are recovering from an underground coalmine fire - Coalmine... | ecosystem: Environmental > Terrestrial > Soil > Unclassified ... | reverse complement strand
GTTCAAGCAGTGGTTAGAGCGAATGGAGAAGTCCTTGGAAGCCCGTCTCAGGGTGCCATTCGACCTAAACGGTAAGGAGCAGCGCCAATGGGAGCGGACCATGAAGATGCTCCCCGTTGGGAGCCAGTTTGTCCTCCTCCGTCGGATGACCTGTCTCGACCCGGACCTGAATCTCGTGCCGACCCGCGTGGTCGAGAGTATCCAGATCAGGATTGATGGTCCCCATGATCGCTTTACCGCGGACCCCATCTTTGAGGAGTTTGCTTTCGATCGACGACTCCTCTTCGGGGGGCGACAAGGCGGATTGCAACCTGTCCGGGAGGGGGACCCACATCCTGCCGCCTATTATGCCCTTGGACACTTGGTATCGGACGAGGACGGGCAGGTCGTTCCCCTAACCGAGTTTCCTCGCGTTTGCTTCATCTGTCACGGCGGCAGTACGGTCCAGAGTTCTACCTTCATGTTGTGCCAGGCCGGGCAACAGGATGCGGAAAAGGTCGGGAAACGGGCCATGCGATGGAAGACGGAACAAGATGACTACAAGCGGCTCCGCGACATGGCATCGACCCAGCCGCGGTGAGGTTGGTCCCGCGGATCGCTCGTAGGAAGGGCGTCACATTCCTGGGGATCGCCGCACCGCCACCATTAAGCGGCCCCCTTCGAGAAACTCGGGCTACGCGTGCTTCCCGGGAGGACACGATAGGGCGGGCTTTCGGGACAAGCGGGTGCTTGCGTCCGCCTGCGCCAGTCTCCAATGATCGGGAAAGAGAGTTCTGTTTTTGGGCCTTGGGAGTACAATGGGTTTGGAAACCGAGGGATTGCGACTTCACCGTCCTCCCCGGCAAGAGCATGGGCCAAGAAATCGTCTACTGCTTCAAATGTCAGATTCGGCTGTTAGGCTCTGATTTTGAACGGGGGAAGGCGTTCCGGCTCGACTCCCAAGTCGCCTGTCCCAGCTGTGCCCGTGAGCTTCTGGCCCACCTGCCCGATCCGGATGCAGAGCTTGAGCGGCTGAAGAAAGCTCACGTCTCAAGGGCTTCCGGAAGTTCGATGTCCTCGACCAAGTTGTCCGCGGCCTCGATCCATCCGCCCGAATCCGGCCCCCGCAGGCAGGCTCCGCCCGGACGGGAGCTTTCGACCCCCGCGAAATCCGGACTCCCCCTGCTTCTCGGGGCGGCAGGCGGAGCGTTCATCCTCCTCATCCTCCTTCTCATGATGTTCACCGGAACGAGGATCGCTCCCACGAATCCCAGATCAACCGCGCAGCTACCTGAACCGGTGACCACCCCGCTGCCGGTCCCCAGGCCCGGGCCCGCGGAACTCCTCGCCCGCGAACTCGATGAGCTCGATGCCCGGACGCTGCCTCTCCTTCGGAATGACCGAGTCGCAGAGGTCTCCAAGCTCCTCGCTCAGGCTCGGGGGAATCACAGCTCCGTCGAGTGGTTGGAAGGAATTGACGAACGGATCCGGAAGGTCGAGCCGGCGGCCCGACGGATTGCGGCGCCGATCCTCGAGCAGGTGGGAATCGTTGCCAGGAGAGGGGATGCCCCCGCGCTTCGAGAGATCCGGAACCGCGTCGAAGCCCTCGGAGTTACGGCCGTTCTCGCGGACTTCGATCGGGCCGCCTCTGAGGCGGTCCGGGATCCCTGGATCGTGCTGGACTTGGGGATGCTCGGTTCCGAGGGCGGGGCCACCCTTTCGAAGCGGGGGGACCGGTCTATCCTCGTTTCCGGCCCTAATCCGGACCAGGACACGTATTCGGCCGTCGCGCTGGTGGGACTGAAGCAGGTCCGCGCGTTCCGGGTTGAAGCCCTTCCCGATCCATCCCTTCCCGCGGGCGGCCCAGGCCGGGCGGATAACGGGAACATCTGCCTGTCCGAGTTCAAGGTCGCCGCGGGAGGTCGTCGCCTGGTGTTCGCGGGGGTATCGGCGGACCACGAACAGGATCGATATCCGGCCTCCGCCGCGATCGACGGAAATCCGCTGACCGCCTGGGCGGTCGGCGGAAACCTGGGCGAAGCCAGCGCCGCGGTGTTTCATCTCGAGAGCCCGGTGGATCTGGAATCGGTCGCTTTCACTCTGGAACATCGAACGATCCACGCTCGACACGCCTTGGGGCGCTTCCGAATCTCGGTAGCCGTCCTGCAGCTCCCCCCGCCCCCACCTCCCCGGTACGCCGAAGCCGCTCAGGTAGTCTCCACCACCCCGCTTCAAATCCCTCCGGCGCTCCTTGCCTACCAGACAAGTTGGGTCACGGCTGCCCGTCAAGCGGCCACCCGGGATTTCGCCTCCGCCCTGAAAGTCCTGGAGGACGCCCGCACCACGATGACCGACGAGGCCCTCCGAAAGGAGGCCGCCGCAGATCTCGCCGATCTCAGAGCCGCTGCCGACGCCGTGGCCGAGGTGCCCCGCCTCCTCCCGCGCTGGGCCAAAGGAACGAAACTCAAGCTTCAGTACCTTAGTGGAGACGGATCCGCGCAGGTGGTAGAGGGCACGGTGCTGGAGGCCTCCGCCAAGGGTGTGACGGTGCAGACGGACGACGGGATCTTCGAGGTCCCCTCCGGAGAGCTGGGGGCGGAGAGCATCGCAATGCTCTTGGGACTGAGGGGAGAAAAGCGATCCGGAGACGTGCGGGCATCTGCCGTGCTCGAGGCCCTGCAGGGGCGCCCCCCGGCGGACTTGACGAAGAAATTCTCGGACTTGAAAAGTGCGTCCGATTCCAAGGAATCCGAGGCGCGACGGCTCTTTTGGCTCGCGGAGGAGGAGTATGCCGGGGCGAAAGCCCACGGGCAGGCGAGCGGCGCCTATGCCGCGCTCTTGGAGAAATACGCCCAGACTGCCTTCGTCGTCCGCAACAGGCCGTTCATCGAAGATCGCCTCTCAGGAACGCGCGACCTCTTCTACTTCGCAGATGACCTCGTGGGCGCCGGCACGTTTTCCTTGTCGAAATCTCCAAAGCTGGACAGCTTCTGGTCGTCCAGCGCCGATTCTCCTCCTGGCAAAGCCGCCCCAAACTTCCTGGAGGCCGACGCGCTGATCCAGCCCAATCTTCCCTACCGGGCTTGGGTTTATGCGGGCGGCTGTTGCCAGGAAGTCTTCGGCTTCTTCATTCAGGGGACCGGTCTGACGGGACCCTCCGCCCGGAACCCCAAGGAAACCGTGACGGCGGAGCCTGGCAGCGAAGAATGGATCGCGGTCAAGCCTCCCCCGATCTCGTTGAAGAAGAAGCACTCGGACCACACCGGACCCAAGGAGTCCGACCGCTGGTCGTGGGTCGACCTGGGCGTGCTCAAGTTCGCGCAACCGGGAATGAAGAAGCTTCGGATCCTGACCGACCAAAAGGGCTTCTCTGTCGCGTATCTGGCCTTGAGCGGGGTTCGACAATCCCCTCCCCGGGATTCCGAAGTGAAGGACCTCTTGAAGGCCCACCCTCCTGCGGAATTCGGGCCGACGGGGACCATCCTCCGCGAAATCTGGAGGGGGATCCCCGGCACCACGGTTGCGGATCTGCTCAATCATCCGAAATTCAAGGAAGGGAAGCCCGACCTGACGGGCCCCATCACCTATATCGACTCGTGGGACATGGGCACCGACTACGGCTGTCGGATCCGCGGATACGTCCATCCGCCCACGACGGGCGACTACATCTTTTGGATCGCGAGCGACGACGAGGGTGAACTTTGGTTAAGTACGGATGACACGCCGGCGAAAAAACAAAGGCTTTGCATCCTCAGCCGTCCGGTGGGCCAGCGCGACTGGAATGCGGACCCGGCCCAGAAGTCGAATCCGATCGGACTCATCGCCGGGAAGCGCTACTACATCGAGGTGCTGCAGAAGCAAGGAGCGGGCCCGGAACATGTGGCCGTCGGCTGGCAGCTCCCCGGCGGCGCCCAGGAACGCCCGATTCCTCCTCCTCGTCTATCTCCTCTGGGAGCCTTGCCGTCGTTCCACCGTTCTGTCCGGCGTGGTCCTCCTGCCTCGCCCTCCGTTTCGCCCGACAGCCCCATCCTGAAAAGCGCCTATGTCGGAGGGACGGGCGGGGTTCCCTTCCAGCTGGCGCCGGTCCCGCGAGTCTTCCTCCGGGGCCTGAGATATACGATCGGAGACGCAAAGTCTCCCAAAGCCCTCCAGCCGCTTTTTGCGGGGCCCAGCGGCGACAGCGTCGGGGAGCACGTCGGAGAAGGAGACGCCCTCCAGGAACTCGCCGCTCCTCCCGGCTATGCCGTCGGGGGCATGGTCGTCCGCGCAACCGACCGTCTTAATGCATTCAAGCTGATCTATATGCGAATCTCCGGGGCTCGCCTCATGCCCCTGGACCGGTCCGAAAGCGACTGGGTGGGGGGGAGCCGGGAAGGCGGGACTGAAACGCTGCTCGGGGGCGACGGCACGCCGGTCCTGGGGATTTTCGGAAACTCTGGAGCCTGGATCGACGGAGTTGGTCTCCTCCTCCTGGGAAAATAGCACGGCCGAGCTCCGGTTTCAGGAGGCCTCTCGTCAGGCCCGACGATCCGACGTCCGATAGGGTCTTCTTTCGAAAGCGCTCAGTGTGTCGGCACCGCCTTGAAAGGGCAGCATTAACACCGCTCAGCGATGGCAGAAGTCTTGGATGTTCTTCACGACCTTGCCTCTCCAGTTGAACCTGCTTCCCGTTCTCCTTGGCTACTACTTCTTGGGCTGATTGAGCTGAACCCAGTTGCCATCTGGATCCTCGAAAGTCGCTACAAATGAGGGTCCTACGTCGAAGATGGTTCTTTCCGCTGATGGGTAGAACTTGACTCCTCGATCCGCGAAATCCTTGACAGCCTTTTTGATGTCTTCAACCGCGAAGCTCAGAACGATAGGTTGCTTCTCCACAACGGACTGTGGAAAGGACGTGCTGTCGATGGCGAATCGTGAGCCAGTCCCCATCTTGAATTCCGTCCAGCCTGGAAAAGTGGCGTCGACTTTAAGCCCCAGCGTCTTTGTGTACCACTCCGACAGTTTGTCGCCGTAAGCCGAATGAATGTAGGCTACACTCAGTCCCTTAATCACCGTCGGTCCTCCTTCTGCCTGCTGGCCTCGTACCAATGCGGCCCCCGTCATCCCCGAAACGAGGGCCACCAATAGGATAAAGCCATTCCAGTTGGTCATGAGATCCTCCCGCACGCGCGTAGGGGTTTTCAACCTCGACAGAAAGACAAACCTCCGGTACACCAAGGGCTCGCCCTGGTTGCGTCACCTCGCGGGTTCGGCGCGTCCGGACTTGCCTAACATTACGATTCGCGGTGCCCCGATCTTGGCACCCCTCGAGCAGCCGATGATGGCGGCTCCCGTCTCACCAGACCCGGGTACCGCTGCCCTTTCACGCCGATGAAAGTGCTGACCTTTGAGCCCGGTGCCGACACTCAGTGATATACAGGGTGTTTTAAGCATGCCGGTGGGGTCCGGCTCTATTTGCCCTGCACTTTGCCGAGAGACTCCTGAGCGGTCTTCCGGACATCGTCGTTTTCGTCCTCGAGCGCGGTCGTAAGAGCGGGGATGGCCGATCGAGCATCGGTCCCCACCTCCCCCAGAAGCCGCGCGGCGTCCAGTCGAGCCCGAGGTTCCTTGTCCTTGAGGGCCGCGATCATGACCTCGATCGCGGACTGGTTCGCCTGGCCTCCCGTGATGCGCGCGATCGCCCAGGCCACGGCGCTCCGCACTCCACCGTCCGAATCCTTAAGCCCCGGCGTGAGGGCCGGGATCGCCGTCTTTCCCGCCCCCCCGAAGGCGCCAAGCGCCGAGGCGGCCTCGCGGCGGTTGTCGGCGTCTTCGTCCTTCAGCATCTGCGCCAGAACCGGAATCGCACTTTGAGCCTCGGTGCCCTGAATCGAAAAAAGCGCCCGGGCGGCCGCCAGGCGCACTCCGACGTCCTCGTCCGAGAGAGCCTTCGTCAGCCCCGGCACGGCCTCTTTCACCTTGGGGTCAATCCCTCCAAGGGCGTCGGCGGCGGCGATACGGATCCTGGGAACTGAGTGGCCGAGGAACTTCACGATGCTTGGAATGATCTCCCTCGACTTGGGGGCGATGAGCCCCAGGGTCTTGACGAAGATGTGACTCTTCTTCTCATCCACCTTCTCCAGAGCCTGGAGAAGCGGCGGCACGGCCGCTGGTCCGATCCGCGCGATCGATTCGGCCAGATCCCAGTCGTCGGAGAGATTCTCGATCAGGACGGGAAGCGCCTCCAGCGCGTCCGGTCCCGCGATCGAGGTCAGGATGTCCGCCGCGACCCCGTCCCCCTTCTTCACCATTTCGAGGACCGCCGGGGCCGCCGGCTTCGCCTCGAGACCCATGAGAGTGACGCATTGCATGGCATCCCACCGGGCGCGCGCATCCGTATCCTTCAGCCGCTCGATCAGGAGTGGCAAGGCCGCTCGGGCCGACTTGGCATCGATTCTCGAGAGCGCCACGGCCGACATCCACCGGAAGCCAGGATCGGCGTCTTTCAGGCCGTCCAGGAGCAGCGGGACGGCTCCGCGGGAGGCGGCTCCGATCGAGCCCAGGGCATCGGCCGCGATCGCTCGGATTGCGGGGTCCCGGAGCGCGACCGCGAGCGGAGCGATGGCGTCTTCGGCGTCACCCCCCAGCCGACCCAGCGCCTCCGCCGCGGACCAGCGGACCTGGGGTTCGGCGTCCTCGAGCGCGACGATGAGGGCGGGTACCGAGGGGCGGGACTGGGCGCCCAGATCTCCCAGCGCCTCGGCGGCAGCTTTCCGGACGGCCGGCGAGGCATCCTTGAGGGCGCTCTCCAGGGCCGTTCGCACGCCTTCCTGGTCCGGGTCCAGGAGTCCCGCCGATCTTGCCGCGCTCACCCGAACCTGAGGGTCCGAGTCCTTGCTCGCCTCGATGAGAGCCGGCACGGCGCTCTTCGCGGCCCGGCCGATCCGGCCCAGATCCTCCGCGGCCTCCCGCCGGCGCTCCCCGGAGGAATCCTTGAGCGCCGCCTGAAGCTTCGGTACGTCCTCGGGACCCGCCACGCCGGGGCCGACCAGCCACTTCTTCTCCTTGTCCCCCAGTTCCGAGATATTCCCGGGCATTTCGAGGCTGGCTTTCACACGCCAGATCGGGCAATCTCGACCCCGGAGGACTTTGTTGAATCCCACGTTCCCGTACTGAAAGACACCGCTGCCGGCGCCGTGACTGACGGCCGTGATCACAGCTTCCTTGCCCTGGAGCATCTCGGAGGTGGCGAGCCGGAGCTTGTCCACCGGACCGAAGAAGGCAAGGGACAGTTCCGGGCGGCCGGAGGTCATGGTCCACCATGGGCTTTCCAGGGCCGACGTCTGGTACCAGTACTGGCCGATGCAGGTGACCGCGATCTTTCCGTCATGAAAGCAGATCGCGCGCTTTCCCGGCTGGGCCCAGTCAAAGATGATCTGCGACTCGCGCGGATGCCACCCGATCGTGATCTGGTGCCGCATCTCGTCGCCCGAGAGCTTTCCCTTCAGATCCGCGATCTTCTTGTAGATGATGATCCGCTTCTCGGTATTCACTTTCTCGACTTCGAGGACGACGATGTCCGTCGAGTCCTTCATCAGCGTTCCGAGCGTCGGCGTCGCGTCGATGTAGGCGTGGGCCCAGGGGGCCGAAAGAAGGAGCAGGATGCCGACTTTCAGGATCAACTTCATGGCGTCCTCCTTTGGGCGGAAGCCCCGGAGACGATCCTCCGGTGCCTCCCGTTCTTCCGGTATCAACGGTACCCGCTACGGGGAGCAAGTGCGGTGCCAGAACCAGAGACTAGCCAAGTACGCGGGATTCTGAGAAAAAGGACACCGGACCATTCCCCGCCGATCGGAGGAGCGACCTGCAGGTAGCTCCGGACCACGCGGTATCCCTTTGGTCCATGGAATATCTCAAAAGAGCCGGCTCGACTCCAAGTAAACCACGCTTCCCGCAGCGATCTCGACGGGTATCGGAAGCCAGGTGCAGCGCCCTCTGGCGACGGTGGTCGTGGGCGGACTTCTGATCGGCCCGTTGATGCTCTTGGTCGTGGTGCCGCCGCTCCGGATGGTCATTATCGGCAAGGATCCCGTTCACCTGGCGTCCTCAGGAAAGCGGGAAGCTGCCTCCAAGCCGGAGCCGGGCCGCTCCTAGGGAGAGGCCGCAGGCGAGCAGGGATCCATCGAAGCCCGTTTGGACGAACGACCCTACGACAGCACCCGGGGCGGTCCCCGGAGCCGGCTGCGGCCCGTCGACTACTGACCCAGAAAGATCCCGGTCGACCCGGTTCCGCTGCCTGTTTGCGTCACCGTGCCGGAAACTGGGACCCCGGTATTCGTGGAATTGAATCCATCGAAAATGATGTCGCCTCCGTTGCCGTTGGTCGCCGCCCCGGCAGCGGTAATCGTCCCCAGGTTGATGACCTGACCGATCGTCGCGGTAACGGGTTCCGGGTTGGCCGACGTGCCCGCCAGCCCCATATCCGCATCGAAGACGACGGCGGCGGTGGCCGCCGTCGGCGCGACTCCGCCGTTGTTCCGGGCGCTTCCGCCGGTCGGGCCGGACCCTCCGGAGACGTCGATGAGAGCACTGGTCTGGAGCGTGATCGCTCCGCCAACCCCGTTCGCATCGCTGTCGGAATTCGCCGTCACCTGGCCCCCCAGGCCACCGGTCCCGGCCCCGAGCGCCGAGCCGCCCCTTGCGAGGATGGATCCGGAGATCGAAATCGCCTGGTCGCGCGTGGACAGGGTGACGGTCCCGCCCCCTCCGGCGAGAGCCGCCCCCGTGGAAGACCCGCCGTCCAGGAGGATGGACGAGCCCGTATCCAGGGTGATTGAGCCCGAGGAATGAGTCACGGTAAAGGTGACGGACCCCCCGGCGCTTCCCGCCACCGCCGTGGAGGACGCGGCCGTCGAGCTGCCGCCCGTGGCCGTGATGGACCCCGAGTTCAGCACGCTTCCGCCGGAGGCGCCGCAGGTCGCGGAGATCACGGCCCCTCCGGTCGGCCCGGTGGGCGAGTTCGCACCGTTCGCCGTGAGCGAGCCCGAAAGATTGATCCGGCCGTCGGTGGTGACGAACGTGATATTGCCGGCCGTCCCCCCGGCGCCGCCTCCGGATCCGCCCGAAGTGGTGATCGAAGCCGAGGAGTTGATCTCACCGGTGGCGGCGGCCGTGATGGCGACCGCGGTTCCGTTGCCGCCGGCGCCGCCCGACGAAGTCCCCCCCGTCGAGAGCCAGGTCCCGGAGAGGAAATAGGAGGCCGCTCCGGAGGAATGCAGGGTGATCCCCCCGGCGGGTCCTCCCGCCTGATTCGTCGCCGTTCCTCCGGGGCACTGGAGAGCCCCCGCCACCGTGATGTCTCCGGAGCCGCTGGAATCAACGGTGATGGCCCCCCCGGCGCCGCCGGACACCCCGTTCCCGCCCCCCGACACCAGATTGCCGATCGACGTCTCGACCGAGGCGACACGTGCGACGCTCGTGCCCAGATTCTGGGCGCCGCCGGTTCCGCCGGTCACCGCCGCGGTCGCCGTCGACGCGGTCGCCGTGCCTCCCTGGGTGTCGATCGTGGTGAACACGCGGAGCGGCGAAGGACTGTTGGTGGTGAAGCTGCCGCCGTTTCCGGCGATTGCGCCGTCGCCACTCGTCGAGGCGGCGCCTCCTTCGGCGACAACCGGGCCCACCAGATCCACCCCCGTCCCTCCCGTGGCGCTGATATTCCCGCCTTTGCCTCCAGTGACGGAGTTGGAGCTTCCGCTGGATGCGCCGCCGCTCGTCGTGATGCTCCCATACGAATGGAGCTTCGCGGTGGCCGAAAGGGTGACGGTTCCGCCCGGGCCTCCCGCGGTCGTGCCGGAACCGCCGACGGTCGAGATGGCTCCGCCGGTGAAGAAGAGATGGTCGCCGGCCCCGCCGATGGTGAGCGCCACATTTCCCCCGATGCCGCCCGCACCCGCGCTGTTGGCTTCCCCGCTCGAGTCAAGGGTGCCCGTCAGGATGATCTGGTTGGCGGAAATCGAGATGGTGCCGGCATTGTTTCCGTCGGCTAGCCCATCGACGCTGGCCGTCCGGATGGTGCCGGTGACGAAGACCCTGCCGTTGGGGGCGCTGAGCGACAGATTGACCATGGTCACGGGCGCGACACCGGCGGGCTGACCGGCCTGAAGGACGCCGGATACCACGATATCCCCGTTTGTGGACGTGATGTTCCGGACGGGAGCGGCGGCGTCCGTGGTCAAAGAACCCGCAAGAATAATAGTGCCGGGCAGGGAAATATCGGCCGAGATGCTGTTGATCGAGACCCCTGTCGTGGGCGGCACCGGCGTCGCCGGCGGAACGGGCGCGGGGTTCCCGGTTCCGACGGAAATGAGACCCTGCGAAAACACGTTGATGGCTCCGCCGGGGCCACCGGAGATGTTCGCCACGGAATTCGCCGAAGCGAGCCCGCCGCCGGCAAGGAAGTTGTTCGCGACGGGGCCTACTCCTCCCGGACCCTGGACCGGAGGGGCGGTGGTCACGGTGGGATCGTTCCTGCAGCTGGAGAGAAGAACTACCGGCAGAAACGCGAGCATCGCCCATCTTGTCGCGATCATTCCATTCCCCTACCTGAAGATTCTGCGCCGTGACTCGGGATCCCGACCATCAGGGAGAACGGCATGGCCGAAGATGCTGCCATGGATCCTCCCCATCACCGACCGGAGACATTTAAACGCCCCATGGGGACAGGAGTTTGCTACGCCCTTCCAAACGCGAGCGTCGAACAGTCCGCCCCCTGGCCGTTGAATCAGGAGTTGGATGGCGCAGGAGGCCCGATATTTCGAGGAAAACGCAGGACGCTTCCCTGGCGGAAAGCGGGAAAGGAGGCGGCTCGAACCGGGATTCGGCATCCAGGATGCCCCGCACGCTCCCATCGCCGGCCCGTGTGCTCAACCGATCCCGAGTCCGGCCTCCGACGGAGCGAGGTCGCTTACTTGGTCTTCTTCCCCGGTCCCGACAGCGGGGTCAGCTTCACTTCGACATATCCGTTTTTGCCCCCCCAGCTGCCCAGGTACAGGGCCTTCTTGTCCGGGGTTTTGACATCCGGCCGGTTCGACAGGCGGCTGATCGGCCCCTCGTAGGCCAGGAGCCTCTTTCCGTCGACCTGAACGGTGATCGACGTTTTCCGTACCGCGAAGTCGAAGGTCGCGTCTTTCCCGCCGTCGATGTACCTCTGGCCCTTGAGGGAGCCCGGCTGCTGATCGATGAACTTCCCATCGACCTGCTCGAAGCCCGTCACCCAGTTGCTGGCCGGATAGCCGTCGCACACGAAAGCCACCTGCGTATTGCCGATGACCAGGCCGGTCCAGACCGAGTCGGTGCTTCCGAGGCGGCGGACGACGACGTGAAGATCATATTCCT
>Ga0070730_10005125_pt1 | contig 11353 bp, 8 predicted proteins | sample Coa_R1_3_FD_66447 | JGI IMG/M metagenome (GOLD analysis project Ga0070730, IMG submission 66447) | Surface soil microbial communities from Centralia Pennsylvania, which are recovering from an underground coalmine fire - Coalmine... | ecosystem: Environmental > Terrestrial > Soil > Unclassified ... | reverse complement strand
CATAAGGGACAATGTGTTGTTCTCGGTCAGGGTCGGCGGGACGGGCGGGGGCGCGATTGAGATCAACGCTTCGACCCATTTTTCCGTCGTAGGCAACCAAATCCTGCCGCCGGCGGGCACGCCACCTTCGATCGGAGCGGGATCGGATGGCGCAGGAATCGTTGTCGCGACCAATTCAAATCACGGTGATGTCATAGGAAATGACACTGAGTGGAACGTCGGCAGTGGAATCTATCTACTGGGCGCGCAGGACGTCACTATCATAGGGAACCAGTGCTCCAACAACGGACAGTCCGGCATCGGTGTAAATTCAGCGTTCACGCCGCGACCAGGCCGGCTCACGATTAACTCGAACATCTGCACGCACAACCGGTACGACGGAATCGACATAAACGAAGGATCCGGCACCCAGTCCGTGTATCTGACTATTCAAGGCAACTATCTTGCGTCAAACGGAACGCCTAAGACCGGGGGAACGGGCGTCTACCTCCAGTCGGTCGCAAACGTCGTAATTTCGTCGAACACCATCTTCGACAACGGCACTGCAGGAATCTGGGTGAATGTGAGCCAAAACGTCGCGGTGACTGGAAATGTTGTAGGTAATAATTCAAGAAACGGGCCGAGTGCGTGCTCCCCAACCGTGAAGACGATATCTTGTCCGGGGATACTCGTGTCCGGGTCGTTGTTCAATACATTTTCCGGAAACATCTCGAGCAATAACGGCGGCAGTCCGTCCCAGTCATATGGGATATTGGAAGCCGACGATGCGTGCGACTTCAACACCTATACCGGCAACAACGGGCACGATAATATCAAAGGTAGCCTCAGTATCCTGGGAAAGCACGACGCCCAGGCCGCGAACTTGTAACGATGAGTCTCAGGCGCAAAGGAATTTTTCCGAACGCTTTACGGACTACGGACCCTATTCGTCAGACGGCTTGGAGCCGTATGACTTACCGTTTGAGAGCCGATCGCTACGTCCTACGTTCGAAGTGCGCCAGGGGTGGCTGCCGGTTGAGAACGGTGAGCCGCTTTACGGCGACAAGTGCGCCCCCATTTCCGTTTGCGGTCGTATAGCCAAACTGAGGTGAAGGCACTACCACGAATGCGCTCAGTTGGGTACCTCCGAAATTGCTTCCGCCGGGAACGCGGGTCAAAACCCCACTGGTCAAATCGACGCCGTATGCTGACGCATCTTCGGAATTGAGCAAAGCGCAGCGGCGCAAACGGCTAATCCGAACGCCTAGCCACAACGAGTTGTTGCGCACAGCAAATGTTTTTATTCTCAAAAATTCCGGAGACCGTCTCCATGACGGATACGGGGAGTATTCGCCACAAAACGGCTAGCTTGAAAATTCCGTATTGCAAGAACGGCAGGAAATACTCGTGCTTCAGCAACTCGAATCCCGCCTCATCTAATAGTGCAATTAATTCAGATTTCTTGAACAAATAAAAATGGTCGCTGCCATGCGACGTAAACTGCCTCTCTCTATTTTCCTCCAAGTTTACCTGCGTATAACTTGGCAACGGTTGCCGGATATAACCATGATTAGGCGTCGTGACTATCAAGATTGCGCCCGGAACCATGCTGTCCCAAATATGGCGCAAGAAAGTCGCATGATCAACAATGTGTTCGATCACCTCTGTGAATACAACCACTCGAAACTTTTCGACCGGATGGTAATCTAGAAAATTGTTGCAAATAAATTTGACGCGTTTGTTGTTATCGCGTAATTGTGCGTAAGAAATATAAGAATTGCGGATATCGTTGGCGGTGACATCGTAGCCAGCTTCCGCGAGAGTAATCGCGACAGAACCTTGGGCACAGCCAACATCCAGTATCCGACTCTGAGGCGGCGCCAATTCATTTACCAGCGCGACTATCCTTCTGGTTCTGGCCTGGTACCAACTGAATGCATTCGGGAGCACTCGCGGATCAGCAAATTGTCGATGTTCTCGATGTATCGCTTGGATTTCCTCAGACCATGCGGCATCAAAAATCGGATCGCGCATCGAGTTTTATCCTTCAACCATTTCGTGCAAAGTCCAGCCTGAGGCAATCCGCCGAGTGTGCAGCTATTTGATGAGATTCGGAAATGGATCTCTAAACAGCTACCATTGTCAACTCGGCGTCGACGTTTGACGCCGAATCCGATCGATCGCACCACAACTTATCGCGACTGGTCGGCGCGCGTCAATCTGGCGCTGCTCCGAAATCAGATCGCGTAAGGTGCACGATCTGTGGCAATGTCGTGGCCAAACCCATCGACGGAGACAGCGAATGACTAACGAGGCTGCAAAGACGCGCTCACTGCGGGGGTCGCGATTTGAGGAGATTTACTTGCGGGGATCTGTAATCGATATCGGATGTGGAAAGGATCCAATCGTCGCGCATGCCGAACCATTTGATCTTCAGCACGGCGACGCCCAAGAAATTGCCGCGCTGCGGCCGAATGGCGCGTACGACGCGGTCTGCAGCTCCCATTGTCTAGAGCACATGAAGGACGTACCTAAGGCGCTCGCGCAATGGTGGGCGCTGGTACGAAGTGGAGGCTATCTGATTCTTGTTGTTCCTGACGAAGATTTGTACGAGCAGGGTGGTTGGCCGAGTCTGTTTAACCGCGATCACAAGGCGACCTTTCGATTGAACAAATGCAGCTCGTGGTCACCCGTTTCATACGACGTCTTGGCTCTCGTAGCATCCCTCGAGGGCGCGACAATCATCAGCTGCGACCGCCAAGACTCGGGATACGACTACTCATTAATGCGATCATCGTTCTCTAGGCTCGATCGACTCCTATTTCGCCTATATCGATTGACTCACGCAGTGATGCGCCGACTTGGAAATCCGGGTGGCCCACTCAGCCGCATGGCGGATCGCTTCTTCAGGGCGGCCCACACGCCAGTGGACCAGACCCAAGGGAAAGCGCTTGCACAAATCCAAATTATTGCGCAGAAAAGAAAGTGACTCGATTCTTCGTACCGTCGGTTTCACAAATTGGACTTGGCGATGAAGAAACATTTTCGAGTGCACAGATCGAGCACCCAAGTGTCAGGTTAGACCTTGCGGGCCTCCCACACCGTTCGCCCGCTGCTCCCCTCCGGGCCTTCAACCGTACGAAAATGCAACCCGGGCGTGGCGAAAACGGCCGGTAGGTCGGGTCCGTAGTCCCAGTACACAAGTACACCGGCTGGATCCAACGGATCTCTGTGGTATTCGGGCGGCTCAACCAGAATGACGGTGTGGCCATTCTCGACCGCTGCGCGACGTCTCGTGCCAGATCTCGGCGGAACCGTAAAGACATGGACGCCACCCTTTCGCAGGACTCTGGCAGACTCGCGAAACGCAGCCGCAGGATCCGGAACATGTTCGAGCACGTCGCTTGATACGATGACATCCAAACTCTCGTCGTCAAAGGTCAAAGCCGTTATATCTTCGCAAACTACACCGTCCTTCCGTCGCGTACCCGGCGCGACATCCGGCCTGAAGAAACTTCGAGTGTACTTCCGCGCGAGGCTGAGTATCGGTTGTAACGGCGAGCCCGGGTCCAATTCGAGGACATCGAGGGTGCCAAGGTCTAGCGCTGGATGCCTCAAGTAACGCGCGAGCAATTCATAGCGCAAATTTGCTTGACATCTGATGCACAGATGAAATTCCTCGTCTGAACCGATTGCAACAAAGACAGACACGCGTCTGCATGCGCCGCAAGTTCGAATCCTAGACTTCGAGAGAAAGCGCGCGTTCGGAATGACTCTGGTCCAAAATTTCTTCCACAAATATGCGACAGATCTTTTCGCCACGTTTTATGCCATTCTTGGATGAAGCTGTCCCGAACAATTCAGATCGGCCCGTTTTACCGTCGTTCTTCTGAAATTGGCTGTCCATCACCTTGGGCTTGGAGCCTCAGGAGAAGCTCCGCCGCGACCCTCCTTGGTTCGATCGACGTCAAACAGAAGTTACTGGACTGACTGCAACGGGAATTCCCGCATGGTTGGCAAGGCCACTTTCGCTCGTAGATGGGATATATGGTTTCGCCCTCGCTAAACACGCTGGCGGGATCCACCGGGCCGAACAACGCAACGGTGGGTACGCCAAGGACCATCGCAAAAAAGGTGGTGCCACTGTCCATCGATAGGAGCACCCGTGCTTTCGCTATGGAAACGATCGCCTCCTCGAGAGATCCAACGATATACCGAAGATTTCCGCCCGGTGGCAACACCGACCGTATGGCCTCTAAATCGTTCGGCAATCCTACGACGCCGACGCGATATGAGACCGGCAACATATTTATCAGCTCAATAAAATGCGCCGCCGGCCACTTACGATTGTCCGCATTCGCCCCCGGATGTATCAGAACGTCAAACTCTGGATCCAAATGGCGAAAAGTGTGTATCGAGGCCTTGAACTTTACCGGAGGCTGTTTTCTCGGACCTACCGAACGTGCCGACGAATATGCGGCCAATTCGCGCGCTCCCAGCGGAAGGCGCCTGTCGACCGGAACGCGAATATCAAACAGGCGTGAGAATCGCTCGCTTTTTGCGCCCGCTAATTTAGCATGTCGCCAAAAGCAACTCTTTATCAGCCAAAAAAATATCGGCACCCTCCAGCTACGGGCCGCGGCAGGACTATGTGGTGAAATCCAGATGAAATCAGGCGCGAGCCGTGATGTCTCGGCAATAAAGCGAAATAAGGACTTAAGTGATCCATTCCCCGGAAATATCACGACGCGCAAATTGTTGTGATACTCGCCGAAATCCAGTAGATCGATGAGCTTAGTTACCGCAGTGAATACAAACAATATGACGCGAACGCCGCTGTTCAACTCCGAAATAATGACTGGGACAGCTGAAAGAAGATCGCCCATACCTTTGAACACACCATACGACACAGTATCGTGCGTTTGTTCTCGAACACTCGACGGACCTGGCCTATTGAGGGCGCGAATCTCCCTTGATGGGTCTTTCTCCGAATTGAAATTCTCAGTTTGGGCCTTGTTCATGCCGCTATAGCCTTCCCCAGCGCCTTCCGGCTCTTTCCACGATATCGGCCTCCTGCGTGTCTCTTTTTAATCTTCCAATAATGGTGATTCAACACCATGTGATTAGCTTACGCGCAATCGAGACCGCAGACACCGTACTCTCACGCGTGCATGAGAACCCTTCTTCCGAAGACTACAATAATTGATATCGTTGCGCCGAAGACGAAACCTAGAATTGTCAACGTCACAGTGCCAAAAGATGACGGTTTTTCCGGCGGAAACGCCGGGTCAATTACTCGTAGGGCAAATTCCTCTCTTCCCAGCGCAATCATCTCCTTGTCTATCTCTTCCTGAAGCAGCGAATAGATCGCTTGCCTCGCCTCGACGATGGTGGTCTTCGCCCCCTGCTCGGTCAGATAGGCAATGTTGCGTTCAGACTCGCGGATCGCCTTGCTCCGAAGGTACTCGTTGGTGGTCTTTACCAAGTCGTTTGCCCATTTCGCTGCCAATCGCGGCTCCTTCCACTTGATTTTCATCGTCACCAAGCCGCTGGTCTTGTCATCAATGACTCGGCGAATTTTTTTTAGGAAGTACTGGTTGGCCGACCACAAGGTCGGAATCCTCTTTGGATCAGTGATTCTCCAACGCTTGGACGCCTCGTCCCATTTATCGGCATATAATATCTGCAGTAGATTCTCGGTCCTGACGTAGTTCTGTGTAAGAAGCTGCGATTGTAGTACGGCTATTGGTTCGCTTCTTGCGCTGGAACCGGTTGGCGAAACGCCGGCAAGAGACGCTAGATCCCCGAATTGATTAGCGAGAGCACCAAGTGCCCCCTTCCCGGAACTAGAGTCCTGAGATACCGGCGCTACGATGATCGATGCCTCGTATTCCTTGTCGCTCAAGAGCCCAATTGTTCCACCGATTATCCCTCCGATGATCGTCACAAGCGTGATCCGCACTGTTGCACGGCGCAAATCGCGCATTAAATCTTGCAACCGGATCTCATCGGGGTTTGAACTTATTTTGGCGGTTGATTCCATTTGGATCGATTGCACTGCCTTAAGGAGGTCACGCTATAAAAATGCCAACATAGACAATCTTACCGGGCTTCGATTGCAACGTTGCCTATTCTAACCTCAGGCTCCGAACTAAGGCTCTTTACGATGAGCGCGATCAAATAGTAGAGAATTAGTGGAAAGCCAATACCTGTCGGCACCAAAGGTACATCCATAAAATTTAAAAATAAGACGAAAGTTCCCGCGTCTGGCCGATGTTGAAGCCTAGTCGCGAGGACTTTGAGCAGGATGCCCGCAACAAGCTCGCTAAGAACATAATAGACGATGGCAAAGGCACCAAAATCCGCATAGTAAAACCCCAAACCGAAAGCCGGCGCGCCGTTCTCGTCTTGGTATCTGGAGGGATAGTATCTATTGGCGAGCCATAATGCCCCAAAATCCTTTCTTTTATCAGGAAAGATTTCGCGGGGGATGAAAGCATAAAAGGAACTCTCCAGCGTGAGGCGACCAAGTTGCGGTTCCATGCTGTTATCATCGATGATGAGGGTCGCATTTCTCGTGTACTCAGACGCATAGCTCGCTATGGCCACAATCAAATTTTGGCGAAAGTACGCGGAAAACGTAAAATAAAAAAGAGCGGCCAAAAGTGCTGTCGATCCTATTCCAAGCATGGCCAACCGTCGTATGCCAAAGTGTCGACCTTTGACAAACGCCACGAAGTACAGCCATATGAGTAACAAGCCGACGAACTGCCCTTTGCTGCCGTGCAAATATAGGATGGCGAAGCCGGCGAAGATGAATACGGTGTCGAATAACCTATTCTTTTCCTTGCGGAACAGCAGCAGTATAAAACCTATATAGATGCAGAACGTACTCAAAAAGCTCTCTATTCCGTATCCGACCCTCGTGACCATGTAAATCTCTCTGGGGGACGTCAGTAAGTTCGGGTGCTCGAAAAGAACCGGGGAATAAAGCGCGATCGCAAGAAGAAGAAATACGAATGGCATCCCTCGAAATGCCACTCTGGGAGCTTTAAGAAAAATTGGCAAAATGCGTGACGGGAAATTGAGATACCCGACGGCCTTGGCTACGACACCCAAGGTGTATGTTGCATAGATGTAAACATATGCATACACGCTTCCTGAGTAGTTGAATACAAAAACATTAGTCACCGATTCGAGGACGAAATAGATGGGGACATTCACCAATAAAAACGGTGTAAGCACGTTCACGTAACTGCCGGTTCGTCGCGATACCTCTATGTAGGTGACGACAATAACCGTCAATCCCACGAACAGGACGGCGGCACACATTGCACGATTGTCGATGGTCAAGACTCCCCGAGACTGGCGGTGATGTCAGGTTTCATCAGTGAGATAATATGCATCGAACACTCACTCACCACAGATAGATGCGGGCAGGCAACCGCGACCCATGCAAAAGCTAGGAGGTTACCGCCCCATTTGTTGGAGCATAGAATAAACGGTAGACTTCGGACAGCACGTCTCCAACGGTGACCATGCGAACGCATTCCATTCCGTCGCAACCATACTGTCGATAACAGGGCGAACACGGCACCGGACGAACCACCACCGCGCAGTTCTCTGCTCGTGGCCGCCAGTGGTATCGATTCGCGGTGCCCGGCGCGATGACGACGCAAGGCGTTCCCACGGCCGCTGCCACATGCCCGGCCACGGAATCCACACCCAAAACACCTTTGGCGCCAGCGATCACCGAGACAAATGACTGCCAATTCAACGCGTTGCAGAGGTTTATACAATTTGGCATACGCTCGATGACCAGTTCAATCGTGGAGGCTTCCTTTGCACCTGTCCCAGTGAATATCAGCCTCCGGCCGCTACTCGCAAGCCTTTCGACCACTTGTCTCCACTTTTCCACTGGCCATTCCTTGATTGCGAGGCCCGTACCGACATGCAAGACCAAGTACTCTTCGGTCGCAGCAAATCCGCTCCCGGGATATTGACTCCCCCCCGGAGTGTGCGGGATGTTGGGTGACAGGTTAGAAAAATGACGCTCCGCGACACCTAGTCGCCGGATCAGATCCGCGTGATAGTCCACGACCGAGCAATCACTCAGTCGCCACTTCGTCGGATGGGTCAATAGCGGCCCAAATCCCGCACTCGTATAGGCGACTCGGACGGGTATGCCCGATTGCCACAGAAACAGAATGGAATTCGGAAAGAAATAGTACAAATCGATTGCTATGTCGTATCCCACAGACCTGACCTCTTGCAGGGCGGTCGCTCGCGTACGCCGATATCGGACAAACTTGGCCAGCCCGGTACGATCCGAACGGTCCATTTTCCAATGGTCGACGACATGGACCCAGCGCAGTAGAGGATGATCAGCAAGGATTGGCTTAGAACCGCTGCCCACCAACATACCCAGGTCTGCGTTTGGAAAAGCCGACTTGAGCACCGGGAGAACAGCGGTGGCCAAAATTACATCGCCGAGAGCCGCCCCATTCGCAACTAAAATCCGGCGCGGATTTTTGGCGAGTTCCGGATCATAGGGTCCGGCAAATCTACAAAATATTTTCAATATTGAGTCTAAGCAGCGAAGACCCAGATTCTTCGGAATGCTGCGCGCCAAATAGATACCTCGAAGCGGCGAAGAGCATCTATGTTTAACAGGAATCATTGAGTTTCTCGGTTCCGCTCGCAGATGCGGTCGCCGCATCTTATGAATGAGAAGCCGATTTCCGGACGGCCGTTATTCACGCTTGTCGTCGCCTCTTTCTCGAAAAATCCTCGCTCCTATTTTTCGGGCTGCAAGAGCTGCACCGCGCCAACTACCACCGCGATTGTGTTGAGACAAGAGATGACTAACCACTAGAGAAGCCTGATATACATCGAAAGCGCCAAAGCAATCGCACTGAATCTCCATCGCATGTAGGGTCTTTCTCACTTGGGTGATGTAGTCCAGTATGTGCGAGAAAACAAACGGCTTTGTTGACGACGCGTCAATTCCGTGCATCGATTGAATCCTCGCCACCGCATCCGCAACTCTGCCTCTATTCGGTCCTGAATAGATATCCCGAAGGGCTGCTTTGCAGACCCGAGCGATACTGAAGTCGTGATGGGTACAGTACTCGGGAAATTGTGCTCGCGCCTGCATGTAAGCCTCAGCGAGGATGATCGGCGGGCTAGGCGCGTAATGGAGCTCCGAATTGAATGCTATGTCGTTTTCTTTCAAATACTGAGTTTCTTCATGGCCATCTTTGCCGAAGATCTGCGACGCACCGTTGCTCTTTCCGGAAACACCCTCTATGGTGAGCGGCGCGCGAAGATAGATGTAGGAATCAATGAAAAATGAATTGACGAAAGCCGAGTACGCATCAGGGGTTACCGAATGGAAATACCTGCCGCTCCGAGAGGCCCGCCTGAGGATATCGGAAGAGATAAATCCTCGATACGCGCTCGGCAATCCCCAAATATAATTGCGCTCCAACCCATTAAAGGCAATTAGGCGAGCGACCTCTTTTTTTGCGTCCTTCCATTCAACTGCATTTCCCAGGTCGCGGACCAACGCCATGTTGCGCCAATGCTTGAACGGAAAGTTTGGCCACGAGTAATACACGCTGCTACTCGTAATTGCGTCCGAGCCGGTGTCGGCAACAAGCTCGGCGACCTTAAGAATGGCACCCGGCATTAAGCCGTCGTCATCACCTAGAAAGCATACGTAGCCCGTTTCCGTCTGACGCAAAGAAAACTCGAAGTTTCCGGTCATGCTCAGCCGAGCGCCGGTATTCACGTATCGAAGGCGCTTATCCGAAAAGGATTGCACGACATCCCGGGTGTCATCCTCGCTACAATTATCCGACACGACAATTCTCAGCTGATCGCTGTCTTGTTCTACGCAAGTTTTGAGTGACGCCCACAAAGTTTCACACCGATTTCGTGTCGGTATGATTACGGTAATTAGCGGCTTATCAGCGGTCATGTAATGCAGCCGCCCTGATATAGGCCATCTCTTGCGAAATTGAACGCCGTAGCCGCTGACTCACGGCAAGAGTGGCAGAACTCTGCGGAAGGTCGCGAGAATTTCATACCTACCTAACGGCGTTCCTACCGCAGCACTTCCCACTGCGGTAAATGTCGCAAGTGCAAGAATAAGAATATTTTTCAACGAACTCTCCTCAGAGGCCGGAGGCGCCAAGAGAGCGAGGGTCCCTACCGCCGCCAGGGCGAAGACAAGCGGCGCCAATACATCCTGCCGATACCATCGCCACATCTCACCCGTAAGCAGTACCCGGTGCATGATCGGCGTGGCGATCAGCACATATCCAAGATTCAAGATCAGCCAGACGTAAGCCGCTCCGATAGCCCCGGAGATCGTGACCGCAAGGTAAATCGCCGGCAAAAGCAGAACCACCGCCACGACGTTCACGAGAATGTTGAACTTTGTTCGTCCATAGGCCAATTGTAGAGTGTACGACGTATGCATCAAACCATGAAGCATGTTTCCCAATGCTAACACACTGACCAGCGGCGCCGCGGCGTTCGCGATGACAGCATCACGCGTCCACACCAGTAAAATCCGCTGAGAAAAAAACACGAGCACTAGTGTCGCTGGCATCACGACAATGGCGGTAACTTGAGCATACTTGTGATACGCCACGGCTAAGCCAGCTTGGTCGCAACGAGCTACATATCCGGTAAATTGCGGATAACTCGCGTTCGCAATCGGACCGACAAGGAGATAAAGCGCGCCCGCAACGGAACTGGCAATGACGTAATAGCCAAACGTCGACAAGGGCAGAAGCTTTGAAAGAAGCAGCTTGTCAAATTGAGTCAACATCGTTGCCAACAGCGTGAGAGTCGTCATCCCGGCGGCGAAGCGCCAAACATCAAACAGCCTCTCTATGCTGAATCGCGCCCGGTAGGGCGCATTTGGGAGGATAGTTCTGAGATGAACACCCATCACTGCTGCTTCAAGCCCGGCTAGAATACCTTGGTATATAAAAAAAGCCGAAATAGTCGGTGATACCCACATGAGAAGGCCAACCGCGCCGAATCCGCGAAGCGTCGAGAAAATTGACGCACATGAATTGAGCCAAATTTGCCTTTGCAGGCCGATGTAAGCACCACGATAGAGGCTCACCAACCAACGCATCCCCAATACTAACGCCATGATTTGCAACGCGCGTATAACCGTGGCCGGAGGCAATTTATTTGCCTGAATCCAGTGCGCCACCAGTGACGGCGCCGCAACGTAGAGCCCGACAACGACGGCCACAATCACTATCAGATAGATTACCTCCGCGGTGAACGTCAGGTCGCGCGTAGCCTGCGGCGAGCGGATTCCTGCCTCCGATAATGCCAACTCCCGGCT
>Ga0070730_10005124_pt1 | contig 11353 bp, 9 predicted proteins | sample Coa_R1_3_FD_66447 | JGI IMG/M metagenome (GOLD analysis project Ga0070730, IMG submission 66447) | Surface soil microbial communities from Centralia Pennsylvania, which are recovering from an underground coalmine fire - Coalmine... | ecosystem: Environmental > Terrestrial > Soil > Unclassified ... | reverse complement strand
ATGCCTATGAAGGAGAAATCTATGGCAGGGATAGAGCGTATTGTAGTTGTAACGAAGAAGACGGCACTGGAAGAACTGGTGCTGCGCATGAACTCGCGGACGCAGGCCAGATTCTATCTGGAGCAGAATCAGGTTTCATTTGGCGAGTACGAGCAGGCCGATCAGCAGTATCAGCGGGCGCTAGAAGCGATTACTCGCCAGTTGCCACGAACGATCAAGCAGCAATTCATCGAGCGAGACTTCTTGCCCACCTATCAGTTTGATGAGCATGATCTGGTCATCACCGTGGGACCGGACGGGCTGGTGATCAACACTGCCAAGTATCTTAGCACACAGCCGATCCTGGCTCTCAACCCCGATCTACAGCGGATAGATGGCATACTCATCCCCTTCAATTATACAGAGGTCGGGACCTGGGTTGAGAAAGCGGTGCGCGGCGCGGTAAACGTAACGCGTATCTCAATGGTCAAGGCAACGCTGAACAATGGGCAGGTCCACTATGGCGTCAATGACCTCTTCATCGGGCCGCGCAGCCATGGTTCGGCACGCTATGAGCTGGCTCTGGGCAGGCAGAGTGAGCAGCAGAGTTCCAGCGGCATCATCGTCTCGACGGGTGTTGGCTGCACGGGCTGGCTGCGCTCAATTACGTTGGGAGCATGGCACACGGTGCGCTACTTCGCTGATCAGCAAGAGAGGAGCGAACCACCAGGGCCTGAGCAGTTAATGCTCGGCTGGGAGTCGGATCGACTCTGGTTTGCTGTGCGCGAGCCATTTCTCTCGCGCACCTCGCAGGCCAGCATTGTCTTTGGGCAGATTGTTCCCGGCCAGGAGATGATCATCACGTCGCAGATGCCCGGCTATGGTGTAATCTTCAGCGACGGCATAGAGTCCGACTACCTGGACTTCAACTCGGGAGCCATCGCGCGGATTGGGCTGGCTGAGCGCAAAGCGCATGTGATTACCAGGGGATAGGGCAAAATCAAGAGAGTGCTGGAAACCGGGTCTATACTTCGATATTGATGCCGATGCCCTGCTCGCGGGCTTTGCGATAGACGGTCCAGGCGGCGGCGACATCCTGGATGCCGATGCCGACTGATTTGAAGATGGTGATCTCGTCATCATGCTGGCGGGCCGATTGATTGCGAGTTGCTAGTTCGCCGAGTTCGGTCCAGGCAGCGGGGCCGGGGATGAGACCTTTTTCAAGGGCCTGCAAGAGGTCGCCAGCTTCGGTGAAGGCGGCCTCTTTCTGGTCCACGACGATACGGGCGTGGGCGAGCGTTTCCGGGTCGATCTCGCACATGTGAGGGGTGAAGGCTCCGATGGCATTGATATGGGTGCCGGGTGCGATATCGGGCCAGGTCCAGAGAGGGCTGGTGGAGGTGGTGGTGCAGCAGACGATGGATGCCCCGTCAAGAGCCTCGTGCGCGGAAGTGATGTGGCGAATGGGGGGACATTGATCGCCGAGGAGTTGTCGCAGGGTTGTAACAAGGTGCTGGTAGTGGGCGGGATCGCGGTTCACCACGCGTATCTCGCGGAGGGGGCGAACAGTTTGCATAGCCAGGGCCTGGGTGGGAGCCTGGCCGCCCGCGCCGAAGAGGGTCAGGATGTCGGCATCGCGGCGTGCGAGCAGGTCGGTAGCCAGTCCGCAGGCCGCGCCGGTACGCATAGCGGTCAGCCAGCTCCCTTCGAGGATGGCCAGTGTTTGCCCGGTCATAGCGTCGATGAGCAGGACGGATGAGTGGATCAAGGGCAGATTGCGTGCGCGGTTGGCGGGGACGACAGTGACCACTTTGAGGCCAGAAAAGGATTGCTCTGGCGTCTCTAAGAGCGAAGGCATATAGAGCGCCACGCCCTGCTCAGGGAGGGTGACGGCCAGGCGTTGAGGGACGTGCGCGGTGTTGTGGTAGAGGGCAGTGAAGGCTGTGCGCATGGCCTCGATGGTCTCGGCCATGGTCAGGCAGCGTTGAATGTCGTCGCGTGTGAGGATAAGAGCCATAAAATAGTCACCTTTTCAACTCTTGTTTTGTTGCACCAGAGGAATGGATGAGGTAATGGCCTCGTAGGCCATTACCTCATCCATTCCTCTGAGCACAAGCTTAATGAGCCATGAAGCTTTGCCAGAACAAATGCATTCTTTCGCGTAAAGGACTATGTTCGGGCTTGCGCAAGTAGGGATCGCTCTCCCAGAGGCGGGCGGCGATGGTGCGGGTGAGATTGATCAGCGGGGTATCGCTGAGGTCGGCGATGCGCATTTCGGGCATGCCGCTCTGGCGTACACCGACGAAATCTCCAGGTCCCCGCAGGCGCAGATCCTCGTCGGCGAGGCGGAAGCCATCATCGATTTCCTGGAAGACTTCCAGGCGTTCCTGAGCCTGTATGCTGGCATCGGCGCTAAGGACGTAGCAGAAGGATTGATGCTGCCCGCGACCGACGCGTCCACGGAACTGGTGCAATTGCGAGAGGCCAAAGCGGTCGGCATCTTCGATGACCATGACAGTAGCATTGGGCACATCGATGCCCACCTCGATCACGGAGGTCGCGACCAGGATATCGAGTTCGTGATCGCGGAAACGATGCATGGTCTGATCTTTGTCAGCGGCCTTCATCGCGCCATGGAGCAGACCCAGGCGCAGGTTGGGGAAGACCTCGCGCTGCAAACGTTCATACTCGCTGGTGGCAGCCTTAACGGCCAGCGTTTCGGACTCCTCGATCAGAGGGCAGATAATAAAGGCCTGGCGACCCTCCTGTACCTGGAGAGCGATAGTGCGATAGGCATCTTTGCGCTGCGCCCCGGTGCGCCAGCGGGTGATGATTTTCTGGCGGCCTGGCGGCAACTGATCGATGACAGAGACATCCAGATCGCCATAGAGCGTCAGGGCCAGCGTTCTCGGGATGGGCGTGGCGGTCATGACGAGCATATGGGGATGGTAACCCTTCTGGCGCAGCGCGTCCCGCTGCTCTACACCGAAGCGATGCTGCTCATCGACAATCACCAGTCCGAGTTTCTGGAAGTTGACATCCTCCTGGATCAGCGCGTGGGTACCGATAGCTACAGCGGCTTCGCCATTCTCCAGAGCGGCGCGACCCATCATACGCTCGCGCTGGCGGAGGGTGCCGGTGAGCAAGACCGTACGGATACCGAATGGCTCCAGCATAGCGCTGATGCTGTGCGCATGTTGTTCGGCCAGCAGTTCGGTGGGGGCCATAATCGCGCCCTGATAGCCGTTGAGCGCGGCCGTAAGCAGAGCAGCGGCCGCCACCGCCGTTTTACCCGCGCCCACATCACCTTGTAGCAGACGGCACATAGGGCGGCTCTGGGCCAGATCCCCTAATAGTTCCGAAATGACGCGTCTCTGGGCATCCGTGAATCTGAATGGCAGGGTTGCCTCAAAGGGCTGATCCGTGGAGGCCATGGACCAGAGCGTAGAGCCGATGGTGGGGCCGGTTTGCTCCTGCTGGTCCTGTTCAGCGGCCTTGAGGTCTGGAGGGCGGGATGCATTTTTCGATATATCCGCAAGGGATGACCTGCGGCCCTCGGCAGGCGCGATCAAGCGGGTCCCGTCGCCTGGTGGATCAATAAAAATCTTGCTGGGATCGACCTTGAAGGCGTTGCCTTCCGCAGCCTCATGCTGCCAGCGGCTGCGTCGTTCTTGCATGCCCAACTGGATCAGGAACAGCTCGTCGAAGGCCAGACGTCGGCGCGCAGCCACACGCATTTCCTCACTCTCAGGATAGTGGATCTGCGCGATAGCGTCTGGTAGTGGCATGAGCTGGCCAGCGGAGAGGACCGACCAGGGGAGATGCTCCGGCACCATGGGAGCATAGTGATCGACGGCCCACTTCGTAAACTTCAGCAGCGTTTTGGCGTGCAGACCTTCTGTGAGGGGATAGATCGGCACCAGGCGGCCCGTGGTCAAAGATTCGCCCTGTTCAGGGAATTCATGGCTGCGCACCGAGAACTCGACCTTGTTGCCAAAGCGCTGCTTGACGCCAGTGACCACAAGATAGGAGCCATGAGCGATCTTGAGTTGCTTTTGCAAATAGGGCTGATTGAACCAGGAGACGTAGAGGGCGCCAGTCTCATCCGAGATTTTGGCGATAGTGCGGGTGCGGCCGCCATTGGTGCGTTTGGTTTCGACCTCCCAGATCAGACCCATTGTAGTGGTTATCTCACCGAAGGGCACCTCAGCGATTTTGGTAAGTTTGCTATAGTCGCGATGTTCGCGCGGGAAGTAAAAGAGGAGATCGCGCACAGTACGAATGCCCAGGTGTTGCAGGCGTGTGGCAGTGCTGGGCCCTACACTGGGGATGGCAGTGATGCTGGCGGTCAGCAGGGTGAGGGAGGTGTGCCCGGTGGACATACCAGCCTCCAGGTGGATGGTATTGGCAGTTTTCGTAGGACGCGGGACGGTGGGTTGTGGACCTGTTGAAGGGGTTTCTACGGTGTTCCCTGTGGTAGTGGTTTTGGTGGTAGGGGGAGTTTTGGGAGCGGGTCGGGCCTGCTCAGCGGAGTTGGAGGTGTGTGGTTCGGATGTGATTTTGTTGGTAGGGGAGGTGGATCCGGGCAAGGGGGGCGACCCTACAGGAGTTTGGTTAGTAGGTGAGGTGGTTTTGTTGGCGGGCTGGGGCGGACGCGATACATTGGTTTCCACGCTGGTTCCAGCAGTGGGTGCGGTGTATTGCCCGTCCAACTCGTTAAGGATGGCCAGAGCGGCGCGCAGATTGACGGCTCGCTGCATGGGGTCTTGTCGACGATAGCCTTCAAGGTGCTCCATGAAGTGGTGGATGGGGGCGAGGTCCAGCCCGGCATCTTTGCAGATGGAGCTGGTCTGTTCGGCCCAACGCGCGGCGAACGCCTCCACTCCACCAGGCCTGATGGCCTGGTCCAGATGGTTGGTGCGCTGCTCATATTGTAAGACTTTGCGTGCGCGCTCAACATATGAGGTGAGCGCAGTGGCATTTTGATTTGGCATAAATTACGCTATGTTATGAACTACGGGACGATCTTTGTGCTCTCCATAATAGAGGGTTGGTGGAAGGAAAGTCAAGATTACTTTTGCCTATAAACTCCCCAATGACCCTACAGGCAGCCGGTGAAATATTCGACCAGAAAAACGACCGTCATGATGATGACGGAGAAGAGGATCGGATGCATAATGAGACGGATATCGCGCCTGCGCTTGTTGAAAAAGCGGAAGACCCCTATGGCAATCAGCAGGATGGTGGCGAAGAGGCCGCCATAACCTACAAGAGCGAGGGGGCCGCGACAGAGTAGGGTCGCCGGACGATTGGCGAAGACGATATAGACGGTAATAGTGATAGCGCTCAGGACAGGGAGCAGCGACTGATTAGCGACATAGATGACGCGACGATCTCCCTGCCTGCTGCGTATGTAGATGATGAGCATCAGAATGATGAGAGCGATCCCTGTAATGATGGCAAGAATACTGACGAGATTCGATGGCATAGTAGATAAAGAACTCCTTTAGTAGGGTAAAGCGGCACGTTTCATGTATATGATATGTTATAGAACAAGCCCAGGTAAGGTTTTAAGAGTGGCGTGGTTATTTGTTACTATTGTAGCCAGCGGGGATGGGGAATTGGTGCCTTTATCTGCTGCCAGGGTCAGGCTCCGGCGGCGGAGGGGAAAGATGGCCCTACTATGGATGCGCCAGTTGAGGAGTTGTAGGGAGGAGAGACCTGGCGTGTTCTCTGAGCTATAGGTGATGGAACGCTCCTCGCTGAAAGATCTTCATCAAGGAACGCCTGGAAGCAACGGTTGAGCAACGGTGGATGGCCTATACTCTACTCAAGAAGAACAACAAAGCATCATCTATAGAAAGGCAGAAATCAATCATGAATACAGTCAATGAAAAAGAGCAGCAAATCGTTATTAATGAAGAAAAAAAGCAGGCGGGCCTGTTTGATCGTCAGGCGCTCCCGGCGCTTGGGAAGGTGGCCTTCTGGGCATCCGTTGTGGGGGCAATTGGGGGTGTAGGTGGGGCAATTGCACTGACAATCCTGACCGGTAGTTTGAACTGGGATAGTATTATCCTGGCGGTGACCGGGCTGGCAAGCGTCGGTATCCTGGCCACGAAGTTTCGCTGGGCGCCGCTGGTAAGCGCAGTACTGGGTGGATCGATCCTCTACCAGCTCTACACGCAGCCCTATGTCTTTGAAAGCCTGTCCCATCCAAAGGGGTCAAATGGAGGATTTGGGAAATTTGTCGGTGAAGTGGTGCTGATGACGCTGGCGTTTCTCGTGTTTGGTGGCAGTATCGGAGCAGCGTTACAGAATTACTGGGAGAAGATCCGACGGGATCAGCGCTGGCTGACAGCCGTCTTGAGCCTGGCGACCGGCATGGTGATTGGCGCACTGTTCATCGGCGCCATCTCGTCGGCTCCCTCATCAGGTACAGGAACGGCTTATACCAATGGCGTACCGACGGTACATATGAGCGCGGGCAGCTTTGACCAGGCATCGGTAACCATCGCAAAGGGCTCGAAACTCTTGCTGGTAGATGATGTTTCCTCCCTGCATGTGCTTGAAAATGGAAGCTGGCAGAATAATGTCCCCAAAACGGAGCGAGAGGCGGGGGCGCCACAGATCAACAATGTGCAGGTGAATGGCAATAGCACAGAGATTGGGCCGTTCCCCATCGCCGGAACCTACCACATCTATTGCGCGGTCCACCAGGGGATGAACCTGACGATCATTGTCCAGTAGTGATAGATATGCAAGAGGCAAGAAGTGGAGAAGTCTTTGACAGGCTTCTCCACTTTGTATTCAAGCTAATCGGGGAAGTTGCCCGACGCGGTGCCAATGGTGTAGGGGGTAGAGACATTGTAGGTCACCATCATATCCATGCCCCAGTTAGCGTGTAAGAAATTGTGGCAGTGCAGCATCCAGACGCCCGGATTGTTGGCAACGAAGGCAACATCGTACGTCATATGGGGCGGGACGAGCACCGTGTCCAGATGCACTGGACTGCCCGAGAGAGGCTGGCCATTCTGAGTGAGGACCGTCATGATATGGCCGTGCAAGTGCATTGGATGATACAGGTTGGTCTGATTATCGAAATGGAGCTTGATGAGTTGCCCTTCCTTCACCATCAGCATAGCAGTATCAGGAAAGACCTTGCCGTTGAGCATATAGGTCATCCCGGACCGTCCCAAAGAGGTGCCCAACTGGTTGCTCAGCACGATGCTATAGGTGGTATCGAAATGGCTCTGAGGTGTGACGGGATCGGCTGTCGGCGTACCATAGGTAGTCAGATCGAACCACTTTGTCACCGCTGGCAGCTTTGCAGGCAGAGAACCCTGGCCGATGATCAGAGCGGGAGTCTGTACATAGCTAGAGCCATCATCGGCGGTCACCAGAGCGACGGAACCACTGACGGGCATCTGGAAGAAGAGATCATAGCGCTGAGCCGCACCGATGGGTAAGGGCGTCTGCGTGAGTTGTTGTGGACCGTTCAAATCGTGTCCATCCAATGAGACCACCTGGAAGGGCGCGCCAACGAGCGTGACGAGTTGTGGATTGCCAGTCGGCGTTTCAGCGGTATTGACGATACGCAGGCGCACCCATTGGCCTGGACGAGCGGCCTTGTTGAGAGTGCCATCGGTGGAGTTCATCGTATAGAGCGGCTGATTGTTGGGGCCATTCCAGGTATGCAGCGCAACTGAGGTATCGACATCCGCGTGGATGGTAGGGGTTGCAGGATCGACAATCAGCATACCGAAGAGTCCGTTGGTGGTCTCCTCCTCGCTGAACTGGTGAGAATGATACCAGTAGGTGCCAGCGTCCAGCGGAGTGAAGTGGTAGACATAGGATTGGCCTGGTTTGACCGCATCCTGAGTGACGCCAGCCACTCCATCGGAGGCGTTGGCCACGCGCACCCCATGCCAGTGGATCGTCACCCCAAAGGAGAGATGATTGACCAGCGTGACCACCACTTCGTCGCCCTGCCGGACATGCAGCGTGGGGCCAGGAGAGGTTCCATTGAAGGTCCAGGCGGGTAGCGAGACCCCTGAACTCATCGTGAGGTGGGCGGGCTGAGCGGTGAGCGTGAAGCGATCAACCCGGGTCGCGGTCTGTGGATCCTGCAACTGCGTCAGAGACGTGGGCGCGTGCGGCATACCCATATTCATAGCTATGGGGACGCCGGGGCCAGAGGAGATCGCAGGCGCTTGCAAGGGAGGGACCGTCGGGATCACGGGTCCGGGGGCTAAAGCGCCGATGAAAACAGATCCGGCCACCATCCCGCCGACAGCGCTTGAGACAACGGGAAACCAGCGCGGCGTCTTGCGAGCGATGGAGCGATAGTTTTGCAGGACCGCCGCGATAGTCGCCGCCAGGCCGATACAGGTCAAGGCAATGGGAACCAACTGTCCAACAAAGTGATAGAAGCCCCCATTGGGATCGGCCCGAGGCTGGGCCAGACTTTCAATTACGAAGGGCTGAGTCAGAAAGAGGTAGATGAGGATGGCGCCTCCTACAGCGCCTAGTGCTTGCAGCCAGCGAATCCTGGTCCAGACCAGAATAGTGGCGAGCAGAGCGACAGTGGTGGCAACATCGGCATCGATGCTGCCGCCAGCGAAGATATGGAGGGCAATTGAACCGGCGGCGCCTAGAATGGCTGTAATCAGCAGGGTCCAGAAAGCGATCCTGCTCATGGTGGAGCGCGGCTGGCGCGTAAATATGCCAATGCTGTGCTCAGCGGTGTTTGTAGGGTCACCTGTGTGGGGAGCTGCATCCTGCTCTGGCTGATTTTCCTTGCTCATAGTTATCTCTTTCTAGCTATGGTTTGCTTATAGTCGTATATATGGGCGTCACTGAACGGTGATTGTCAGGCTCATGCCGCGATGGATCAGACAGATAATGTGGAAGGTGCCGGCGGTCACGAATGGTCCAATCGTGACTTTATCGCCACTCAACGAGAGGTGATTGATCACCGGCGCACCAGGCTCTTGCTTCTGTACCGGATTACTCTGCTGCCAGATGCCATTATTCAGCACATGCTGCTCAGAGGTATCATCGACGAGCAAGAGCTTCGACCCTTTGGGGATGGTTACTCTCGACAGGGAGAAGCTGCCGGGACTCAAATGGACAGTTGGGACCCCATTGGTGTAAGTTAATGTAGCGGCGGTTGGTGGTTGCAGTGAAGCACCGATGAAGAGAGCGCCGATGACCACGCCTGTAACGGCGCCGACAATCGAGGGAAACCAGCGCGGCGTCTTGCGACTGATACGGTGATAGTTTTGCAGCACCGTTGCGATAGTTGCGGCCAGGCCGATACAAATCAGAGCAAAGGGAAATAGCTGCCCGGCAAAGTGATAGAAGCCGCCATTAGGGTCTCCTTTGGGATTAAGAAAACTTTCAATAATAAAGGGTTGGGTGAAATACTGGTAGAGGATAGTGATACCGAGCAGGCAGGCCAATGCTTGCAACCAGCGTATCCCGGTCACGACCAGAATAGTAGTGATGAGCAGAGTAGCAGCGAAGATATCCAGATCCAGACTGTTCCCACTTGTGAGTGCAAGCGCAATCGCACCACCTGTACTCATGATTGTCGTGATCAGAAAACACCAGAAGGCGATCTTGCCCATGGTGGATAGCAGCTGACGTCCGAATAGCCTGCTTCTGTGTTCTGGGGTGTTTGCTGCTTTCATCTGTAGGTTCTTGCTCATAGTGGATCCCTTCTCTCTTTGTGCACATTTTTTATCTTTTACGATGGTGGTGACGATGTTGTTGTATCAGATTCTGGCTCGGATTCTGCCAACATCATGAGAAGAAGTGGCACAAGGGCCGCCCATTCGCGAAAGTAGTGTACATCCCCGCTGGTGAGCAATTGTATTTTGCCACGCCACTCGGTCTGATCTGTGCCGATCTCCTCTTGCCAGACACGGACAGTAAACAGATGGGAGCGAGGACGCGCAGTTGGTTTCTCCATACTATGCACTCCTTCCGGGCGTTTTGTTTCCGTGGAACGCATTTGCGTTTCGCACGGATGGAGAATGTGGTTATTTAGCTTGAGAAGAGTGTAAGGTATGCAGCGTTCCTGAAACGTTGCTTGAGAAATGTGGGTATAAAGAGGAGGGTGTAGGGTCGCTCAAAGCGACCCTACAGAAGGGAAAGCTGTCAGGCGGATTTCTCGGATTTCTCGATGGTTTCCTGGGCGGGTGCGCTAAAGTGGATTTCCAGCGCTTTATTGACGAATTTGGCGACGGTAGCCTCCTGGTTGGCCAGGATGGAGGGTAGCGTGATGTCGCGCTTGAAATTGCCGATCTCGACAATCATCTCATCGCCCTTCTTAGTCATCAGGACCTTGTTCATCTCGACATGGGGCAGAGGGAGACGCAACACGTAACTATCGCCCTCACGAGAGATCTCCTGAACGGCGCCGCGATGGAAGACCAGCGTGGGATCGTGTGAGCCAAAGATGGTTTCGGCGAGCTGGCCCAACTGCGGGACGCCAATGATCTCGCGCGAGTAGTAGGGGGCTTCCCAGATGGGAAGTGGCGCGAAAGTCTGGTGGATGCGCAGGCGAAACTTCTCTTGATTGCGGTAGAGTTCCTGCATAAAGGTATCTTGATATTCGCCCGGCTGGATCACGCGGTTGCACATCACGCCATCGATAGGGTAGCCGAAGAGCGCCAGATAGGTCTCGGCGCGCAGGGCCTCCTTGATAACCATACGTTCAGGATTGACAACGGGGCGATAGGAACTGATGTCAGGGTTGGTAAGGACCTCGCGCAGCGTTTTGACGCGTTCTCCGAGCGTTTTGACGGCGTCCAGAATATCGGCGGTGGGGAGAAAGGTTTTGAGCAGAGGACGGGCGAGATTGAGCGTCGTACTTTGCAGACTGTTAATGCGACTGGCATACCATTGGAAAGTGTCGGGCATGCTGAGGAGGCGCACTGTCTCGCCAGTTGGAGCGGCATCGATAATCACGGCATCGAAGTTTCCATCGCGCGCGTTGCGATAAATGTTGATGAGGCTAACAATCTCCTCCATGCCAGGAATGAGGGCAAGCTCCTCAGCCATGACAGCATCGATGCCCTGCTTGCGCAGCGATTTGCTCATCGACTCTTGTAACCTCCCCCAACCCCGGCGCATCTCATCCAGGGCATTGACTTCCTGGGCCCAGAGATTGGGAGCCAGTTCTTTCGGCTCGGAGGTGAGGGTAGTATTTAAGCAGTCGGCAAGGCTGTGGGCCAGGTCTGTGCTCACGACGAGCGTACGTTTGCCCAGTGCTGCTGCACGAACTGCGGTGGCGGCCGAGATGGTTGTTTTGCCAACGCCACCTTTTCCAAGATAAAGAATAATGCGCATAGAAGTCCTTACTCTTCAT
>Ga0070730_10005122_pt1 | contig 11354 bp, 8 predicted proteins | sample Coa_R1_3_FD_66447 | JGI IMG/M metagenome (GOLD analysis project Ga0070730, IMG submission 66447) | Surface soil microbial communities from Centralia Pennsylvania, which are recovering from an underground coalmine fire - Coalmine... | ecosystem: Environmental > Terrestrial > Soil > Unclassified ... | reverse complement strand
GGCGCGGCCGTGGGGGGCGGCGGGGCCGCGGGGGGCGGCTCGCTGCCGCCGCACGCGACCAGCGACGCGACGAGGGGCGTCGTGGCGAGCGCGGCGAGCGTGAGCAGCGAGGCGGTGCGGGCGCGAAGCGGGCGGATCATGGTCCTTACGGATACATCCGAGGGGCGCGCGGAAGGCAAGAGGCTAAATGTCTGTACCCATGCCGCGCGTCCTCGTCGTCGACCCGCTCGCGCCCGCCCTGGCCGAGAGCGCGCCCATCGCCGAGGCCGTGCGCGTGCTGCGCGCGGGCGGGCTCGTGGGGATGCCGACGGAGACGGTGTACGGGCTCGCGGGCCGGGCGCTCGATCCGGCGTCGGTGGAGCGCATCTACGCGGCCAAGGGGCGACCGAGGCACCATCCTCTCATCGCCCACGTGGCCGACGAAGCACGGGCGCGGGCGCTGGCGGGCTCGTGGCCCGAGCGCGTGTCGCGTCTGGTGCGCGCGTTCTGGCCGGGGCCGCTCACCGTGGTCGTCGAGCGCGCCGCGCACGTGCCGGACGCCGTCGCGGGTGGCGGCAGCTCGCTCGCCATCCGCGCGCCGTCGCACCCGGTGGCGCTCGCGCTCCTGGCGGCCCTCGGCGAGCCCCTGGCGGCGCCCAGCGCGAACCGCTTCCAGGGCCTCTCGCCGACCACGGCCGAGCACGTGGTCAAGCAGCTCGGCGACGCGGTACAGCTCGTGCTCGACGCGGGCCCGAGCGAAGCGGGGATCGAGTCGACCGTGGTCGACGTGCGCGGCCCGCGGGCGCGCGTGCTGCGGCCGGGCGCGCTGGGGGTGGCCGAGCTGCGGCGCGTGCTGCCCGACGTCGAGGCCGTCGGCGAGAGCGTGCGCGGCGCCGAGCCGCGCGTGTCGCCCGGCATGGAGGCGCGCCACTATGCTCCGCGCGCGCGGCTGCTCCTCGCGGACACGTGGGAGGAGGCGCGGCGCATCGCGTACGGGCTCGCCGGCACGGGCGCGCGGGTGGGCCTCGTCACGCACGAGCTGCGGACGCCGAGCTCCGTCGGCGAGACGCGGGTGCTCGTGCGCACGCTCCCGCGCGACCCCGCGGGGTACGCGCGGCTGCTCTACGGGACGCTGCACGATCTGGACGACGTGGGCGTCGACGCCATCGTCGTGCAGGGCGTGCCACACGACGAGGCGTGGTGGGCCGTGGCCGACCGCCTCCGCCGCGGCTCTACCGACTGAGGTCCCGCCGTAGCGGGCCGACGGCCCGAAGGGCACACCAGACTGAGGTCGGTCAGGTCCCCTTGCGCAGCTTGTCGTAGAGGGTCGACACCGCGATCCCGAGGCGGCGCGCGGCGTGGATCTTGTTCCCGCCCGACATGGCCATCGTCTGCCGGATCGCGGCTTTCTCGATGCGGGCCAGCGCGTGGCCGCCGAGGGGGAGGCCGTCGAGCCACGCGTCCTCGTCGACGCCGCTCGCGAGCAGCCGCAGGTGCGCCGGGTCGAGCACGCGCGTCGCGGGGTCCAGCAGCGCCACGGCGCAGGTGATCGCGTTCTTGAGCTCGCGCACGTTGCCTGGCCAGGGGTGGCGCCGCAGCGCCGCAAGCGCCTCCTCGGACACCGCGAGGTCCGGACGCCCGCGCTCGACGAGCAAGCTACGGAGCAGCTCGGGCAGGTCGTCGAGGCGCTGCCGGAGCGACGGCACCGGCACGACGGCGACCGCGAGGCGGAAGAAGAGGTCCTCGCGGAAGCGCCCCCCGACGACCTCGGACCGCAGGTCGCGGTTGGTGGCCGCGATCACGCGGACGTCGATGCGGCGCTCCAGCCGGCCGCCGACGCGGCGCACCTTCCCGCTCTCGAGCGCGCGCAGGAGGCGCGGCTGCAGGTCGAGCGGGAGCTCGCCGATCTCGTCGAGGAAGAGCGTTCCGCCGTGGGCGCGCTCGAAGGCACCCGCGTGCGCCGACACGGCGCCCGTGAAGGCCCCGCGCTCGTGGCCCAGGAGCTCGCTCTCGGCGAGGTTCGCCGCGACCGAACCGCAGTCGAACACCACGAACGGCCCGCGCGCGCGCGCGCTCTGCTCGTGAATGGCGTGCGCGAGGACCTCCTTGCCCACGCCCGTCTCGCCGAGCAGCGTGACCGAGACATCGGTCGGGGCGAAGCGCGCGAGCATCGCGAACACCTCGTGCATCGCGCGCGATCGCGCCGACAGCTTGCCGAAGTGACGCGTGGGGGACGCGAGGCGTAGCGAGCGCTGCGAGGGTGGCTCGCGACGCACCTCTGCGTTTTCGGTGGCTACCACTGATCGCCTCCTTCGGCCCCCGCCGCTGTCTCGCGTCGCCGGGCATCCTACTCACGGCGCCGCGGCAGACAGCTAACTCTCGGCAACATTCGTCTCGCAACCGCGGCGAACCACCCTCCAGCCGGTCACGAAACGGTGTGTCGTACAACCGTGACGTTGGAGCGGCGCTCTCGGTGGTAATGCGTCAGCGCCGTTCCAAGTGCGGAGTCGCGCCGATGAAGCTGTGTATTGTGACGATGACGTCCCTCGTGGCGCTCGCGGGGTGTGGAGAATCGGGGACCGTGGCGGGCGGAAGCGACGCCGGGGCCGCGGAGGCGGGGGCGGGCGCGGATGGGTGCGCCGCGGGGTGCGCGGACTCGTGTCCGGGCGCGGACGCAGGCTCGTGCGCCGACGCGGGCACGAGCGCCCACGCGGATGCGAGCGGGGGCGACGGCGCGCCTCCTCCCGCGTGGCTCGCCGGCGTGCGCCTCGCGAACTGGTCGCCCGACGCGCCTGCGGTGGACCTGTGCCTCGCGCCGCACGGGACGGGCGCCTTCCAGGGACCGCTCGTCGGTGCGCAGCTCGCGGCGCTGTCGGACGCAGGGCTCGCGGACGGCGGCGCCGCGGGGGTCCCCTTCCCACAGGCCAGCTCGTACGCGTACCTCCCGCCGGGCCGCTACGACGCGCGGCTCGTGGCGGCGGGCTCGCCCGATTGCAGCGTGGGCGTCCTCGCGCCGGACGACGCGGGCCTCGCGCCGCTCGCGGCCGGCTCGATGACGACGATCGCGGCGGTCGGCGAGGTGAGCGGCGGCACGGGCGGCGCGCCCGGCGTGGCGCTCGCGTCGTTCGCCGACGACTTCGACGGACGCCTCGAGGGCGGCCCGTCGATCGTGGCGCTTCGGTTCGTGGCCGCGGCGCCGCGCGTCGCGCAGGTGAGCGTGGGCACGGGCAAGCTGGCTGATTTCTCGTTCCAGCAGTGGTTCGTGGGCGTGCCGTTCGGCCAGGCGGGCACGGCGAAGGAGGCGGAGACGACCGAGAGCGGCCCGGCGCCGTCGTCGGTCGTCGATGGGAACGGGTACGTGCTGCTCGCGCAGCTCTGGGGACAGACGGTGAGCGTGCACGCCTTCAAGACGCACACCGATCTGGCGGTCGCGGCGGGGCTGAACGCGGTTCCCGGGACGGTCGTCACAATCGTGCTCGTCGGCGACACGACGCTCCAGCTCGTCGAGTGCTTCGACAGCGCCGCGACCGGCGGGCTGCTGTCGCCGTGCAGCGTCGTATCGCAGTGAGGCGACGTGCGGCGCCGCGAATTCCGGAATCCGGAGAGCTGATTCCGGAATCCGTAGACTCCGACTCCGGAAATAGGAATGGCAAATCGTTTGCGGAGTCGTTGCTTGGAACGAGCACCGGGGGTGGCATGGATGGCGCCGTGGTGGCCGGCCGTGGATGCGCGACGGGACGGTACGTGGCGGCGGCGTGCGTCGCGGCGGCGGCGCTCGTCGCGGTGATGGCGGGCGCGTGCGGCGGCTCGACGGGGCGCGAGGGGCTCGCGCAGCCCGGCCAGGGCGACGGGGGCGACGACGGCGAGGCCGACGCGACGACCGCGTTCGACGCCGGCACCTTCGACGTCGGGATCCAGTACGTCGACCGCAACCTGCCCGAGGTCGTCGTGCCGCCCGAGGCCGCGGTCGAGGCGGGGTCCGCGTACCCCGACTGCCCGCCGTTCATCCCGGTCGACGGCACCGGCCACCCGGTCACGCCCGGCACCGAGGTGGACCAGGTCCCCTCCGACTACGGCGCGGGCGGAGCCGTCGTCCCCGCGGCCGACGGCGGCGCGTGCGCGACGTACCCGTGGCTCGGGAGCGTCGCGGCCGACCGCTGCGTGACGTCGAACGCAGCGGGCGGTGTGCCCGGGCTCATGCTCCTGCCCCCGTGCAACTGGGTACTCGACGCCGGGCCCGCGCTCCAGGGCACGGGCTCCGGCCTTCCTCGCTACCAGGTTTGCCTCGCGCTCTACGCGTGCATGATGAAGACCGGCTGCGGCTTCGGCAGCGTGAATAGCTGCCTGTGCGGCAGCGGCTCGACCTCGGAGTGCGACGCCAGCGGGCCGTGCGGCGTCCAGGAGCTCGCCGCGCTCGAATACGCTCCCACGGACCCCCTCGCCGTGCACGACGCCCTCACGAACTACACGGACACGGCGCCGTTGTTCCCGGGGTACGGCGGGTCCGCGCTCAACACCGTGTTCCAGGCAGGCGAATCGAACCACTGCTTCGGCGCCGACGGCGGCGGGCCCTGAGTAAGGAGGAGCGGGATGCGCAGCCGGGCTCGCGTCGCAGCGGTGGTCGTCGTCGTCACCGCGTTCGCCGGTGCCGCGATGGCGGCGTGCTCGGACGTCGGTGACAGTTCCGCCATCCCCGTGGGGGGACAGGGCGGCGACGCGACGAGCGGAAACTCACCCGAGGCCTCGCAAGACGGCTCGGCGCTCGGGCAAGGGCAAGACGGCGGCGCCGGCGAGGCGGCCGCGCAGGCGCAAGACGGGCCCGTGCCGCCGGACGGGGGCGGCGGCGTCGATGCGTCCGAGAGCGACGGCGCGGAGCACGACGGCGAGCCGGGCGTGGACGCGGGGGGCCACGAGGACGTAGAGGGCGCCGATGGTGCCGAGGGGACGGACGCGGGCAGCGAGGACGCGGGGACCGAGGACGCCACGGGCGCGGACGCTGGCCACGAGGACGGCGGCGAGGAGGACGCGAGCGGCGCGGACGCCGCGGACGCCGCGGACGCGAGCGTCAACGACGCAGCGGAGGAGCCCGGCGGCGACGGGGGCGCGGGCCAGGACGCGACGACGGACGCGCCCGGCGACGCGGCGGCCGCGGAGGCGGGCAGCGACGCGGAGCCCGAGGGCGGGGGCGACGCGACGGTCGAGGGAGGCGTCTCCGACGGCGGCGATGCGTCGACCGGCGACGGCAGCGCGGGCGACGGGGCGGCGGACGGCGGCGCCGAGGCGGCGGCGGACGCGGGCCTCGGGCCGTGCACGCCGTCGAACCCGACGGGCTGCGTGCAGTGCCAGGGGAATGCGACGACGTTCTGCAGCCCGACGGAGGCGGACTTCGTCGCGCACGACATCGCGAAGGGCATCGCGACGGCGCCCGGGCCGGACCCGGACGCGAGCTGCTACACGTGCTTGCTCAACGGCGGCTGCCTCGACGACACCGTGTTCGTCGACACGGGCAAGGAGTGCGAGGACCCGCTGACGGCGGGGACGACGGCCGAGTGCCAGGCCGTGATCGCGTGCATCCTCGGCGCGACGTGCGCCACGGTGGCCGTGTCCGGCTGCTACTGCGGCACGGCGGGCGTGAGCACGGCGTGCCAGGGCAACCCCGCGCCCGGTCCCATCAACGGGGCGTGCGCGTCGACGATCGCGGCGGGCCTCGGGTTCCCGGTGAGCGACGGGACGGACGTGACCAAGAACCTGACCGACGTCACGAAGGCGGCGGGGCGGGCGGATCAGATCTTCCAGTGCGCGCAGTCGAACACCTGCGCGGCGTGCCTGCAATGAGGGCGCCGCGAACCGTGCTAGCGCCGGGCGCGAGCGCGGACGCGTGCGCGCTGGCGGCCGCGGTCCTCCTGTTCGCCGTGCCGGCGCGCGCCCAGGGCGCCGTCGACCCCTCGGCGACCGACCGCCATGCGTGCGAGGCGCTCACCGAGCAAGGGCGCCGGAGCGACGCCGTCCTCGCGTGCTCGCGCGCCGTGCAGACGGTGCGCTCCGACGCGAACGTGCGCGCGCTCGTTCACGCCCTGGTGGGGGGCCCGGCGGCCGCGACCACGACGCACCTCGCGATCGCGCTTTCGATCACCGCGCGCGAACGCGAGGCCGGCGGCCGTATCACGGCAGCCGCCGCCACCTGCGACATCGCCGAACGGATGGGAGACATGGTCATGCTGCAACGCTGCGCCGACGACCTTCGAACGACCGCCCCCGACGACCCCGCCACCGCGCGCGCCGCCGCGATCCTCGCGGCGCGCTGCCCCCCGTGGCGCTTCTGGGGCGGCTGGTCGCTGGTCGCGGCGACGCTCGGCGGGACGCTCGCCCACGCGCTCCGCCGCTCGGCGCGGCGATCGCGCCTCGCCCTCGCCCCCGCCCTCGGCGCAGGCATCCTCGCCGTATCCTCGCCCACCCTCGCCCGCGCCGACGTGCCCCCCGCTCCGCAGCACGGCTGGCTCAGCAAGTGGCCCATCGACGACGCGCACCCGGCGGCGGCGATCCCGCCCGAGAACGAGCGCAACGCCGACCCGCTGCAGTTCGGCTACTGGCTGCAGGACCTCACGTGGAAGGCGCAGCGCTCGTCCGCGCTCGGCGACCACGCCGCCGCCGCGCGCTACTACCACGCGCTCGCCGTGGCGGTGCCCGACCGCGCCGTCGGCTTCGTCAAGGAGTGCGAGGAGCACGAGGCCCTCGGTCACCGTGACGAGGCTGTCGAGGCATGCGGCCAGGCGCTCCTGCGCGACGGCCTCACCGTGCGCGACTACGAGCACTTCGTGCAGCTCGAGCTCGGCCAGCCGCGGCCGCTGACCGAGAAGGAGACCGCTGCCCTCGCCCAGGTCATCGCGCACATGAAGGAGGACCCCGCCGGCCGTGACGCCGCCGCGGACCTCGAGTGCCAGGTCGGCGCGCGCACCTCGAACGTCGCGCAGCTCGAGGCGTGCACCGCGGCCCTCGCCGCCCGCGGCCCCGAGGACGCGCGCCTCGTCTCGTATCGCTGGGCGCTCGCCGTGGCAAAGGGTGACCGCGACGAGGCGGCGGCGCTCGTCGCGCGGGCCCCCGCGGCGGGGGTCGCCCCGCAGGACGTCGAGCGGATGAGCCGCACGACGCAGGAGACGATGCGCCAGCAGACGCTGCGCCTCTTGCTCTCCGTGGTGGCGATCGTCCTGCTGGTCGCGGGCCTCGGCGCGGTCGGACGGCTGCTCGGCGCGCGCAAGCGAGTCGCCGACGCGAACTTGCCTGGGTAGCCGTCTCGAGCGATGCATCTCGCGCCAGGAGCGACGCTCCTCGCCGCGAGAGCGGCCGTCAGGCAACGACGAAAGGCGCACCTCCTGGCTGGAGGTGCGCCTCTCGCGCGATGCCGGGCGGCGGCGGCGCGCCGCGGTCAGCCCTGGCTCAGTCGGTGTGCCCTTCGGGCCGTCGGCCGGCGTCGCCGGACCTCAGTTGCACTTGCCCGTCGACTCGTTGAAGTCGAGCGTGCAGCGGCACGTGAGCGAGCAGTGGTCGCCCGTCGCGCCGTTGCTCGCGCCGTCGTCACACTCCTCGTAGGGGCCCTGCACACCGTCACCGCAGATGGTGCTCGCCGTCGGGATGCCCGCCGGGTTGCCGGTGCAGCCGTTGGCGTTCGCGCTCGCCTTGCAGATGGTCTGCTCGTTGAAGTCCTCGCAGAACGGCGTGTCCGTGCCCGAGGGGCTCTGGCCGCCGAGCGTGAAGAAGCCGTTGCTCGTGAGGATGGGGTTGATGTCGGCCGGGGTCGCCTCGAACTTCGCGAGCGTCAGCTCGTCGGCGGCCTGCGGGTCGCCGCTCGACGCCGCGATGTTGCCGAAGCCCGGCACCGACACGAAGAAGAGCTTGCGCGCGAGCTGGTACTCGCCGGCCGTGCCGAGCTTCTGCACCGAGGCCGCGTTGCCGTAGGTCTGCGCGACGCGCAGCGAGTCGATGCCGCCGACCGTGCCGCACGCCGTGCCGGTGCACTGGCCGTTGCCGGTGGTGGCGCCGTTCGCGTGGCCCGAGAAGCTCTTCGAGCCGTCACCGGCGTAGCCGATGCTGCACGGGTCGGCCTGCGCGAGGCAGCCGATCTGGTCGGTCATGTCGACCATCTGGCAGGCGACGGGCGCCGCGGCGGCGGAGGGATTGGCTCCGAGGACCGTCTCGACCTGGTGGATGCGGTTGTAGCCGGCCGCGAAGTCGACCGTCGTGCCGAGCGAGGGGATCGCGTACTGCGCATAGCCGATGGCCGGCTCGACGACGGTGCCGTCGCGCATCTGGATGTTGTAGGCGCGGCCGTCGGGGCTGCCGAGGCTGCGGTTCTGCAGGGCCGCGACCGTCGACTTCTGCGCGACGCACTGCGAGGTGTTGCCGACCGAGTCGACCGGCACGAGACACCCGCCCGCGATGAGCGCGTCGCCGTTGGGGCACTCGCCGCTGTGCTTCGTCCCGGTGCCGCGGATGGCGCACGTGAACACCGTCGCGGGCTTGCCGACGAGGAACGTCGTGCACGCGTTGGTCGGGTACTGCTTGAGCGGCGTCGCGAGGCGCGGCATCCAGTCGGAGTCGACCATCGGCACGACGAGGCCGAGCGCGCCGTCGATGTTGCAGACCTCTTCGCCGGGGCGGTTGTGGTTGTTCGTCGCGCCGCCGAGGCAGGGGCGGCGGATCGGGTCGTTGTCCTGGAACTGCGTGGGCAGCACGTCCGCGCCGAGCGCGCCCTGGCCGGGGTCGGGGCTGTCGCCCCAGGTGCCGGGCGGCGGGCGGCGGTGCACGCCGTCGTTGGCGACCGGATCGAGGACGCCGCCGGGGCCCGTCCACTGCTTGTTCGCGCCGAGCGCGCAGTTTGCGTTCGCGGTCTGCGTGTCCCAGTTGAGCGCGTTGCAGTAGGGGCTCGTGCCGAAGCCGTTGTTGGCCGAGTTCGACGTGGCGGGCGACAGGCCGAGGATCGACGAGAAGACGTCGGAGGTGCCGGAGGTATCGTCGCGGCGGAAGGCGTGCCAGAGCGCGCCGTTGACGGGCGCCCCGGAGCACGTCGTGCCGGCGGTGCCGTTCGCGCACCCGTTCTGGAAGAGCAGGCTCCAGTTCGCGACGAGCGCCTTGCGCGCTGCGCTGTTGCAGTCGGTGACGCCGCCGGGCGAGAGGTCCTTGCCGCCGTAGACGAGGGCGAGCACCCACTTCCAGGTCTGCGTCGCGTTGCTGCCGGCGAAGACGCCCGTCGTGCCGCTGAAGGCGAGGCCCGTTCCCGTGTTGTCCGCCGTGCCGTTGCACGCGGCCGCGCCGCCGGCACCCGTCGACGACAGGATGTCGACCGCGTCGAGGCCGATGACGATGGCCGACGCGTTCACGTCGCCGGAGCCGGCCGTGCCGCCGTTGAAGCTGCACACGTTGCCGCCGCTGTTGAGCATGCGCGACATGGGGCCGGTCTGCTGCTTGGCCGCGGCCGCGGAGAACGGCGAGCTGCCGACCATGGCCGACTGGGCGTTGCCGGAGCCGCCGCCCACGTACGCGTTCGACGGCGAGATGCCCGCTCCCGCGATGGCTTGCGTCGTCACGTTGAAGAGCGTGTCCGAGCCCTGGTACGGGCTGACGATGGCCGCTGCGCCCGTCGCGCCGGCCGCCGCCAGCAGGAACGTGGCGATCACGATCGACTTTTTCATGTGCGCGAGTCCTCCGTTTGAGGGGCTCGTGTTCAAGGTCCGGACCACCGCGGCCTCGGCGCGCGCGAATCGCCGCAAGGAGCGGAGACGACGCGGGATTGTTCGCGAGCACCGGGCGCCGCGAGGTACGCGAGCGCGAAGCGGATCTCCGATTCACGGAATCGGAGTTCCGAATTTCAGATGGCGTGCTCGGCGGACGCGGGCACGACCGTCGCGGGCGCGGGCGGGTGCGTGTCGCGCGGGGCCGTGCGCAGGCAGCGGGCGACGCCGTCGTCGAGATCGCCGGTCGCCACGCCTTCGAGGCGCAGGCGTGTCTGGAGCGTGTCGACCCCGCGCCCGACGCGACCGAGATCGAGCTCGCCGCTGCGGTGCGTGCCCACCAGGAACCAGTCGATGCGCGCGTCGATCGCGGTCAGCGGCACGCCGCCGCCGCGGCCCCCGTGGTACGCGCGCGAGTCGGCGCTGTTGCCGCGGTCGTCGCCGAGGACGAACACCTCCCCTGGCTGCACGCGGTAGCTCGCATCGAAGCCGCCGCCCATCGCGTGCACCGTGAGGTACGCGCGGTCGTCGAGGAACTCCACGCGCAGCCGCCCGTGCACTGCCGCGCCGCCGACGTCGGGCAGCGCGTAGAGGTACTCGCCCGCGTCGCACCACGGGACGGTCCACCCGTTGATGACCGGGGCGCCGCCGCGCATCCCGACGGTGTCGCCGGGGAGGCCGACGACGCGCTTCACGAGGACCGCGGGCCACCGCCCCCCGGTCGCCGGGGGGGGCACGGCGTCGCCGCGGAACGCGACGAGGTCGCCCCGCGCAGGAAGCCGCGCGCCGCCGGACGCGAGCCCGCTCTTGCGTCCCGCGACGAGATCCCCCGGCTCCAGCGTCGGGAGCATCGAGGCGCCCTGCACGCGGTACGGCTGCGCGACCCACGCGCGCACCGCGAGCGCGGCCCCCAGGGCCGCCGCGATCGCCAGCGCGAGCTTGGCGGCGCCCGCCCACGCACCCGCGCCCGCGCCCGCGCCCGCGCCCGCGCCTGCGCCTGCGCCTGCGCCCGCGCCCGCACCCGCACCCCGCGCCCACCAGTACCTCGCCGCCGCCGAGAACATCAGGAACAGCACGACCCCCATCGCGAGCCCGTACCGCTGCCCGAGCGCGGCCAGCGCGCCGCGCGCCCCACCTCCCGCGCCGACCGGCGGCACGAGCTCCGCCATCACGAGCGCCGCGCCCCCCAGGGGCGCCGCCACGAGCGCTGCCCATCGCCCCACGACCCGCGCGGCCCGCACCGCTACTTCAGCAGCTCGCACTGGTCGTAGTCCGGCGGCGGGCTCCCGCTCTCGATCGACTGCACGTACAGGAACACCGACATCCCCGCGTTGACCGCGCCGCGCACGGCCCAGGTGCTCGCGGCCTCGTCGAGGAAGCAGTCGCTCCGCGTCGGCGGGACCGCGTGGCAGCCCTTGTGGATTGCCTTCACCGCGTCGGGGCACAGGGGGATGCCGCTCGCCGCGAGCCACTGCTGCTGCACGGGCGTCGCGCTCGTGTCGTCGACGCACCACGGCCACGCGTTGGTCGCCACGAGGGTCGAGTCGACGCCGCCGTGCTCGTTGCCCACCGGCGCGCCTGCCGGGTACTGCGCCGCCGCCAGGAGCGTCCCCGACGCGACGTCGCCCTCGATCGACAGCGTCGCGTTGG
>Ga0070730_10005121_pt1 | contig 11354 bp, 13 predicted proteins | sample Coa_R1_3_FD_66447 | JGI IMG/M metagenome (GOLD analysis project Ga0070730, IMG submission 66447) | Surface soil microbial communities from Centralia Pennsylvania, which are recovering from an underground coalmine fire - Coalmine... | ecosystem: Environmental > Terrestrial > Soil > Unclassified ... | reverse complement strand
AGCGGCTCGCTGGTCGCGGTCAACGCCGCCGGCGGGCCCTCCACCGCCCTGCCGCAGTCCGGGTCGGTGGCCTCGGTCAACGGGCAGAACACCACCGGGTCGGTGGTCACCGTGAACGCGGGCAGCGCCCCGCAGCCCGGCTCGCCGAACGCCGGCCCGGGCCTCGTCGGCACCGTCCAGGGCGTCACCGGCGGCCTGGGCATGTGACAGGACCGCGGGCACCACAAGCCCGCACCAGCAGGTGAGGTAACACCGCGGGCGTGCCCCGGCCAGGCGGACGGGAGCCAGGCCGGGGGCACGCCCCAGGACCAGCCATCACCACGCACAACAAGGACAGAACCAGGAAACTGAGGAAGGTGACGCCTTAGGGGTAGGAATGCTGGCACCTAGTCACCCAGGGAGACCTCGCGCCACCGGATACTCGGGCAACTCGGGCGGAGTAGCGCACCAGGGCGGGTACCGAGGTTCGTTCGGGATAATGAGGCGCTGGGTTCGGGCGAGGTCGGTCTGAAGGACCTTTCAGCGCGATGCGCCCACTCCGTCAGCCGTCGAGTCCAGCCAGGGCGCCCAGGTTGCCGGGCGTGCCGCCGGACAGCCTGGTCTCGTCCACGAAGGCAGTGTCCGAGCTGCTGCCGACGACGAGCAGGAAGACCCTCTGCCCTGGAGCGGTTACAACCCGCTTTCCTCATGATGCAGAGCGGGTCTGACATCCTCCCAGGATGCTAACCCGCAGCTCAGCAAATCGGCCGCGGGACGGAATGAAAGACGGCACGGCCGGGCTGTTCGGTGACATGGGCATCGAACTGGGCAAGATCGGGATCTGGCGGCAGGCCACGGGGCTCACCCCCGAGCTGGCGGCTGAGGTGGAGACTCTCGGCTACGGGGCCATCTGGATCGGCAGCTCTCCCGACGGGGACCTGAGGCTCGCCGAGGAGTTGCTCGACGCCACGAACCGCATCGCGGTGGCTACCGGGATCGTCAACGTGTGGAAGGACGACGCGGCAACCGTCGGCGCGTCCTACCACCGGATCGCGGCCAGGCACCCGGACCGTTTCCTGCTCGGCCTGGGCATCGGGCATCCCGAGGCCACCCAGGAGTACCGGCAGCCCTACGCCACGCTGGTCAGGTACCTCGACGAGCTGGACGATCTCGGGGTCCCGGCCGAGGCCAGGGTCCTCGCGGCCCTCGGCCCGAAGGTTCTCGAGCTGGCCGCCCGGCGTACCGCCGGCGCGCATCCCTACCTGGTCACCCCGGAGTACACCCGGCAGGCCAGGCAGCTGCTCGGCGACGGGCCGCTGCTGGCCCCCGAACAGAAGGTCGTACTCGACACCGACCCCGAGCGGGCCCGCGCCATCGGCAGGCCACGCGTGCAGAGGCCGTACCTTGGCCTGTCTAACTACCTGGCCAACCTGCGCAGACTCGGCTGGACGGACGCGGATCTCGCGGATGGCGGCAGCGACCGGCTGATCGACGCGCTGGTGCTGCACGGTGACGCGGAGGCCATCGGCCGCGGGATCAGCGCGCACCTGGACGCGGGCGCCGACCACGTCGCCATCCAGGTCCTCGGCCCCGATCCTCTGGCGGCGCTCTGGGCGCTGGCCCCGGAAGGCTAGACCAGGGCCGTCCCGATCAGCCCGTTCCTGGTCACCAAGCCGGCCAGCTCGGCCGCGCCGAGCCCTTCGGTGCCTGCCGGGCGTGACGGCAGGACCAGGTAACGGGCTTCCGACGTGGAATCCCACACCGAGATCCGGACGCTGTCGGGCAGCGTGACGCCGAACTCCGCCAGCACGCCCCTCGGCTCCCGGACCGTCCGCGACCGGTACGCGAAGCTCTTGTACCAGCCCGGCGAGGGCCCGAGCAGCGACACCGGGTAGCAGGAGCACAGCGTGCAGACGATGATGTTGTGCACCTGCGCGGTGTTGGCCACGACCCGCAGCTGGAACCCGCCAGGCCCGGCCGGGGCCAGGGCGAACCCGGCCGCGCCCGCGGCCGCGTTCCCGTCGGCCAGCAGCAGCTCGCGGTAGGCCGGGTCGGTCCAGGCGCGGGCGACCATGCGGGCGCCGTTGACCGGGGACGCGTTCGCGTACAGCCTGGTCAGGAACGCGTCGATCTCCTCGTCGGTGGCCAGCCCGGCCGCGATCAGCCGCTCCTCGAGCCGCCGCGTCCTGACGGCGGCCGGCTCGTCCTCATGCCCGGTCAAGGTAGGACTCCCACAGGTCGACGGTCACGGTGTGGTCCCCGCTCCCCCACAGGTCGGCGGCGGAGAAACGGACCGCGTAGCAGGTCTCGACCCGCGGCGGCACCACGCCGCGGGCGCGGTCGTCAGGAAGCGCCCACTGGCCCAGGACCGCGACGACCTCCCCGGTGTGCCCGCGCACGTACCTCGGGATCCGGGTGTGGTGGTCCGGGTCACCCGCCCGCGCGCGGACCCTCGCGCCCGCCTGGTAGGTCACGGCACGCCCTTTTCTGCCGCCAGCAGTTCAAGCGCGCCGAGCCACCGCTCGTAATACGACGCCGCCAGGTACTCCTCCGGCGGGAGCCGCTCGATCGCGTCCCGCAACTCGTCGCTGTTGAACAGGCCGCGTTGCCGCAGCACGGCCGCCAGCGCGTACACCCTGGCCTCCCAGTCGGCCGCGAACGGCGGCTCGTCACGGTCCCCAGCCGACACGGACCCGAAGCCCGTCTGCCCGCCCAAGTCATGCACCCGGCTCACCCACTTATTTTCCCGAACGGCGGTGGTGCTACCTATAGCAACATGGCACTTATCGAAAACGAGCGGCCCGGCGGGCTGCGCAGCAGGTCCTGGTTCGGCGCGACCGGGCGGCACGGGATGGCCTACCGGTCGTGGATGCGCAGCCAGGGGTTCACGCCCGAGGTGTTCGACGGCCGCCCCGTCATCGGCATCGCGACCACCTGGTCCGAGCTGGCGCCGTGCAACGTCCACCTGCACCGGGTCGCCGAGTCGGTCAAGCGCGGGGTCTGGCAGGCGGGCGGGTTCCCGCTGGAGTTCCCCGCCATGGCGCTCGGGGAGACGCTGCTGCGCCCGACGGCCATGCTGTATCGGAACCTGCTCGCGATGGAGGCCGAGGAGCTGATCCGCGCCAACCCGCTGGACGGCGTGGTGCTGCTGTCCGGGTGCGACAAGACCACGCCGGGCCTGCTGATGGCGGCGGCGAGCGTGGACCTGCCCGCGGTGATGGTCACCGGCGGGCCCATGCTCAGCGGCAAGTACAAGGGCACGGACGTGGGCTCGGGCACGGCGGTGTGGCGGTTCGAGGAGGACCTGCTCGCCGGGCGGATGACCCAGGAGGAGTGCGCGTTCGCCGAGGGCTGCATGGCCAGGTCCAACGGGCACTGCATGACCATGGGGACCGCTTCCACCATGGCGTCGATGGCCGAGGCGCTCGGGATGCAGCTGCCGTATTCGGCGACCTGGCCTGCGGTGGACGCCCGCCGTTTCGAGACGGCGCAGCGGGCGGGCCAGGTGATCGTCGGCCTGGTGCGGGAGGACCTGCGCCCGTCGGCCATCATGACCAGGGCGGCGTTCGAGAACGCCATCAGGGTGAACGCGGCGATCGGCGGGTCGACGAACGCGGTGATCCACCTGCTCGCCATCGCGGGACGCCTCGGCGTCCCGCTGTCCCTTGACGACTTCGACGTGCTGGCCCGCGACGTCCCGACGCTGGTGAACCTGCAGCCGAGCGGGACGTACCTGATGGAGGACTTCTGCTACGCAGGCGGCCTGCCTGCGGTCATGCGCGAGCTGGATGACCGCGGCCTGCTGCACTCCGGGGCGATGACCGTCACGGGGGCTGGTGTCGGCGCCAATGTGGCGGACGCGCCCTGCTGGAACCGCGACGTGATCAAGGCCTTCGCCGAGCCGTTCCAGCCCGCGGGCACCGGGACCGCGGTGCTGCGCGGCAACCTCGCGCCGGACGGCGCCGTGATCAAGCAGTCGGCCGCGTCCCAGCACCTGCTGAAGCACCGCGGCCAGGCCCTGGTCTTCGACTCGCCGTCGGCGTACTACGCCGTGGCCGAAGACCCCGCGCTTGAGGTCGACGAGGACACGGTGCTCGTGATCCGTTACTGCGGCCCGCGCGGGTATCCGGGGATGCCCGAAGTCTCCAACGTGCCCCTGCCGAAGAAGCTGCTGCTGCGCGGCCTCCGCGACATGGTGCGGATCTGTGACGGCCGGATGTCGGGCACCGCCTACGGGACGGTGGTCCTGCACGTCGCCCCCGAGGCGGCTACGGGCGGGCCGCTGGCCCTGGTCCGGTCCGGGGACTGGATCACGCTGGACGTCCCGGCCAGGACCCTGACCCTGGAGGTCTCCCCCGAGGAGCTGGCCAGCCGGCGGGCCGCTTGGCAGCCGCCCGCGCCGCACGCCAGCCGGGGCTGGACCCGCCTGTACACCGAGCGCGTGCTGCAGGCCAACGAGGGCGCCGACCTCGATTTCCTGGTCGGCGCCAGCGGCCACGGGGTCCCGCTCGACAACCACTGAGCCCTGCGGCGGAGCGTCGTCCACACGGCGTCCACAAGGTTATCCACAGCTGGTGCGTTCTTGTGGATCTACGTCTCGCGCGGGGCCAGCCCGCGGGCCAGCAGTTCCAGCACGTCGTCCAGCACGTCGTCGGGAACCTGCCCGCCCGCCGTCCAGTCGGCCCAGCGCATGCCGACGAAGTTGCCGATCCCCGTGTAGGCGTAGGCGATGACCTCGGGGTCGTAGCGCGCGTCGATGTCGCGGGCCAGCTGGGCGATCCGTACGCCGCGCGCGTAACCCCGGGCCAGCTGCTCGTAGTACTCGCGGAACAAGCCGTGATCGATGAACTCGGACTCGCGGACGATGCGGTCGATCCAGGGCCGCCTCGAGAGCATGTCGAAGTACGCACGGAAGGCGGCGCGCTCCCGGCTGCGCTGGTCGTCAGCGACGTGCTCGAGGGCCGACCTCATGGCCCGCCTGAGGTCGTTATTGATCGCGCGGACCACGGCGGCGAAGACCTCCGCCTTGGATCCGTAGTAGGAGTAGAAGCTGCCGGTGGCCATCCCGGCCCTGGCGCAGATGTCCGCGACCGTCGTCCGGTGGTAGCTCCGCGCGCCGAACAGTTCCTCGGCCGCGGTCAGCAGCCGCTCAGCGGGGGGCCGTTCTGCGGGCGGCTTCGCGGGCAGCGCGGATGGCGGGCGGGCGCGCCCGCCCGCCATCCGGCCCGTGTCGGTTGTCATCTCCGGCTAAGCCCTGCCGTGTCCTGTTGGGATGGCCGAGGCTTCGTCAGGGTGACGGGATGCCGCTCGCCGGTGCCGACGCCTCCGTTCCCGTATAGGTGGTGATCGCGCCGGTCTGGGACGGGTCCGTGGTCAGGACCGATCCCTGCTGGACCAGGCCGCCGTTCATCATGACGGCCATGAAGGCGCCGGTGATGCCGTCGTGGTTGGCCGATGAGTAAGCGTACGGAGCGACCGACGCGCCCTGCGGGAGCCCGCCGTTGATCGCGCTCACCAGGTCGGCCCGGGTCGGGTTCCGGCCCGCCTTGAACATCGCCGACACGAACAGGTACGCGACGGCCTCGCCGTAGTACGCGTTACCGTCCCATGGCTCCTTCGCGTCGTACTGGTCGTGCACCATCTTGAACAGCGTGGTCCAGCTGTTGCTTGCCTGCGCGATCGTCGGCAGGTAGCTGTCGGTGATGATCCCGTTGGTGAGCTGGCTGCCGACGACCTTTGCGCCGGCGGACTTCGCGAAGGCCTCGAGGAGCCCGTCCAGCGTGTACACGTCGCTGTTGACGTCGCTGACCGCCAGCACCGGGGTGAAGCCGAGCTTCAGGCTGGTCAGCTTGAGCAGCGCGGTGAAGGCCGGGATGGAGAACGCCACGACCACTTGGGCCCCGGCCGCACGCAGCGCCGCGACCTGCGGCGCGACGTTGGTGTTGGTGACGACGTAGCTCTGCTTGCTGACGACCTGCGAGGCCGGTATCTCGTAATCGAGGCCCTTCACGCCGTCCTGGCCGAATTCGTCGTCCTGGTAGAAGTAGCCGACCTTCTTGCCCTTGAAGTGCTGGGCCACGTACTGCCCGAGGATCTTGCCCTCGCTCACGTAGTCCAGCTGGTAGCCGAAGGTGTCGGGGTAGAGCGTGGGCTGATCCCAGCACCCGCACCCGGACGCGACGAACACGTCGGGGACCTTCTGCGAGTTCAGGAAGCTGACCACGGCCAGGTGCGTGGGCGTGCCGAGGCCGTTGAAGATCGCGTACACGCTGTCCTGCAGCACGAGCTGGCGGACCACGGACGCCGTGGTGGTCGGGTCGTACGCGTCGTTGAGGTACTTGTAGACGATGTTGCGCCCGTAGACGCCGCCGTGCGCGTTGACGTAGGCGAAGTACGCGGCCGACGCGGGGGCGATCTCGGAGTACCCGGGCGCGGCCGGGCCGGTGAGCGGCTGGTGGCTGCCGATGGTGATGGTGGTCGCGGTGATGCCAGGCGCGGACGCGGTCAGGGCGGAACTCGAGCTGCTGCTCCCTGAGCTCGGGGCTGAACTCGAGCTCGAGCTGCTGCTCGAGCACGCGGCTACGGCGAGCGCGGTCACGGTCATGAAGGCCGTGGCCTGCCAGCGGAGCCGTTGAGATCTCTTCATGAAGTGCCTTCCTTCTGGTGTTGGCTGGCCGCCTCTTCATCGGCCGAAGGCGTGACATGTGGTGCGGGCGCTTCGCGCCAGGTGCGGGACTTCAGGTCAGTCCCGAAGAAGGTGGTAAACACCCACCGGAGCCCGCCCTGGATGCCCTGCGGGAACACGAGCATGACCAGGATGAGGACCACGCCGTAGGCGACGATCGGGATGTTGGCTCCGACGGAACTGGACAGGCCGTGGCTGGTGGCCACGTCGGTCACGTAGACGGGGACGAGGACGATCAGGAGGCTGCCCCAGAGCGCGCCGGGCAGGCTGCCCAGCCCTCCGATCACGGCCGCGGTCAGCAGCGCGATGGACAGCGTCAGCGTGAAGGCCCCGGGCGCGACCAGCCCGGTGACGATGGCGAGCAGGGCGCCGGCGATCCCGGCGCAGGTGGCGCTCACGACGAACGCGCGGATGCGCGCGGCGGCGACGTTGATGCCATCGAGCTCGGCCGCCACGTCGTCGTCCCGGACCGCCCGCCAGTTGCGCCCGATCCGGCTGTACTGCAGGTTCGCCAGCAGGACCAGGACGACCAGTGCCACCACGGAGCTGACCCAGGCCTGCCACCTGGTCAGCGGGAAGTTCGCACCGACGAAGCCCGGGGTGGTGAAGGTGACGTTCAGGCCCTGGTCGCCTCCGAACACCCCGGGAAAGGCGGGGGCGACCGCGGTGATCGCGACGCCGAACATGAGGGTCGCGCCCGCGAGGTAGGGTCCGCGCAGCCGGGCCGCGGCCAGGCCTACCACGGCGCCTGCCGCGGCCGTGACCGCGGCGGCCACCACGAGCGCGGCGTAGAAGGGCCAGTTGAGGTGCAGCATGACCAGCGCTGTGGCGTAGGCGCCCACGGCCATGAAGGCGCCGTGGCCCAGCGAGATCTGGCCACTGAATCCGGTCAGGACGGTAAGTGCGGCGACCGCCGTGACGTACATCGCGATCTCGGCGATCTGGTAGTCACGGAACGCGTTCAGCTTGACGGAAACAACGGCCACGATGATGGCCACGATGACGGCTAGGGCGAGCCTGCGAGGCAGCGTCCGCATCGTCATACCCGCCGCATCCGCGAGCCGGCGAACAGCCCGTCCGGCCGGAACATCAGCACCACGACCAGGATGCCCAGGGCGACCAGGGAGGTAAGGTCGGCGCCGACGGAGCCGCCCACGTAGCCGCCCGCGTAGCTGAGCGCCAGCCCGAGGACCAGCCCGCCGACCACCGCTCCCCCCGGGCTGTCCAGGCCGCCGAGCACCGCCGCGGTGAAGCCGTAGACGAAGATGGTGTCCATGCTGTTCGGGTAGAGGAACGTGGACGGCGAGACCAGCACCCCGGCGAGCGCGCCGAGCAGGCCCGCCAGGCCCCATCCGACGGTGAGCACCCGCGCGACCCGGATGCCCGACAGGCGGGCAATGGTGGCGTTGAACGCCGCGGCCCGCATCCGCAGCCCGGCTGAGGTGTATCGGAACAACACGGCCAGCAGCAGGGTCGCCGCCAGCACGGCGGCCGCGACGAACACGTCAGAGCGAGACACGCCCAGTGGTGTGCCGCCTACCCTCAGCCCGGTGATGGAGAACGCCGGGGGGAACGACCGGTACTGCCCGCCGAAGAAGATGCCAGCCAGGCCTTCGAGGACGGTGAGCAGGCCGATGGTCACGATCACCGCGTTCAGCGGCGGCTTGTTCAGCGTCGGCCGCACCACGGTCAGCTCGCAGGCTGCCCCGAGCACGAGGCCGGCCGCGAGCGCGACCACGAACCCGGCCCAGTACGAGTGGGTGCGGTAGATGACCTCGATGGCCACGTAGGTGGTGAACATGGCCATCGCGCCCTGCGCGAAGTTCACCAGGCGGGTGCCGCGCCAGATCAGCACCAGGGACAGCGCGATCGCGGCGTAGACCATCCCGAAGGTGATCCCGCTGAGCGTGAACTGCAGGAACTCGACCACTGGCATGCTCCCCTGTGTGCCTAGAACCCGAGGTAGTGGTGCCGCAGCGCGACGTCGGCCGCCAGCGTCGCCGCGTCGGCCGAGACGACGACCCGGCCGAGGTTGAGCACGACGCCATGGTCGGCGATCGACAGCGCGCTGCGAGCGTTCTGCTCGACCAGCACGATGGTGAGCCCCTGCTCCCGGCTGAGCCGGACCACGAGGTCCAGGACTTGCGCCATGACCCTCGGCGCGAGGCCGAGCGACGGCTCGTCGAGCAGCAGTACCCGCGGCCTCGCGAGCAGCGCGCGGGCTATCACCAGCATCTGCCGCTCGCCGCCGGACAGCGTGGAGGCCAGCTTGCGCCGGCGGGCCGCCAGCGGCGGGAAGCGCCCGTAGGCCTCCTCGAGCGCGGCGGTCCGCTCTGCTTTCCTCGCCCGCCAGGACATCATGCCGACCCGCAGGTTCTCTTCCACGGTGAGTTCCGGGATCACGCCCTGTCCCTCGGGCACGTGCGCGATCCCGGCCCGCACCACCTGCTCCGGGCTCCGCCCGGCGACGTCGGTCGCGCCGAGCAGGACCCGGCCGCGGCGGGGCTTGACCATGCCGCTGATGGCGCGGAGCAGCGTCGTCTTGCCCGCGCCGTTGGCCCCGAGCACGGCCGTGATAGCGCCGGCGCCCGCCGTCACGCTCACGCCGTCCAGGGCGACGACCTCGCCGTAACCCGCGACCAGCCCCTCGACGGCGAGCGAAGCCGACCCCTCGCTGGCCGCGGCCGGGGCACTGGCAGGCATCTGGCTACTCATCCGTTCCCCCCGGCCTGCTGGCTGCCCTGGGTGCCCTCGGCGGTACCGAGGTAGGCGGTCGTGACGGCGGGGTTGTCCTGGACCTCGCGCGGCGATCCGGTCGCGATCACCTTCCCGAAGTCGAGGACCACGATCGAGTCGCAGACCGCCATCATCAGGTCCATGTGGTGCTCGACCACCATCAGCGAGCCCTCGGCCGCCAGGTCGCGGATGAGCCGGCCGAGCTGGGCGAGTTCGATCTCGTCCAGGCCGCTGGCGGGCTCGTCGAGCAGGATCAGCCCCGGCTTGGCGACCAGCGCGCGGGCCAGCGCGACCCGCTTCCGCATGCCGTAGGACAGCTCACCCGGCCGGGAGGCTGCCACATCGGCGGCGCCGACCCGGTCCAGCGCCTGCAGGGCCAGGTCGCGCAGCGCGCGCTCGTCGCGGCCCGAGCGCGGGAGCGAGAGCAGGGCGGACCAGAACCCGGCCCTGGCCTTGCTGGTGGCTCCCACCATGACGTTCTCCAGCGCGGTCAGCCCGGCGTAGAGCCCGACGCCCTGCAGGGTCCTGGCCACGCCCAGGGAGGCGAGCTGGTGCGGCCGGACGTGGAGGTGCTTACCGCCGAAGAACACCTCGCCGTCGTCGGGCCTGATGAACCCGCACAGGACGTTGAGCAGCGTGGTCTTGCCTGCGCCGTTCGGCCCGATGACGCCCATGACGTGACAGGGCGGGACGGCGAGCGAGACTCCGTCCAGCGCCGTCAGTCCCCCGAAGCGGACACTGACGTTCCTGACCTCCAGGACTGAACCCGGATTCATCACTCTTTGTCCTAGTTATGACGAACGAGAGGTTCGGGCATGAATCCACATTCAAGGCGCGTGCCCGCCCAGCGGCAAGACCCCGACAGACTTTGGTGCCGATTCGTAGCTGAACCGCAACACGGGCTCGGGCTCATCTCCCAATGACCCGTGCGGGCGTGTCTCTCCGTGATCCAATGCGTGATGGTGGTATGGTAATTGGTATGGCATCGAAGAAGGTGACCATCACGCTGGATGAGGCGCAACTCGACCGGATCCGTGCCCTAGTCCATGCGGGCAGCGCCCCCACCGTGTCGGGGTTCATCCAGCACGCTGTCGCCGTAGCCCTGGACGACGTCGCCGGGTGGGGGGCCCTGCTGGCTGAAGCCTTGCGGGAAACAGGCGGCGCGCTCTCGGACGATGAGCGCACCTGGGCTGATGAGATCCTCGGGGTCAACTCTCCGCGTAGGCCAGCTGCCTGATGCCGGGCGTCACCCTCGACGCGGGCGCAATGATCGCCCTGGATCGCAATGACCGCCGTGTGGTGGTGCTCCTGGCCCGCGCACGCGAGACCGGCGCCCGCGTGACGATCCCGGCGACCGCGCTCGCCCAGGCGATCCGGCGACCTGACCGCCAGGCCCGGCTCGCGCGCCTGGTCCGGCAGCCGACGACCGACGTCATCGCCCTGGACCGGGTGGATGCGACCAATGTCGGCAGGCTCCTGGCCGCCAGCGGGACCTCCGATATCGCCGACGCCCACGTCGTGATTTGTGCACGCCGCAGCGAGCAGCGCATTGTCACGTCCGATCCCGACGATCTCCGAGTCCTGGACCCGACCGTTGGACTCATCTCTCTCTGACGGAGCATCCGCCCGATGGTCGGCTAGGGCACCAAAGGTGCCCTAGGCGCCGGGAACGTCGCCGAGGCGCAGCAGGCGGGCGGCGTTGAGCTTGAGGATCTTCGGGCGAACCTCGGGCTTGATATCGAGCAGCTCGAAGTCGCGCAGCCAGCGCTCCGGGGTCAGCAGCGGGTAGTCGGTCCCGAACAGCACCTTGTCCTGCAGGTAGGAACTGGCCGCGCGGACGAGCTGCGGCGGGAAGTACTTCGGCGACCAGCCGGACAGGTCGATGTAGACGTTGGCCTTGTGGGTGGCGATCGAGATCGCCTCGTCCTGCCAGGGCACCGACGGGTGGGCCAGG
>Ga0070730_10005120_pt1 | contig 11355 bp, 12 predicted proteins | sample Coa_R1_3_FD_66447 | JGI IMG/M metagenome (GOLD analysis project Ga0070730, IMG submission 66447) | Surface soil microbial communities from Centralia Pennsylvania, which are recovering from an underground coalmine fire - Coalmine... | ecosystem: Environmental > Terrestrial > Soil > Unclassified ... | reverse complement strand
CCGGCGTTGTCCAGCGAATTGCGGCCGAAGACCGTCTGGTAAAACTTGACAACGGCCGCCGTCTCGTCGAACGCCCGCTCGGCCGAGGCGTCGCCAGACGCGCCCGGGTTGGCGATCGGCGTTCCGGGCAGTGTGGTGCCATGCTTGCAATCGAACACCAGATCGGCCGGCGGGGCCGCGGCAACTTCCGCGCTGACGGCTGTGCGGAGAACCGATTGGGACAATTGAGCCAGTTTCGCCGTCGCGGCCCGCGCGTCGCGCCATTGTCGTTCGAGCTTCACGGCGTCGACGAAATGCTGCCGTTGTTCGGCGGTGAGTTTCCTATCCTTCGCAAACCGCTCCATGACGCTCTGAGGCACGATGAAACAGCCGCAGCCGCAGTGCTCCCCGTGTCGGTAGAACTCTCCAGCGCCGGGGGCGTGCAACTCAGTCGCGGACCTTGGACCAATGCGATTCTTCATTCTGATCCTCCTAAGGAAGCTAACTCTAGTAGTCGTCCGGCCGGTTCGGGGCGACCCAGTTGGCCATCCTCCGGATGAGCACCTCTCGCGTCCGGATACCCGCTGCGGTCAATGCTGCCTGCATTGAGCGTGCGACCGCCGGACAATACCGCAGGGCCTTTTCAGCCAGCTTATGCAAGGATTATAGGCGCAATTCCGCGACCATGCACACCATTCGTGGCTACGTTGCTCGTCCGCTGGCGGCAGCGTACGATGCCTGACATTATGTTTCGGTCAAGGTCCGCGGCCCAGCAGACTGCGGCAGAGATTACCATAGATGTGTGATGTGGCGATCCACCGGCCCTTTGGGCTGCTGCCAAATGCTCGCTGTTGTGACCACGACAGTCCGGCCAGCGGACCCGGCCTAGATTGTCGGCTTGAGCGCGGCTCGACGGACGACACTATCTGTCAATCGGAATTAAGCGTAAAGCCGATCCTTTGGCTGCGCTAAGGGGGCGGCTTCCACGTGGTGTTGGGCACACTTAGCGACAAATACACTTGAACCGGTCAGGGGGCATCGGACCTATCTCGACAGACTACTTTGATCGCTGGCGCAGTAGGCGCGATGAATTCGCCAGGATGCCGAGATCGGGCATCGACTGCGCGGCGGCTGCGAAAATCGGCGGCAAGAAGCCAAATGCTGCCAGCGATAGTCCGACGATATTGTAGACAACCGTAAAGGCAATGTTTGTTTTGACAACCCGCATGGTGCGGCGCGCGATGCGCAGCGTCTCGGGCACCAGCGTCCAATCATCGCGCATCAAGGCGACGTGAGCCGCTGCCAGGGCCACATCGGATCCAGCCGCGCCCATGGCGATGCCGATGTTGGCCTGGGCCAGGGCGGGGGCGTCGTTCACGCCGTCACCGACCATGATGACGGTATGCCCCTTGGCCTGGTACTCTTTTACAACGGCGATCTTGTCCTGCGGCAGCATGTTCGCGCGATAGCCAATACCCAACCGCTGGGCTATTTCGGCCGCGGTGCGCTCGTTATCGCCGGTGAGCAGCTCGACATGCCGGATGCCCAGCTGTCGCGCTTCGGCTAAAGCGGCCGGGACCTCGGGGCGCCCGGTATCCGCGGCAGCCAGTAGGCCCACGAACTGGTCGTCACGCGACACATACAACAGGGTCTTCCCTTGGGCTTCAAGGGCGCCAGCGGCGTCTACAGGACCGGCGGCCGGCAATAGTCGATAACTGCCGACGCCAACCGGTTTGCCATCGACCTGAGCGCGCACGCCGTGGCCTGGCACGGCTTCAAAGTTTTGGGGCTCCGAAACGGCCAAGCCTCGGGCGCGGGCCGCCGCCCGTACCGCTTCGGCCAGGGGATGCTCCGAATACTTCTCGGCCGACGCAGCCAAGGACAACAGTTCATCCCGGCCCAGGCCATTCAGGGATACAACATCGGTCACTTCGGGTTTGCCCAGGGTCAGCGTGCCGGTCTTGTCCACGAGCAGCACGTCGGCGCGGGCCAGGATCTCAATGTACTTGCCGCCTTTGATGAGAATGCCGCGCCGGGCGGCGGCGCCGATTGAAGCCAACATCGCAATGGGCGTGGCCAGCGCAAACGAGCACGAACAGGCCACGACCATAACCGCGGCGGTGGCCAGGGGGTCATGCCGCAAGAGTAGAGTCAGGGCCGCGATGCCGGCCACCACCGGCAGATAATAGGCCGAGAATTTGTCGGCCAGCCGCTGCACATTGGCCCGATTGGCCTCGGCGCCTTCCACCAATTTGATGATCTGGCCGAAGGTGCTGTCGTTACCGACGTGGGTAGCCTGGACTCGCAGACTGCCAAGACTGGCCAGGGTCGCGGCAAACACCCGGGAACCCGGCCCGGCTTCGACGGGCATCGACTCGCCCGTGATGGAGGCCTGGTCAATCGTCGCCTGGCCGCTCAGCACCTGTCCGTCGACTGGTATCTTCTCACCTGGGCGCACGACGACAACCTCGCCTACTTGCACTTGCTCAATGGGCAAATCAACCTCTTGACCGTCGCGCTCGACGCGGGCAGTCTGCGGCGCCATAGCGGTCAACCCCTTCAAGGCGCCGCGCGCCCGTTCCGTGGTGAAGTTCTCCACGTAGTCACCCACCCGCATGAACAGGACCACGACGGCGGCCGTCGCCCACTGGCCCACCGCTAACGCGGCCAGGGCGCCCAGGCTCATCAACGTATGGGAAATAATCTGGCGCCGGAGGGTCGCCTGCACCACCTTGCGGAAAATGGGATACCCGGCGCTCAGAACGATCGCCAGGCCGATCGGCCAGGGCACCAGGGAAGTGACCGTTTCAAATAGCCCAAGCCACTCGCCGACAACCACCACGAACAGGACCACGCCAAACACAATCCCCAGGATCGTGAGCACGCGCCGGTTGAAGTCATTCAGGACAGGCGGGGCGGGTGGCTGCTCGGTGGAAACCGGTTCGGGCACCGAATAGCCGGCGCCGGCCACTGCCTTACGGATAGCGGGCAAATCCACCTGGCCTGGATCGAGCCGAACGATCGCTTTTTCCGAGGCCAGGAAGACGTCGACCGCTGCTACGCCCGGCAGGGCAGCAATGGCCTGCTGAACGTGTTGGGTGCATTCGGCGCAGTCCATCCCCTTGACCGGTACTTCGAGTGTCTTAATGGCGGGCATGGCGCACCTCCTCTGGCAGGTTGTAACGCGTGCATTGGTAGACGCCCTTGGCCACGTCGGCGACCAGGGTTTCGGCTAGCTCGATGAGTTGCCCCACCCGATCATCGCTGAGTTGGTATGTCACATAACGACCCGTCTGCTCGGCGACGACCAGGCCGCAATCACGCAGACAGCCCAGGTGATTGGAGACGTTGGATTGCGACAGACCTGTCGCTGCGACGATCTCGGTGACGGTCAGCGGTCCCTGGCGCAGGGTGTCCATAATGCCCAGACGTGACGGATCACCAAAACCGCGAAAAAGCTTGGCCTTTATGCCCAATGCGGTCTTTTCTGAGCTCAGCTGCATGGCGATCTCCTGAAATCATGGTATCAGCACTTGATGATATGTTAGCCGATAACGGCAAAGTCTGCCAATCCAAAGTAGCTGCATCCTTGTACCAAAGGGGCCAATTCAACCATGGTGCTGTTCGCTCCGGGCGAGGTGTCTACTGCACAAGTTCCAAGAGCATTAGCAATAGGAATCCGGCGAAGAAGGCACTCGTCAGCCAAGGGGTTTCAGGCACTTCATGCGCTTCACGCAACAGTTCCTCCGTAACCAGAAATAACAGAGCGGCTACACCGAAGGCCAACACGCCAACCAACGCCACCCCTGTGATCAACTGCAAGGCAGCGCCGCCGACACCCGCACTGGCGACGAACAGCAGTGCCAAGCCGCCGACCTTTAGAAGGGACCATCCGCGGCCACCCTGACTTTGGCCTAACCCTAGCATTGCAACAACGCCAAGCGCTGCCAGCTCCAATGCGAGCCCGATGGTTAGCAGAATGCCTTCCTTGGCTCCGGCCGCGAAACCGATGCCTAGCATCAGCCCGTCGATCACCAGATCAATGCCGGCTGCAAACAGTAGGCTGCCTGAGACTTTCGGCAAGGCAGGCTGTGTGCTCGTACTGGCTATGCCGGACGTTTCAGTTACCTTCCGAATTGCGAGCATCGTCAACGTGCCGGCCGCAAACCCCACGCCGGTCACGAGTGCCGACTTATCGTGTATCAGAACCGGTAATAGCTCGATGGCCAAGACCGCAAACACCACACCACCGGCAAAATGCATGAGTGCGCTGCGCAGAGGCGGCCCCGGCGCGCGAACGAGTGTCAAGATACTAGCGGCCACCAAGACACTGGCGGGTATCAACGCGAACGAGACGATCTTGAGCACAGTATCCATTTAGATTCTTATCTGGGTCGATTCCTCTATGGTGCTGCGCCCCGCTAGTCGGGCTGGCGGATCGGCCGAAAGCGGAAGGGCTGCCCAAGCCGGTCAAAACGAATGTTGACAAAACCTACTGCTGCCAGCCTCTGGCCGAGCGTGGCGGGGTCAACGGTCACCATGGTGTCGCCGATATGGATCAGCCGAAACGGGACCACCGGTGTTATCGGTGCCGGCGAACACACTGCAGGGGCGCAGGACCCGGTATACTTCGGCAAATAGCTTGTCCTGGAGCGCCGGGGAAGGGACGTGGTGCACTCCAGCTTTCCTTTCCAATCCGCCGATTGGCATAACCTGCGATGGATGGCGTTCATGAAACAGGGCCTCTGTCAGACAGCCGGACCGCGGCTCGAGTTGATACTGCCTTCAATGGACCAACGTCCCGATAACCAGCGTGAGCCCGGTAAACAGGACGCTTACCACTGTGATTCCGATAAATCCGACAAGAAAACCGTGAACGTAGAAGCCGTAATCGTCGTAGCCGTCCCAGGTCTCGGTTCCGGGAATCATCAAGGCTTTGGGCTTGAGGGTGGCCACAAACAACCAATCAATTACCAGCAAGTCGAAAACATTGAACGTCTGCATGGCCACAAACAGGGTCAGGAAAATCGCCCAGAAACCGGGCGGGCCGCCCGCCCGATGATATAAGTCCACGGTGGCGTAAACCAACACCCCAGCCAGCAAGAGAAAAGTCGGGATGCCGGCGAGCCGGCTATCCCGGATGGCGTTCTTACCTACTGGCCCGTAGCGTTAGCGGATTTTGGGCGGCGCATCATGCACCCACATTTCCGGTTTCCATCTGAAGGTAATGATAATTACGGCTGTCATGACCAGGCTGATGATGGCGCCATAAATCAGCGCCGGATAAACAATATCGACGATAGACATTTAGGCTTCGTTCTTCTGTTTGTACCCAAGCAGCCGCAGGGCGTTCAGGACCACCAGGATGGTGCTGCCTTCGTGAAAGACGATTGCCACCCCAATTCGGGTCAGGCCGGTGAGTGAGGCGACGACCAGTACCGCAATCACGCCCAGCGCGATCCACAGGTTTTGCAGGATGATGGCCCGTGTGGCCCGGCCCAGGCCAACGGCGAACGGCAGCTTGGAAAGGTCATCCCCCATCAGCGCGATGTCGGCCGTTTCGAGCGCCACATCGGTTCCGGCGCCGCCCATGGCAATGCCCACAGTGGCGTTGGCCAGGGCCGGCGCGTCATTCACCCCATCGCCGACCATGGCGGTGTAATTGAACTCCTGGTTCAAAGCCAAGATGGTCTTGACCTTGTCTTCCGGCATGAGGTCGGCACGAAAATCCGTGAGGCCCACCTGTTTGGCAATGGCCCCGGCCACACGGGCATTGTCGCCCGTGAGCATGATCGTCTGTTGGACGCCCAAGCGCCTCAGGGCCTGCATGGTCTGGCCGGCATCCGGTCGCAGCGTGTCGGCGACCGCGATCACACCCACCAGTTGATTGTCCAGAGCCAGCGCCATGATGGTTTTGCCGGCGGTTTGCAACGCATCAATCTGTTTCTGAGCCACGTCTGGCAGGCTGACCCCGGACTCGGACAGCAGCTTCAGGTTGCCCACCTGTATGATCTGGCCGTTAGAGTTGGTACGGACGCCGCGGCCGGTGATTGACTCAACATCGCCGATCTCTGGCAGTTGCAAGCCTTTGGCCTTGGCCGCCCGCACGATGGCCTGCGCCAGCGGGTGGCCGGAGTGATTTTCGATGGCCGCCGCTAGAGCCAATAGCTGGTCTTGGTTCAACGACCCAAATGCAAACAGGTCGGTCACTTCTGGCTTACCGCGGGTCACGGTGCCGGTTTTGTCGAAAGCAATCGCCCTTAAACGTCCAAGGTTCTCGAGATGGACCCCGCCCTTAACCAACACGCCATTGCGGGCGGCCTGAGCGATACCCGCCAGGATGGTGGCGGGTGTGCCAAGGGCCAGTGCACAAGGCGAAGCCGCGACCAACAAGGTCATTGCGCGCAAGAATGAAAGCTGAAATGGCACCCCGAACAGCGGCGGAACGATGATCACCAGCGCCGTGGCGGCCAGCACGCCAGGCACAAAAACCCGCGAGAATTTCTCGACAGATTGCTGCGTGGGCGATTTCTGGGTTTGCGCCTCTTCCACCAGCTTCATCACGCGCGCCAGTGTGCTATCGCGCGCCAGCCGGCCCACGCGCACTTCCAGGGCGCCTTCGCCGTTGACCGACCCGGCAAACACCGGGTCGCCGGGCGACTTGTCCACCGGCACCGATTCGCCGGTCACAGGAGACTGGTCAACCCCAGACTGTCCCGCCAACACCGCTCCGTCGACCGGCACGCGCACACCTGGGCGCACAATGACCGTGTCCTCCAGCACTAATTGATCGACCGGTAACTCGATTTCTTGGCCGTCACGTTTGACTAACGCGGTCTTAGGCGCCAGATCGGCCAGGGCGCTGACGGCGGCACGGGCACGGTCCAGGGCGCGCTCCTCCAGCGCATGACCAAGGCTGAACAGGAACAGGAGCAGCGCACCCTCGGCAAAGTCGCCCAGCACGGCCGCGCCCACGGCGGCGGCCACCATAAGCGTGTCGGTATCAAAGTGGCGCTCGCGCAAGGCGTGCCAGGCGTGCTGCGTAATCTCCCAGCCGCCTAAAACATAAGCGATGACATACAAGCTGACTGCCGCCAGGTGCGGCAGACCCAGGAACATTTCACCAGCCCAGCCCAAGATCAGCAGCAGGCCGGCGGCCAGGCTGGAGAGGACCTCGCGATTGGCATGTAACCAGCTCGGCAGGCCGGTTTCGGGTATGGTGTAACCCAGCCCACGCACACGCTTTTCAATCGCACCGCGGTCGATTTTCTCGGCGTCGAACTCCACGCGCATCTTTTGTGAGGCGTAATTGACGTTGACCGCCAGCACGCCGTCCATCCGGCCAATGCCATGTTCGATAACCTTCACGCAGTCCGAACAATCCATGCCTTCGAGGGGGAACACCTGGTGATGGTAGCGATCCACAATTTGCGCGCCGGCGCGCTCGGCCAGGCGCCGCACATCCGCCAAGGACAAGGATTCGGGATCGTAATGGACGCACAATTCGGGCGGATGTTTCTCGCGCTCCACGTGCACCCGCTTGAGGCCCTTTTGGTTGGTCAGGGCGGCCTCTAGCCGATTCAGACAGGCATCATCCTCGACTTCGACGCCGGGCAACAGCAGCGGCACTTGTAATTCAATTGTTTTTTCAGACATTTCTTACTCCCGCCAGAAAGCCTATATTTCACTGACATGACGCGACGAATGGAACGAACGCCCGAACCTTTTGATCAGGGCGCTGGCAAGCTGCGGCAGACGCGGTTCGTCTGCGCTGTGACTAGCTGGCTTTAGGGGGTAGCAGGGGAGGGGAGAACTGTCGTGCCGACAGATGCGGGAAAGCAGTAACCTGAAGCATGGCCAAGACCATGGGGGTCGCAAGGCTCAGATGGAGCGCGACTGCGAAACCCGTATGCAGGGTACTGGCGGCATCCTGGCGGGCGCCGCTTCCATGCTGCAAACCGGAGCTGGATGTCGCGGCCAGGTTTGCACTGGGCCACACGTTGCTTGCATCGGCAACAAAATGGCCAAGCAATGCCAAGAGTGTAACTGTCGCCAATATCGGCAACAGTCGCTTTGCCCCGGTGCGACGCCGTAAAGGCCTAGCCATGCTGAACATGGTCGAGTCCCTGTTTGAACAAGGCAGCCACATGGTCGTCGTCGAGACAGTAGAACACCTGGCGGCCATCCTTCCGCGCTCGGACCAGCCGCATCTGTCGCAGGCCGCGCATGTGATGCGATACGGCTGACTCGCTGATGCCAACGGCCTCGGCCAGCGAGCTGACGTTGAGCTCGCACTCAGCCAGTGCCGCGATAATGCGCACCCGACTGGTGTCGCTAAAGGCTCGAAAGAGCTCGGCTACCTGGGCGGCCGTCCGCTCATCGAGACCAGCCGCGTGTTTGGCGCGTTTTAGTGTAGGCATAGCTTGATATATGAGCATATAATCATATATTGTGATATGATATTCCAGCCGACGGAGAATGTCAAGCGGCGATTGTGTGCCGGGTGCATTTCACTCCGGGTGGCGAAAGCGAGCCAGTTTTGGGCATTCAGGCCTGGAGCAGTGGTATGGCTAAGAAACGCGGAGAGCGGACCGCGGAATTGCAGGCGGAAGCGGAGCGTTTGATTGATGCCAGACTGGATTGGACCCATCAGACAGACACGCCGGACTTGACCGCCATTGAAGACGAAGTGCTGAAATTGCACCGCTAGTTTGGCGAGATGTTGGCCACCGCGGCTGTGAAATAGCAGCCGATGACGGAACTATAATGTTACGACTCCGCCGGCGAAGAGCATGTCACGGGTGAAGAGGATGAAAGCGACCCCGATGACGATCAGAAAACCGTAATGATGAACCTTTATTTTGCATGGCGCGGCGAACTGCGTCGATGTACCACCCATCCCCAGCCAACCATCAGGATGCCTGCCATAACCAGGGCGCCTGCCGTAACGGGGACCCAAATCACCCATGAGGAGATGCCTGAGGCTTTGCTCACCCCAAATTGATAGCTCCCCTCAACCGAGTGCCCGTCCAAGGTAACCGCCGTCCACTGCACGGTATAAGTTCCGGGGGAAAGCGGCGCCGCCAGATGGACAGCCAGTTCCCGGCCTCTTTCCACCTGCGACACAACCCCTGACACTGGATGAAAGCTTCCACTGAATATGACAACCGTGCTACCTGGACACAGGAGCGAGTCAAAGGTGATGGTGATGTCTTTCAGTGTGGGCGGTGCAACTTCGCCCGGCGCCGGACTGGCGCTGAGCAAGGTGGCATGAGCAAAGGCAGGCAGCACGGAAATTGCGAGCAGCGCTGCCAGGCCAATAAGCCCGACTGCCAATCGCCAGCGAATCCGGCCGCGCCTGACAACTGATTGGTTCACGGCTGCAACAGCAGGGTCAGTGCCGCCGTGAGTTCGCGGGGCGAGACGGGGCCGCCCAAGTGGGCAGCGACCTTTCCAGTTTTGTCTAGCACGAACGTCCACGGCTCGCTAACCAGGTGCCACTGCTCCATTTCGTCGGCGTAAACCAGCGGGTTGAAGGTCTTGTAAACTTCGATATGAATGAAGTTAACCCTGTCCTTGAAATTGTGATACACGGTCTTGACGCTGTTCACCACCGGGGCGCACAGGCGGCTCTGGCAAAATGCAGGCGTCGCAAACGTGACCACGGTGGGCTTGCCCGATTTGACCGCGTCGGCCACGGTCAATTGGTAGAGACCAGGCTCCGGCGCCGCATCAGAGGTGAGTCTGGCCAGGACGGGCTCGGTGGCCAGCGTGCGATTGTGGCTGGCCGGCGGGATCTGGCCAATGTCCGGCGCCGACACGGTGGACGTGACCTCAATTGTAAATTGCACCTGCGACCGCGTGCCGTCCGGCAAGGTAATATCGCCCAAGAGGCCCCAATAGCCGGCGCTTGGAACCTGGGGATAGACGACCCAGTATGGGATCTCGTAGTCTGCGTAAGAGGTGGCATCGCCCGACCAGCCGGGAACCGGTGTCCCATTGCGGAGGTCGAAGGCCGTGATGCGGACCGACTGGACTTCGGCCAGGCGCTGCGCGCCCCGGAAAACGATGAACGGAACCCGCGGCGTGCCTGTGCCGAAATCATTGGAGGCGACGGCGATCGAGAACGCCGATGGGCCGGATACCGGGGTTGGCAGGGTAGCGGCAGGAGCAGCGCACCCAGCCATGCCTACGATACCCAGTAACCAGATGAGCAGGACGCGAAACGTTGCCATCTTGGCCATTCACTTCACCAATCCGCGCATTGGAAGATCCATCGGACCGGCGCCAAACAGCGCGAAGCGCAGGCCACGCATCACCAGCAGGAATACCGCCGCGATCAACAGGCCGCCCGTAGCCAGTGGGATGATTTGCGACAGACGTGTCGCGCCATTGGTCCGTCCAGTCGCCGCCGCCGCAACCAAAGCACCGATCAATCCCATCACCGCTGGAACACCGAGGACGGCCAGCAGCGACACGGGGTACCACAGCAGCCTAGAGCTCGATAGCACCGCGACGAAGTAGACAGCTTCCAAGGCGATGGCGCCTAACACATCGCCCAGGCCAGTCAGGGGACTCACGTCCAGGTCCGCTTGCCAGACCGTTGAGTTATTTGCTGCCCGCCCAGAAACAGGCTATGGCTGGGCCGCTGGGGGCAGATGCCGAAGGCAATGGCCCACAGCAGGGACATGAGGTCATTTTTGCGGGCGGGCCACGATGGTTTTGAAGATGCCGCCCAGACCCACGTCTTGCGAGCGCTCGATTTCCAGTCCAGCCTTTTCAATATTCTCCAGCGTGCGGCGATTAATATTGAACCCCATCGTCGTGACCACCAGCGGGTTGATGAAGTCCATCAGCCGCCCCACGAGCGCATTGGTTGAGCGCATGTGCTCCAATAAATACACCCGCCCATCCGGGCGCACGACACGTCCCAGTTCGCGGAAGCCGAGCACCGGGTCGGGCACCGAGCAGAATACGAAGGTGGCGACGGCGGCATTCACGGAGTCGGTGGGCAGGTCAAGCGCTTGAGCGTCGCCAAGGCGCAGTTCGGTGTTGGCCCCAATTTTCTTCTTGCGCCGCTCGGCCCATGCCAACATCTTTGGGCTGATGTCGATGCCGATGACTCGAGCCTCGCGCGGATGAAATGGAATGTTTTTGCCGGTGCCAACGCCCACTTCCAGGATGCGGCCCAGGCGCGGCGCTTGTCGCCACAACCACGCGCGCCACTGGCGGTAAAAAAAGTCGGCGCACAAATTCATGACGTCGTAGACTGGCGCGACACGGTCGTATCGAGCGCGAGTTAGCTCGGTTTGTTTTGGATCCGGATGACTATCTTGACTACTTGACATGTCTATATCCTTCATATCACGGTCACGA
>Ga0070730_10005119_pt1 | contig 11356 bp, 6 predicted proteins | sample Coa_R1_3_FD_66447 | JGI IMG/M metagenome (GOLD analysis project Ga0070730, IMG submission 66447) | Surface soil microbial communities from Centralia Pennsylvania, which are recovering from an underground coalmine fire - Coalmine... | ecosystem: Environmental > Terrestrial > Soil > Unclassified ... | reverse complement strand
ACGGAGCACTGGAACGGCAACGCCTGGGCCGTTGTCGCCAGCCCCAACCCCAGTACCCTCGACAATAACCTCTATGGCGTGGCAGCAGTGGGGGCCAACGACGTCTGGGCCGTCGGCTCCTACGACGGCGGTATGACAAGCCCGACGCTGACGGAGCACTGGAACGGCAGCGCCTGGACCAGCGTCGCCAGCCCCAACCCCGGCGTCGCAAATGAACTCGTCGCCGCGGTGGCAGTCTCCACCAATGACGTCTGGGCCGTCGGTGACTACTGTCTGAGCAACTGCACGATCTTCCAGACGCTGATGGAGCACTGGAACGGTAGCGCCTGGACTGTGGTGCCCAGCCCCAACGGCGGTACCGGCAGCAACTCCCTCTATGGTGTGGCGGCGGTGGCGGCCAACGACGTCTGGGCGGTCGGCGACTACTGGAACGATTTCTATAGGCAAACGCTGACGGAGCATTATACCAACTCCTGCGTTACGCCGACCGCTACCAGCACGCCGGCGCCGACGGACACGCCTGGCCCCAGCCCCACCCCCTGCACGAGTAACTTCGCGGACGTGCATCCCACCGACTATTTCTACACTCCCGTGACCTATCTGTTCTGCCACGGGGTCATCTCCGGCTACGCGGACGGCACCTTCCGGCCCTACAATAACACCACCCGCGCGCAGATGGTCAAGATCGTCGTGCTCGGCTTCGCCAAGCCGATCGTCACCCCGGCGGGCGGGGCCTACACCTTCGCCGACGTGCCGCCGAGCCAGCCCTTCTTCGCCATGATCGAGACGGCGGCGGCGGACGCCATCGTCAGCGGCTACGCCTGCGGCGGCCCAGGCGAGCCCTGCGACAGTCTCAACCGGCCCTACTTCCGTCCCAGTGCTGACGTCACGCGCGGCCAACTGAGCAAGATCGATGTGGTGGCCGCTACCTGGCCGCTGCTCGCCCCGGCAGTGGGCACGTTCGCGGATGTGGCGCCGGGGAGTGTGTTCTACCGCTTCGTGGAGACGGCGGCTTGCCATGGGGTGGTCAGTGGCTACGCCTGCGGCGGGCCGGGCGAGCCCTGCGATAACTTGCAGCGCCCCTACTACCGCCCGTATAATAACGCCACGCGGGGGCAGATCGCCAAGATCGTCGACCGATCGCTGGGCGCGGGCGGGGCCTGCCCGCCTGCCGCGCCGCGCTAGTTGTGCGCCGCGCGCCCGGCCGCGGGCCGGCCGGGCGCGCACCCAATAGAATAGATAAAAGTGGGGTGAATGGCACAGGCGATCGCCGCCATGGAAGAGAAACTTGGGGTGATCGTTCCCCCGGAGTTGCGGCAGTACCTCACCATCCACATCGGGGTGATAACGTAGGCAGGCGACCCTTGTCGTGGGCCCGCCTGCTACCGTATAATTGCCCGGATGCGCCTCTACCCTGGTCCTCAACGGTTCTTCGCGGCCCTCGGGCCGGTCCTGTTTTTTGCCGGGCTGACGGTGATTCTGACCTGGCCGCTGATCCTCGACCTGCCGCATACTTTGATCGCCGGCATCACGGCGGACGCCGACGTCAGCCGCTGGGACCTCTGGTGGGTCAAGACGGCGCTGCTGGACCGCCATAACAATCCGTTCTATACGGATATGCTCTATTATCCCTACCGCGCGGCCGCCAATCCCCTGCCCCTCTATTACCATACCTTGCAGCCGCTCAACGCGCTGCTGGCGCTGCCGGTGCTGTTGCTCACCAGCCCCGCGGTCGGGCCCACTCTCGGCTATAACCTGCTCGTGCTGGGGCATTTCATCTTGACGGGCTGCGCCATGTTCTGGCTCGTCCGCTACCTGACGGGAAGTACGGCGGGGGGCCTGGTGGCCGGGGTGCTGTTCACCTTCGGCCCGTTCCACCAGTATCACCTGCACGAGGCCCAGCTGGAGCTAATCCCCATCGAATGGCTACCCCTCGGCATCCTTTTCCTGCACCAACTGCTTTACCCGCCCGCGGGCACGCCCCGCCGAGTCCCGCATGGCGTCCTGGCACTCGGCTGCCTGATCGCCGTGACGTTCACCAGCTGGTATTGGACGCTCTACTTGCTGCTGGCCTATGGCCTCCTCGCCCTGGTGCGGGTCGCCGAGCGCCCGCGGGAGTGGCGGCCGGTACTGATCGCGACCGGCGCGGTGCTGGTCGCCTGGGCGATCCTCGTCGCGCCTTTTCTGCTGGCGACCATCCGCGCCAGCACGGATGCGACGTTTGAGCTCGTCAGCGGGCTGGATTACGAGGTCCGCTTCTCGCTGACCCCGTTCGATCTGTTCACCGTGGTCAAGGACCCGCGCATGAATCCCCCGGTCTGGTTCATGGGCACCCTGGGGATCACGGCGCTGATGCTGGGGGCGCTGGGCGCGGCGCGTCTACGGCGTCGCGGCCTCTTCTGGGGCATCTTGTTCCTCGGGGGGGCCGTACTGGCCCTCGGACCCTATCTGCAATGGAGTGAGGCAGCAGATGTGGCGCATACCACCGGCATCCCGCTGCCCTACTACTTTGTCCGCAACCTGCCCTTCCTCGCGATTGCGCGGGTGCCGCGCCGCTTCGTCCTGCTGGCCAACCTGGGTCTGGATGTGCTGGCGGGCGTAGGCGCGGCGTACCTAGTGGCCGTGGCGCGGCAGGTCGGCACCCGGCTGCGCGGGGCCTGGGGCCCCGGCCTGCTGGCGGGGGTGATGCTGGCCGGGTTGGTGCTGCTGCCGCTCGGGGAATTCGCGGTCATCCCCCAGCCGGTGCAGGCGGTCGACATCTCGCCCTTCTTCTCCCAGCTGGCGGCGCAGCCCGGCGACTTTGGGATCCTCGAGCTGCCGATCACCAGCCATTATCTGCGGGACCATGCGCGGATGCTTAACCAGACGGTTCACCAGAAGAAGATCATTGGGGGATATGTGGCCCGACGAGTTCACGACTACTATCTGGACTCCGCCTCGCCCTTCTACCAGTTCATCGCGCTCAACAACGTGCCGGCGCATGACATCGTGCCGCCGTTCGCGCCGTTCGCCGTGCTGAATTATTATCAGATGCCCTATATCGTCTTTTACAAAACGGATGAAAGTTATGAGCAGCCCGGCGACCGGCCGGCAGTCGAAGCGTACCTGCACCGCCTCTTCCCCGATGCCGCGGCTGTCGTGTATGACGATGCCCAGCTGACCGCCTACCGTGTACCCGCCGTGACGCCGGCCGGGCCGCTGATCTGGCTGGGGAATGGCTGGCAGGCCCCGGAAACGCGGGGCGGGCGCACCTGGCGCTGGAGTAACGCGCAACAAGCGGAGCTCGAAGTCCTGACACCGACTCCGGTGACCTGGCACCTGCAATTCACGGCGGCGGCCTTCCATAGCCACGCCCACCTGACGGTACGCGTGAACGGCCAGACGCGCTCAGTGATCACGCTCGGGCCGGATCAGCAACCCTATGACGCGGGCACCCTCAGCCTGCCGGCGGGGCAAAGTGAAATTACCTTCCAGAGCGATATGCCGCCGATCACGCCGATCGACGCCGGAGTCTCCACGCGGGACGCCCGCCCGCTCGGCTTCCTGATCACTGATCTCCGTCTGCCCTAGCCACTTCCGCCCCGGGGCGGAAGCGCCTCCGCCCTCCGCCGGATTGCCGCCGGCGGGCGAGCTGGGGTATAATCGAAGCACAGTAGCCGCGTCGAGGGAATCGTGTACCCTCACCGGTGGCCACTCACGCCACACTACGCCAAGCTATTGTGCCAGCAAGGAGGAATCCTATGCTCCCCGCGCGCACCCGGGTGGCCCCTTCACCCACCGGAGATCCCCACGTCGGCACCGCTTACCAGTCGTTGTTCAGTTATGCGCTGGCCCGTCAGACGGGCGGCCAGTTCATCCTGCGCATGGAGGACACGGACCAGGTCCGTTACGACCCCCACTCGGAGCAGCGTATTTTCGACGCGCTGCGCTGGGCCGGCTTACGCTACGACGAAGGGCCGGACGTCGGCGGCCCCCACGCGCCTTACCGGCAGTCCGAGCGGCTGCCGATCTACAAAGCGCATGCCGAAATGCTCGTGGCCGCCGGCCACGCCTATTATTGCTTTTGCACCCCGGAGCGGCTGGCGGCGATGCGCAAAGAGCAGGAGGCCCGCAAAGAGCCGCCCCGCTACGACCGCCACTGTCTCGCCCTGCCGCCGGCGGAGGTGCAGACCCGCCTGGCCGCCGGCGAGCGCCACGTCGTGCGCATGCATATGCCCGACACGGGGGTCACGACCTTCACCGACCTGGTGCGCGGCGAGATCAGCTTCGAGAACCGCCTGATCGACGACCAGGTGCTGATGAAATCGGACGGCTTCCCAACGTATCACCTGGCGGTCGTGGTCGACGACCACCTGATGCAGGTCACGCACATCATGCGCGGCGAAGAGTGGATCTCCTCGACGCCGAAGCATATCCTGCTCTACCAGTTCTTCGGCTGGGACCTGCCCGTCTACGCCCATACACCGCTGCTGCTGAACGACGACCGGAGCAAGATCTCCAAGCGCAAAAGCCCGGACAAGACCCGGCTGGAGGGCTTTCGGGAGCGCGGTTTCTTGCCCGAGGCCCTGCTCAACTTCCTGGCCCTGCTGGGCTGGTCGCATCCGGACGGCCAGGAGATCTTCAGCCTGGCCGAGTTTGTCCGCGTCTTCAGCCCGGAGCGTGTACTGAAATCCGGCTCGGTCTTCGACATGAACAAGCTGATCTGGATGAACGGCCACTATATCCGCACCCTCGCCGTGGACGAGCTGGCGGAGCGGCTCCAGCCCTACACGCGGTATACGCCCGCCCAGGTGCGGGAAGTGTTGCCGGTGCTGCAGGACCGGCTGAAGCTCCTCGGCGAGTTCGACGACCTAGCGGCGTTCTTCTTTGCCGCGCCGCAGTACGATCGCGCACTGTTCAGCAGCAAGCAGTTCGACTCGGCGGCGCTCAGCACGCACCTGGCCGCCGCGCGGGCATGGCACGCCGCACTGCCCTGGCCCTGGGACAAAGAGGCCTGGGAGGCCGGCATACGCCAGCTAGCCGAGGAGCGAAGCTTCAAGAAGGCGGGCGACCTGTTTATGCTGCTACGCGTCGCAGTGACCGGGCGCAAAGAGAGCCCGCCGCTGTACGATACGATGATCTTGCTGGGCCGGGAGCAGACCCTGGCGCGGCTCGACGCCGCGCACGCCGCGCTGGCGAGTGACCGCTGAGGACGGCTTATAGAAGGAGAACGCAGCTATGTTGAGGCGGATCGCGATCCTGGTCGTCCTGGCAAGCGTAGCCGTTGCCGCCCCGGGGCCCACCGCGCAGAATCGGGCGGGCGCCCGCGCCGCACCGGTGCCGCTCCCCGCCCCTGTGGGCGCGCCCCAGCCGCCCCGCCCCAACCCTTTCAGCGATGCCTGGCTTGCCGCCAACCACGGCAAATACGACAATATTTGGACCGCGGAGTACGAGAGCCGCCTGCAGCAAGCAGCTGGCTCGGCGGTGCCCGGCCTGTTCGGCGGGTTGCGACCCGCCTACGGCCCCGACGTCCGCCAGTCCAATCCCGCCTTCAACACCGAGCAGAATGAATTCCAGATCGACATCAACCCGACGAATAGCCAGTACGCCATTGGCACTTCGAACGATTACATGACCGCCGGCGTCGGCATCTACCGCACCAGCGACGGAGGTCAGACCTGGACGGCCGCCGATGCGTCTGTCTACGGGGTGCCCGCCGCCTGTTGCGACCCGGGCGTAGCTTATGCCTATGACGGCGCGGTCTACGCCATCATTCTCAATACCAGCCCTTTCGTCACTTATATCATCCGCTCGACCGATAACGGGGCGACCTGGCGGGCGCCTACCAACGTCCAGACGAACGATCGCCCCAATATCGTCGTGGATAACGGCGTCAATAGCCCACGCCGCGGCATTGTCTACCTGACCTATACCGACGAAAACGCCAGCAACCGCATCAAAGGCTACAAATCGACCGACACCGGCCTGACGTGGAGTTCGTCCTTCTTCGTCGGCGATGTCATCTCATCCACGGGCTTTGAGCAGGGCAGCCAACCGCGCGTCGCCTCCGACGGCACGCTCTACGTCGGCTATCAGCAGTACAACAACATCAACGTCGGCTGCGCGGCGGGCGTGCAAAATGTGGTCGCGCGCTCCACCGACGGCGGCGCGACCTTTACCTATACCGTCCTGCCCGTGATCCAGGGCGGCGCGTGCGTCTCCTCCCAGAATGGGCGGGGCATTTTCTGCTACACGAGCGGTGGCGCGGCCTTCCGCTCGCGCAGCAGCCCCATCCTGGGCGTGAAGCCGTCCGACCCCCTGCGGGTTTACATGATCTATTCCGGCGGCGATCTTGAGCCAACCGGTACTTACTCCTGCGGTGGAGGTATCGGCAACCACAGCGATATCCTCTTCCGTAGCTCGACAGACGGCGGCGCGACCTTCACGGCCGCGCAGAAGATCAACGCCGACCCTGATGGGGCGAACAAGGACCAGTACTACCCCTGGCTGGCAGTGACGCCCAACGGCACGCTCTGGGTGGGTTGGCATGACCGCCGTGAGGACCCCAACGACTTCCTGCACCGCTGGTATCAGGCGTCGTCAACGGACGAAGGTGCAACCTGGAACGAAAGCCCGGTGGCCGATGTGCCGTCGCTGCCCTACAACTTCATCGGCGACTATGCTGGCCTGGCCGCAACCGACAGTCTCGTCTTGCCCATGTGGTGGGACAGCCGTAGCAAACCCGCCGGCGACCCCTATACCGACCCGGGCGGGCCACCGCCCACGGCGACGCCCACCGTGACCGGCACCCCGCCGACCGCCACCCAGACGCGCACGCCGACCAACACGGCCACGCCGTCGCCGTCGCCGTCGAACACAGCGACGGTGGTCCCGCCGACGAGCACGACCGTTGCACCGACGGCCACGGCGACGGCGAGTAATACGCCGACACCGCCGACAAATACGCCGCTGCCGCTGAGTCCCACGGCGACGAAAACAAACACTGCCGTGCCGCCCAGCGGCACGCCGTTGCCGCCGAGTGCCACGCCGCCGGTAACGAACACCCCCAGCCCCAGCGCCACCCCCTGCCCGCTCACCTTCACCGACGTCCACGCGACGGACTACTTCTACACGCCGGTGCTCTACCTGGCCTGCCACGGGGTGGTCTCGGGCTACAGCAATGGCGACGGCACCTTCAGCTTCCGCCCCTACAATAATACGACGCGCGCGCAGATGGTCAAGATCGTCGTCTTGGGCTACGGCAAGGCGATCGTGACGCCGGCGGGCGGCAACCACACCTTCGCCGACGTGCTACCGTCGAACCCCTTCTTCGCGGTCGTCGAGACGGCGGGGGCCGACAATATCGTCTCGGGCTACAACTGCGGCGGGCCGAACGAGCCCTGCGACAGCGCCCACCGCCCCTACTTCCGGCCGTATGCCAACGTCACCCGTGGCCAACTGAGCAAGATCGACGTGGTCGCCGCCGGCTGGGCGCTGCGCAACCCGGTAATCGGCAGCTTCGAGGACGTGCTACCCGGTACGGCGTTCTATCAGTTCGTGGAGGCGGCCTACTGCCAGGGGGTGATCTCCGGCTACAGCTGCGGCGGGCCGGGCGAGCCGTGCGACGGCACCAACCGCCCCTACTTCCGCCAGTACAACCAGGCCACCCGCGGCCAGATCGCCAAAATCGTCTACTTGTCAGTCACCGGCCCGGCGAGTTGTGGCCCGGCGGCCAGCGTGGCCCCATAAGATCGCCACGATGATCTTGCTGGGCCGGGAGCAGACGCTGGCGCGGCTCGACGCGGCACACGCCGTGCTGGCGAATAACGAGTGACCAGTAGTTAGACGCACTCAGGTGCGCCGGCGCCGGTCCTCAGGGCCTTGTGGAGGACCAGCGCCGGCTGTAAGCTAGGGGTATGAACGAACCTCCAGCCGTTTCCCCGCCAGCCGATCCTCCTCCAGGGGGGTTAGAGCGATCCACGCACCCGAGCGGCCTGGAAGTGGCCCTCCTCTACGTCCTCGTGGCCGTGCCACTAGACATTGGCTCATATTTCCTCTTTAATATGCGCTATGATACCTGCGTCCCGGTGGCGTTAGTACCGCCGGCCAGTGCCGCGATCGGCTTCCTCGTCTTCCTTAAGCGCGATCCCCCGGTCGCATACGGTCTGCTCCTGAGCGCATCCCTCTGCTGTGTCGTCGAGGTGCTTTTTATCTGTTGTGCTGGTTGGGCCACCTATTGATGGCCCAACTAACCCTTTGGCGGGCGGCCGCTGTCGGGGCCCTGCTGTTCGTACCCGGTTGCCGCGTGGGCGAGGGTCCTGCTCCGCGGCCCGCCACCATCCCCACCCCCTTTGCCGATCCGTTGCCCAACTCGAATGGGGCGATGGCTAGAGCCGACGTCCACGGCAGCGGCGTCTATCGGACCACTGGTGTACCCCAGCAACCGCATGTGCTGTGGCGATTCCCGGTGGGACACGGCGTGATCGCCTCCACGCCGGCGATCGCCGGTGGCCGGGTCTATTTTGGCGACCCTGAGCAGGGTGTCTATGCGCTGGATGCGCGTAGCGGGCAGGAAAGGTGGGATTTTGCGGCCGACGACTTTGACGCTGCGTCGCCCGCGATCGCCGATGGCGTGGTCTACGCGACAACCCGAGAGACGGTATATGCCCTGGATGGGGCCACCGGCCGAGAGCAATGGGAGTTCAGCGTGGCCGATTGCGCTCTGGATTATGCGGGGCTCGCTAATCCGATCGTGGTGGGGGGCGTGGTTTACGTGGGGGGCCTCAAAGAAGCCGTCTACGCCCTCGACGGCCAAACCGGACACGAGCGCTGGCGCGCGGCCGTCACGGGCGGGGTGCCCTATAGTCCCGCCATCGCCAACGGGCTGGTCTATTTCGGCACCGATCGGCTCGACTGGCAGAATCGCAACGCCAACCCCCCCCGGTCCTTCTATGCGCTGAACCGCGCCAGCGGTCAAGTGCAGTGGGTCTTGCCGGTGCCGGGCGACGTATCTGCGTCACCCACTGTGGTGGACGGGGTGGTCTATTTCGTGAGTGACGAAGAGATCCTCTACGCCGTCGACGCCCAGACGGGCCACGTGCAGTGGCAGTCCGCGATCGGCGGTCTCGACTTAGCCGTGGCGGCGGTGGCCTACGGGACGGTCTACGTCACCACCGGGAGCGGGCTCCATGCCGTGGATCGCCAGACCGGCGTGGAGCGTTGGACCTTCCAGCAGGTGGACGTGGCTTCCAATCGGTACGCGGCGGCGATCGCGGACGGGATTATCTATATCCCCAGTACCGGACGCCAGTGGTCATTCCGGGGGTTTGAGATGGCCGGCTATCTCTACGCCCTGGACGCGCAAACGGGACAGGAGATCTGGAAATACCCCCTGAACAACGCGGTGGACGTAAGCCCGGCGATCGCCGATGGCGTGATCTATCTCGAGTGCGAGCGCGGCTACCTTTGCGCCCTCCGCTGACAGCCGTGTTCGCGATCGATCATGGCGCGGCGCAGGGCCGCCACGCCGCGGTGTAGCAAGAGCTTGACCGCCCCTTCGCTGCGGTTCATGCGGGCGGCCACCTCGGCCAGCGGCCGGAGGTCGAGGCCGCCATAGCGCAGCAGGATCGCCTGCCGCTGATCGCAGGTCAGCCGCCGGAGGGCGCCCCGCAGCAGGTCGCGCTCGCGCTGGTGCTGCTCCCACTGTTCCAGGCACGCGTCCGGCCCCGGGTCGTCGCAGACGGGCTCGCTCCACGGAAAGAGGGAGTGTTCGAGGGGCACATAGGCGATCCCGTGGTTGCGCCGATGCTGGCCGGCGATGACGGTGGCGGCAATACGATAGAGCCAGGCGCTAAAGGGAATACCCCGCCACTCGTAATGGGGGAGCGCTTTGAGGGCGGCCAGAAACGTATCGGCCGCGATATCTTCCGCCTGCACCGGGTCGCCGGTATGCCGCTGGGCGAAGCGGTAAATCGCGGGGTAATAGAGGTGGTAGAGGTCGGCAAAGGCGCCGGGATCGGCCTGGGCGGCGGCGACCAGGGCCGCTTCACGCTTCACGAAACTGGCGATCATACGGGCGCTCCTTCGCGTGCCGGGAGACCCACCGGGAGCAAGTGTGCGACGAGTGCCAACGTCGTCAAGCCAGCCGCTGCTGCACTCAGGACCCACCCTTCATGGTAAGTCAACGGTAAGGTTATTGTAAGTGAGTCCTGGGCGCCGCGACATCCGCCGGATCGGGCATCCGCAGGGGCAAAAATGACCCACTGGGGCGTAGGTCCACGGGCGGGGGATGGGGGGACAAATGTCCCGGGTCAGACGAGGCCTTTCTCGCGGGCATAGAGGGCGGCCTGGGTCCGGCCGGCAAAGCCCAGCTTCTGCAGGATGCTGCTGACGTGGGCGCGCGCGGTTTTCTCGGCCAACCCGAGTTGCGCAGCGATCTGCTTGTTGCTGAGACCATGCCCGAGCAGCTGCAGCACTTCCCGCTCCCGCGGGCTGAGGGCCTGTTCGGGATGGGGCGCCGGTTGCGCGACGGCCCGCATCAGCACCCCCGCCACCCGGGGCGCCAGGGCCACTTCGCCCCGCGCCGCGGCGCGCACGGCGTCCAGCACGGCCGCGGCGCCCTCCGTCTTCAGCAGGTACCCCTGCGCGCCGGCGCGCAGGGCCTCGATCATGTGGTCCACGTCGTCGGAGCTGGTCAGCACGACGACACGGGTGCGGGGCGCGACTTCCCGCATCCGCCCCAGGGCGGCCAGGCCATCCAGGGTGGGCATCATCAGGTCCAGGAGGAGGACATCCGGCTGCAGATCCCGGGCCAGGGCGAGGGCCTGTGCCCCATCGGCCGCCTCGCCCGCCACTTCCAGGTCGGGCTGTAGCTCCAGCACCATGCGCAACCCTTCGCGCAACACCGAGTGGTCGTCGGCAATCAAGACCCGAATAGGCCTCCCGCCCTCGCCCATAGCTTGCCTCACTTTAGTGCCGCGCGTACAAAAGGTCCGAAACCTGCTATATTATAGAGAGATTTGTTCGGCCTGGCAACTGCCGGGGCGCCGGTCCCGCCGGCAAGGATCGGTCCTACGGCCTATATCGACCATCGCCCCAAAGGGGGGCTTCAGGAGAGTTTTCGATGAAGGATCTACCACCCGAGCTCACGGGCCGCTTCGACTTGCGCGTCGAGGCGCAACACACGGCCGCGGCCATGGGGAACACCCACATGGAGGTGCTGGCCACTCCCTATGTCGTCTGGATGATCGAGGCGGCGGCCTCCCGGGCCGTGGCCCCTTACCTGGACGACGGCGAAGGGGCGGCCGGCACGCAAATCACCCTGCGCCACCTGGCGCCCACGGCGGTCGGGCGCGTGGCCATCGCCACTATCCGCCTG
>Ga0070730_10005117_pt1 | contig 11358 bp, 11 predicted proteins | sample Coa_R1_3_FD_66447 | JGI IMG/M metagenome (GOLD analysis project Ga0070730, IMG submission 66447) | Surface soil microbial communities from Centralia Pennsylvania, which are recovering from an underground coalmine fire - Coalmine... | ecosystem: Environmental > Terrestrial > Soil > Unclassified ... | reverse complement strand
ATCAGTTCAGATCAGTGGCATCAGTGTTAAGTTTTTTGGTTGGGCTCTGCTACGTTGTGTCCTCTGTGATTGCTTTGGTGTTGGTTTTTGGTTGCGTCGATGCTGCGCTGTGGTTAAGGTGTTGGTTTTCAATTTTGGCAATTTTGGCATTTATGGCAATCCCGAAGCTGTTGCTCGTTTGCCATCAACAGGGGCACTCTCCAGCAGTTCTATTCGAGTGCCATCGGGATCAAGCAGATTCGCCTGATGCTTGGTGTCTTTACCGGTCAGGACCTCAATCGCATAGGGATAGAGGTACGGTTGGCCCGTGATCCGTGACTTCAGTTCGGCGACTGCTTTAGCAACATCGGGGACTTCAAGGCAAACATGATTCTGAATGCCGCGCTCCCTCGGCGGTGGAAGCTGCTGATAGAGCATCAGCTCAAAATAATCATCACCGTCGGGCACCTTCATGCTGATCCAACTCTGGCGATTGTCGGCGTTGCTGCCGCGCCAAAGTTCGCGAAACCCCAAAATGTCTCGATAAAATTTCATGGCTGGCCCCGCTGCGCCCACCAGGATGCCGGCATGCGCAATGTGATTGGAGATGCGGGCTGCTGGCAGAAATCTTCCTTTTGTCCGTGCTGGAAGGCTATCAGGTTTGGATTCCACAATCTCCAGGTAGTGGCCGTCGGGATCCTGGACAGTGAAAAAATAATTTCCATTCTGTCCATTATGGACCTCGTCGGGAACGAACACGCCACGGGAAACCAGATAATTCTTCATGCCTGCTGCGTCGTTCGTCGAAATGGCGATATGGCTTAGCTGGCCATCGGCTCGCGCTTCTTCCCCAAACAGCTCCAAAAACTGATCATCGTTGACCTTGAGTGCAACCATGCGCTCCGTGCCATCCGGACGTTTGAGGGAAAAGGCTTCGTCAAAACCGAGAAACGTTTTATAAAATGCCCTCGATTTACTGAGATCGCTCACATACACTGCCACATGCGAGATGCCGAAAATCGGAGGACGCTTGCTGCTGGTTTTTCCAAGCCCAGTTTGCGCAAACAATGACGAAGCCGAAGTCACCAGCAGCACCAGGAAAAGCCGAATCGAGATCACAGATATTCGACACATAGTATGGACCCCAAAAAGGCTCAACGGAAACACGTTCGCAAGGGACTTGGGAAACCATGACAGTATATCTAAAATCTGAATGATGCATCTTGCGTGAAGACTTGTATCAGGGCACGACTTTGAGTCGTGCCGAAAAGGCCTTATACATAAAGGGCTTTAGCCCCTGCGGCTGTTGGGCGAAATATTCTTGATAGCCGAGATCACTTACACTGCACACCCCGGCAAAAGTCATTTAGCCAGACAGCGTCGCTTCCCTCATGCAAGCGGCATCCTCATACTGATCATGCTCAGGGTTTGGCCGGATCGTGATTGCGAACATGCGACGTAAATTTCCGGACGATGAATTCTTGAAAGACATTAGCGACGGCAGTTGAGCCAATCCCGATTAACCCATTTTCAAAGGTCAACCCCACTCCATTGCGATCGGACGCCGGATAATAGAGATTTGAGATACCACCCGCGGAGAGGTTCCCTAAAATATTCGAGTAGTTGGGCTGCCAGTGCCCGTTGTCGCCTTTGCAGATCACCGCGCTGGCCATCGCATACAGAAGGCGCGAGCGTTTGCTGCCGCTTCCCTTATAGAAGTAACGAGGATCTTGCCTCAAGAGCGACGGCAATACGACGCTTCCTATGAATGTGCCTGCAACCGAGTCAGCCAAGGAGGCTCCGTATCGCTTGCCATAGCCTTCCGCGCCTTGCCCGTATCCAGGGAAAACATTTTGCGCTTGCTCAATACCTGCAAAGATCCCGCTCACTCCGAACGTCACCGGATCCAGGATCGTTTTCCATGCCAGTTCGAATTTTTGCCGGGTGTTGAGGGGAGCGGCATCGGGAATGTAGCTGACATAGAAATTCGGAATGAAGCTGAGCACGCGTTGTTGCTCTTGCTCCTTGATCTGCTCCTCTGCCACTTCCACCCGTGAGGAGGGCGTAACCACCACCTCAGTCTTAGCGGTAGCCACCGCCAAAGCGATCGGCGGAGCAATATAGAACTCCCCCGAATGCAGCATCCCAGAGGAGGCTTGCATCCCGAAGCCCGCCGAAGTAATTGTCAGGCGGAATGGCCCGGGTGCGACGTTGGTAAAGGAAAATTGCCCGTCAGCACCCGATAGCACTTCCTGTGCTGGAGACTGGTCGTCCCGTGTAAGTCTCACTTGGGCTCCTGCGACGACAGCTCCACTTCCATCAACAATCGTTCCAGTGATGCTTCCTGTGGCGCTTCCCGGCAATTGCTGGTCGGGTAGTTGCTGGCCCGTAGCCGACGGCGTTTGCTGCGAGGTCTGGCCTAAGCAAGGCGACGTGCAACCCGCGACAGCAAGTGCAAAAACTAAAAATCTAAGCTTGAAGCGGAGGCCCATGAATAAGTTTCCTTTTCCTCTCATACTTCGCACTGCATCCCTATCAGGGTATCACTCCAGCGGGCAGCCATCGAGCCCCTAAACAATACTAAACAAAGAGTCAGCTTCCCGCTCAAGTTTGGTGTGGCCTACCAATTGCGATAGAAGTTCATGGAAGGGTGGTGTGGAAATATCAATAGTCCAGTCTCAAGCAAGCCGAAGAAGGCGCGGCTGAAAGTAGCCCGGCATGGAGCGTAGCGGAATACCGGGTAAATAATTCGATCCCACAAAGTCCCGCTAGGGACGGTTGAATTATTCTCCCAAGGGGAACTAAGCGATCAGCGCCAGAGGCGAGACAGCGTGTACGCAAAATCGCACACGCTGTCTCATAAGTGCAGGGAACCCAATAAGGCAGCTTTCCTTTGATAAGAACGGTTCTCCGGTTTTTCAAATATCCATCTCAAAACGGAATATCGTCGTCTGTGATCTCCGCCGGTTGGCCATGTTCATCACCTTGCGGCGATCGTTGATCAAAGGAAGAGGCCGGGGCCGCGGCGCCACGGGAGGCACGGCCTTCATAATCGCCACCACCGCCTTCTCCTCGGCCACCCAGCAGTAGAAGATCACTCGCGATTATCTCGGTGCGGTATTTCTTTTCGCCGCTCTGTTTGTCTTCCCAGCTTGAGGTTTGCAGACGTCCCTCAATGTAGACCTTGGAGCCCTTCTTCACGTATTCGCCAATAATCTCCGCCAGCCGCTGCCAGGCTACAATGTTGTGCCATTCGGTGCGGTCCTGCCATTCGCCGGCCTTGTCTTTGAATCGTTCGTTGGTTGCGAGGCTGAACTTGGCTACAGCCGTACCGCCTGGGGTGAATTTGACCTCGGGGTCCTTTCCCAGATTTCCAATGAGCATAACTTTGTTGAGACTTTTTGCCATGAGAGACTCTTCCTTTTTGTTGTTTCCGCCGCCGGTCGTCTTACTTCAAATTCTGGTCAATATATCAGTGCCCGCATTTTTCTGAAAGCCCGAATCATACATGCGCGCCATAGATTTTATAAAGCATCACATAGACCACCACGCCGGTCACCGAGACGTAAAGCCAGACCGGAAAAGTCCAACGCGAGATGCGGCGGTGCCGGTCGAACCTCTCGCGCAGCCCCAGCGTGAGTGAGGTCAGCACCAGAGGCACTACGGTCGCCGCCAGGAAGGTGTGAGAGATCAGGATTACGAAGTACAGCGTCCTGACCCAACCCTGCCCGGGAAAATGGACCGACCGTACGTGCAAGTGATAGGTGACATATGAAATCAGGAACAGGCTGGAACTCGCGACCGCCGCAATCATACACGCCCTGTGCATGCGGATTTTCTTCTGATGAATCAGGATCCTTCCCGATGTAATCAGGATAGCGCTGGCTCCATTGAGTGAGGCATTGATCGCCGGGAAGATGTTGTAATCCAAGGCCATCAGGCTGCCGGAACTGTGCTCCTGCGATTGGCAATTATGAATCCCGCGACAAAGACCAACACTGTGAACGCTGTCAGTACCGCAATCGAAGGCCACAAAGTAAGAGTGGTGGAACCTGTTTTTTCAGGAAACAAGGTAAGTTGTAGCGCATCCAGGCCGTAGGTTAGGGGATTGATCCTCATTAGCCAGGCGATCCACTTCGAAGCGCCGCTGATAGGGAAGAGCGCACCCGAGAGCATCCACAACGGAAGCAAAAACAGGTTGATGATGGCGTGGAAACCCTGGGGTGACTCCATCTTCCAGGCTATCGCAAAGCCCAGCGCGGTGAGCGAAAAAGCCACCAGGAATGTTATAAGCACGACCAGCAGGAACTGCTCTAAGCCAATGCGGATCCCAATGAAAGGCGCAAGAATCAGGAAGAGCAGACCTTGAATGGCAGAGAGTGTCGTCCCACCCAGCACCTTGCCCAGCACGATGCTGGAGCGATGCACGGGGGCCGTCATCACTGAGAGCAGAAATCCCTCGTTGCGGTCCTGAATCACCGACATCATGGTGAAGATGGAGGTAAACAGGACAATCATCATCAGCGCGCCGGGGAAGAAATAATTGAGAAAACTTTCCTGGCCGGTGGAGCCAGCCTTCAACGATGATCCGAAGCCCGCTCCTATTACGACCCAGAAGAGCAGAGGCGAGACGATCACGCCTACCACCCGCGCCGGCTGCCGGTAGAAGCGCACCACCTCTCGCCACCATAAAGTGAAAGCCGGCAAGAACGGATTCACTCTCGGTAAGACCATGTTCGCTGGAGTAACTGCTGCCTGTGCCATTATTTCTGCTCCTCTTGCTGTCCCTCGGTCCAAAAACGGTGCCCGGTGTGGCGGATGAATACATCTTCCAGCGTAGGCTTGCTGATGGAGATGGACTCGATCTCTCCGGGGAATGATTCCATCAGGTCGGTCACAAATCGGTGGCCGTCCTTGCGTTCGATGCGCACCGTGCTGTCCAGCACGCTCGGAGTGATCCTGAATTTTTGCTCGATCCGCAGCGCCAGAGATTCCGGCTGCGCTGCCTCCAAAATGATCATGTCGCCCCCGATCTGGCTGCGGAGCTCCGATGGTGTGCCCAGGGCAACAATCTCGCCACTGTTGAGAATCGCCAGCCGGTCGCAGCGTTCCGCTTCTTCCATCAGATGAGTGGTCACGATGACGGAAACGCGCTCCTGATTGCGCAACTCCTGCAAGTATTGCCACAGATCGCGGCGCGCACCGGGATCAAGCCCTGTCGTGGGCTCATCCAGCAGTAAAACACTGGGGCGGTGCATCAGACCTTTGGCCAGTTCAACCCGGCGCTTCATGCCGCCCGAAAAAGTTTCGACTTTTTCCTTGGCGCGATCGGCTAGTCCTACGCGCTGGAGCATCTCGGCGATGCGCTCCTGCAGGGTCGCGCCACGCAAGCCATAGAGATGGCCTTGATGCCAGAGATTTTCAGCAGCGGTTAGCTTGATGTCGACACTCTGGGCCTGGAAGACTACGCCGATGCGGCGGCGCACCTCATCCGGTTGCCGCGCAGGATCGAAGCCCGCAATCAGCGACCGGCCGCCGCCGGGCAGCATCAACGTGGAAAGTATTCTGAAGAGTGTGGTCTTCCCGCTGCCGTTGGGGCCGAGCAGGGCGAATATTTCCCCTGGCCGTACGTCGAATGAAACTCCGTTGAGAGCGGTGCGGTTGCCGTAGCTGTGCCGTAAGCCTTCGATCTGGATCACCGGGGCATATTTTGGGCCGGCATCAGCGGAAACCGTATTTTGCAATGTCGTAGCCATAATTCAGGACCGCATTACGTTAATCATCATTAGGGCAAATAGCAATGGCAGGTAGATCACCGACGCCTGCAAAAGCTGACGGGCAAATTTCTTGGAGGCAGGCGCTGTTGGAGGCAGCTTGATCAACGCCAGCCTGAAATTAAACCAGAGAAACCCTAATCCGAGCACCAGCGCCCCGCCAAGATATATCTTTCCGGACATGTGCAGGCCGTTGGGCAGCAGGCTCACCGGAATCAATACCGATGAGTAGGCCAGCATCTGCCGGATCACGCTTGCCCCTCCCTTATCCACCACAGGAAGCATCTTGACGCCGGCGGCTTCGTAATCTTCACGATACAGCCACGCAATCGCCTGGAAATGGGGGAATTGCCAGACAAAGACGATCAGGAATAATACCAGCGATTCGATTTCCAGTCTGCCGCGAATAGCGGTCCAGCCCAGCAGGGGAGGCATGGCCCCCGGAAACGCACCCACAAAGGTGGAAATGGGCGAGCGCTGCTTCAAGGGTGTATACAGCCCCAAATAACAGGCCGCGGTCAAAAAGGCCAGCACTCCGGTGAGTAAATTGGTGGTCAGCGCCAGATAAACCACCCCCGTCAGCGTGGTGAGAAGGCCGGCCGCCATACCCGTTGACAGCGCCAGCCGCTTGGCCGGTATGGGACGGTTTCTGGTGCGCGCCATGAGCGCATCCAGTCGGTGCTCCATGACTTCGTTTAACGCCGCAGCGCCAGCCGAGGTAAGGCCGATCCCAATCATGGCCTGAAGCAGTGCCCATGAAAATGAAGATACGCCCGACTTGGCTGAGCCCATGTAGAAGCCCGCCCAGGCCGTCATCATCACCAGCGAGGTCACGCGGAACTTGAACAGTTGGGCGCAGTCGCTGAACAAGGAATGCTTTTTCAGCAGAAGCGGTGAAACCACAACAGGGTTGGGTTCGGTGATGCCGTGCGAAGTGCTGCTCATGCGCCCACCACCTCTCGCTTGCGTTCGAAAGGCAGCACCTGCGCCGGTTCTCCGCTGTGGCGATGGCTCTGGATAGTCAGAATCAAGGTAACAGCCAGGATCAGCGCTCCAACAGCCAGATGGGCCACTGTGGCCCCGACCAGCGCTCCGGTAGGCTGCACTTCATTCACGCCCTGCACGACCCGCGTCACGTAAGCGGCAAAACCCAGCAGGAGCTGCGCGATCAGCAACAAAATTAACAACAATCCTGGCCGCTTCAGTTGCGCAATACCGGCATGTTTGGTGAGAACACGCAGGCCCACGTACAAGATCAAGCCTGCCACCAACAGCGCATTGACAATATGCGGATACAGAAACGCATGAATAATTTTATGCTCCGGCCAACGGTTTGCGCCCGTAGGTCCCCACTTGGTCCAGACATGCCGGAACGCTGCTCCCAGAATGAGTTGCAGATAGAGAAACCCAATCAGCATCCAGGCATGACGCAATAATGGCCGCGCGTCTTTCTTCGTAATTTTCTCGGATGGCTCGATCATCCAGCCCCGGCTGGTGAAAACTGCGATGGCAGCCAGCACGCAGAACATGGTTTGGCCAAGTACGGCGTGAGCGGTAGAAATAGCAGGAGGCAAAAAATTAAGGACCGTCAGCCCTCCTAGAACTCCCTGCAACACCACGCCGGCGACCGCGCCGATGGTCAAAGCCCGCATCCAGCCGCGTTTGTCCACGCGCCAGGTCCAGATGGCGACAATGATCGTGAGCAGCCCAATGAATTCAGCAAACATTCGGTGGCCATGTTCAAATTTGACTCCGCCGACCATAGGAGGAATTTTGAACAGAGAGCCAAAGCTGGTAGGCCAGTCGGGAACTGCCAAGCCGGCGTTGTTACTGGTCACAAGCCCGCCGGCAATGACCAGCAAAAAAGCCATACAGGCGACCAAAACCGTAAAACGATGATGTGCTGCGTTGTAACCGGAAGAATTCAGAACTACTCCATTACCACTAGTCATTTTATCACTATAGAAAAGGCGATCTGGGCCTACGTTGACTGGAGACGGCGATGAATCGGGTGATCGGGTGATCGGTTCATCGGGTGATCGGAAAACCTGATCATGCTTATGGTATGCCCAGAATTGGCAAGCGGGTAAATGAACGACCAGCTTGTCATTGCGCAATAGCTTTCATCATGATTTTCGATAAACGAAAAAGACGAGAGGGCAAAATAAAGCTTGACAGCGAAGATTCAGATGCTGAATTCTTCACCCGATCACCCGATCACCCGATCACCCGATCACCCGATCACCCGATCACCCGATCACCCGATTCTTCCTCACTGTGCAGCAAAAGAAAAGTTAGCCTTGGCAGTTTCTTTGGGCACGATTTTGATCTTCAAGCTCTGATCCCCGAGCTTTTCATGGATCGCGGCCAGCGTGTATTCACCAGGAGGCAGGTCGTTGATCTGGAAGCTGCCATCTTGCCCAGTCACGACAAAATACGGATGAGGCAGTACGCTCACATAAGCCTTCATCCACGGATGCTGGTTGCACTGCACCGGCATCATAATTTCCGGATGCTGAAAGGTTTTTGTAAGCGGTGCTCCGCGTGGCATTTGGGACTCGTTCCAATCCGCGTTGTTCTTCGGCATGGGATGAACGTTGTGCTCGGTGAGGTCGCTGTTGAGGAGTTTCAGCGTCTGGCCCACCATCAGCCCCAAAACGTGCGGCGCATAACGACAGCCCTTCTGGTCGAGCACCGCAGGCTGGCTGGAAGCCGGGAAAGCCACCGGTCCTAAACCCTCTTTTACGTAAACAAATACATTCGCCAGCTTGCCGTTGTTGACCACCATGACATCGGGAGCATGCGGATCAGTCGGGCAGGAAGGGTCCTGGCTCATATCGATCGTCTTGAGTTTTCCAACAGGACCTTTGAAAGTAACTGTGCCGGCAATCGATCCAACAGTACTTTTGTCCACCGCGACTGGTGGTGGAACGGCCTGGGCTGGCGCAGCAGCTTTGTTTTCAGACTCAGACTTTTCAGATTTGCTGCAGCCTGCGCATAGCAGAGTCAGAAGAAAAAACGCGAAACAGATAGATCTAATAAATAAGTTCATCATCTTGAAGTTTGACTAGGCGATTGCGTAAACAAAAGGTTTTCTCTAAAAAACAAATCGTCATCCCGAACGCCGTAAGCGGAGCGCGCGTTCTCTTCAGCGCGCGTAGTAGGCGTGAGGGACCTTGCGTTGCGATTGCGAACAATAACGGTAATCGAAAGAACTAGTCTCCTGCGGTTACCGCCACGCTTTCCATATTCGCAATGACAGCATCAGCGAACTCGCTGGTTCCGGCTGTGCCGCCGACGTCGCGTGTGATGTGCGCCTTTTCCTTATAGGTCTTTTCCATTGCATCCTGGATCTTCTCGGCTGCCTCGATTTCATTCAGATGGCGCAACATCAGGATGCCCGATTGCAAGACTGCGGTTGGGTTTGCGATGCCTTTCCCGGCGATGTCGGGGGCCGAGCCATGTACGGCCTCGAAGATGGCGCAACGCTCGCCCAGGTTGGCGCCGGGCACCAGTCCCAACCCACCGACAAAGGCGGAGCAAAGATCGGAAAGTATGTCGCCGTAAAGGTTCTCCATCACCATCACGTCATATTGATAGGGGTTCATCACCAGTTGCATGCAGGTGTTGTCCACCAGGTGCTCGCCGTAGGTGATCTCTGGGTAGTCTTTGGCGACGTTGCGGCAGCAGCGCAGGAAGAGTCCGTCGCTCATCTTCATGACGTTGGCCTTGTGAATGGCATGGACGCGCTTGCGCTTCTCCCGGCGCGCAAACTCAAACGCAAACTTACCGATGCGGGTGGAGCCCTTCTCGGTGATGATCTTCAGGCACTCCACCACTCCGGGAACCACTTCATGCTCGATGCCGGAGTACTCGCCCTCGGTGTTCTCACGCACGATCACCAGGTCCACGCTGGGATAGCGGGTGGGCAGGGAAGGCAGATTCTTGATCGGACGGTAGTTGGCGTACAGCTCAAACTTTTTCCGCAGGGTCACGTTGATGCTGGCGAAGCCTCCACCGATGGGGGTGGTGACCGGCCCTTTGAGGGCGACGCCCGTGCGCTCAATCGACGCGATCAGCTCTTTGGGGATGTACTCGCGGTATTTTTCGAATGCGTCGGAACCGGCGTTAATGGTTTCCCAATCAATTTTTACCCCAGTGTTTTCAATGATCCTAACGGCTGCACCCGTGACCTCGGGGCCAATGCCGTCTCCAGGAATCAATGTGACTTTGTGTGCCATAAGATATTTAAGCTACTTAGCGCGGACTTTACCTTTCCCGGTTTCGATTCCCAATTTCGACTTTTCGTCCTTGGTGACGTGCAGACGCTCCAGCTCGGAGCGGAACTCGTCAACGTCTTTAAAATCCCGGTAGACAGAGGCAAAACGTATGTAGGCTACCTTGTCGATCAACTTCAATCTCTCCATGATCAGTTCGCCGATTTCGCTGGTGGTGCGCTCGCGCTCCGGCGAATCGACCACGTGTTGCTCCACCTCATTCACGATCTGCTCCATCTTGCCCATGGAGATCGGGCGCTTTTCGCAGGCCCGCAGCACTCCGGCCAGCACTTTTTGGCGCTCGAATTTCTCCCGGCGTCCGTCTTTCTTGACCACCATGTACGGGATTTCATCGATGCGCTCGTAGGTGGTGAAGCGCTTTTCGCACTTCAGACACTCGCGGCGCCGGCGAATGGATTCGCCCTCTTTACTCTCGCGCGAGTCCACCACTTTGTCATTTTCGAACCCGCAAAATGGACATTTCATTGTGTAGACAAGGACTATCGTCAAAGGATAGCGGTACCGATGATTGTAGCAAATTGGGAGAGCCGGACGATTCGCGTCAGGTTATCGCGACGTTACGATGGTCAGCGGATCTCAATATAGGGCGCACCCGAAACTATCTTGTGACCGTCCAGATCAGTCATTAAAAACAAACCCTGTCTCGTCATCCCGAGGTTTACCCGAGCGCCAGCGCGGGTAGCCAGAGGGACCTTGTGTTTTGCCGGTCGCCCAGAGGTACCAACCGGTTTTCGGCGTGTCCCATTCGGAAATGCAAAATATATATTGTCCTTTTGACAGACTACTTTAAAAATGCTATTGTATGACTATTAAATTGACGTCATCCGCGAGGACATTAACTTTCGTGGCCTATTTCACCTCTCTTGGCGGAGCCGCGCTCAAAAACGCTCGCCATCCAGTTCTAGATCGTGACTGTGATTGTCTCCATACGCTGTTCAAAATGCACTATTGATCGCGCAGCAATCGCCCGGGCAATTGACTGGCTCTGACGGCTGAATGCTCCCCGAGCCAACAAAAATGTCCCTTGTCTCAATGTCCCAATCCAGGCATGCTTTTTCGCAGGGCATATTTGGGGTAAATTACCAACACTCAAGATTCAATTAACGGTATTTCTAACATCTTGGCAGTCTTATCGCACAAGCACCCAACCAGCTAAATGGCTGAATGCTGAAGTCTGAATGCTTCCCGGAGCCTGGAGTTAACCCCAAAAGTGAGACAGAGTGTAATGAGACACTTTGCAGCGAAAGGGGTTGCAATGAAGAAGAAAGAAAAGGGACGTTACGCGCTGGAGTTTCGCCAGTATGCCG
>Ga0070730_10005116_pt1 | contig 11360 bp, 11 predicted proteins | sample Coa_R1_3_FD_66447 | JGI IMG/M metagenome (GOLD analysis project Ga0070730, IMG submission 66447) | Surface soil microbial communities from Centralia Pennsylvania, which are recovering from an underground coalmine fire - Coalmine... | ecosystem: Environmental > Terrestrial > Soil > Unclassified ... | reverse complement strand
TCAGGGCGGGATCCGATCCCGGGAGCTTGGCGATGATGTTGCGGGCCGGATGGTCGAGGGGCTGCCGGACCCAGCGGAGCGAACCGGACACCGGAGCGCCCACGGCGCCGACCTTCGGCCTGGGACCAAAGAGCGCCTCGAGAGACCGCGGCGTGATCAAGAACCGAGGCGCGACCTTGGTCTGGACCGGAGCCGTGTCCGTCGTGACCCGGCCCGCCAGAATCTGGGGAATGAGGTCGGGTGGCAGGCGATCGTACCCCGCCATCACGATGCCAGCCGACTGGGCGATCCCCGAGTGTCCCAAGATCGGTTGGAATGCCCCGAACATCGAACGGAAGCCCTTGATCGAATCGGGGACCGAGAACACCACGATCCGCCCGGCCACCGTCGCGGAATCGGGCCAGCTCTCCGGTTGATCGATGGATCCGCCGTACACCGTGGGCACCGCGGCAAAGTCGTGGGTGACCTGAGGACCAAGGGGAAGCAGGTTCTTTCCCACCGACCAGGTCTCACCGCCTGCCGAGAGCGAGGCGGCGGGGTCGGCGGAGATATGAATGAACGGGATCACCTGGAAGTAGCCGCCATTCTCGCCGGCGGGGAGCCACCCCGCCGCCTTCAATTCGGCGGCGACCCACTCCTGCGCCTTCCAGTCACCCAGCGAACCGGTCTGGCGGCCACCCATCGAATCGGCGGCCAGGGCGAAGAGGTTGGCGCGCAGAGAATCGACGTTGAGAGGGGGAGCGGACTTCTGAGCTACGGCAGGAGAAGCGGCGAGCAGCAGTGCTGCCGTCAGGACCTTACGCATGGGACTGCCCCTCCTGGAGAAGTGGTAGAGCGTGACGGCGGCTCCGGGAACTTCCCTTCTTTTTCCTCCTCTATCAAGACGGCGCGGGTGTCATCCTGAGCGCCGAAGGCGCGAAGGACCCCGCTGCCTGGTCTCGACAACGTGGGTCTTGACGATGCTGGTGTTTGGAAACCGCATGACGAATGGCTCGCCCATACCCGTACTCCCTTAACCCCACGGTGGGGTCCTTCGCTTCGGGCGCTCCGCGCCCTCCGCTCAGGATGACAGCTGCGCTGCGCTCGGAGAGAGAAATGGAAGATTGGAATACGTAAAAGGGAATCGCGTAAGTCAAAGCATGGCCATTACTTGACGCATCTTGATGCAACACTTAGCGTTCCGGCCTATGCGTACCCACGTCCGTCCGGCGGAAATCGCCGTGGTCGATCTCTCCCTCTGCGACCGGTGCGGTCTGTGCCTGCCCCTGTGCCCGCCTGAAGCCATCCATCTGGCCCTGGCCGATCTGGTCGTGGATGACGCGGCGTGCACCGGATGCCGGAAGTGCGTAGCGCCCTGCCCCGTCGGCGCCCTCTCGATGGTCCCCAACCGCGCCGCCGCCTGATCGATGCCTGACGTCGACGTTGTGGTGGTCGGAGGGGGCCCCGCCGGGAGTGTCGCGGCGGCGGAAACGAAGCGCGCCGCGCCCGAGCTGTCCGTGGTGCTCCTCGAGCGTGACCGTGCCATCGGCGCCCCGGTACGCTGTGCCGAGGGCGTCGGGGATGCGGGGCTGCGTGAATTCGCCGATCCCACCGGAGCATCCTGGACGGCCCGGAAGATCACCAAGGTCATTTTCTGGGCGCCCGACGGCACCGAGGTGCAGGTGGCCGAACGGGAAGTCGGTTGGGTACTCGACCGGACCCGCTTCGACGCCCATCTCGCGGCCCAGGCTGTGGGCCAAGGCGCCGAGGTGCGGGTGGGGACGGAAGTCACCGGGATGCGCCGCGAGGGAGACCGGTGGGTGGTGGACACCCGCGGCGCCCGGGGGGCCGAAACGCTCAGGGCCAGAATCGTGATCGGCGCCGATGGGGTCGAGACGATGGTCGGCCGCTGGGCCGGGCTCGATACCCGCGTGCCGGCTCGCGACATGGAGTCGTGCGCGCAGTACGTGGTTCAAGGCATCGATTTCGATCCCGACGCCATCTACCTGCAGTTCGGGGACCAGGTGGCGCCCGGGGGATACGCCTGGGTGTTCCCGAAGGGCGTCGGGGTGGCCAACGTCGGCCTCGGCATCGTCGCCCTGAAGGCCGATGGGCGGTCGGCGCGTGGCTACCTCGACGACTGGATCGCCAACCGGTACCCTGCGGGTGCGAAGACGGGCTACACCGTCGGCGGCGTGATCGTCCACACGACCGTGAAGCGCACGTTCGCGGACGGAACGCTGATCGCGGGCGACGCTGCCCACATGGTGAACCCCCTGTCGGGGGGCGGCATCGTCAACGCGATGAAGGCGGGCCGCCTGGCGGGAAGAACCGCGTCCGCGGCGATCCGCGAGGGCGACACCAGCGCGGGCCGGCTCTCCCGCTACCACGACGAATGGATGAAGCTCCTCGGCGACGACCACCTCAAGTACTACCGCATCAAGCAGGCACTCGAAGATCTGGACGATGCGTTCTTCAACGGACTGGCACGCACCGTCAATGCGATCCCCACCGCCAAGCGCACCCTGGGCCGCATTTTCGCGCAAGCGCTGGTGAAGCACCCCCAGCTCATCCCGGTGGCCGCGAGGTTCTTCTTCTGACCGCCCCCGCCCGCGTCGTCATGGAGCCGCGCACCATCTTCATCGACGCACACGCCATGCGACGGCACGAGCGCGTGTCCGCACTCAAGGAGTGCCTGGCCGCGGTCCTGCTGCTGCAAGCGGGGTGGACCGACATCACCGACCACGGCCTCACCGCCCTGGGCGCGATCGACGTTGCGGTTGGCGTCTCGGTCCTCGGCGTGGCGGCCGTGGAGCTCCGGCGGGCCAAGAAGGTCGGCAGCTGGGTCAGGTGGTTCGACATCGCCGTCGGCGGCCTGATGGCGCTCGAAGGGTATACCCTCGCGTCCGACGGTCACCACCACGCGACCCTGATCTACGGCTACTACGCGCTCGGCGTCGCCTACGCCCTGCTCGGCATCTTTCACAAGCAGTTGGGGAGACGGCGGTACGTCCGGATGGGCGACGACGGCGTGCAAGTGCGCATGACCCCCTTCCGCCACTTCCGCCTCGGCTGGCCGGAAATCAGCCGGGTGGTCGGTCACCCGGATTTGATCGAGGTGTTTGCGAAGGGTGAGAAGCGGTACGAGATCTCCAGGCGCTACGTGCCGAACCTGGAGGAAATTCGGGAAATGATGCTGGAGCGGGCGTCGGGAAGAGGAATTGCGACGAAATAGGGGTCAGGGGTCGGGGGTCAGGATGCGTCCGGAGGCTCACTGGTCCCTGACCCCAGACCCCTGACCCCTTTCATCACCGACGTCCCCACGGCACATCGGTTGGCCAGATAGGCGATGATCCTCCCGGCCACCCCCAACTCGTCATCCCGCAGCCCGAACGGCGTATTCGCGAGATCCCACAGGTACACCGGGACGCGCGACAACCGCAGCGGGTCTCCTTCAAGGCCCGCGACGCCGTCAAATCCGAGGGAGTACCCCGCCCCGTTGGCGAGCCGGGCCACGCGCTCGTCCACGGCCCCAAAGGGGTACGCCACGGCCGGACAATCGCCCAGCCGCTTGCGCAAGGTCTCTCGAGAGCGTGCCAGCTCGTCCGTCACCCGGGCATCATCCAGCCACGTCAGCCGCGCGTGGGTCGCGGTGTGGGAGGCAAACTCGAACCCCCGGGCCTTCCAGGCCTCGATGGCCTTCCAGTCCAGATGGCGCAGGGGCTCCCGGGTGTACTGGATGTCCCAGGTGTTGGGCCTGCCGATGTAGTCGGTGATCAGAAACGTCGTGGCCGTGAATCCCACTTCGGCGATGATCGGATATGCGAACTCCGCTAACTCGGCGTATCCATCATCAAAGGAGAGAAGAAAGGCGTGGGGGTGTGGGGAGGTGGGACTCTCCACTGACGCTGCGAACTCCGACAACGTCAGGGTCTTCCACCCGGCCTTGGCCAGCGCGTGCATCTGGCGGCGAAAGACCTTCGGGGAAACGCGGGTGACTCCCAGCTCCAAGGGACCACCCACGCGGTGATAACACAGCACCGGGGGCGTCATCAGGTCCCCGTGCTGCCGAATCCCCCTTCACCCCGGGCCGACGGCGGCAGCTCGGCCACTTCCTTGAGCTCCATCAGCTCGACTTTCTGAAATACCATCTGGGCGATGCGCATCCCCCGGGTCACCAGCACCGGCTCTTGGCCGAGGTTGATGACCGCGACCATCAGCTCACCGCGATAGTCGGAGTCGATCGTCGCGGGCGTGTTGGGGAGCGAGAGTCCCTGCTTCAGAGCGAGCCCCGAGCGGGGGCGGATCTGCGCCTCATATCCTTCCGGAATCGCAATCGCGAGTCCGGTACGGACCAGGCGGCGCTCGAGGGGCTGAACGGTGAAGTCCGGTTCGGCCGACGCAAGATCATATCCGGCCGAACCCGCCGTCTGACGGACGGGCAACGGAAGCCCGTCGTGGTGCGGCAGGCGCCGCACCGACACGATGGGCAACGCCGTGGTCAAACCAGCGTCTTGGCGTCGGCGAGCGGCAGGTTGAACGCCTCGGCCACGCCCGGATAGACGACCTTGCCCTCGATGACGTTCAAGCCGAGAGCGAGTGCCCGGTCGGCCTTGCAGGCGGCCTTCCAGCCCAGCTTGGCCAGCCGCTTGGCGTACGGGAACGTCGCGTTGGTGAGCGCGAGCGTGGACGTGCGCGGCACGCCGCCGGGCATGTTGGCCACGGCGTAGTGGATGATGCCGTCCACCACGTAGGTCGGGCTCTCGTGCGTCGTGGGCTTGATGGTCTCGATGCAGCCACCCTGGTCCACGGCGACGTCGACGATGACGGAGCCCGGCTTCATCAGCTTCAGGTCGGCACGCTTCACGAGGTGGGGAGCCTTGGCGCCGGGCAGGAGCACCGCGCCGACTACGAGGTCCGCCTTCTTCAGCTGGTCCAGAATGTTGTGGCGATTCGAGTAGAGGAGATCGACGTTGGGCGGCAGCACGTCCGACAGGTAGCGCAGGCGGTCGAGCGAGACATCGAGCAGCGTGACGTGCGCGCCGAGGCCGGCCGCCATCTTGGCCGCGTTGGTGCCCACCACGCCGCCACCGATGATCAGCACCTCGGCCGGGAGCACGCCGGGGACACCACCGAGGAGAATGCCGCTGCCCCCGAACACCTTCTCGAGGTACTTGGCGCCCTCCTGCACCGCCATCCGGCCCGCGACTTCACTCATCGGCGTGAGCAACGGGAGCTCGCCGGAGTCGAGCTGCACGGTTTCGTAGGCGATCGCGATCGCATTCGAGCCGATCACCGCCTTGGTGAGGTCTTCGGCCGCCGCGAAGTGGAAGTAGGTGAAGATCACCTGGCCGTTCCGCATCCGCGGCCATTCGACCGCGATCGGCTCCTTCACCTTCATGATCATTTCGGCCTTGGCCCAGACCTCGTCGATCTTCGCGACGATCTGCGCGCCCACGCTCTTGTAGGCGTCATCCGCGAACCCGCTGCCGAGTCCCGCGCCCTGCTCCACCAGCACGGTATGGCCGTCCGCCGCCAGCGCCTCGGCGCCGGCGGGCACCAGGGCCACGCGATTCTCGTTGGTCTTGATCTCTTTCGGGACGCCGACGATCATGCCGCTCTCTCCAGGGCTCTGGTCAGGAATTCGGGCCGAGCCACACCAGGGTGTAGCGCTCGGGGGTGAAGAACTCAGCCGCCGCGGCCGATACGTCGTCTTCGGTGAGCGCGACGATTTCCTCCAGGACGTCATCGAGGGACCGGTAGGCCTCGCCGTACACGTGCCCGCCCGCCAAACGATACATCTTGGCGGTGGGACTCTCCAGCGAGAGCATCACCTGCCCCTGCGTCTGCAGCTTCGCTTCCTTCAGTGCGTCGCCGCGCAGGCCTTCGCGGGACAACGTCGCCAGCTCGCCCCGGATCGCGTCGGCGGCCGCCTGCGCCGTCTGCGGCTGGGTGCCGACATACACGCCCGTGGTCCCGATGCCGCGGAAGAACGACGAGAAGGCGTACACGGCGTAGGCCAACCCCAGCTCCTCGCGTACCCGCTGGAAGAGCCGCGACGACATGCCGCCCCCCAGAATGTTCGCGAGCACCATGATCGCGTACTTCCGCTTGTCCGCGAAGGGTACAGTGTCGGTGGCGAACACCAGATGGCTCTGCGCCGAATCCCGCGTCACCCGCTTGAATCCCCCGCGGACCGCGGGAGTGACCCGCGGCATCTCGACGGGGCCGCCCGTGGTCGCGGGACGCTCGAACCACCCCTCCTGCTCCACCAGCTTGAGCAGGTCCTGATGGGTGAAGTTGCCGGCGGCGGCGATCACGCAGTTGGCGGGGTGGTAGGCCCGGCGATGCAGCTCGCCGAGGTGCTCCGTGGAGAGCGCCCCGACGGTCTCACGTGTCCCCAGAATCGAGAACCCGTACGGATGCTCCGGCCAGAGGGTCTCGGCGGACAGGTCGAACACCAGGTCATCGGGGGTGTCCTGGACCGTCGAGATCTCTTCCAGGATGACGTTGCGTTCGAGCTGAAGGTCGGCATCCCGCAGCACCGGGCGGCGGACCAGGTCGGTCAGTACGTCGACGGCCCGGGGGAGATCGGCGTCCAGCACGCGAGCCTGGAAGGCGGTCGAGTCCCGGGACGTGTACGCGTCCAGCGACCCGCCCCGGGCTTCCAGCGCCAGCGCGATTTCCTGCGCGCTCCGGCGCTCGGTGCCCTTGAACACCATGTGCTCGAGGAGGTGGGAGACTCCCATCTGGGGGCGGGCCTCATGGGCGCTGGCGGCGCGGACCCAGATGCCCACTGCCGCCGAGCGCACGGTGGGGACGCGCTCGGAGCAGACGACCAGGCCGTTGTCGGCCGTGGTCTGGAAGATCTCCTGGTCGAGCTGAACCGTCTTCAGTTCTTCTCCATCAGGGCCTTGCGGGACAGCTTCATCCGGCCGCGCTCATCCACCTCGAGGAGCTTCACCTTCACGGTGTCGCCCTTCTTGACCACGTCTTCGGTCTTTTCGGTGCGCCCGTGCTGGAGCTCCGAGATATGGAGCAGTCCCTCGACGCCCGGCAGTATTTCGACGAAGGCGCCGAACGCCGTGGTGCTCTTCACGGTGCCCTCGTAGATCTTGCCGACTTCGGGAGTCTGGATCATCCCCCCGATGATGTCACGGGCGCGCTCGCCGCCCTCGCCCACCGCGGAGATGGTGATCAGGCCCGAGTCGTCGATGTTGATTTCGGCGCCGGTCTGCTCCTGAATGGAGCGGATGGTCTTTCCCTTGGGTCCGATGATGTCGCCGATCTTGGACTGCGGGATCTGGATGGTGATGATCCGCGGCGCGTACTTGGACAGCTGCGAGCGGGGCTGCGGGATGGCGGCTTCCATGATGTCGAGGATGTGGAGCCGGGCTTTCCTGGCCTTCTCCAGCGCCTCGGTGACGATCCCGAAATCCAGGCCGTCGATCTTGATGTCCATCTGAATGGACGTCACGCCGGCCCGCGTCCCCGCGACCTTGAAGTCCATGTCGCCGAGGTGGTCTTCGGTGCCCAGGATGTCGGTGAGCACCGCGACGCGCTTCCCTTCCTTGATCAAGCCCATCGCCACGCCCGCGCAGGCGCCCGTCATGGGCACGCCGGCGTCGAACAGGGCGAGTGAGCCGCCGCAGACCGTCGCCATCGACGACGAGCCGTTCGATTCGAGGATGTCGGAGACGATCCGGATGGTGTACGGGAACTGCTCATAGGGCGGCAACAGCGCCTGGAGGGCGCGCTCGGCCAGGGCCCCGTGCCCGATTTCCCGGCGGGAGACGCCGCGCACCATCTTCACTTCGCCCGTGGAGAAGGGCGGGAAGTTGTAGTGCAGCATGAACGACTTGGTGGTTTCCTGCGGCACGTCGATCGAGTCGATCCGCTGCTCGTCCGACACGCTGCCCAGGGTCGCCGATACCAGCGCCTGCGTCTGGCCGCGGGTGAAGAGCGAGGAGCCGTGGGTGCGCGGCAGGACGCCGACCTCGCAGGTGATGGGCCGCACGGTGTCCAGATCGCGGCCGTCCACGCGCTCACCGCGGGAGAGCACCTGCTCCCGCATGGTGTGGTATTCGATTTCCTCGATGGTGTTGGCGATGTCCTTCCCGTTCTCCGGGAACTCCTCCGCCAGCTGCTCCTGAATCGTGTGCTTCAGCGCCGCGAGCGCCTGCGTCCGCTCCGCCTTCTCCGCGAGGTTCAGCGCCTCGGAGATCCGCGGCTCGGCCAGGGCCTTCACGCGGGCGACCAGCTCGGCGGGCGCCTCGACCTTGGTCCACTCCATCTTGGGCTGCGCCGTCTCGGCGATCAGCTCCTTCTGCGTGGCGATGAGATCCTTGATGCCGTCGTGCGCCGTCTGGAGGCCCTTCACGATGTCGGCCTCGGACAGCTCGAGCGTGCCCCCTTCCACCATCACGATGGAGTCGGCGGAACCCGTGACGATCATGTCGACGTCCGAGAACTCGAGCTGCTGGAAGGTCGGGTTCAGTACCCAGGCGCCCTCGACTCGGCCCACGCGGACCGCGGCGATCGGACCGTTCCAGGGCACCTTGGAGAGGGAGAGCGCCGTCGACGCGGCGGTCACGCCCAGCACATCGGCGTCATTCTCCTGGTCGGCGGAGAGGACGTAGATGAAGACCTGGACTTCGTTCTTGAAGCCTTCAGGGAAGAGCGGGCGGATGGAGCGGTCGGTCACCCGCGCGGAGAGGATTTCCTCGTCCGAGGGACGGCCTTCGCGCTTCAAAAAGCCGCCGGGAATCTTGCCGGCGGCGTAGCTCTTCTCGCGGTATTCGACGGTGAGGGGGAAGAACGGGAGGGTGGAGACGTTGTCGGAGACCGTGACGGTCGCCAGGACCACCGTTTCCCCGAACTGCATCAGGCAGGATCCGGCGGCCTGCTTGGCCAGCCGTCCCGACTCCAGCCGGAGGGTCCGGCCGGCGAACTGCTTTTCGACGTGCTTCACTTCGGTCGCCTGTCTAGAGCACAATAGAAGGACGCCGGGCTAGGCCGGTGCTCTTCCCGGCCAACCCCGCGCGACGCCTGTTCCGACCGCTTAGTGGCGGAGGTCCAGCTCAGTAATGAGCCGGCGGTACCGTTCCAGATCCGTGCGCTTCAGATACTCCAGGAGGCGGCGGCGGTGGTGCACCATGCGCAGCAGGCCGCGGCGTCCGTGGTGATCCTTGGCGTGGGTCTGGAAATGTCCGGTGAGGCTGTTGATGCGCTCGGTGAGCAGCGCGATCTGCACCGGAGCAGATCCGGTGTCCTTGTCGTGCTGCCCGTGTTTCCGAACCGGCGTCGTCTTGTCGTACATCTGTTCGTGTTCCCTAATCGTTGTGAGCACAGTAAGTTAGAGGCTCATCGCGCCTCTGTAAAGGCCTCATGACGAACGCCCCGACCGACCTCGTCGGCCAGACGTTGGGCCCATACGCCATCGAACAACTGCTGGGACAGGGCGGTTTCGCCTGGGTCTTTGCCGCCCGGGAGAGGGATGGCACGCCCGTCGCGGTAAAAGTATTGAAGCCGCGCTACGCGAATGACCCCCAGTTCGCCCCCCGCTTCCGGAATGAGGCCAAGACCGCCTCCCAGCTCGAGCATCCGAACATCATCCGGATCCGCGCCGTGGGGGAATCCGACGGGCATTCATACTTCTCCATGGACCTCTGCGCCGACGGTCTGGGACTCCGGATCGCCCGGGAGGGTCCCCTCCCCGAGGCGGACCTGGTCCGGATCGGAAAGGACATCGCCGGGGCCCTCGAATTCGCGCACGCCCAGGGCGTCATCCACCGGGACATCAAGGCCGACAACGTGCTGCTCCGGTCCGACGGGTCCGCCGTGCTCACGGACTTCGGGATCGCCCGGACCGTGTCGGGTTATGCGACCTCGACGGGCGTCGACATGACGATCGGGACGCCCAACTACATCTCGCCGGAGCAGGCGCAGGGCCGCCCCGTGGATCCCCGGGCGGACATCTACTCCCTCGGCGTCACGCTCTACAAGGCCGCGACCGGCGAGGTGCCCTTCACCTCGAAGGACTGGTTCGAGCTGGCCCGCATGCACGTCGAGGATCCGCCACCTCCCCCCCGCGCCCGCCGTCCCGACCTCTCCAAGCGGCTCGAGCGGGTGATCTTCAAGTGTCTCGCGAAGCATCCAGACGACCGCTACGCCAGCGCCACGGAGTTGCTCGCGGACCTCGTCGAGGTCGAGGCCAAACACCGGCCGACGCTCGAAATCGGAACGCCGCCTCCCGGGACGCGGGAGCAGATCGCGATCAAGCGTCCGGTGAAGAAGAGATTTCCCTGGGAGATGGTGGTGCTGATTGCGGGAGGCATCGTGCTGGCGGTATTGGTGGCGAAACTGATAGGGCGCTAAGTCGCCATGTCGCTAAGACGCTAAGTACTTACCGACTTAGCGACCTAGCCACTTAGCGACTCTCGCGACGATCCGCCCGAAGAATCCGCGACCGGGGCCGGTTACCGTCGGAGTCTGCTCTACCGCGATACTGGTCGGCGTTTCGGCCAGCGCCTTTTGCGCCGCTGCTTTCAGGGCCGGCTCGAAGGCCGAGGGGAAGGGCCGCTCGGCGAGCTTGATCTCGAAGCCCTTCCCCTCGGCCGCGGCGAGCTCGACCACGCCCGGCGCGCCGCGCTCGATCACCGCGATCAGCTCGCGCCACCCCTCGCCCTTCAAGGCTTTGCGCTCCCGGTAATACGCGGCGGCGACCGCCGCGACCAGCCGGTCCGCCATGATCCGCCCGCCGACGTATCCGGCCAGCGCGTCTCTAGCGGAGGAGCTTGATGACATCGTTGCCCAGGACGAAGAGCATGAGTCCGACGATGAGGATGAATCCGACCTGTAGTAGCCGCAGACGCAGCTCGATGGAGAGGGGACGCCGCCGGATGCCCTCAGCGATCAGGAACACAAGCTGACCGCCGTCGAGCACCGGAATCGGCAGCACATTGAGCAGTGCCAAGTTGATCGAGAAGAGCGCAAGAAAGTCGAGATAGCGGATAATGCCGAGGTGCGCCACTTGCCCGGAAACCTGCGCGATCGTGAGTGGGCCCGCCAAAGATTGCCCTATGGACACCCGCCCCAAGACCAGATCTCGGAGACCACTCAGGATGTTCGCACCTGTCAGCACCGTGGAGGTCAGTCCGTCGGGAATGGCGCGCAACAGGGGCTCGGGGTGGTAGACCGTTGGGATGTCCGCTTGCAACCCGATCTGACCCCAAGTCCGCGGGCGGGGGCTCTGCGCCACCTTGTCCGTCACTGAGTCTGGCGTCACGGTCACTGCAAAGGTTGAATCACCCCGCTGAATCTCGAGCTCGACCGGCCGGCCCGGGCTGTTCCAGAGCACCTTCAGCATGTCGCTCCACGCA